>APMI01001485.1_pt1 | contig 78403 bp, 69 predicted proteins | sample 667938 | NCBI WGS metagenome assembly APMI01 (sample SAMN01084076, study PRJNA167559) | wastewater metagenome | biome: Wastewater | place: Denmark: Ejby Moelle, Odense | collected 2011-11-28 | reverse complement strand
CATCACCCCGCATCCCCTCAAAAGGATGCGGGGTTTTTTGTTTCGCCACAGCATCTGCAACGACGCACCGCAAACACCTCGGCGCGACTGCACAAACTTCAAGCACGGCCACATAGACGCCGCCACGCGGCCACACCGGGGTTTAAAAACACCCGTATTGGTTCAACTCAAGATGGCCATCCAAGACGTGAACATGCCACGCTGAAAACAGCTCAGAGGCAGATGCCTACCGGGAAGATCATCTCGATCCCCACACCTGCAGCTTGCTTTGAATGGTGCGTGAACATCGCGCAATGCAGAAGCATGTGGAATCGGATGATCCCGCTCCTCCAGAACACTGCGCGTGGCATGAAATGATGACCCCACAAGCACAGACCCGCTTTCCAACCGGGGCTTGGTGTCACTTGCGCTCCAAAAATAGCACAAAAATCAAGCGCCCTTCCTTCCACGGCGGTCCGCCAATGAAAAGGGGGCTGTTTTTACGCAGAACGGCATCGCTTTTGACGAGAACCTGCTGCTGACGCCAGACCTGCAGGTGGAGATTGACGCCGTTGTTGTCAGAAGCCGGGCCTTTGGAGTCGATCTTCATGAAGAGATCCCTCGATGGGACCACCCAGGATTCATATTCGCGGAAGATGTCCTGCCGGTGCTGGCCCAGAATTTCGAAATGCTTGAAGGGAAACACTTTGGCCAGGCGCTCATTGAGTCTGGGCAGGTCCGTGTGCGCTTCACCCGTGGCCCCGGTGAGTTGCTCGGCATTGTTGGTGGCAAAGATGAGCGCACCCCAGACGTGGCCGTCCGTCGCGTGTTTCGCAGACGACACGACCAACGGAGCTGCATTCTCCTGGGCTGCGGCAGATGCCACGCCTAGAAGCAGGATCAGTGCTTTCAGAAAGATCTTCATCCTTCAGGGGAAAGGAGGGGATTACCCAGGGCATCGCGGGAAATCATGAGCACGGCGGCACCTTTGTCATCGTACATGGTGGTGGAGGCCAGTTCGGGTTCCACCTCGCTGCGCCGAATGTTGACTCCGCTGATCTTGCGGTCGGCAGGCATGGCGTCGAGACCGTCGAGCATCAGCACGGTGGCGTCAGCATTCTGGTCGTGGTAGGTGCGCGCCTGTACATGGGTGTTTGGGGTGTAGGAGCTGAGAATCATGCTGCCAGTGGAGCCACTGCCAGCCGGATTCATCACCAAAAAGCAAAGCACCGCCAGTGCGGCAGCCCCGGCCAGTGCAAACCAAGGCTGCCGAAACCACTGCATCAGCTGAGCGCTCCAACTGGGGGTGGTGGTGCGGGCGCGTGCATCATCGAGTGCCATTTGGGTGATGCGCACACCGATCTGGGTGTTGAAGTAATCAGCGTGTGGCACCCGCATTTCGGCGGGCATGTGGGCTCGGAGGGTGTCGCTCAGGGCACGCATCTTCCGGGCTTCAGTTGAGAGCGCAGGGTCTTGTTTGAGGCGTTCCTCAAACCGGGCGCGTTCTGTTTCGTTCATCTCGCCATCAATCCAGCGGATGAGTTCATGATCATCAGTGGGAGTTTTCATAAACGTCGTGGAGGAGTTCCTGAAGTTTTTTGCGGGCATAGAACAGCCGTGACATCACCGTGCCGAGAGAGCAGGGGATGAGGGCGGCTATTTCTTCGTAGGCCAGTCCTTCCACCTCGCGGAGGACGATGACCTGGCGGTGTTCGGGGGAAAGTTTGGCAATCGCCTCATGGATGCGGCTGCCGAGCTCGGCATTGGTCAGGGCGGCGTCCGGGGCCAGATCTCCTCTGGGGGCAGCCTCGGCGCCTACAGCCACGCGGTGCTCGGAGCGCTCATCATCAAATTCACCATCGCCCTGGATTTTCTTTTTTCGCAGCCAGTCGTAGCACACGTTGTGGGCTATCCGGTACAGCCAGGTGTAGAACCCCGCATCATGCTTGAACGTGGGCAGGGCTCGCCAGGCCTTGATGAAGGCCTCCTGGGCGAGGTCCCAGGCCTCGGTTTCGTTCTGGATGAGGTGGTAAGTCATGGCGTAGATCCTCCCACGATAGCGAGTGACGAGGGCGTCAAAGGCTCGCGTGTCGCCACCTTGGCTGCGTTTGACCAAGTCGATGTCAGAGACTTCGCCAGGATCAGTCGCGGCTGCGGCAGGCATGGATTTGTGATGGCAGAGGATTGGACGGCCTAGACTGGAAGAAAATTCAGGGCGAAGCGCGATTTTGAGTCATAAAAGCTCGCCGGGAGTAGCATCACGGAATCTTCAGGGACTGTCCAGGACGGATCAGGTCTCCGCTCATGCCGTTGGCAGCCTTGATCTTGGCCACAGAAGTGCCTTTTTTACGGGCAATGGCGGAAAGCGTGTCCCCCTTGGCGACAGTGTAGCGGCTGCCAGTTGACTTTTTCGCGCTGGATTTCGTGGGTGTGGTCTTCTTTTTGGCAGAGCTGCTGGAGGCGACAGTCTTCTTGGTGCTGGACGACTTGCTGCTGCCAGAGCTGGCCGGAGGCGACTTCTTTGAGCTGCTGAAGGCGTAGGGATTGGGCGGCTCGGGATCTGCTGGCAGTGTGGTGGAGGCCGGTGGCGTCTGGTAGCTAGGCGTGGCACGGCCTCCCTGGCCAGGGTAGGGGTTGTAGTGGCCGTCGCTGTTGTAGTTGGAGGCGTAGGGATCACTGCTGCTGGATTTCTTCATGTTTTCACAGGAAGCCAGGGCGAGGCAGGCGAGGGACAGCGCGATGGAACGAAGGGCGGTCATGATGAGGGGTATGATTCCGGCCTGCAAACCTCCGAGGGAAGAGACCTGGCAGTAGAATGAAATCTGGCGCACCCTTTTCAATGCTAATTTTGCCGTGGCAGCGCCTGTGCTGCGATTTCCGCAGGTCCGCGCAATAGGGGGCAGGGATGCGGCGTTGTGCCCACTGAGGGAAATCTTCCGACACAGACCTTGCCAATTCGCCCGCCATTCCCTAGCTTCGCGTCCCCACCCCATGAAAATCGGATTCAATCTACTGCTCTATTCCGGCCACATCACCGAGGCGAACTACCCAGTCATCGAAAAACTCAAGGCCACCGGCTACGATGGAGTCGAGGTTCCGATCTTTGATGTCAGCAATCCTGCGCACTTCAAAGGCATCGGCCAGGTGCTGAAGGACAACGGCTTGGAATGCACCGCCGTGACCGTGCTGCCAGACGAGGCGCACAACGCCATCAGCCCCGTGGCGGCAAACCGCCAGGGGGCCATCGACCACCTCAAACGCGTGATCGAGTGCGCACACAATGCCGGCGTGCAGACTCTGGTGGGTCCCTACTACCAGGTGCTGGGCCAGTTTACCGGCGCCTTCCCCTCTGAAGCTGAGCTTGCAGGCGCTGCGGAAGTGCACCGCGCCATCGCCCCCGTCGCAGAAGCCGCTGGCGTGAAGTGCGCCATCGAGGCGCTGAACCGCTTTGAAGCTCACCTGCTCAACACCATGGAGCAGGCCGCCGCCTATGTGAAGCGTGTGGACCATCCGAACTTCGGCACGATGTACGACACCTTCCATGCGAACATCGAGGAGAAGAACCCCATCGCCGCCATCGACACCGTCTTTGCCTCCGGCAAGCTCAACCACGTGCACATTTCTGAAAACGACCGCGGCACCCCCGGCCGTGGCCACATCAATATCGTGGAGCAGATCAAGCACCTGAAGAAGATCGGTTACGATGGCTGGATGACCATTGAGGCCTTTGGCAGCGCCCTGCCGGACCTCGCCGCCGCCACACGTGTCTGGCGCGATTTCTTCCCCAACACCGAACAAGTTTACACCGAAGGCTTCGCGCTCATCAAAAACGCGCTGGCCTGAGTTCAGCCCACCTCAAACCATTCATCTCATCATGAACACACCGACCACCACCCCCGCTGCGGCCACGTCCCGCCGCCAGTTTATCGGCACCACCGCCGCCGCCAGTGCGCTGACCGTCGCCCAGTCCGCCTGGGCCGCTGGCAGCGATGAAATCAAAATCGGCCTCATCGGTTGCGGTGGCCGTGGCACCGGCGCCGCCGGCCAGGCTCTCAGCACCAATCAGCAGGGCATCACGCTGCACGCCGTGGCCGACGCCTTCAAAGAAAAGGCCGACGGTGCTCTGAGCAACCTGCGCAACAAAGTCCCCGACAAGGTCAAGGTGGACGACTCCCGTATCTTTGCCGGCACAGACGCCTACAAGAAAGTCATTGACTGCTGCGACCTCGTCATCCTCACCACCCCTCCCGGCTTCCGCCCGTATCATTTCGAGGCTGCGGTGAACGCCGGCAAAAACATCTTCATGGAAAAGCCCGTGGCCGTGGACGCCCCCGGCGTGCGCAAGGTGCTGGAGATGGCCAAGGTGGCTGATGAGAAGAACCTCAAGGTCGTCGTCGGCCTGCAGCGTCGCTACCAGAACTGCTACAAGGACGCCCTCACCCAGGTGAAAGAGCAGGGCATCATCGGCGACATCGTCTCCGGCCAGGTCTACTGGAACGGCGGCGGCATCTGGTTCCGTGACAAGCGCCCCGACCAGTCCGAACTCATGTACCAGATCAACAACTGGTACTTCTTCACCTGGCTGTGCGGAGACCACATCAACGAGCAGCACATTCACAACATCGACGTGGCCAACTGGTTCATCGGCGGCCACCCCGTCAGTGCCGCAGGCATGGGCGGTCGTATGCAGCGCGTGGACAAGAAGTTCGGCCAGATCTATGACCACCACTACGTGGAGTACACCTATGAAAACGGCGTGCGCGTGAACAGCCAGTGCCGCCACCAGTCCGGCGTGAGCAATGCCGTGCGCGAAGAATTCACCGGCACCAAGGGCAAGATCTACCTCGACAACAGCGGCCGCTGCTACGCCAACGACCACAAGGGCAACACCATCTGGAAGTACCGCCCCGGTGGCAAAGACGGTGGTGCAGCCAAAGGCGGTGCCAAGAAGCTGGATCCGGATCCGTACCAGACCGAGCACGACACCCTGCAGGCCGCCATCCGCGAGAACAAGCCGCTGAACAACGCCTACTATGGTGCCGAGTCCACCATGACCGCCATCATGGGCCGCATGGCCACCTACTCCGGCAAAGAGCTGAAGTGGGAAGACGTGCTGAACTCCAAGGTGCAGCACATGCCCAATATCATCACCCCCGAGTCCGAGCCCCCGGTGAAGCCGGACGCAGACGGCTGGTACCCCATCGCCATCCCCGGCAAGGACATCCCCGGCGCCCCGGTGGTGTGATGCGACTAGCGTTTGAGTGAATCCACGGCCCCGGCTGCAGAGATGCAGCCGGGGCTTTTTTATGAAACACAGCACGACGAAAGCCTTGCCACTCCCGCGTTCCATTCGCTACAACCACACCACGCCATGAACACCAGCCGCCGCACCTTCCTGACCAGTTTTGCCGTCTCCGCCGCCACCACGACCCTGCTCTCCCGCGACTGGTCGGGTCAGACACCAGAACGTTACCCTGACCCCGATGTCATCGTGCTCGAGCCAGAGTTTGAAAAACTGATTCAGGGAAACTCTCCCATCCGCCGCCTGCACACCGGCATGCTCTGGGCTGAGGGCCCGGCCTGGAATGGTGCCGGCAACTACCTCGTGTGGAGCGACATCCCGAACAATGCACAGATGCGCTACCTCCCCGAAGACGGCCACGTCTCCGTCATGCGCAACAACGCCAACAACAGCAACGGCAACACCTTCGATCTCCAGGGCCGCCAGATCTCCTTTGAGCACGCCACGCGCCGCGTGGTACGCTATGAGCTGGACGGCAGCATCACCGTGCTCGCGGACAAGTTTGACGGCAAACCGCTCAATGCTCCAAACGATGGCGCGGTACATGCAGACGGCTCCATCTGGTTCACCGATCCCGGCTACGGCAGCATGATGGACTACGAAGGAAACAAAGGGCAGCTCTTCCTCAAAGAATCCGTCTATCGCATCGATCCCAGCGGTGAGATCACCAAGATCACGGAGGATTTGGAGAAGCCGAACGGGTTATGTTTTTCGCCGGACTATAAGAAGGTGTACATCGCTGATACAGGGGTGCCGAAGAGCATTCGTGTCTATGATGTGGACGGGAAGACGGTGAAGAACGGGAAAGACTTTGTGCACATGCCCAAAGGATTGACCTTGAATCACACCACCTCGGGCTGGCAGGTCCGGGTGATGCGCGGTGATAAAGGGGGAGAAGTGGTGGCGTCAGGTTCTGGAATTCCGGTGCCTAACATCCAGAAAGGCGGGTCAGACGGCATTCGCTGTGACATTGAGGGCAATCTTTGGGCCAGCGCCGGATGGGTTGGCGATGGCTTTGACGGCGTGCACGTCTTCAATCCTGAAGGGAAACGCATTGGAATGATCAAACTACCTGAAACGGCGAGCAATCTCTGCTTTGGCGGCCCCAAGAGAAACCGCCTTTTTATCACTGCCTCGCAGAGCCTCTACTCACTGCACGTGAACACACGTGGCGCGCATCATTGCTAAGGCGCATACGAAAGAGTTGTGGTTTTACGGTCCTTGTCGCAGCACTCACATGATAAAACGAATGACGTGATTTCGGCTTCGTGTCAGTGCATGGGCTGCTTAGACCCGGTTACGTCGCATCGGCTGATCGACCCTAAACCCCGCGCTCATCGCGTCACCGCCAGCTCCACATCCTTGGCACCTTCGGGGATGTCCAGGCTCCAGTCTCCTGCACCGGGCTTCTGCTCCTTGGTGGTGACGGTGCCATCGGCGCTCTCCAGCCCGGGCACATCGGCGGCGCTGTAGCTCACGGTCAGCTTCACTTTGCCCACGATAGGGCCGGTTTTCTCATCGAGTTTGAACCTGCCGCCCATCACGCGGGCGCAGGCTACGGGTGCAGAGGAATCGTCTGAGGCGAAGATGACGCTGCCCCAGCTCACGGGCTTGCCGTTCACGCTGACCTTGCCGTTGATGGCGGTGCGTTTCATGGGCTTGAGAAAGCCCTGGTTCCGCAGCCAGTCACGCAGATGCATGCTCCAGGTGCCGAGCACCGGATCGCCCAGAAACAGGCCCACGCCATGCGGGCCGGGGCGGTAGATGTGCAGCTCGGCAGGCACTTTGTTTTTGCGGCAGGCGAGGTAGAAGGCCACGGCGTTTTCCGCAGGCACCACGGTATCCTCGTCGGTCTGGAAGATGAAGATGGGGGGCGTGCTGGCCGTCACGCGCGTTTCGGTGCTCACATGCTTGGCCAGCTCGTCGTTGTCGTTCGGCCCCAGCAGGTTTTTGCGCGAGCCCTTGTGGCCGTAGTCCTCGATCATCGAGATCACGGGGTAAGTCGGCGCAGCCACATCGGGCCGGGCGCTGACCTGATCAATGGCGTCATTCGTCATGCCTGCGGGCTTTTCATCAAACATCGTCGCCGCCATGGAGGTCAGATGCCCGCCTGCAGAAAAGCCGATGATGCCAATGCGGTTCGGGTCGATGCCGTACTCCTTGGCATTCGCCCGCACATGGCGGATGGCTCGCTGCACATCGATGAGCTGCGTGGGAAAGTGGTAGCCCTGGCTGCCGAGACGGTAGTGCAGCACAAAGGCGGAAACGCCCAGGCCATTGAACCACTTGGCCACCTGTACGCCCTCATGATCCGCCGCCAGCCCGCCGTAGCCACCTCCAGGGCACACCACAAAGGCCGCGCCATTCGCCTTGTCCTTGGCCGCGGACCACACGTTGATGAAGGGCTGGTCCTTGTCCTCATTACCCTTCGCGCCAGGAGCACCCTCAGGCCAGAGCTTGACCTTCGTCGGCTCGGCGTGGGCGAGGGAAGTGAAAAGAAACGACAGTATTAGCAAGATCAGCGGCTTCATGGTTCGGCAAGAAGCCAAGCAGAGCCGTCACTGCAACCATTCCTCTTCATTCCATTCCGGCAACGGCATACGGAAAATGCTGTTGCCCACCCTGAGCAGAAGCCTAGCATGCGGTGCGCGCATGATCACAGCAGACCCTGGACTCAACCCTTTGCTGACGGCTGCTGCTCCCACCCTGTATGCGCACAACGCCTTTCGCCTCACGGGCCTGCCGGTCACGGCCTCCATGCGCGAGGTGGCACGCTATGGTGACAAGCTGAAGCTGCTGCTGCAGGTGGGGGGACAGGCCGCCGCAGGCCTGCCCGCCATGCTGGGCTGCACGCACGTGCCGGGGCCGGACGAGCTCCGGGATGCTCTCAGGAACCTGATGGACCCACGCACCCGCATGCTGCATGAGTTCTTCTGGTTCTGGCCAGACAAGTGGGCGGAGCCGGAGGGGGACACGGCCTTTCAGCTCCTGCGGCAGATGGATCTGGACACCGCCCGGGCCATGTGGAGCGCGCGTGAAGAAGGAGGCAGCGGCAGCTGCGTGGCCATTCACAATCTGGCGGTGCTCAGCCTCATGCGGGCGCTGGACCTTGGGCTGCGTGATTTGGAGTCGCCTCTGCAGGCTCAAGAGCGTGATGAAATGCATGCCGAGTGGCGGATGGCCAAGAAACGTTGGGGGCGTCTGGCTATGGAAGACGACCTGTGGGACATCTACCGGGCGCGCATCATCCAGATGGATGACCCGTCTGTCACCACAGGCATGGCGCGGCGTCTGCATGAGGATCTGCTCTGGGCGCTCGACCGGATCCTTGCCATGCTGGCGGTGGCGTTCGCGGAGCGGAAACGCCGCATCGAATGCCAGTGGTACACCGCCTTCCTGAAGTCTTATCTGGGAGGGGATGCCGCCGCTTTTCACAAGGCGACGGACCATGCGCTGACCCACGTGCGGGAAAGACTGGACCAGGCCCTGCAAGCCGCCAAGCGGCAGACCCAGGTGGAGGAGATGGAGGGCATCGCCAAGGCCCGAGTGCTGCTGGACACTTCCGCTCCTCTGCTCAAAGTGGTGGAGATGGTGGAGGCGCGGCAGGGTGGCCGGGACTCTGAAAACATCGGACGGGGAGCACTGGATATCGCCGTCGATGGCTACAGAAAGATCTACTGCTCCAACGACACCTCCCCTGCGGTGCTGGCTCGGCGGGGAGAGCGCAGACACGCAGAGGAATACCTGTGCGTCATGGAGCGCTCCCGGGCGCTCACGACCGACGCCAGCGTTCACAGAATCATCGACTCCAACATCCGTATCGCGAAGGACCTTCTGCGAACAATGCCCCCAGAACTGGACTTTGCCCTGCCAAAGCCGTTCAATGACAGGGGCAAAGTTGTGCTGGACCCCGGTCAGAGGCCTAAATGGGGCGCATTTTTTCTTCATTGCCTGCGGATCATGCCCCGGTCTGTCTGGGTGGTGATCGTGGTTTATTCCCTGAGCATCTGCGCTTCCTGGATGGTCAGTGCCATTTCATCCCGGCCTGTGGAATCGGGCAGGTTTACACGTCAGGAGATGGCGGCGCTGGGGCTGCCGCAGCGTGTGGGCACACAGGCCCTCTGGGACATTCCACAGACTGGAGTGTTTCAGCGAAGCCCTCCTTTGCAAACCGATGACATAAGGTTGCAAATCTCGGCCCCTGCTAACGAAAACGGCATCCACTTTTGCGCCACTCTGGCACTGCCGGGCACCCCGAAGGCATCTCTGAAGGTTTTCATCCGAAACGGGGAGACGGCAAGTTTCAGCCTGCCATCGAACATCTATGAACTGACACTCAACTGGGGATCACACTGGAGCATTTTGGAGGATCGCTTCCAGCCTCAGCATGAACGCAAGATTTTGCCTTCAGTCCACCTCATTGCAACGCACACCGTTCTCCAGATAACCCCGCTGTCGAACGATGAGTTCAGCATGGTTCCCACACGTTGATCACCCTCCACCTTCCAGCCATGATACAGCCCCATCCCACCTCGACTTCATCGCCAGAAGAAGCAAATCAGACAGATGCTGCGCCACCGAACGATGGCCGCCAGCCCCTCACCGCGTTGTGTGACATCGCCCTGCATGCATGGCGGCTGCAGCGGCGCATGACGGACCGCGCCACGAAGGAGGTGCGGGACGAGCACCGGCCGCTGGCGCGCCATGTCACCGCCATCCTGGACACGCTGGAGGGCGTGGGCCTGACGTTGAGGGACCGCGAATCCGAGGCCTACGACTACGGGCTGCCGGAGAAAGTGGTGGCGGTGGAACGCTCCGCTGCCGTGAACCGCGAGACGGTTTTGGAGACCATCCGGCCCACGTTGTTTTTCCGTCATCAGATCATCAAGGCGGGAGAGATCATCATCGCCCTGCCGTTAGAGCCTGGCTCCGGCGCCACGTCTGGCGCTGTCGGCTGATCATCCCCCCTTTCACCTTCCACCCAGCACGTTTTCATCGTCATCATGCCACGCCAGACTCTTGATTTCGGAATCGATCTCGGAACCACCAACAGCGCCATCGCCATGATGGAGGGCATCGAGCCCGTGATCATCAAAAACAACCAGGGCCAGGACACGACGCCCTCCGCCGTGGGCTTTACAAAGAACGGTGTGCTGCGGTTGGGGGAGGCGGCGCGACGGGTGCAGCTGGCGCAGCCGCAGGATGCCTACACGGAATTCAAACGACGCATGGGGTCGGACGAGGTCTATGACTTTCGCTCCTCCGGCAAACGCCTGAAACCTGAGGAACTCTCCGCCGAGGTGCTCAAGTCCCTGAAGGGAGACGTGGAGCAGTCGCGGGGGGAGAGGGTGGACGCGGCCGTGATCACCGTGCCTGCCGCTTTTGAGCTGCACCAGTGCGAGGCCACGCAGCGTGCGGGCGCGCTGGCGGGCTTCAGCACGACTCCGCTGCTGCAGGAGCCTGTGGCAGCAGCGTTGGCCTATGGGTTCCAAAGGGATCAGGAGAAAGGCTACTGGCTGGTGTACGACTTTGGAGGCGGCACCTTTGATGCGGCGCTGATCCGCGCGGAGGAGGGCATCATCCAGGTGGCGGCGCATGAGGGAGACAACTTTCTCGGTGGCTCGGACATCGACTGGGCCATTTTTCAGCATCTACTGCTGCCGCGACTGACGGAGCAGTTTGACCTGCCGGACTTCCGCCGTGGCAACCCCCGCTGGGAAGTCGCGGTGCAGAAGCTGAAGGCCTCTATCGAAAAGGCCAAGATCGAGGCCAGCCGGAACAGACGGGCTCCCTTGATGGAATGCCTGTTTGAAGATGCGGCCGGAACGGAGGTGGACCTGGAGCTGCTAGGCCTGGAGCTGGCGCAGGAGGACATCGCCCGCATCGCAGAGCCGGTCATCTCCAAATCGATCAACCAGGTGAAACGGCTGCTCGCCGGCAAGGGGCTGGCGGCACATGACGTGGCCAGGACCATCCTCGTGGGCGGCCCAACCCTGGCACCCTACTTCCGTGCGCAGCTGCAGGCCGAGCTGGGCACCAGCGTGGACTTCAGCGTGGACCCCATGACCGTTGTGGCCTGTGGAGCGGCGGTGTTTGCCGGCACGCAGCCGCTCACCTCGAAAGTGACGGTGGCGGTCCCCGAAGGCACTCTGGACCTGGCGTTGAAGTACAAGCCGGTGGGCGCGGATGCCGATCCGTTGGTGGGCGGCCGCGTGCTGGCCGGGCCCGGCGGTTGCGTGAATCACACCATCGAGCTGACTAATGCCAGCACAGGCTGGACCAGCGGCCAGGTGCCGGTGAATGCCGACGGCACGTTTGCCCTCACGCTGGCGGCTGAGCGCAATGTACGGAATGAATACCGCATCGCCCTGCGTAATGCTGCCGGACAGCCGCTCAAAACCGCGCCGGAAAGCATCCACTACACCATCGGTGCGGCGGTGGAGGAGCAGCCTCTCATCCACTCCATCGGCGTGGCGCTGGCAAACAACAAGACCCGCCAGTACTTCCAAAAAGGTGCTGGCCTGCCGCAGAAGTGTAGGAATGAGCACCGCACCGCCACCCTGCTGGTGGCGGGGGACAAGGAAAGCCGCCTGCGCATCCCCGTGGTGGAGGGAGAGAGCCCGCACAGCGACCGCAACCGACTCATCGGCTACATGGAGATCCGGGGCGATCAGATCCGCCGTGATGTGCCCGCCGACCAGGAGATCCAGGTGACGCTCAAAATGGACGAGTCGCGCGACATCGTGATGGAGGTGTACGTCCCCTACCTGGACGAGGAATTCACCACGCGCCTGTCCCTGGGCCGCAAGGCTGCAGCAAACAGCGTGGAGTTTTTGCTGCGGAGGCTGACAAATGAAAACTCCCGCCGCCAGACTCTCCGACGCAAGGCGGACGAGGCTGAGGAGCGCGCGGCGGCGCAGATCATCACCGATCTGGAGCATGAGATCTCCTTTGCCGACCTGGAAAAGCGCATTCGGGAGGCCGAGGGCGACTTTGTGACCTGCGAGCAGTGCGACAAGCTGTTGCTGGAGGCGGCCTGCCGCCTGGATGAGGCGGATGCTCTGATCAAATGGCCCGCGCTGGTCAAAAACGCCAAGAGGCACGACACCAGCTTCTACGAACTGGCCCGTGCATGCGGCACTCCGGCAGATCTGCAGACGGCGGAGGAGCTGAACAACCGGCTGCAGGAATGCATCCGGTCAAAAAACCCGGTCCGCCTGGAGGCGCTGAGAGATGAGGCATGGAGGCTGGTCTGCAATCTGCGGCACGACTATCTGCCTTATTGGGAGCACCATTTCGAATGGCTGGAGCTGCAGGTCCCGACTCTGAGCAGTCCTGACGAGGCACGTCATAGCGTGCTGCGTGGCCGTCATGCGCTGGCTGAGAAAAATCTCCCGAGGCTGCGCTCCGCATGCCACGAGCTCTGGAAATTTTTCCCGGATGAGGCGGAGCAGTACCGGGGCTTGGACGCAGGCATCACCTGAACTCATTCATCCTTCGTCTCGACAAATTTCGCGCTTTTTCGCAGAATCCCGCCCATCTTTAACGTTCCAGCCTCGCCGCCATGATCTCACGCCGTCATTTTCTTTCCACCAGCCTCGGCGCCCTCAGCGTCTCCACCCTGCCTGCCATCGAGCCCATCAAGCGCCCCGGCAAAAGCCGCATGCAGCTCGGCGTGGCTGCCTACAGCTTCCGTGACTACTTCCAGTGGATGCGCGACAAGGAGCAGAAGCCCAAGGAGGGCAAACCGCAGTGGAGCATCCTTGATTTCATCGACTGGTGCGGCGACAACAACGTTCCCGGCGCAGAAGTGACCAGCTACTTCTTCCCGAAGGACGTAGATGAGGCATTCCTCCTGGAAGTGAAACGCCGCGCCTACCTGCGTGGCGTGCAGCTCGCAGGCACCGCCGTGGGCAACAACTTCGCGCTGCCCAAGGGTGAAAAGCTCAGCGAACAGATCGCCTACACCAAAAAGTGGATCGACTACTCCGCCATCATGGGCGCACCGCACATCCGCGTGTTTGCCGGGCCGCAGCCCAAGGATCTCAGCGAGGAGCAGGCCGTGGCCAACTGCCTGGAGTCCTACCAGGAGTGCCTGGACTACGCCGCCAAGAAGGGCGTCTTCCTCGGTCTGGAAAACCACGGCGGCATCGTGGCCGAGCCGGACAACCTCATCAAGATGGTGAAAGCCGCCAAGAGCCCCTGGGCCGGCATCAATCTCGACAGCGGCAACTTCCACACCGAAGACCCCTATGCCGACCTCGCCAAGATCGCCCCGTATGCCGTGAACGTGCAGCTCAAGATGGAGATCAGCCGCAAAGGCGCCAAGAAAGGCGAAAGCGAACCCAGCGACGTCAAACGCGTGATCCAGATCATGCGCGACGCCAACTACCAGGGCTGGTTCACGCTTGAGTTTGAGACCAAGGAAGATCCCTTTGTCCGCGTGCCCGAGATCTGCAACATGCTGCGCCCGCTGCTGGGCTGAGTTTACAGTTGTTGACGGTGGTTGACGATTGTTGACAGTGGTTTCCAATCAGAAAACGGCTGCGCCGCTGGTCTGGAAACCATCGTCAACGACTGTAAACAACCGTCAACCATCGTAAACTTTATGCGAAAGCAGTTTCCGTTCGAGAAGCTCGAAGTCTGGCAGGATGCCCGGAAGCTGGTGGCTGGGGTGTATCAGTGCTCACGGAGCTTTCCAAAAGACGAGCGCTTTGGTCTGACCAGCCAGATGACGCGTGCAGCAGTTTCCGTGGCCAACAATCTTGCGGAAGGATGCGGACGATCAAGCCTCAAAGATCAGGCTCATTTTTCCAACCAAGCCCATGGTTCCCTCATGGAAACATCCTCGGATCTCATCATCGCCACCGATCTTGGCTTTGCTCCTGCTGAAGCTACCGATGAGCTTCTCAAACAAGCCTACGATCTCGCCGTGCGAATTCACAACCTCCGCGACTCCCAGCTACGCCGCGCGGAAGCTCTTTGAAAACCATCGTCAACGACTGTAAACAACCGTCAACAATCGTAAACTCCCCCTTCCCCCATGTCCCACGCCCCCACCGTCGTCATCGAAAACTTCTACCCCTGCCTCGATGGCGGGCGGCATCCGGTCAAACGGGTCATTGATGAAACGCTGGATGTCTGGTGTGACATCTTCAAAGACGGCCACGATGTGATGAGCGCCGTGCTGCGCTGGCGCACGGCGGGCTCCAAGCGCTGGTTTGAAGCTCCCATGAAGCTGGTGGAAAACGACCGCTGGCACGGCCAGTGCCGCTTCTCCAAAGCCGGGCGCTGGGAGTATGTGGTGGAGGCCTGGGGAGACACCTTCCGCTCGTGGAAAAAGACCTTCGCCGTGCGCGTGCAGGCCAAAGACCCCGACGTGCCGGTGGAGGCGCTGGAAGGCGCACGCCTGCTGCGAGATGCCGCCAAACACGCCCGCACCGCAGGTGTAGCCGCCTCCGCCAAGCAGCTGGAGGACTTTGCCGATGTGCTCTCCTCATCAAAGCCTGCAGACCTCATGGACGTGCTGCTCTCCGATGAGCTGCAGAGCCTGATGGACAAATACCCAGACCGCTCCCAGTCCACCACCTCAGACACCCTGCGCGCCACTGTGGAGCGCGAGCGCGCCCGCTTCTCCGCCTGGTATGAGTTCTTCCCGCGTGGCGCCGAGGGCCGCAGCGACAAGCACTCCACCTTCCGCGACTGCCTGGGCCGCCTGGACCACGCGGCGCACATGGGCTTTGACGTCATCTACTTCCCGCCGATCCACCCCATCGGCGTCACCGCACGCAAAGGCAAAAACAACACGCTCACTGCCAAGGAGGGCGATGTGGGCAGCCCGTGGGCCATCGGCGGCCCCGCTGGCGGACATTACAACATCGAGCCCGCCCTGGGCACCGAGAAGGACTTTGTCTGGCTGGTGAAGGAGGCGAAAAAACGCGGCCTCGAAATCGCGCTCGACTTTGCGCTCAACTGCTCGCCGGATCATCCCTATGTCAAAGACCACCCCGAGTGGTTCTACCAGCGTCCGGACGGCAGCATCCGCTACGCGGAAAATCCGCCGAAGAAGTACCAGGACATCTACCCGCTGAACTTCCACTGCGACGACTGGCGCAATCTGTGGAAGGAGCTGATCAACGTGGTGCAGTTCTGGGTGGACCGCGGCGTGAAGATCTTCCGTGTGGACAATCCGCACACCAAGCCCGTGGCCTTCTGGGAGGAGCTCATCTCCACCATCCAGCGCAAGGACCCCGACGTGCTCTTCCTGGCCGAGGCCTTCACCAAGCCGAAGATGATGCAGGTGCTGGGCAAGGTAGGCTTCACCCAGAGCTACACCTACTTCACCTGGCGCGAGGACAAGCAGTCCCTGACCGAGTACGCCACCGAGCTGACCCACGGCGACATGCGCTGGTACTACCGCGCCAATTTCTGGCCCAACACGCCGGACATCCTGCCCGGCCACCTGCAAAATGCGGGCGGGCAGATGTTCCGCATCCGTGCCGCACTGGCCGCCACGCTCTCCTCCACCTGGGGCATGTACTCCGGCTATGAACTCTGCGAAAACGACCCCTACCCCGGCAAGGAAGAATACAACAACAGCGAGAAGTACGAGCTCAAGCAGCGCGACTACAACAAGCTGGGCAACATCACCGGCTTCATCCGTGCGCTGAATCTCATCCGCCGCGAAAACCCGGCGCTGCACCTCTACGACAACCTCCGCTTCCACGGCGCCGACCACCCGCAGATCCTCTGCTACAGCAAGGCCACGCCTGACTTCAGCAACCGCGTCCTTTGCGTCATCAGCCATGATCCACACCACCCCGCCATGGGCATGGTGCACCTGGATCTGAGCGCCCTGGGCCTGGATGGCAGCCGCCCCTACAAGGTGACCGACCTGCTGCACAACCAGACCTACGAATGGCGCGGCGCAAACAACTACGTGGAGCTCCGCCCCGGCGGCACCGCGATGCACATCTTCCGCGTGGAGCAGTGATGCACCATGAAATGCCGCGAAAAGCTGCTTCTCTCCCTGCTGGTGCTCATGCTGGCAGGGATGTCGCCCTCATGGCGGCTGGAGTCCAGCAGCAAAGCGGCCCCGCTGGGACATGACGCGGTCTTTGTGATCAAGACGATCACGGGCGCGAAGAAGGTGGAGATGCAGCTCGTCTTTTTCGATGAGAAGCAGTGCAGCATGCGCGTGGCGGTGAATCCCAGCCACCAGATGGCCTCACCGCTGAATGAAATCGGAGTGAAGGCCAAGGCCCTGACTGTGTGCAATGGAGGTTACTTCCATGTGGACAGCCTCACCTCAGACGGACTCGAGATCGCAAATGGCAGACGCACAGATGAGTTCCGCCGCAATGCCGGCTGGGTCGGTGCGCTGATTGTCCGCCAGGGCAGGCCGTCGCTCATTCTGGAAAAGGAGTTTCAGGATGCGCCGGACATCAGCGACTTTGTCCAGTGCAGCCCCTGGCTGGTGGATGAGGGGCAAATCTGCCCCGTGCTGAATCCGGGCCAGGACCCGCGCCACCGCCGCACCTTCATCATGACCGATGGTGCTGGCCGCTGGGCCGTCGGTGTGTGCAATGGCGTCGGGCTGCATGAGCTCGCTGCCATTCTCGTCACGCCAGGCATCATCACTGAAATGAAAGCGAAGCGTGCTCTCAATCTCGATGGCGGCCCCTCCACCGGACTGTGGTGCCGCAGCGCCGATGGCCGCGAGCATTTTGAAAAGCCCGGCTGGGCTGTGCGCAACGCCATTGTGATCGCGCCGCGAGAGCCTAGATGAACGCATCATCGATAGATTCCAGCCTGCTGTCTGTATTGGTGAAGCCCCACCAAACGGCCCTTTTCGCATGCTGAAGCACCTTTGCTCTCTCCTCGTTGTTGCCCAGCTGCTCTCGCTGCGGCCGCTGTGCGCTGCTGAATCGATCATCATCGAACAAGGCAGGCAGCTGGCGGAGATCGTCATCTCTGACAAACCCGCACGCATGACAAAGCTGGCGGCGAAGGAACTGCAGCACTACGTGGCCAAGATGTCTGGAGCAACTCTGCCAGTCGTCACTGAGCGCACGCCGGGAAAGCCCGCCATCTTTGTGGGCATGAGCCGCCACACGGAGGCTCTTGGCCTTGCGACACAGACGCTCCAGCACGGTGCCTTCCGCATGGCCTCAGGCGAGGGCTGGCTGGCCTTGTTGGGCGCGGACAAGGACTACGTGCCCATCGAGCCCTGGGGCCGCAAGCGGGACAAAAATGAAACCGCCCGCGTGAATGCCGAGTGGGACAAAATCACCGGAGACACTTTTTGGAACACCGCCGGCGAGCTCTACCAGCGCTACCACCCCGAGCTCGACATCTGGGAAATGGATGATGCAGGCACCTTCAATGCCGTGAATGAATTCCTGCGCAGCCTCGGCTGCCGCTGGTTCGCCCCCGGAGAGATCGGCGAGGTGGTGCCGCAGGTGGCCACGATCACGCTGCCGCAGGTGAACCGCACGGTGGCTCCCGACTTTGGCTTTCGCCGCTTCTCCTACTACACGCAGCACACCGGCATTGGCGACAGGGCTCTATGGGATCTTCGCCTCGGGCTCAACTTCGGCGCGGAGATCGCGGGTTTTCCGCAGATCTGCCACGGGCTGAAGTTTGTCATCATGCGCGATGAGATGAAACAGGCGCACCCGGAGATGTATCTGCTGCAGGAGGGCAAACGCAGCACCCGCAGCGAAGGCATCCCCAATCTGCTCTCTCCGCTGCTGTTTGAAAAACAGGTGAAGCATGTGCGCGCGATGTTTGACCACTTCCACGAGCCGATGCACAACATCGACCTCGTGGACGGTTACAGCGGCCTGACCTCCGACGATCCCGCGTGGATGGCGCAGCTCACACCGGAGCGCGGCTGGAGAGGCACCATGTCCGACCACGTATGGGGCTACCTGAACCGCGTGGCGCTGGAGGTGAACCGCAGCCACCCGGACCGGCTCGTCAGCGCGCTCGCCTACGGCGCCTACACGCAGCCGCCGCTGAAGATTGAAAAGCTCAGCCCCAACCTCGCGCTGATCGACGTGCGGCACCGTCAGGAGTTCTGGGACGAGGCCAAATGGAAGGAGCGCCGAGAATGGCGCGCCGAGTGGCTGAAGAAGCTGCCCTCCGGCAAGTACATCAGCTGGGACTTCTGCACCAATGCACGCCCGGAGCAGGTCGGACGTCCTGTGATTTACACTCAGCAGATCAGCCGGGACCTGCGCGAGCTGAAAGGTGTCAGCCTTGGCGAACTGGTGGAAATTTACGCGCACCCCACAGACAAGGAGTCATCCTTTGGCTACAACGATCTCGCCATCGAGCATCTCAATCTCTATCTCACCGCACGTCTCTACTGGGATGTGAATCAGGACGTGAATGCGCTGCTGGCAGATTATGTCACCAGCTACTACGGCCCTGCGGCTGAGGCGATGCTGGCCTTCATCACCCATGCTGAATCCAACTGGATGCACATGAATACCGACGCGGCAAAGATCGGCGAGTCCCTGGACCTCCTCGCCAAGGCCAAGGCCACCGCTGATCCGGCCAGCCTCCCCGGCCGCCGCATCCGGCAGATCGCGGACCTCATGAAGCCTCTGGAAGCCCTGCGCATGCAGCTCAGCCGTAAACGCGAAACGGATCTCTCCTATCGCGTGCTGGAAACCTCCAACACCGGAGCCAAACCGCTCGGCAGCAAGCCGCTCGATGGCAATGTGGACAAAGCCTGGTGGGGCGAGGTACGCATCGCGCCGCTGATCAAGCTGCGCTCTGAAGACCCTCAGCCCAAATGCAACAGCAGCTTCCAGATCCAGCGCGATGGCGGCACCTTGCACATCGGCATCGTCTGCCTGGAGCCGGACATGAAAGGGCTGCAGACCAGCACAACTCAAAACGACAACCCCAAGCTTCTGGAGGGCGACCACATCACCCTGCTCATCGAAACATCTTCGCGCAGCTACTACGAGATCTCCATCAACCCCGCTGGTGCCGTGTATGACCTCGACCGCGCCACGGGCGGACGTGGGCTCGGCTGGAGCAGCGGCGCGCAGGTGGCCGTGCATCGCGGCACGGATCGCTGGAGCATCGAGATGAGACTCCCGATCGTCGGAGACGAGGCCTTTGTACTCGATCCCACCAAGGGCATCGATGGCTCGCGGCCCACAGAGCTTTTCCCATGGCACTTCAATCTCGGCCGCAGCCGTGTGCGTGATGGCAAGGCAGAGCGCACCGCCTTCTCCCCCACCGGCAAGGCAAACCTGCGCGTGCCTGAGAAGTTTGCCAAGCTCTGGGGGCGGTAAAACTTTACGTCACCAAATTCCCGGCGAGATCCACGCTTCTTCGTGCGTTCGAAAAAGATGCGCCCAACCATTTTCAGCCTTCTTCTCCTCGGCCTGCTCTCCACCGCCTCCGCCGCAGAGCCGCGCTGGTACAAGGGGAACACGCACACGCATTCCCTGTGGAGCGACGGCAATGACTTTCCGGAGATGATCACGGACTGGTACAAGCAGCACGGCTACGACTTCCTGGCCATCTCCGACCACAACGTGCTGCAGGCAAAGGAGGTGTGGATGAGCGAGCCCGCCATCGAAAAGCGCCGCCGCATCCTGGGCAAGACCACAATGGAAAAGTATCGCGCCCGCTTCGGTGATGAATGGGTGACCACACGTGAAAAAGACGGCGTGACCGAGGTGCGGCTCAAGAAGCTGGAGGAGTACCGCCCCAAGTTTGAAGAGCCGGGCAAGTTCCTCCTCATCCAAGCGGAGGAAATCAGCGCGGGCTTGGGCAAGATCCCCATCCACCTCAATGCGGTGAATCTTCGGGAGGAGATCAAGCCGGTGAAGGACCTCAGCAGCATCCCGGAAGTGATGCGCGCGAATCTGAAAATGGTGAACGAGCAGTCCCAGCGCCTCGGCATCCCCATGCTCTCCCACATCAATCATCCGAACTTCAGGTGGGCTCTCTCAGCCGAGGATCTGGCGGCGGTCCTGGAGGAAAATTTCTGGGAGATCTACAACGGCCACCCCACCATCAACTACCCCGGCGATGCCTCACGCATGGGGCACGAAAAGATCTGGGATGTGGCCAACACGCTGCGGATTACCGAATTCAAAGCACCTCCGCTCTACGGCGTGGGCACGGACGACTCCCACCGCTACCACGGCGAGGAAAATGGCCCCGGCCGCGGCTGGGTGATGGTGCGCGCCGCCAGCCTGGACCCCGCCGAGATCGTGAAGGCGATGAAGGCCGGCGACTTCTACGCCTCCTCCGGCGTGACACTGGACGATGTGAGCTTCAAGGCCGGCGAGCTGCGCATCCGCATCCACGCCGAACCCGGCGTCACCTACAGCACGCAAATTCGCGGCACGCTGCCCGGCTACGACGCCACCACACGCCCCGCCCCGCCCGTGGCCGATGACCTGCATCCGCCGCGCCTGCTCTACTCCGACGACATCGGCAAAACCCTGGCCACCATCGAAGGCACGGAAGTCGTGTGGAAACCCACCGGCAAGGAGCTCTACTTCCGCGCCGTGATCACGTCATCAAAGCCATACGCAAATCCGTCCTTCGAAGGACAGAAGGAGATGGCCTGGACGCAGCCGATGGGTTGGAAAAGATAGTGTCAGCCCGGCGCCTCAGAAACCCACCACGTAAAAGCGCTGCTGGGAGACCTGCTCGGCTTCAGGCAGCGTGATCCAGCGCTCCTTGTAGCGCTCTCCCCAGCTGTCGCTGAAGGCGATCTCGTTGGTGTCTTTGTTGTAGCCGATGATGAGGACCACGTGGCTGGTTTCCTTGTCCTTGGGCAGGGAATTGCCGGCGGCTTCGCCTGTGACCTTGGTCTTCCACGCGGCCCAGTCCTTCACATCCTTGCGCTCCTTGGTGCGGGCGTTGGCGGTTTTGTTGAAGTCTTTGGTGCTGTAGAGGCACCACATGAGGGGCACTCCTTTGTCGATGTATTTGGCGATGTCCTTGAGCTTGAGCTCGCTCTTCCACTCATCAAAGGAGCGGCGCTTGCTGCGGATCTGCGGGGCGATTCCCTCCAGCAGGGCGGAGACGCTGGTGCCGCCGCCAAAGCCGGAGTTCCCCGCATTGGCCAGAATGTACATGTCCGCCGGCACGCCGAGGTAGCGCATGGCGCGCTCTGCCGTGGCGGGGGCGCAGTAGCCTTTGGGGCCCTGGTCCACCATGGGGATGTCTCCGATCACGACGTCTCCGTTGTCGCGCTTTTCCAGATTGGCCAGCGCCTGGGCGCGGATGACCTTGTCCACGGTGTCCTCCACCTTGCCGCCGGCATCGGCAAAGGCGGTGGGCACCACCTGCACGCCCACATAGACGCCCTCGGCCTCGGCCAGCAGGATGGCGTGGCCGCGCCAGTCCCAGCGCTGCATGGTCAGGCGGCCGATGTTGCTGGGCCCTTCGCCAAAGCGCTCTTTTTTCGGTGCGCCGAGCAGCTTGGTGAGCGAGGCGGAAATGGTGGTCAGGTCTTTGTCCATGGCCGTCTTGACGATCTCGGCGGCCTTGGCCGGAGGGGTGTCGCGGTCAAAGTGCAGCTCGCTGCCACCTTTGGAGCTGAAGAGGTCCCCCTTGTTGGCAAAGACGAGGGAAAAGCTGGTGACGTGGTCATTTTCCGCATACATGGCCACGGAGAAGGGATGCGCGCCAAAGAGCATGTAGTCGTCCTTGGTGTAGGCGCGGTAGCTGCTGGCGGCCTTGGTCTTGGACTCCTGCGGGATCTTCAGGCGTGCGGCCACTTCCTCCGCAGACGAGGTGAAAAGCGGTGCCTCGGCAAACATGGGCTGCCCCACGGCCTCATTCACAGACTCGGGTGAGAGCTTGTCATTCGGGCCGGGCTTGAAGGTGTACTTGGCCGTGGCTGCGGCGGCTCCTGAAGGGGCGCTTTTGACGTACTGCTGATCTGAGGCGGAGAGAGAGGCGATGGGCAGAATGAAGCGCTGCCCGGCGGCGGTCTCGATGGTCACATTGGGGCCAGCCACGCCGATGAGCCTGGCCTGGATGGCCTTGCCCTGCGCATTGGTAAAGGTGCGGAGCTCGGCTGTCTGGGCAAAGGCTGCGGACAGGGTCAGGCCGAGTACGAGGAAAACACGGTTGGCATGCTTCATGGTGGTGCTTTTTAACGCACCCCCGCCTTCCGGTGTTAGTCTTTTTTACGCCCGGATCAGATCCACGTCCCGGAGGGGATGATGGCGTCCTTTGGCACGCAGATGATGCCGTCGCGGATGTAGAAATTTTCGCCGTCCATGTTGTCCGGCTTGCCCTCGGGGGTGATGACCACGTTGTCGCCGATGTGCACGTTCTTGTCGATGATGGCGCGCTCGATGCGGCAGTTGCGGCCGATGCCGGGTGCGGGGCGCGAGGGGTCGGTGCCCACGGCACCCGCGTAGTAGTCCGCACCCATGATGATGCAGTCGCGGATGGTGGTGCCGGGCTCGATGCGTGCGCGCAGGCCGATCACGGCTGTTTCGATGTGGGCGTCCGTCAGCACGCTGCCGTCGGCAATGAGCGCACCACGGATGGTGGCGCCATTGATCTTGGTGGCGGGGAGGAAGCGCGCATGGGTGAAGATGGGCGCGGAGCTCTCAAAGAAGTCAAACTGCGGCACCATGCGGCAGAGGTCGAGATTGGCGTCGAAGAAATTGCGGATGGTGCCGATGTCCTCCCAGTAGCCCTGGAAGTTGAAGTTGTGCACGCGCTTGTTCTTGATCGTGGCGGGGATGATGTGCTTGCCGAAGTCGTTGAAGGTGTTGTCGAGGCACTCGATGAGCACATCCCGGCGGAAGAGGTAGATGCCCATGGAGGCCTGAAAGCGCGCCTCGCCTTCGGGGATGCCCAGCTTTTTCAGAGTGGTGGGGGGGATGCGCAGCTTGTCCAGCACCGCAGGGTCCTTCGGCTTTTCCACAAACTCGTAGATGCGGCTGTTTTCATCCGAATGCATGATGCCAAAGCCGGTGGCGGCCTGCTCATCCACCGGGATGGTGGCGATGGTCAGGTCTGCATTGGTGGACACGTGCTGGCGCATGAGCATGCGGTAGTCCATGCGGTAGAGCTGGTCGCCGCTGAGGATGAGGTAGTAGTCGTAGTCCCCTTCCAGGAAGTAGCGCAGGTTCTGGCGCACGGCGTCTGCGGTGCCCTGGTACCAGCGCTCGCCCTCGGGTGTCTGCTGTGCGGCCAGCACCTCCACAAAGCCACGGGTGAACTGGTCAAAGCGGTAGGTGCGCGCGAGATGGCGGTTGAGCGAGGCGCTGTTGTACTGCGTCAGCACGTACACCTGGCGCAGTCCGGAATTGATGCAGTTGCTGATCGGGATGTCCACGATGCGGTACTTGCCCGCGAGCGGCACGGCCGGCTTGGCGCGGTTTTCAGTCAGAGGGAAAAGACGTGTGCCAGCACCGCCTCCCATGACGATGGCCAAAGTGTTGCGGCGGAGAAGCGTGTCCGCTTCGATCTGGACATTGGTTGAATTGCTCATGGTCCGAAGTTGGTTGTCATTATTTCTCTGAAACAAGGAAGACAAGCAAGCGTTATCCCTGCCCCGATTCTGACCGCAGACACCCTCAGCTTGTCTTTCATTTTCAATTCCAACCAACCACATGTCCACTTTTGCGAATCGTTCCACTTATTTTGTTCTTTGTCTGCTGACCACTCCCTTCGCCTATGGGGCGGTCAGCTTTGAAAAGGACCTCCTACCAGTCATCACTAAGAAGTGTGTGGACTGCCACAAAGCCCCGGCTGTGGTCAACGGCCAGAAAAAGGAGCCCAAGGCCGGCCTGCGGCTGGACGCCTCCTGGGCCATCCTCAAGGGCAGCGAAAACGGCCCCGTGCTGACCCCCGGAGACCCGTCCAAGAGCGGCATCTACGAGTCCGTGATGCTGCCGAAGGATGACGACGGCCACATGCCCTCCAAGGGCGATGACCTGACCAAGGAGGAGACAGCCCTGCTGAAGAAGTGGATCGAGGAGGGGGCCAACTTTGGCGGCTGGGTGGGCAGCGTGGAAGGCATGCCCGCCGGAGCCATGACGGAATCCGCCAAGCCCTACAAACCCCGCCCTCATGACCTCTTCTATGCCGCGCTGGAAAAGGACATGAAGCCGCTCTCCGACGATCTGCTGGCCAAGGCCAAAGCCGCAGGAGCCCAGGTCTCCCCGGTCAAGGTGGACAGCCCGCTGGTGCGCGTGGACTTCCTGACCGGTGTGTCCAAATGTGATGACGCCAAGGTGGCCGCCATTCTGCCGATCAAGGAAAACATCGTGCAGCTGGATCTGGGCCGCACCGTGATCACTGACGCTGCGCTTAAGAGCATCGGCCAGATGCCGCGCCTTGTGTCTCTGGACCTGCGCCAGACCAAGATCACCGACGCCGGACTGGAGGCGCTGATCGGGCTGAAGAAGATCGAGACGCTCAACCTCTTCGGCACCGAGGTCACGGACGCAGGGCTGAAGCACCTGGCCAAGATCAAGAGCCTCAAGAACGTACATCTCTGGCAGTCCAAGGCCACCCCGGCCGGCGTAAAGCAGCTCATCGCCGCCATTCCCGGCCTCAAAGCCAGCATCGAATAACCCAACCCATCCGTAACCCCCATGAAAACGCGCCTCCTCATGCTCACCGCCATCTTCCACGCCCTCTTCGGCACCGCCAGCGCCGGCCAGGGCGAGAAAGTCACCTACCCCGCCCCCGCCGTCTCCGGCATCAACCAGGATGGCGCCACGGTGAACTTTGCCGACGTGTACAAGAAAGGCCCCACCGTGGTCTTCTTCTACCCGAAGGCCGACACCCCCGGCTGCACCAAGCAGGCCTGCTCCTTGCGTGATGCCTTTGCCGACCTCTCCAAAGAGGGCGTGCAGGTGCTGGGCGTGAGCTTTGACAAGGCGGAGTCGCAGAAGGCCTTCAAGGACAAGTTCACCCTCCCCTATGACCTGATCGCCGATCCAGAGGGCAAGATCGTCGAGGCCTTCAAGGTGAAAAAGATGCTCAAAGGCCTGCTCTCTCTCGCGTCACGCAGCTGCTTCCTCGTCAAAGACGGCAAGGTGGTGTGGCAGGACTACCAGGCCGCCACCGATCAGCAGGCCGCCGACATTAAGCGCGTGCTGGCAGAGACGAAGTAAAGCGGGGCCGGTGCTCCGGTTTCAAAGTTGTTTCAAAAAAAGAGACCGTCGGGCAAACCCCGGCGGTCTTTTTTTGTTAACGTCTGCGCCACCCGCGCTGTCTCTACCCCACTGCATGCCCGCCACCCGCCGCCACCCTCTTTCCACCCGCACCTGCCTCGGCATGGCGGCGGCGCTGCTGCTGGCGGGGCAGGGGCTCGTGCACGCGGACTGGCGGGACGACATCGGCTACACCCAGCTGGCCGCCGAGCTGGGCTCCTCCGTGCCCACAGGCGCGGGTGTCATCCTGCTGCAGTCGGAGGCCAATGACCAGACCTCCCCGCCCAACTACCTGCCGCAGGACGGCGGATCGGGCGCGATCACCGGCACGGGTGCCTACAGCGGCAAGACGCTCAATGCCGAATCCGGCGCCGGGGTGGTGCTGAGCCATGCGCAGAGCGTGGCCTATTACTACTACGCCAACGGCAGCGGCATCGGCCAGGGGGCCACGGAGATCCACAACTACACGGCCACGGATTTTCTTAACCGTCTTTATGCCGGCGCCTCGCCGCCCACCTTTCCGGGGCGCGTGCAGAACCACAGCTGGATCGGCTCCACAGACACCACCACCGATCCGCAGCTGCTGCGCAGCCTGGACTTCATGATCAACCGGGACGGCACCCTGGTGGCCGTGCCGCTGAACAACAACGCCGATCCCATGCCTGCCCTGCTGGGAAACAACTACCACGCTCTCACGGCCGGGCTGCGCAGCGGCGTGCACAGCCGGGGAGGCACCAACACGGACGGCAGCGGCCGCATGAAGCCGGATCTGGTGGTGAACGTGGCTGAAACAAGCTACGCCTCTCCCGCCATCGCTGGCACGGTGGCGGCGATGCTCCAGTCCGCCGTCGCCACCGGGAATGCGAACGCGCAGAAACCGCAGGCCATCAAGGCGCAGATGCTGGCAGGTGCCTCCAAGCAAAACCTGCCGCAGTGGCAGCGCCTCGCAAGCACCGCGCCCTATGACGCCGTCTTTGGTGCGGGAGAGCTGAACATTCGCAACGCCTACTACATCCAGCAGGCGGGGCAGCGTGGCTACTCCACCAGCACGGAGGTGCCCTCGCGCGGCTGGGACTACAACACCACGACCAACAATGCCGCCGGGCGGCGCTACTTTTTCAGCATCCCCGCCGGGCGCTATGCCACCACCTTTTCCGCCGCCATCACCTGGCACCGCGCCATTTTGGGGATCAACGGCGGTGCATACAGCAGCAGCCTCTCAAACCTCGATCTGGCGCTCTATGCCTCCACCAGCTTCACACCGGACAGCATCGCGTTGTACACCTCCGCCAGCACGGTGGACAATGTGGAGCACATCTTTGCCTGCAATCTGCCGCCAGGGCAGTACATGCTGGTAGTGACGTCCAGCACCAAAAACATCTTGTACGGCCTGGCCTGGGACGCGCAGCTGGGCGGCGGTCCGGCGCTGGCACCGCAGCTCTCCGGCAGCCAGTGGCAGCTCTCGGCCTCCAGCCTGGACCCGTATCTGAGCTACACCATCGAGAGCTCGCCGGATCTCGTCAGCGGCTGGACCACGGAGCTGACCTTTCGCACCGCAGACACCACGCCCGCCTACACCTGCACGTGGCAGCCCCCGCAGAGCGCCAGCCGGTACTTTTACCGCCTGAAGTGGACGCCCGTGCGGTGAGTGCGTCTGCATTTGCAATGCCGATAGACAAGCTCGGAGCTGCGCGTTAAACCTCGCCCGATCGATTCTCACCCAACCCACTCATGAAACTGCATCTCGCACTCGCCGCACTCCTCGCCGCCGTCTCCTTCGCCAGCGCTGAGGAAAAGGAAATCTTCAACGGCAAAGACCTCACTGGTTGGGAGGGCAACAAGGAGCTCTGGAGCGTGCAGGACGGCACCATCACCGGCAAGACCCCTGCCGACCCCGCCAATCCGGCCAAGAGCATCCTCAAGCACAACACCTTCCTCATCTGGAAAGGCGGTACCGTGGGCGACTTTGAGCTCACGTTTCAGTACCGCATCGAAAAAGGAAATTCTGGTGTGCAGTACCGCAGCAAGGAACTCCCTGCCGGGGAAAACGGCCCCATCATCAGCGGCTACCAGGCCGACTTTGAGGCCGGAGACAAGTACAGCGGCATCCTCTATGAGGAGCGTGGCCGTGGCATCCTGGCCCTGCGTGGCGAAAAGAGCGTGATCAAGCCTGCTGCGGACGGCGGCAAAAAGCCCGTGCTCGAAAAATCCCCCCTCAGCGACAGCGCCGCCATCCAGGCCTCCATCAAGAAGGAAGACTGGAACGAGTACCGCATCGTGGCCAAGGGCAACCATGTGCAGCATTTCATCAATGGCATGCAGACCGTGGACGTGACGGACGAAGACGCCGCCAATGCGCCCAAGGAAGGCCTGCTGGCCCTGCAGATCCACGCCGGCCCGCCGATGGTGGTGCAGTTCAAAAACTTCAAGCTCGTCGAAACGAAATAGCCGTGCTTAGTTGGCCGCTGTCATGACCCGACTGCTCTCCATCACGCTCTTTCTCCTGACCTTCGGCCTGGCCCTCCCGGCTGTGGCAGACACCGAATACCTCGTCGTCAGCGGCGGGCCTGCGGTGCGTCAGTTTGAAGACCTGCGCAAGCCCGGGGAGCAGCATGACCGCTGGTGGGGAAACTTCATCCGCACCGCCCGTGTGCGCATGCAGGAGATCCACAAAACGGCGCCTGCGGGCACACGCATCACTTGGCTGGTGTATCGGGACGGCTACGTGCGCCGCTCCGCCGCCGAGCACCAGCCGCTGACGCAGAATGTGGAGTCCGTGCCCAAGGCATACCCATATATCAATCTCGTGTGGTTCCGCAGCGCGGACGAGCTCATCCGCTACATTAACCACGGCGCGGCTGGTCGTGGCGGGCTCAAGATCTCAGGCTTTGAGTACTTCGGCCACTCCAACAAGTACAGCTTCATGTTCGACTACAGCTCGGACACCTACGCCACCTCCACAGCCTGGCTGCACCAGAACGACCTGCACAAGCTCAGCCGCTGGGCCTTCAGCAGCAAGGCCTACTGCCAGAGCTGGGGCTGCCACACGGCGGAGAGTTTCAGCAAGGCATGGAAACGCGCCACCGGCACCTTCATGGTCGGTGCCATGGGCAAGACCGACTACTCAGACATGCACCTGCGCGACTGGCATGTGGGCCTCTCCAGCGGCTCCCGCTGGGTGAAGCGGTGAGAGAAAATCTGCCATAGGGCCAAGGCATGCGTCAGGGTGAAACGCCCTGCTGAATGGGAGTTCAGAAGCGCAGGCATCCTGTGAGATATCGAGGGCATCCCCGGCACCTTGATCTTTCTGCTTCTCACGCTAAACGACTGCATGGATGAATCGTACACGCAGCGTTTTGGCGGCATCGGGCGGCTTTATGGGGCTGCGGCACTGCCGCGCCTTCAGGCTGCGCATGTGGCCATCGTAGGCGTTGGCGGCGTCGGTTCCTGGGTGGTGGAGGCGCTTGCCCGCAGCGGCGTCGGCACGCTGACACTGATGGACATGGACGATGTCTGCATCACCAACACCAACCGCCAGCTGCCGGCGCTGGCCCACACCGTGGGCGTTTCCAAGGTGGATGTCCTGGCCGCACGCGTGGCGGAGATCAATCCCGACTGCCACGTGAACCGCGTCATCGAGTTCCTCACTGAATCGAATGTGGACCGCCTGCTTGCGCCAGCTTTTGATTTTGTCGTTGATGCCGTGGACCGCACTTCCATCAAGGCGCTGATTCTGGCCAGGTGCCACGCCCGCGGCATGCCTGTCATCACCTCCGGCTCTGCTGGCGGCAGACGTGATCCTACGCTTATCCGCACATCAGACCTTGGTCACGCCGGGGCTGACACCCTGCTCAAAGGCGTGCGCCAGTGCCTGCGCCGTCAGCACGGCTTTCCCAAGAGCGAGGAAGGCCGCCCTCTGGCCATGGACATCCCATGTGTTTTTTCCAGCGAGAAGCCGATCTATCCCTGGGCGGATGGCTCCTGCTCGCTGGAGCCCGAATCCGGTGCCGAAACCGGCCTTCGCCTCGACTGCGCCGCCGGTTTTGGCGCGGCCACCCACGTCACCGGCACGTTTGGCTTTGTGCTCGCGGCGGAGGTGGTGCGGAGGCTGGCAGCCGTGGGATGAGAGGAGCGCAGAATGCGCTAGTCATGGGGTCAATCCCCGGCCGACGACTTTGGCCGGCCATCACGAATTCCAAAAGAACTGCGTTGATTTGCCCACCATGCAACGAGGGGCAGCCAGAACAAAAGCCCGCCTGCAAGGTAGACGAACGCATAAGCCTCCTGCGTCGGGTTCGTGGCTTCGAAGAGGGCGGCCACGAAAAAAAAGCCGAAGTAGGAGGCCATGAGGTAAAAGACGGTCCAGCCGAGATACCACATCCAAACTTTACGGTAGAGAATCCCGAAACTGAAGATCGAGAAGACTGCGGCGAGGCCGAGAAAGTAAGGAAACACTTCCATGTTATGGACGAGAGGATCGGCTGGCCGTGCTGCTACTTCGCCACCGGCTTGCCCGCCTTGACCCAGCCGCCAAAGCCGTCGTCCATGTGGATGAGGTGGGTGAAGCCCAGCTTTTCAAAAGCCGGCAGCGCCCGGGTGCTGCGGCCTCCAGCCTGGCAGTGCACCAGCGTGGGCTGGGTCTTGTCCAGCTTGGCCAGCTGCGCTTCAAAGTCGGCGGACATGATGTCGATGTTCTTCGCGCCCTTGATGTGTCCGTCTTTGAATTCATCCGGTGTGCGCACATCCACGATCACGACTTTTTCTGCGGAGATGATTTTGGCGGCTTCGTCGGCTTTGACATGTTTCACGGGGTCTGCGGCAAGGGACATGGCGGGGATGATGAGGGTGAGGAGAAGGGTGGTGATGAAGAGGTGCTTCATGATGTATAGGATTCCAGGTTTAAGGTTTAAAGTGTCAATTTGTGGCGGGGGTGGGACAGTGTACTTCGACAGGCATGCAGCTGAGACGCTGGTAGAGCTTCCTCAGCGTCAGCAGAGGCCACCAGCGGTAGAGGTAGATCTCCAGCGGTTTCCACATGGCCACCCAGCCCATGATGGTGATGCCTTCTCTGGCCACGAGACGCCATTCGGCGGCAGGTGGCAGCAGACTGGCGGCCGACTGGCACAGCGCCAGAAAGAGCAGGCCAATGAGCAGGGATTTTCGCCCCTCACGCATGAGGCGTTTGAACTCCCGCAGCGTCATTTCCGCGCGGTACTCGAAGTAATGTGCGATGGAGTCGGAGACGAGCTTCTGCGCATCGGTCACGTCAGTGGGCGTTTTGGCCAGGTGCACCACCAGTTTCAGGTCGTGCTTGTGCGGGTGCTCCTGCGCCCAGCTGACGATGAATTCCTCCGCATCATGGTCGAGATCCCGCTCGTGAAAGGGGGATGGGTCCAGGGAATTGAACAGCTGGTTCAGCTCCGTGAGCTTGACCTCGATGAGTTCAGTCATGGGAAGGGCGGGAGGGCGCGGCAGGGAAATGCCGAATGACAAAGCAAATGCAGTCGCTGCCATAGGGCATCCGTGTCTTGCTCGTCATTCGGCCTTCTGATTTCATCAATTAGGGCATTACGCCTTGATGGCGGCCTCGTAGCCCTTGGCCACTTCGGCCCAGTTCACCACATTCCACCAGGCGGCGATGTAGTCAGGGCGCTTGTTTTGGTACTTCAGGTAGTAGGCGTGCTCCCACACATCCAGGCCCAGGATCGGTGTGCCCAGATCGGCTTCGTCCACGATGCCCTTCATGAGCGGGTTGTCCTGGTTTGGGGTGGAGGTGACCTTGAGCTTGCCGTCCTTGGTAACGATCAGCCAGGCCCAGCCGGAGCCGAAGCGCTTCACCCCGGCTTCACCAAAGACCTTTTTGAAGTCGTCGACGCTGGAGAAGGTGCTTTGGATGGCGGCACCCAGTTTGCCTTCAGGGCCTTTCGGGCCGCTGCCAGCCGGTGCCATCCATTTCCAGAACCAGGTGTGGTTCACATGACCGCCGCCGTTGTTGCGGATGGCGGTCTGGGAGGCTTCAGGCAGGGATTTGATGTCGCTCACCAGTTCAATGGCGTCTGTTTTGCCGATGCTGGCAGCTTTGAGCGCGTCTCCAAGCTTGGAAATGTAGGCGGTGTGGTGCTTGCCAAAGTGGATGTTCATGGTCAGCGCATCGATGTGCGGTTCCAGGGCTTCGGGGGCGTAGGGAAGAGGAGCCTGCGTTAGATCCAGCGCGAGGCTGGTGGAGGGGGCGATCAGCGTACCTGCGAGTGCCGCAGTGCTGGTGGAGAGGAAGGCGCGTCGGTTCATGGTGGTGGGTTGTGGGGTGGGAACTCAAGAATACGAAGCCGGCGGAGCCAATGTCACGGTTAAAGTGCCGCGTGCAAAGCTTTGGCCTCATGGTACCGTTGGTACGTCATGGCCGCAGTCACACATCCCCCCGAGTGGACCACTCCACAGTCCTCCTTTCGTTCCCGAGACGACTGGAGCCTGAAGTGGTGGATGATGTTTGCGCTCATTCTCTCCGTGGTTTTCCACATGATGCTGGTCGTGGGCTTTGACACCCTGGGCATCTCCAATGTGACACCGGCCAAAATGCGCGAGGTGCCTGAGCGCATCCGCATCGACGAGCGGCTGCTGAAAGACCAGAAGGCCATCCAGCAGATCCCAGAAATCATCGCGCCGGGAAATGTGCCGGACATGAAGGCCTTTGAGCCCAAGCTGGATGATTTCGACAAGCTGCAGGAACTGCCCAAAAACCAGGAGATCGACCTCACGCCGAACGTGAAGGAGATCACCAACTTTGTCCGTGCCAACGACCCCGGAGATGGGGCTCCCGGCACCCCCAAAGGCAGCGAGATGGCCAAGCTCCTGGCCCCGCAGGCCATGGAGGCGCCTGACATCGCCGCAGAGATGGCCAGCGTGCGCCGTGATGTGCTGTCCAAGCCCGTCTCGGAAAAGCAGATGCTGCTGGATGCAGGCGCGCTGGAGCCCGGAGAGGGCGGCAAGGTGGACACCGGTCTGCTGGATGCCGTGAAGAGCCAGGGCACCGCCACGGCTGCGGGTGCGCGTGTGAAAGGCTTCAGCAATCTCGACGACCTCCTCGGCGGCGGTGGCAAGATGGGCGGCAGCACGGCCCCGATCCTGATGCCCACGGATCTGCTCTTTGAATACGGCAGCGATCAACTGGCCGAGACCGCACGCCTCAGCCTCATGAAGCTCGGCTTCCTCATCCAGAAAAACCCGGACTCGCTCTTCATCATCGAGGGGCACACCGACAGCTTTGGCGGAGAGGACTACAATCTGGAGCTGAGCATGCGCCGCGCCAGCGCTGTGGTGAACTGGCTGCGGGAATCTCTGGGCCTCGGCACGGACCGCATCCAGGCCGTGGGCATGGGCAAGTCCAAGCCCATCGTCAGCATATCGGGCACGGTGGAGCAGCAGGGCATGAACCGCCGCGTGGAGATCAAGGTGAGGCCCAAAAAATAAGCGAACGCCAAGTCAAACTCGCTGAGCATGTTGGTGAAGACGGTGTTTCTCCAGTTAACAAAACTTTGGCTGCGCGGCGGACGCTGGGTGGTGATGATTGCGGGCTTGATGCTGTTTGCCTGGTGCTATCTGCAGGCCTTCCACACGCAGAGCAGCGCCAGCACTGGAACAGCTGAGCAGGAGCGTCTGTATCTCGACGCGGCTGTCGCCACACGGCATGATCTGACGCCGGACTTTTCAAAGAGTGTCTCGCAGCCGCTGAACGACTGGCTGCCACACCGCACCGATGGTGTGGTGCGCCCCCTCTGGCCCTGGCTGGCTGCTTGGAATGTGGCAGAGGGGCAGCCGTCGCCAGCAACTGAGCTGACATCGGCAGACGAGCGTGTGCTGCGCGCCGGCAGGCGCTGGCAGGCTGGCATGGGGCTGGGTTTCCTGCTCGTTCTCGGCCTGGCTGCGGCGCGCGTGTTCTCCGTGCCCGCTGCGCTGGTGACGATCCTGACCATCGGTTTTGGCGTGCTGCTGCCGTCGGCGCGGTTCTTTGCTCCAGATGTGCTCTTTCAGCTGCTCTTTCTGCTGGTGTGGGTGTGCTGCATCGCAGCGCTGCAGCGCAATTCTCTCTGGCTCTACGGTCTCATCGGCTTTCTCTCCGCGCTGGCCAATCTGACGCTGCCCACCACCACCACGCTGGTGCTGACGTTTGTTTTTGTGAGCAGCCTGCGCTGGCTGTGGGGCTGGGTGCTGGCACATCTGCCCAAGGATGAGGGCACCTCTCTCTGGGTCTGGCGGAACCACTGGCTGGGACTGGTGCTGCTGGTGGCCTGCCATCTCATCACGGTGGGGCCCATGCTGGCTTACTCAAAGGAGAGAATGGGCTGTGCCTCGCCCTTTTACTGGCGCTGGTTTGAAAATGCTGCGGCCATGAAGCAGTGGACCACGACACACCACACGCGCGAGGCCCTGCTGGCCGTGCCTGAGAACAAACGACCAAGCTATGCCGCCTATGCGGAGGCCCACAGCCCGGAGCAGATCAAGGCCCGTGTGAGCCAGGGGGCGCTGAAAATGACCGAGGCGGTGCTGCAGCTGCCCTGGCGTTTTGACACCCTGCCGCACGAGCGCGGACTTTTCGTCATCAGTCTGGCCGGCATTCTGACGGTCCTGCTGCTCATCCTCGGCTTTGTGGCCCCGCGTGCGGCCCATGCCGGGCAGGCGCTGCATCCTGAGACCGCACCGCTGGCTTTCTTCAGCGTGCTGGCCTGTGTGGCCTGCACGCTCGATTTCGGCTGGGACATTCCCGTTCTCACTTGGGGAAACCGCCATCTCGCACTGTATCCGCCGCTGGTGCTCAGCCTCATCTGGGCCAGTGAGTCCCTCGTGCACCGTGCGCGTCGGCGGAAAATGCGCCTGCCCGTTTTCGTGATTTACGAAACAGCTCTATGGGCGCTGTGCATCATGGCCTTCTGGCGTATCATCGCGGTCTTGCAGCCGGTCTCTTTTGCGGCGTAAGTGCCTTCCCAACCCTGCATGGCCGCCCCCAAACACCGCTTCATTCTCTGCTTCGACTTCGACGGCACCCTCGTGCATCCTGAGAGCGATCCCGTGTACCATCCCGGCTTTGGTCAGATGATTCAGGCCCTGCGCAGCCAGGGCGCTGCCTGGGTGATCAACACCGGACGCAGCCTAGGCCAGACGCTGGAGGGGCTCGCGCAGTACGGCATCTTTTACGAGCCGGACTTCATTATCGCGCAGGAGAGCGACATTTATAAACCAGGCTTCTTCAGCCGCTGGACGGACTACGGCTCATGGAATCGCAAGGCACGCCGTGCGCAGGAGCGCTTTGTCAAAGATCATCAGCAGTCTCTGCAGGCCATCCGGCAGATGGTGGAGACGCACACCCAGGCGTCCTTCATCACCGGCAGTTCCGGAGAGATGGGCATCGTGGGCACCAATGACCTCGAGATGGATGCCATCTGCGCCTACATTGACTCACATGCGCAGCAGTTTCCGGACATCGGCTACCACCGCAACGGCATCTATCTGCGCTTTTCCCACAGCGGCTACAGCAAAGGCACGGCGCTCAGCGAGCTGGCGCGCCTGCTGGGGCTGAATGCGGCGGCCTGCTTTGCCGCAGGAGACAACTTTAATGACCTCAGCATGCTGGACCCACGCCACGCGCACATGATCGCCTGCCCTGTCAATGCGCTGGATCCGATCAAGCAGGTCGTTCATTCCCGGGGCGGATTCATCGCCTCCCGCCGTGCCAGCGAGGGAATGATGGAGGCGCTGACGCATTTTTTTGGAAATTCCCCGCCTCCAAGGGCCTGATTTTATCTTTTCTAAAGATTTCGAGGGAATTTTCTCTTGCCGAATGGGGGGACGTGTGGAAACCTCCGCGCCCCTCTTCCCAAGAGAGGTCGCAGAACTCTCAATTTTTCAGGTTATGGCATACGCAATCATCAAAACAGGCGGCAAGCAGTATAAAGTCTCCGTGGGCGACAAGCTCGACGTGGAGAAGATCGAGTCTGCAGAAGGCGAAACCGCCACCTTCGACCAGGTGCTCGTCGCCGGTGAAGGCAGCAGCATCAAAGTGGGCGCTCCCACCGTGGCAGGCGCCAGCGTCTCCGCCAAGGTCATCAAGCAGCACAAGGCTGACAAGGCCACCACCTTCAGGTTCCGCAAGCGCAAGGGCTATCACAAGACCCGTGGTCACCGCCAGCCGCTGACCCTCGTGCAGATCACCGCCATCAACGCTTAATCCTCCACTCCCCCTCCTCTCATGGCCCATAAAAAAGGACAAGGTTCCGTTAAAAACGGTCGCGACAGCCAGAGCAAGCGTCTTGGCGTCAAGAAATTCGGCGGCGAAGCCGTCATCGCAGGCAACATCATCCTTCGCCAGCGTGGTACGAAGTGGGTTCCTGGTCGTAATGTCGGCATCGGCCGCGACCACACCATTTTCGCCCTCGTGGACGGAAAAGTGCTTTTCGACAAGGATGGCACCCGTGTGAACATTGAGCCTGCGCTTCAGGCGTAAGTTCAGGCACAGGCGATTTTTATCTTTGGGCGCGGATGATCTCCGCGCCCTTTTTTTATGTCCATTTTTGTGTCGGATTCGGCAAGTTTGTTTAATTTCCTACTTTACACATCGAGAATTAGGTGAATGATCGCTCCCCCTCGCATGAATCCTGAACAAATCCAAGCTCTCAACGACGCGGCCCGCGGCCAGTCTCCGCAGCAAATCATTCAGACCGCCCTCGCTCATGCCGCTGGAGGTGCCATCGTCACCACCAACTTTCGTCCTTATGAGGCGGTGATTCTGCATCTGGTGGCTGAGCAGCAGGCGGATGTGCCGGTGCTTTGGGTGGATCATGGAACCAATCTCCCTGAAACCTACCGCTTTGCGGAAAAGAGCCGTGAGCGTCTGAATCTCAACCTGAAGCCTTATCTGCCCAAGATGACCGCCGCGCATTGGCTGGCGCTGAATGGAGGCCAGGTGCCGATGCCGGATGAAGTGGAGCGTGTGGAATCCTTCAGCCGCATCATGAAGCTGGAGCCCTTTGAGCGCGGCATGCGCGAGCTGGCACCGAAGGTGTGGATCACCGCTCTGCGCAAGGAGCAGAATCCCCAGCGTGCCGCCACGCTGCAGCCTTTCATGTGGGACGCCAAGTTCAACTGCCTCAAGGTCAACCCCATCCTCGACTGGACTCCGGTGGAGATGGACGCCTACCTGACTCAGCACGACCTGCCGAACGAGCGCACCTACTACGATCCCGCCAAGGGCGATGAAAAACACGAATGCGGCCTGCACGCCAAGCTCGTCACTGACAAAGCGTAAGCGTCCATGGATTTTCTGACTCCAGAATTTGGGCTCTACGTGCTGGCCGGCTTTGTGGCTCAGCTGATCGATGGAGCGCTGGGCATGGCTTATGGCGTCAGCGCTTCGTCGCTGCTCTCTGTCTTCGGCGTGGAGCCGCGGGTGGTCAGCGCCACGGTGCATGCGGCGGAGTGTTTCACCACCGGGGCCTCGGGCCTTTCGCATCATGCGTTTGGGAATGTGGACCGCAATCTGTTCCGCCGGCTGCTCGTCCCTGCGGTGATTGGTGCCGTGATGGGTGCTTACATCCTGACCTCCATCGATGGCAAGGTGCTCAAGCCCTACATCTCCATGTACCTCATCGTCATGGGAGCTGTCATTATTGCCAAGGCCTTCACACGGGTGCCGCCGAAGAAGGTCACTACGCACCTCGCGCCACTGGGGTTTGTGGGTGCGTTGGTGGACGCCATGTGCGGCGGTGGATGGGGACCGATTGTGGCCTCCAATTTGATCATCCGTGGCAATGACACCCGCATCACCGTGGGCAGTGTGAACGCTGTTGAGTTCTTCGTCACGCTCTCCGCTTCCATCACCTTCTTTCTCACGATCGGCCTCACGCATTGGAACATCATCGTCGCGCTCGCTCTCGGTGGTGTCATCGCCGCGCCGCTGGCTGCGTGGGCTGCGAAGCACATCCCGCACAAGCCCTTCATGGTGCTCGTGGGTCTGCTCATCGTTGTCGTCAATTCCCTCCGCGTTTTCAAAATCCTTTAATTCAACCCGTCACATGTCCGCGATCACCCATCTTCAGTTCCTCGAATCCGAGGCCATCTACATCCTGCGGGAAACCGCCGCGCAGTTCCAAAAGCCCGCGCTGCTGTTCTCCGGCGGCAAGGACTCCATCGTCATGGCCTGGCTCGCACGCAAAGCCTTCTACCCCTCCAAGCTGCCCTTCCCCCTGCTGCATGTGGACACCGGCCACAACTTCCCTGAGGCCATGGAATACCGCGACTGGTTCGTGCAGGAGATCGGCGCCACGCTGACCGTGGGCCTGGTGCAGAAGTCCATCGACGAAGGCCGCGTGCAGGAGGAGAAAGGCCACACCGCCAGCCGCAACAAGCTGCAGACCGTGACGCTGCTGGACACCATCGAAGAGCATCAGTTTGACGCCTGCCTTGGTGGTGGTCGTCGTGATGAAGAAAAGGCCCGTGCCAAGGAGCGCTTCTTCAGCCACCGCGATGAGTTCGGCCAGTGGGACCCCAAGAACCAGCGCCCTGAGCTCTGGAACATCTTCAACGGTCGCAAACACTTCGGCGAGCACTTCCGTGTGTTCCCGCTCAGCAACTGGACCGAGATGGACATCTGGCAGTATATCCGCCAGGAAAACATCCCGCTGCCGAGCCTCTACTTCAGCCATCAGCGCAAGATCATCGAGCGCCACGGCCAGCTCCTCGACGCCAGCACAGGCATCATCCCGCTGCTGGATGAAGAAAAGCCCCGCGTGAAGGAGATGACCATCCGCTTCCGCACTGTGGGCGACGCCACCTGCACCGGTGCCGTGGAATCCACTGCCAGCACGATTGATGAAATCGTCGCCGAAGTCGCTGCTGCCCGTCAGACTGAGCGCGGCACCCGCGCTGACGATAAGCGCTCCGAGACCGCGATGGAAGACCGCAAGAAGGAAGGCTACTTCTGAAGCACCGAGAACCGCCGCATTAACAAACAACACACCTTTTCAAGTCATGGACGTTCTCGTCAACCCCACCGAATCCTCTCTTCTCCGCTTCACGACTGCTGGCTCCGTCGATGATGGCAAAAGCACGCTCATTGGCCGCCTGCTGTATGACTCAAAGTCGATCTTCGAAGACCAGCTTCTCGCTGTCGAAGAATCCTCCAAGCGCCGTGGAGATGCGCATGTGAACCTTGCTCTTCTCACTGACGGTCTGCGTGCCGAGCGCGAACAGGGCATCACGATTGATGTGGCCTACCGCTATTTCGCCACGCCGAAGCGGAAGTTCATCATCGCCGATACTCCGGGGCACATTCAGTACACGCGCAACATGGTCACGGGAGCCTCGACGGCGGATCTCGCGATCATCCTGATCGATGCGCGTCTGGGAGTCATCGAGCAGACCATGCGTCATACGTATCTGGCCTCGCTGCTGCGCATCGGGCACATCGTGCTGGCGGTGAACAAGATGGACCTGGTGAACTTTGACCAGGCCGTCTATGACAAGATCGTGGCTGATTACATGGCCTTCGCCAAAGGACTGGAAAACCTGCCGCATGTGACACCGATTCCCATGAGCGCGCTCAATGGGGACAACGTGGTGGACAAGTCGGAGAATACTCCGTGGTACACCGGTCCTTCCCTGCTGCAGCATCTTGAGACCGCGCAGGTGCATACGGAAACTGCTGTGGATGAAGCACGCTTCCCCGTGCAGTGGGTCATCCGCCCCATCTCCGACCGCGAAGACGCCAAGCTCGGCAACCTGCATGACTATCGCGGCTTTGCCGGACGCGTGGCCAGCGGCACCTTCAAGGTGGGTGATGACGTACTTGTGTACCCATCCGAGATGAAGACGAAGATCACCGGCATTCATACCTTTGAAGGCCCGCAGCCGGAGGCCATCCCTCAGCTCAGCTACAGCATCACCGTGGCCGATGAGATCGACACCAGCCGCGGCGGCATGATCGTCAAAGCCGGCGAGCCTGCACAGACGGCCCAGGAGTTTGACGCCATGATCTGCTGGTTTGCCGACAAGAAGACGCTCAAGCCCCGCAGCCGCTTCCATCTGCGTCACACCACCAATGACGTGCGCGCCGTCGTCACCGATGTGCTGTACAAGGTGAACATCAGCACGCTGGAAAAGAGCGCCGCCAGCAAGGAGTTCTCATTAAATGACATCGGCTGCATCCGCCTGCGCTGCGCATCGCCGATCTTCTTTGACGCCTATGCCAAGAACCGCACCACCGGCAGCTTCGTCCTCGTGGACGAGCAGACGAACAACACCGTGGCCGCAGGCATGATCCTCAAGCCGCTGGTGGATGCCGGAGACGAAGACGCTGAAGTGGCGATCTAGTACGGCGCATAGCTGAAAACGGGTTCGTGGGATCGACCTGATCCCACACAGGCCTCTACATCGCCCAGCTTTTCCGCGTTATTCGCGAATGCGCTGCAGGTGGGGGGATCAAGATGATCCCCCTCCGGCTGCTGGTGCTTCCGCCTGCAGGGCTGTTTTTAACAGATCGTGGTATTATACCAGCAACAGTTGAAAGGGAGTCTCGGAGCGCTGTGGTGAAATGAGCCTGAAATTCATCGAGGCCCGCCCCCTCCTTTCGACATTCCAAGGACGGCGCATCTTTTTCAGCGCCCGCGACGCCGCAGACCCGAAACTTCGGCCCCGACACAGCGGGGCCCTACCAGCCCTGCTGCACGCGCCGCGCATGAAGACCCGGTTTCAATTGCTCATGGTATTAGTCGCCTGGCTGTTGTTTTCAAATAGCAGGCGGTGTTTCCGCCTTAGCGCAGGGGCTGCTGCGCTCGCCGGTTCCATCGGATATTCTTTTCGAGATCCAGGCTGATTTGGATTTCATCGCGCCCATGCTTGCCAGTGGCTCTTGCACTGGCTTGTATGGGGGCATGCTTTTCCGCGCCGCGTTATTCTCAGCAGTTCTCTTTGCCGCCATCATTGCGCCTCTGCGTGCGAATGATGCCAGCATCAATCTGGGTGCCCATGGCCCGGAGCCGGTGGGGGAGTTTCGTGGCGAGGAATCTGTTGTGAGGATGGTGTCGGAGCGGATTGACATCACTTTCGGCAAGACGGAGACGCATGTGCACTGCCGCTTTGTGTTTCGCAGCAGCAAAGTGAGTGGCGATGCCGTGCAGATGCTCGGTTTTCCGGATTTCCACACCGAGGCCGACACCGGCAGCATCCACTCCATGATCAGCCGTGTGGACGGACGAGAGGTGCCGTCCAAGAAGCTGCGCGGCTGGCAGGACCTGGAAACGTCGAAGTGCCACCTCGGCAATTCTGGTGAAGGGGCCATGGCTGACTTTTACACCATTACCGTCACGTTTCCGCCGGATCGCGATGTGGTTGTGGAGCGTGACTACACCGCCACGAATGGTCGGTCTGTGATGGGAGACACCTACTTCTCCTACACCACGCGCACCGGCGGCAGCTGGAAAGGGACAATTGGCAGGGCTGAGTTTCACGTCACGCTGGATGGCTGGAAGCTCGATGACCTGGCGTTCGAAGATGGGGAGCAGAAGGTGGATCCGCGGCAGCAGCGCAAGTATGCCTCGCCGAATCTGAGCGAGTGGAAAGTGGAGGCGCCTGGGAAGCTGAGCCTGGTGTGGACGAATTTCGAGCCTGCGGTGCATCATACGCGGCAGAACATTCATTTGCAGACGTGGTGTGTGCCGGCGCGGGAGTGATGGCGCGAGCGATTGGAAACGAGTGGTTCGTAAAAGAGTGATGAAGAAGCGCACCTGACCTGTGGAATCGGGGCGGGAAGGGGGCGAGGCGGAATGGCGGAAGGGTAAAATGATCCAATGACAGGGGTGCTGATTCTTCGCCATTCTACGGAGGATTGGAACTTCGGAGGACAAGAGTGTCCGCGCTCCCTTCGTGTTGGTTTGTGTGAGTTCGGTTCATGAGTGCGTTTTAACAGGCAATCATGACCTACGACGGCCTTATCCTTGGTTCCGGGCATAATGCGCTGGTGCTTGCCTGCTATGCAGCGCGTGCTGGCCTGAAGGTGGCGGTGGTGGAGAAAAATGCGGTGGCGGGCGGTGGGCTGGCCACGGTGGAGCATCCGTCTGGATCGGGATTCCAGCACAACACGCACTCCTTCTTTCACCGTGCCATCACCACCATGCCGTGGTATCAGGAGCTGGAGGTGGAGCGCCATGGAGTGCGCTATATCGAGCCCGAGCTGAATGTGGCGATGATCCTGCCGGATGACCGCGTGCTGGAGTGGTGGACGGATTTTGAAAAGACCTGCGCCTCCTTTGCCGCCATCTCCCCGCGCGATGCGGAGCGCCTGCGCGAGTGGACGGAGCGCTTCCGGCCCATTGTGGAGCAGATTCTCATCCCCGAGGCCCGCAGCCTGCCGCTGCCGCCGGAGGAGCGTGTGGCGCGGCTGCAGCAGACTGAAGTCGGCCGCACGCTGCTGGAGGTGCAGGCGTTGTCTCCGGTGGAGTTTGTCATGCGTGAGTTTGAGCACCCCGCCGTGCGCGCGGGCCTGCTGTTCTTCAATGGGCTGCGGGAGGTGGATCTGCGGCAGAAAGGCTTTGGGCATTCCATCCCCGCGCTGCTTGCCAGTCCGCGCAAGGCGCAGATGTGCATTGGCGGCTCACGCCGTCTGGCCGAGGCCCTGTGTGCGGATCTGCGCGAGCATGGTGGGGAGGTGTTCACCAACTGGCAGCCGCGCTCCATCCTGACGCGCGGCGGCCGTGCCTGTGGTGTGGAATCCGTGAGCGGGGACCGCATCGAGGCCACGCAGTTTGTCGCCAGCGGGCTGAATCCGCAGCAGACGTTTCTTGATCTCATCCCGGCCGATGTCGCGCCATCGCATCTGCGGGAAAAAGCCGCTGCGTTTGAGTACAACCTGCTGGCGCCGTTGTTTGCGCTGAACCTCAATCTGAGCGAGCCGCCGCGCTATACCGCAACGGAGAAGCATCCGGAACTGAGCCGGGCCTTCATGACCATCCTGGGCCTGGATGATGTGGCGCAGTTCCATGAGATCGTGGCTGCCCATGAGCGTGGCGAGATTTCGCGCACGGTCATGTGGGGTGCGTGCCCCACGTTGTTTGATCCCTCGCAGGCCCCTGCCGGGAGGCACACCGCCTTCATGTGGGAAAAGCTGCCGTATGCGCTGCGTGGCGATGCGCGAAACTGGGACGCGGAGAAAGATGCGCATGGCCGCCGCATGCTCGCGCTCTGGCAGCGCCACGCGCCGAATCTGGAGGGCGCGGTGCTGGACTCCTTCACGCGCAGCGCGCTGGATACCGAGCGCCTGCTGCCCAACATGATGCGCGGGGATCTGCTGGTGGGTTCGTTTGCCAATGATCAGATTGGTTATCATCGGCCTTTCCCGGGGGCAGGGCATTACCGCAGCGGGATTGCGGGGCTTTATCTCTGCGGTGGTTCGACGCATCCCGGAGGGAATGTCACGGGCCTGTGCGGGTACAATGCGGCCAAGGTGGTGCTGGCGGAGTGTGGGGGCACAAAAACGTGAAACGGGCTGCCAGCCCGCAGGATCGGAACCACGGGCAGGCTGCCCGTTTCACGACCGGAGGTCGCATTTTGTTTACAGCGATGTGATGACCTCTCCGCACTTTGTCCGGCAGGGAACGCGGAGGTGGTTGAGCCAGATGGGAATCCATTCGTTGAGCAGGAGCTTCCGCGCTTCACCGAGATCGTCGAAGGTGGCGCTGGGCCAGCGGCATTCGCGTTCTTGAAAGTAGTACTCCCATTCGCCTTTGCCATTGGCGATGAAGTAGGAGCCGTCGCGGGAGCCTGGTTTGGTCAGCGTTGGCGGCAGGTCTTCTGCCTGCAACCCCTGAGCAGCCAGGCTGGCCTCGATGTCCGCACGCGTGAGTGTGAAGAGCCGGTTCACCGCCTCCTGGCAGCGCTCCGTGTTGCCCTCCTCATTTGTGTCCCGCCACTGTGGCGGCAGTCCCAGATGCGCCAGTGACCATGTGGCGATGTCCTCACGGGACAGCAGCACTTTCATCTGTTCGGAGATGGGGAGTGCGGCGGTTTTCATGGTGCAAGGATTCGTGAGAATAGAGGGGGCCGAGATGTGAAACAAGCTGGCAGCGCTTCCGCGCAAAGTAGTTTCAGTGCATCACTAGGATGTGGGTGCCTTCTTCTGAATGCGTGACCACAGAACCTGCATTTTGGAATTGAGGGCCGGGTTTTTGAGCCCGAATCCAATCATTCCCGCCAGAATAAAAACCAATGTGCCAGCGTAAATAGCGAGCAGGCTGAACGAGGCAGCCACCCCTGGCGATTCCTGCTTCTTGGTTTGCAGATGGTGGCGTGAGATTTCAGCCAGATTTGCCACCGACACCCGATGAGGTGCAAAAACGTCCTCGATGGTACGGAACAAGCCCAGCGCCTGCTGCGGGCTGGCTTCACCATTCGACTCGGGCTGCAATGAAACCTCTCTTTCCTGCAGCCTGATGTGCATCTTCCGCCGCCGCCAGGCCATTGATGCTTGAAATGTGCACAGCACGATAACCACGATGGGGGAAAGACGCGTCACCTTGAGCAGAAAAATAGCGAAGCCAATCCATGAGAGAAAGCCGAACAGCAACGCAGTCCAGCGCCAGCGGCAAAAGAGGACGATGTCAAAGAAGCGGCCACCATCGAGCGGTTTGATGGGAATTAAGTTGATGGTATTGAGGATGATGAGCTGCAGGGCGATTTCTCTCATCCACGATTGCTGACTGTCCGCTGGTGACAGCAGCAGCAGCGGGATGCCGATCAAAATACCCGGCAAAGGGCCGGCCAGAATCATCACGACCTCCTGCCAGGGGCGCGCGTCGGTTTTTCTACCACTGACGGCAGCACCGAAGAAGGGAATGAAGAACATGCTGACGTCCCGATAGCCGAAGTACTTCATGGCAAGGAAATGCCCCAGTTCGTGGAACAACAGCACACCCACAAACAGAGCAAGGCGCGTCAATGTCATGATGCTGCTGTCCGACTTACCCCATGCAAGCCACGCGAAAAATAAAACCAGGGTGATCAGGAACGTGGGAAGCTTTTTGCGAGTGCTCTGAAAAGCTGGATCACGCAGCTTTTGATTTAACAGGTGGTACGCTTCTTCATGCCGAGGGTCTCTGAACACCTCGGTGCCGGTGGGGGGCCCGGAATTTGACTCATCCACTGCTGAACTGGCAGCGGGCGGGCTGTTGGGGTCAGGATTGTGATTCACGCATCATTATCTTAAGCCTGCGGCTCTTGGTGTCGAGCCGGGTGCTGAAGATAATCTAGGACAATTGACGCGAGTTTGCAGCCGGTGAAGACGGCTTATATCAAGAGCGATTGAAAACTGGTCTGATTAAGGTCGACCCTACGTCTTCCACTAGGTGAATGTGCCGCGTCCTTCCTGAGTGGACAGCCTCTGCGTGTGGCGAAGCGTGGAGTCTGCGGCGGCGTGACGGTCAGACGCTGCTGGAAGGCGCGGTGTAGTGGAGAAAGTCCTGGTTTTGCTTTCCGGAGAGGACGCCCGCATCCAGGGGTGGCGCTCGCTACGCGAGCTTACCCCTGGCTACCCTCTATGATCCCTCCGGGATCTAGGTACAGCAGCGCGGTGCTTGCCTGCCAAGAGAGAGTTTAAATCTAGACCAACTCTCAAAAACCATGCCACATTGCCCGGACGGTGGAGCGCCCCATTGGCTGCGTTAGTCGCCTGCCTGTTATTTTTAAATAGCAGGCGGCGCTCCCGACTTGCCACTGGGGCCGCGGCACTTGCCGGTTCAATATGATAATCTTTTCGAGAACTGGTCTAATACCATGATGCATTGAAAACGGGTCTGAAGACGGAGGCACGAGCCGACGGAGGGGGATCATCCTGATCCCCCACCTGCAGCGTGTTCGCGGAGGTGCGATGGCGCTGGATGATGCGGGAGGCTCGGTTTTGTGGAGACGCGAGAATGCAGGGCGATGCGGGAGCGTGAGGGATCGGGACGATCCCACTCCTCCAGAGCGCTGGCTGGCGCATGGGATGCTGGCTTCAACCCATAAAACCCGTTTTCAGCTGTGTGTGGTATTATTGCAGATCGGGGTATGCCAATAAAAACGGCGGGCCGATTGGCCCGCCGTTTGAATGGAGCAGTGTTGTGGATTGGCGAAAGCCTACTGGCAGGCCTCGCAGGTTCCACCATTGCGCATGGCTTCGATGGAGCAGGACATCTTTTCCTCGGCGGTGAATTCGCGTTTGGCGGCGGCCTGGGTGCTGGCGACGATGCCGCGCTTTTCCTTCTCGACTTCGCTGGTGGCTTTTTCGATGTTGGAGGCGCTGCGGGTGCGGAGGTAGTAGGTGGTCTTGAGACCTTTGCGCCAGGCGGCGCGGTACATGTGGGAGAGGGTCTGCATGGCGCTCTCTCCGCAGAAGAGGTTGACGCTCTGAGACTGGTCGATCCACTTCTGACGACGTGCGGCGGCGTCGATGAGCCAGGCCCAGTCGATGCCGAAGGCGGTGGCGTATTTGCGCTTCAGATCGAGCGGGATTTCCTCGATGCTTTCGAGCTCGCCGTCGGTGTACTTGATCTTGGCCTGGATCTCGGGGTTCCAGAGGCCGCGCTTCTTGAGGTCTTTCACCAGGTAGGGGTTCAGCACCATGAAGTCGCCGGAGAGGTTGCTCTTGGTGTAGAAGTTGGTGAAGAGGGGCTCGATGCAGGGGCTGGAGCCCATGATGTTGGAGATGGTGGCGGTGGGGGCGATGGCGAGGACGTTGCTGTTGCGCATGCCGTTCTTGGCGATCTTGGCGCGCAGGCCGGACCAGTCCATCTTGCCGCCGCGCGGCACTTCCACATCCACGCCGCGCTCTTTGGCGAGGAGATCGACGGTGTCCTGCGGGAGGAGGCCGCGGTCCCACTTGCTGCCTTTGTAGGTGGAGTAGGTGCCCTTCTCGCCGGCGAGGTCGCTGCTGGCCTCGTAGGCGTAGTAGGCGACGGCTTCCATGAACTCGTCATTGAACTCGACGGCTTCCTTGGAGGCGAAGGGCAGGCCTTTGCGGTAGAGGGCGTAGCCGAGGCCCATGACGCCGAGGCCGATGGGGCGGTGGCGGCTGTTGGCGGTCTGGGCGGCCGGGGTGGGGTAGTAGTTGATGTCGATGACGTTGTCGAGCATGCGCACGGCGACGCGGATGGTCTCGCGGAGCTTGGAGTGGTCGATGTTGCCGTTGTCGTCGAGGTGGTTGTCGATGAGGACGGAGCCGAGGTTGCAAACGGCGGTCTCTTCGAAGCTGGTATTCAGCGTGATCTCGGTGCAGAGATTGGAGCTGTGGATGACGCCCACGTGGTCCTGCGGGCTGCGGACGTTGCAGGGATCTTTGAAGGTGATCCAGGGGTGGCCGGTTTCGAAGATGGCCTTGAGCATCTTCTTCCACAGGTCGAGCGCCTCGATGGTGCGGCCAAAGATCTGGCCCTTGGCGGCCATCTCTTCGTATTCGGCGTAGCGTTTTTCAAAGGCGCTGCCGTAGAGATCGTGCAGGTCCGGGGTTTCGTTGGCGCGGAAGAGCGTCCATTTCTGGCGGTTCTCCATGCGCTTCATGAAGAGGTCGGGGATCCAGTTGGCGGTATTGAGGTCGTGGGTGCGGCGGCGTTCGTCGCCGGTGTTCACACGGAGCTGGAGGAAGTCTTCGATGTCGTTGTGCCAGATTTCGAGATAGGCGCAGCCGGAGCCGCGGCGCTTGCCGCCCTGATTGACGGCAATGAGCTGGTCATTGTGCAGCTTGAGGAAGGGGATGACGCCCTGGCTTTCGCCATTGGTGCCTTTGATGTAGCCGCCGGTGCCGCGCACGGCGGTCCAGGAGCCGCCGAGGCCGCCCGCCCACTTGGAGAGGTAGGCATTGTCGGCGATGCCGCGCTGCATGATGGACTCGATGCTGTCGTCCACCTTGTAGAGGTAGCAGGAGGAGAGCTGGCTGTGCATGGTGCCGCTGTTGAAGAGCGTGGGCGTGCTGGAGCAGAAGCGGCGGCCTTTGTAGAGGCGGTAGAGGGCGATGATCTTTTCCTCGGCGTTTTCCTTTTCCTGCACGCAGAGGCCCATGGCGACGCGCATCCAGAAGAGCTGGGGGGTTTCGAGGCGCTTGGAGGGCTTGACCTTCTTGTCCACGATCAGGTAGCGGTCATACAGCGTCTGGATGCCGAGGAAGTCGAAGTCGAGGTCGGCGGCGGGGTCGAGAGCGTCGGCGATTTTGTCGAGGTCGTACTTGAGGAGCTGGGGGTGGAGGCGCTCGATCTCGATGCCACGGGCGAGGTTTTTGCGGAAGCCGCGGCGGTGGAAATTGGCGAGCTGGTCGATGCCGTGGTCCACGATGCTCCAGCCGAGCACCTCTTCATAGATGTAGGTGAGGAGCATGCGGCCGGCGAACTTGGCGAAGTCGGCATCTTTCTCCATGAGGGTGCGCGCATTGAGGATGATGGTGGTCTTGAGAGCCTCGACGGTGATCTCGCTGAAAATGGAGCGGCGCAGCTCCATCTCGATCTCGGCGCGGGTGAGGCAGAGGTCGAGGCCGAGGCTGGCGAAGTCGATGCGGCGTTTGAGGTCCTGGCCGTCCCAGAGGAAGGTTTCGGTGGGAGAGACGCGGACGAGGATGAGGGTCTGCTGCTGGTCGGACTCCTGCTCGTCGGCGATGGCGGCGGCCTGCTCGTCCGTGGTGCGCATGTTGGAGCGCAGGGCGCGGTACTGGATGTAGGCGCGGGCGACTTTGAAGTAGCCCTGCTTCATGAGCTCTTCTTCGACGAGGTTTTGCACGTCCTCGATGTGCATGAACTGCTTGCCCTCATTGGCGATGCTGCGGCTCACGGCCTCGGCGATCTGGACGGCGGGCGTGGAGTCCATCTCCAGGGAGAGGAAGGCTTTGCGGACGGCGATCTCGATCTTGTTGTGGTTCCAGGGGACGAGCTGGCCGTTGCGGCGAATGACTTTGGTGGTGACCATGAGGGGTTGGATGGAGCCGGCGTCGTGCATTTCGATGTTGGCCAGGTTTTCGGTGCGCTTGCGGCGCTCTGCCAGGCTGCGTGCCACGTCGTGGGCATTGTGGCGCACCAGAGCCTGCTCGATCACGTGGTAGATCTCCTTGGCGTTCACCATCGGCGCCTCACTGCCAGCGGCTGCCGTGCGCTGGGCCACCTCCTCGGCCACCGCACGGGAAATCGCCTGCACCAGCTGGCGGTTGGAGTCATTGAAGATCTCGCTCTGCCGCTGGCGGGCGAGGAGGAGGTCGGTGATGGCATTGCCCACGGTGTCCGCGATCTCGCCCACATCGAAGTCACGCTCGCTGCTGCCCACGAGGACCTTGGAGGTCGTGGCCGGCATGCCCGCCACGCTGGCAGTCAGCGCGCTCCATTCAAACTGGGGCTTCTGATCCTTCGGGGTTTGGGCGAAGTGCTTGAGAGCTTTGTCTTCTTCGAGGAGGTTTGTGATCATGGCAGGAGGAGGTGCAGGCTGGTGGTGGAGGAGGCGTAGCAGAGGTGAGGCGGGAACGGGGCAAAAAGAGGTGGGAATTCCCGCCGGAGAGCTCCAGCGAAAAGTCGGCCAGCAATTGAAAATTTAGAGGCGGAGAAATTAAAGATCGTCGTCGGAGCAGACTTCGAGCGCGGAGGCCTTCTGATAGTCGGTGACCTTGCCTTCGAAGAAATTCTGCTCCTTCTTGATGTCCATCAGCTCCGCCAGCCAGGGGAGGGGGTTGCTGATGCCGGGGTTGAGCACCGGGAGGCCGCAGCCGTCGAGACGGCGGTCGGCGATGTAGTCAGTGTAACGCTCGAATTCCTCGGCGCTGAGGCCCACGGCATTCACAGGCAGGCAGTCGCGGATGAATTCCTTCTCCAGCGCCACGCCTTCGCGCATGATGTTGACCAGCTCCTGGCGGAATTCAGGGGTCCAGATCTCGGGGTTTTCCTCGATCAGGTCCATGAACAGGTTGCGGAAGACTTCGATGTGGTTGGATTCGTCGCGCAGGGTGTAACGGAACATCTGGCCGATGCCGGGGAACTTGTTCTGGCGGTAGAGGCTGAGGATCATGCCAAAGAGGCCGTAGAACTGGGTGCCCTCCATGCACTGGCCGAAGACGAAGATGTTCTTGGCCAGGAGCTGCATGTTTTCCACCTTGGTGAGATCGAGGTCGCGGCGGAGGTTGTTGGAGTGCTTGGTCACGAATTCGTTTTTCTTCACGATCGTGGGGATCTGCTCGAACATGGCTTCGCACTCATGGGGGTTGATGCCCAGGGAGGAGATCATGTAGAGGAGGGAGTCGGCGTGGATGTTCTCCTCATGGGCGTGGCGGCCCAGTACGAGCTTCAGTTCCGGGGCGGTGACGAGCTCGCGGACCACGTGCTGGATGTTGTCTCCCACGATGCCCTCGGCGGCGCTGAAGTAGCCGATGCCCATCATGATGATCCAGCGCTCGTTTTGGGAAATGTCATTAGAGCGCCATTGTTCCACGTCCTTCTGCATCTGGATGTCTTCCGGCTCCCAGTGGTTGGCCTTCATGATGCGGTATAGGTCGTAGGCCCACTGGTATTTCAGCGGGAGGAGGTTGAAGGTCATGCTCTTGCGGCCATTGATCACCTTCTTGGCTGCGTAAGCGGCTTCGGCTTTGTCCTGATCGAGCGGGAACTCGCGATTGCCAATCTTGTAGACTTTTTCCATGACGAAATCGTTGCAGAGTGAGGGGTTACTTTGATGTTTTCTCGAAATTGACAGACGTGGATGTCAGTACTATAAATACTAGATGTAGCGCACGCCGAAGTGGATCATGCACAAGATCTTGTGTGCTGGCGAGATATTTTTACCAGCCGTTGTGCAAAAAAGCGTTTCACAACGTAGATTCAGGCGTTCCACGGCGAAAAAATTTTTCAGGCGTCAAAATGCCTACCGTGATGAGCAGAAATGAGAAGGTTTTCAGCCCTGCTGGCCGACGCAGGAATCGTGCAGGGAAAGGAAAAAAACATCTGAAATATGCGGCGAAAGCCGACGTGTGGCGGATTTTGTCACACAACCTGCTCAGTTCCACCTTATGCCGCGCCGTCCTTTTCTCCGCCACATCGCCTGCTGCCTGCCGCTGGCGGCCCTGCTGAGCTCGTGCTCGGTGCTCAATGTTCCACAAAACACCGTTACAAAAGCGCCCCCGGGCGTCATGGTGGATTTGATACCCAGCGGGCGTTACGCACGCAGGCAGTACCGGCCCATGCGGCCCACTTACATCACCATCCATGCCACGGAGAACTATGCGCGCGGCTGTGGAGCCAGGGCTCATGCCCAGATGCTGAAGACCGGATCCATCAAAGGTCGGCATAATGCGATAGGCTACATCGGCTGGCATTTCACCGTGGATGACCATTCCATTTACCAAAGCATGCCGGTAAATGAGCGCGGAGAGCATGCCGACTACGACGGCCCGGGCAATCGCAGCTCCATCGGCATCGAGATGTGCGAAAACCGTGGCAATGACCGCGCCCGCACCGTGGACAAGACCGCAAGACTCGCCGCCTGGCTGATGAAGGAGTACAACATCCCGCTGGACCATGTGGTGCCGCATCAGCACTGGCTCATGATCCGGCACGACGACCATCGCAATCTCGGGCACAAAAACTGTCCGCACTTTCTCATGGAGCGCGGACGCCCCGGTGCCAAGTGGCAGGCCTTTCTCAACAAGATCGCCGCCTATCGCCGCGCATTGTGAGCGGAAATTGTCTTGCCACCTCCATCACCCCACGCTGGAGTCAGCGCATGCCGCAAAACCTCGATGCTCTTCGCCTGGCGCTCCAGCACTCCCCCGACAATGCCCCGCTGCTCATGCTCTTTGCCGAAGGCTGCCTGGATGAGGGGCTGCTGGAGGAGGCGGAGCAGAGCTTTCAGCGCGTGCTGAAGGAAGATCCCGCGCATGCGGAGGCACGCCTGGGGCTGGCCCGCGTGGCCCTGCTGAACGGCAAGACCTCGCAGGCGGCGGTGCGTGCGGAGCAGATCATCTCAGACACACCCACCTGCGCAGCCGCCTACCTGCTGCTGGCGCGCATTCACATCACCGAGGGGGATCTGCCGAAAGCCAAAGCCATGTATGACAAGGGCGTGGCGCTGAACAGCTCCCTGGCAGATCCTGGCATCGAGAAGGACCTGCACAGCGTCAAACCCGCCGCCGGAGATTCAGACACCTCCGGCCGCAAGCGCGGTGCCATGACCTCCAGCGGCAGCTTCATTGAGTCGGTGCAGGAGGACAGCGCAGACGATGACGGCCATCCACGCGGTGGCGCGGCCTTTGACCTGGGAGTGGCGGATTTTGGCAAGCCACAGCTCAATTTCTCCGGCGTGGGTGGCATGGAAGCGCTGAAGGAGGAGATCCGCATGAAGATCATCTACCCGCTGCAACACGCGGAGCTCTTCAAGGCCTATGACAAAAAGGTGGGCGGCGGCGTGCTGCTCTATGGCCCGCCCGGCGTGGGCAAGACGCTCATCAGCAAGGCCACCGCCGGCGAGATCAAGGCCAACTTCATCGCCCTGGGCCTGCACCAGATTCTCGACATGTGGATCGGCGGCTCGGAGAAAAACATGCACGAGGTCTTTGAGCTGGCACGGCAGAATGCACCCAGCATCCTGTTCTTTGACGAGATCGATGCGCTGGCTGCTGACCGGCGCGACCTGCGGCAGAGCGCCGGGCGCAATCTCATCAATGCCTTCCTCACCGAGATGGATGGCTCGGAGTCCAGCAACGACGGCGTGCTCATCATTGGCGCCACGAATGCGCCATGGCACATTGATCCTGCCTTCCGCCGCCCGGGCCGCTTTGACCGCACCTTGTTTGTACCTCCGCCTGATGAAGCCGGGCGCGCCGCCATCATCGAGGTCATGGCGCAGAAGAAACCCATCGGTGAGCTGGATCCACGTGCGCTTGCCAAAAAGACCGAGGGCTTTTCAGGCGCCGATCTGAAAGCGGTCTTTGACATTGCCGTTGAGGACGTGATGAACGAGGTCATGCGCACCGGCAAGGTCATCCCCCTGACCACGAAGGATCTGATCAAGGCCGCCGGACGGCACAAGGCCACGACGAAGGCGTGGTTTGAGAGCGCGAAAAACTACGCCATGTACTCCAATCAAAGCGGCTTTTACGATGATGTGCTCAAGCATCTCGGTCTCATGAAGCGTTGAATTATCCGGCGCTCATCATGTCCGACGACTTTCACCCCGATCCAGACGCGGCCTTTGCCCGCGGCCGCCTGCTGCAGACTCAGCACCGCATTCAGGATGCCATCGCCTGCTACCAGCAGGCGCTTGCGCTGGATGCGCAGCACACGCCCAGCTACCTGATGCTGGCGCTGTGCTGGATGAACGAGCCCGACACCGCAGCGCAGTCCGTGGACGCCGCACGCCGTGCCGTGGCGCTGGAGCCTGAAAACGCCTTTGCCCGCAGCGTGCTGGCGCTCACGATGGATGCCAACGCCAAAGACGGCCAGACCTCCGCCAGCAAGGCTGCGCTGCAGGAGGCCGAGGCCGCGGTGCATCTGGATCCCGACAGCGACTTCAGCCACGCCGTGCTCGCACGCCTCCATCTGCGGCTGCGGGATTATCCCAAGGCGGAGGCCGCCGCCCGCGCCGCGCTGGCGCTGGACACGGAAAACACCATGGCCGCCGAGGCGCTCTCCGCCGCGCTGCTGCTGCAGAAGAAGGACGCCGACAACGAAGACCTCATCCGCTACCAGCTGCAGCGCAATGCCGAAGACGACAGCGCCCACACCAGCGCCGGATGGATGGCCGTGATGAAGGGGGATCACAAACAAGCCAACCAGCACTTCCTCGAAGCCCTGCGCATCAATCCCATGAGCGAAAACGCACGCATGGGGCTCATTGAATCCTTCCGTGCGCGGTCATGGCCCTACCGCATGCAGCTGAAGTTTGCGCATTTCATGAACCAGTTCACCGAGGGGCGGCAGACGGCCATCATGCTGGGCGGCTTCATTGGCTACAAGCTGCTCAGCAGCTACCTCAAAACGGTGTCGCCTTTCCTGGCGGCGGTGGTTGTAGGCGCATGGCTGCTGCTCGTGCTGTGGGCGCATCTGGCGCGCGGCTTCAGCTCCGCTTTCATGGTGATGGACCGCTTTGCCCGGCAGGCGCTGCGTCCGCGCGAGTATTGGGAGGGCGTGGTGGTGGGCGGGCTCATCTTTGCAGCCGTCTCCTGCCTCGCGCTCGGTTACGCCTGGGGGCTGAGCGAGGGGCGCTTCGCCGCACTGGCCTGCATCTTCGCCGCTGTGGTCAATGCCGCCGCCTTTACCAATGACCACTGGGTGGGCCGATATGTTTATGGCGTAGCCGCTGCGATGTCCGGCGTGGGTGCGCTCTGGATCATCGTGGACGTCTTTGGCGGCATCACTCTACCTCTCGCCGGCCCCATCGGAGCCCTTGCCATCCTGCTCGGCGTGGTCACCACCTGGATGCGGGGTTTCGGGGTTTTGTATCGGTGATGCGGCGGGGCAAGGTGATCTGCCTCTGCCGAGCACAGGATTCCGCGTGACAGCGTCTAGCCTGCTATGAGAGCATCTGGCGGAACTCTCGCATGAAGATTCTATTCATACTGCTTTTCACCCAGCTGGCTGCAGTGGCGGTGGCTGACGACCGGCTGATTCCGTTCGATGAGTTTTATCTCAGTGTGGACTTCAATGGAGAGCCAAAAGCGCGCGGAGTGCGGGTCAGCGTGAGGATCTCCCGCAGCACCCACCAGCCTGAAGGTGTGGCTGACATCAAGCTTACCCTGCCTGGGATTCCCTCCTCGATTCCGCCATTAAACAGCGATGAAGTATCAGCCTTGAAGGAGGCCTGCAGCGCCGCCAAGAACGATCAGGATTACCACCAAGAAGTCCGCTTTGACATTCATAAAACGATCTGGGAAGCGGCGGTGGTGGACGGCCAGAGGCAGGTGCGCATCCGGCGTGGAGGAGAAGCGCTGATCTCGCTGGAGCAGGTCGCCATGCTCAGAGAAAGCCTGGTTCAGGCAGAGGCGGCGCAGGCCTGGTATAAGAAACTGCTCACGGAGCACACGCTGCCACAGAAAACGGAGAGCGCCCACCCTCCGCATGCCCCCCGTTTTTTCTTGATCGCCAGTCTGGGCGCGGTGTCGGCGGAAGGGCTGGACTATGAGGTGTCTCTCACTCATTACGGAGCTCCGCTCGGCGACGGATATCGAGTCGATCATGGGGTGAGGTTTTTTGCTCTGGGCGGGAGCATGAGCACTACCAGCGGCACCTGGGTGAAGAGCATGCTGGACCACGTGACGCTGGCGCTGAATGCGGTGGGTAAAAAGCAGGCGTATCAATTTGAAGCACCGCCGGATGGGCCGCAGGACTCCGGAGGCAGATTCACCGTCACGGCCAATCTGGCCACACAAAAGGCGGACGTGACTTTTGTGCCAGGCCGGTTCTTTGGCCAACACTCTCCGGTGCAGGGTGCGTTTGACCTCGCGCATCTGACCGCCATCCGTGAGATCGTTGCGCAGGGCGAGGCGCGGAAGAAATGGTTCTCCGAGCACGAGGACTGGTTCTTCGAGCGGCAGTGATCGATTGATGTCCGTCAGCAGCGCGGTGCCTTATACCACATGCAGTTGAAAACGAGTCTGTCAGGATCACAGACAATGAGAGTGCGGCAGGCTCTGGAGCGTGAAAGCAAGAAGCAAAATTTGGAGTGCGGTTGCGGAGTGAGGCGCGGCCTGTCCTCCGTGGCTCGCAGAGCGAAGGGGGAAACGCAGCTGCCGCTTTGATTGATTCTTCGCTCACCCTGCGGGCTCCTTTCAGTCGTCTGTTTGCCTTCGGCTATCTCCGATACGCTCCGGTTCGCTTCGCCTGGCTCCGCAGGCGGGTGAGTATGCGCGGACCACAGGCACCCGAAGGCGGAGCATGCAGGGATGCGCAGGCGCGGTGTGCCTTCGAAAACCACGAGAGGCTCGAAAGCGGCAGCTGCGCTCATTCTTCGCTGCGCAGCCGCATTGATTCGCTATCGCTCACCCCTTCGGGGCAGCCTGCGGCCGTCTATCTCCGCTTCGCTCCGGTTCCAAATTCAGACGCACTCCATGCCTGCTGATGATCCTTCACCGCCATGCTGCGTGCCCAGGCATGCGGCGACTGGATGACAGACCTGTTTTCAACGAATCGTGGTATTACTTTTTCATCAGATACGCAAAAAAGTCCTTCAGGTCCGCGTCGCTCATGCCGGTGGTGAGGCCTTCGGGCATGAGGGAGATGGGGGAGGCTTCGAGCTTTTCGATGTCGGTCTGCTTGAAGGCGGTTTTGTTGCCGGCCATGTCTTTGAGCACGATGCCGCTGGCGTCCTGCGCGTCCATGAGGCCGGTGAGGATCTGGCCGCCTTTCGTCTTCACGATGTAGGCGCCGAAGCCCTCGCGGATCTCCATGCTGGGCATGAAGAGGTTGTCCAGCCAGAAGTCGGCGTTGGTGCGGTCATAGCCGGTGAGGTCGGGGCCGATCTTGCCGCCTTCGCCAAAGAGGGTGTGGCAGATGGCGCAGCGGCCCATGAACTGGATCTTGCCTTTGGCGGGATCTCCGAGGCCGGTTTTGACCACCGCCTTGATGCGCTCAGACTCCTTCTTTTTCTCGGGTGTCGGTCCGGTGGCCAGCAGGCCCTTCCAGTGCTTGTCGATGGCTGCATCAATCTCAGCGTCTTTGTGCAGGCTGAGCTGGCGCACGATGTCCACGGTGAACTGCTTGGCGGGGATCTTCCATTCGTTCACAAAGCTCACCAGAATTTGAGCCCATTCCTTGCGTCCGGCCATCACACGCAGGGCGTCCTCACGCAGCGCCTTGTCTCCGGCGATCTGGCCTTCCCAGCCCAGCAGCAGGGCCTCGGGGATGCGTTTGTCATCAAACTTGGCGGCGGCCTGCAGGATGCCACGCTTGAGGCTGGGTGGGTTGGTGCTCTTGAGGATGTTCACCATCGGCATCACCGCCTCCTGCTTGCCCAGTTCGGCCAGGGTCTTGGCGATGGCGATGCGCGCGGTGTTGCTGGCCTTCTTGTCTTCCAGCAACTTCAGCGCGCTTTTGAGCGCATCTGCGCTGCCGCTGCGCAGCGCCAGCGTGAGATCGCCGCCGCTCTGCTTGGCGATATAGTCATTGAGCGCCTTCGTCAGCGCCTCGGGCAGCTTCGGCATCTCCGCGCCTTCAAAGGCGGAGGCGATGCCGGCGATGAACTTGCCACGCAGCGCTTCGTCGTTCGTCAGCGCGAGAAGATCGGCGCAGGACTGCAGGTTTTCCTCACCTCCGGCCAGGGCGTAGCGTTTCGCGAGCTTCTCAGCGAGGTTGTCGCGGAAGAGCTTGGTCTTGAGGAAGGCGGTGTCGGATTTGAGGAAGGCGAAGACGGCTGAGCGTTCCTTCTCCGCCTTGGATTCCAGCGCCCACCATGCGAGGAGCGGCAGGTGGCCGCTGACGTCTTCCGCATCGCCGGCCCAAAGGAGGGGCAGGGCGGATTTGGCGGGGAGCTTCTTGGCGGTGGCGAGGATCTGAGCGCGCACTTCAGGGTGCTGCTCGGTCTTGGCTTCCTTCAGCAGGCCGTCCACATCGCGGCTTTCTTCTCCCACCATCTTCACGCACCAGCGGCGGATGTAGGGATCGTTGCTCGTGAAAGGCAGCTCATCAGCCAGTCCCAGCGCATCCAGCGCCCACAGGGTTTCGAGAGTCTGCGGCATGGCCTTCAGTTTAGGGCCCAGATCGGTGAGGTGACGCCACGCGATTTCGTGAATGGCCTGCTTCCGGAACCACTCGTTCGGATGGCTCAGATAGCTGAGAAGCTCGTCACCACTCGCCTTGCTGAGATCAAAGGGCTTCAGCTTCGGCGCGCCAGCGGCAGGGCGTACGCGGTAGATGCGGCCGCTCGTTTTGTGCCAGTCGTCGATGGGGCTCACGTGGCTGAGGCGGGTGTCGTACCAGTCGGCCATGTAGAAGCCGCCGTCCGGGCCCACACCGGCCCACACGGGGCGGAACCAGCGGTCAGGGGTGCTGAGCAGGTTTTCCTCGTCCTTGGTGCGGAAGGTGGAGCCTTCCGGGATGCGCTCGCTGACATACACGAGGTTTTGCAGGGCATTGGGAGCGATGATCTTGCCCTCGTAGGCGCTGCCAAGCAGCCCGCCTTCATACACGGTGAAGGCCTGCGGGAAGCGTTTATTGTCACCTTGATGGTTCATGTGCTCAAACCAGCCGAAGGCATACGGATTGGTCAGCGGGCCATGCTTGCCCCAGCCTTTGATGCCGTAGCTGCCCTGCTCGTAGTGCATGCCGCGGCTGGCACCGTTGGTGCCGGAGAAGAGGCGGCCCTTGCTGTCGATGTCCAGGCTGAAGGTATTGCCGCCGCCCTCGGCGTAGATTTCAAAGGTCTTCTTGATGGGGTGAAAGCGCCAGATGCACTGGCCCTCCCACTTCACGTTCTTGGTGCTGGCGCTGCTCACGTTGCCGGTGGTGGTGCTGCCATTGGCACCGTAGAGCCAGCCGTCCATGCCCCACTGCAGATTGGTGGCCACGCTGTGGGTGTCCTCCAGGCCAAAGCCGCTGAGCTCCACCTCAGGCGTGTCACTATCTGGCTTGGCATCAAAGTCCGCGTCTGGATAGCTCAGCAGGTAGGGCGGGTTCAGCACCCAGATGCGGCCCATGCCATGCAGCGCGGCGCTGGCGATGTTCAGGCCCGTGATGACGTCCTCGTGCTTGTCAAAGAAGCCGTCGCCATCCGTGTCTTCAAAGACGGTGATCTTGTCCGCGCCCTTCTCCCCGCGCGGTGGCGGCAGCGGCACCTTGTCAAATTTGGCGCGCAGGTGCTGGTCATAGCTGATGATCTTCAGCCCTGCGGGAAACTGGTACTGGCGGTACTGCACCACCCACATGCGGCCTTTGGAGTCCCAGCTTGCGTACAGCGGCTGCTCCACCACGGGCTCGGCAGCCATGAGGTCGATGGCGACATCGCTGCGTGTTTTGAATTTCTTCAGCGCCTCTTCCGGGGGCGTGGGCGGGGTGTCGTCGCGCATCACTCCGCGTCCGGCGCGGGTCTCCATGATCTTCTTCACCGCCTCATTGCCGGCCACGGCGTCGGGCTTGACGTTGGGGTCGGCGGCGAGCGCGGAACTGCCTAGCAGGAGGAGGAAAAGACGCGTGTTCATGGGCGGGGAGGATTAACAAACGGAGCGGCGGCGCATTCTTGCCAGCTTATCACCGGTTCCGGTATTTTCGTGTGACAGAAAAAGGGTGGCGACAGGGTTTGATTTCCGCTCCAATGCGATGAACGACTCCAAAGACACCCTATGGCTGACTCTTATACTGAAGTGACGACGCAAAACTGGTTCAGCCGCCTCGGCGAATCATTCAAAGGCATTCTCATGGGGCTCATCCTTGTCCCGTTCATGATTTTCATGCTGTGGTGCAATGAGAGTGAGGCCGTCACCTACGCCAAGAGCCTGAAGGAGGGGGCGGCTGTCATGGTGGAGGCCACGGCGAGCAAGATAGACCCTGGTCATGATCGCAAGCTGGTGCATGTGATGGGGGAGGCCGCTGCCGCTTCCGATGTTGTCGATACGCATTATGGCATTCGCGTGCCGGCTCTCCGTCTGGTGCGGCAGGAAAAAATCTACCAGTGGGTGGAGCACAAGAAAACGCAGACCCGTCAAAAAACCGGTGGCAGCGAGGAAACCACCACCACCTACACCTATGAGCGGAAATGGGCTGACAGTCCGGCGAACTCCACCGAGTTCAATCATCCCGAAGGCCACGAAAATCGTGGCAGCCTGATCGTGGGCGATGCCAACATGACGGCGAGCAAGGTCTCTCTGGGCGCCTACCGAGTGCCGGAAAGCTTTGTGAAGAGAATGGGCCGCCCGCAGGCGCATGCCGTGGCAGAGGCAGACCTGGCGCGACTGCCCGTTGATCTCAAGTCCCGAGCCAAGCTGAGCGCCGGAGTTTTCTACTTTGGTACAGATCCCCAGTCCCCCCAGATTGGCGATGTGAGAGTTTCCTTTGAAGTCGTGCCACCCGGCTCATTCAGCATCCTGGCGGCCCAGGTGGGCGACAGCTTTGAGCCCTACCAGACCAAAGCCGGCGACCCGATCGACTTCATCGAGTCTGGCGAAGTCAGTGCCGAAAAGATGTTCAAAGACGCTGCCGCCGCCAATGCCTTCATGACGTGGGTAAAGCGCTTTTTTGGCTTCGTCATCATGGCGGTGGGTTTCATTCTCATCCTGCGCCCCTTGAGCGTGCTGGGCAGCGTGGTCCCCCTCATTGGAAACATCATCGGGCTGGGGGCAGGTCTGATTGCCTTTGTGCTGGCCGGGGTCATTTCCTTCGTGGTCATCGCCGTCGCCTGGATCTTCGTCCGCCCGCTGCTGGCTCTGGCGCTGCTGGCCGTGGCCGCCGGGGGAGTTCTCCTCATGCAGAAGATGGCTGCGGCCAGAAAACCTGCTGTGGCATAGCGAAGTAAGCCTAAATATATTCCAATGTTTATGGTTGTTGCTCCCGTAAAGAGGTGTGTCACAGTACCTGACTGATGCGCCTTACCAGCAGTTCCAGCACCGCCGCACCCCTCGTGACGCGCTCCGCGCCGCCCACGTCGCAGGAGCTTACGGCCATGATGCCGTTTGGGCGGTATTCCGTGCAGGCACAGGTGGGCATCGGCGGCATGGGCACTGTTTACCGCGGCACCCAGCTCAGCCTGGGCCGTCCGGTGGCCATCAAGGTGCTGCGTGTGAGCGACGGCTACGACTTTGCCTTTGAAGACCGCTTTCGGCGCGAGGCGCGGGCCATGGCCACGCTGAACCACCCGAACATCGTCGCCATCTACGACTACGGCCACATCAGCACGGAGTTTCTCTTTTTCGTCATGGAGTTCGTCGATGGCACGGACCTCGGCGACATCATGCGCACCGGCCGCATGACGCGGGAGCTGGCGCTGCAGCTGCTGCCGCAGATCTGCGCCGGGCTGGAGTACGCGCACTCCAAGGGCATCGTGCACCGGGACATCAAGCCAGCGAACATCATGCTCACCCGCCAGGGCGAGGTGAAGATCACCGACTTTGGCCTGGCGAAGGATGTGATGCGCGCCCCATCCATGGTCACAGAAACGCACATGGTCATGGGCACGCCGGAGTACGCCGCACCGGAGCAGTTCAATGCGCACCGGCATGTGGACCACCGCGCAGATATTTATGCCCTGGGGGTGCTGATGTACCAGATGCTGACGGGGGCGCTGCCGCGCGGCTCCTGGCAGCCGCCCTCCAGCCTGCTGCCCGGACTGGACCCCCGCCTGGATGCGGTCGTCATTCGTGCGCTGATGAACGACCCCGGGCACCGCTACCAGTCTGTGGGCGACATGCGCCGCGCCATCGAGGCCGCGATGGTGCCCGCCGCGCAGGCTCCCAGCAAGCCCATGCCCGTGGCCCAGCCCAGCGCCGGGCGCATCCTCCTGCTGGAGGACGATCTCATGGTGCGCGATCTCATGCGCCGCGCCTTGGAAAAAGCCGGCTACGACGTGGTCGAAACCGGAGATGGCAAGGACACCCTGCGCCTCTACCAGGAAGCCATGTATCAGGGGCAGCCCTACGATCTGGCCATTCTCGACCTCACCATTCCCGATGGCATGTGCGGCCGGGAAACGATGCTCTACCTCCGGCGCATGGATCCGCAGATCCTCGCCATCGTCTCCTCCGGCTACCGGGACGATCCCGTGATGAAGGACTGCGCTGCCTACGGCTTTGCCGCCGCCCTGCCCAAACCCTACCAGGTGGAGGGCCTGCTGCAGATCGTGAATGGTGTGCTGGCTGTGGGGCGCAGGCGGACGCTATAAGCACATTGCCAGCAAGGGCTTCCTGTCTTTAAATAAACGGATGCTGACCCGGCTTAGAATCAAAGGCTTCAAAAATCTCTCTGATGTGGAGGTATTTTTTGGCCCCTTCACGTGCATTGCGGGTGCAAATGCGGTGGGGAAATCGAACCTTTTTGATGCCATTCGCTTTCTTTCCCTGCTAGCGGATATGAAGCTGGACGAAGCTGCACGTTCTATCCGGGCCGAAGACGATCGTAACGGAGACGTTCGCTCACTTTTCACTAATGACGGGTACGCCGTTGCCAAAGAGATCGAATTCGATCTGGACATGATTGTTCCTCGTGAAGCAGTGGATGAACTTGGACAGACTGGAGAAGCCTCCACTACCTGCCTCAATTACAAGCTGAGGATTGGTTACCGTGAAACTGCAGACGATCGCAGACAGCTTGGCGAACTTGAGCTGTTGTTTGAGGAATTAAACTACATCACACACACAGATGCAAGAAAACGGCTTCGTTTTCATCCTTCCAGGGCTTGGCTTGAATCGGTCATAGTTGGCCGTAAAACCAGCAAGCTCATTTCCACGCTGTCTGAAAGTGGAAAAACATTCGTGGTGCTGCATCAGGACGGTGCCGCGCGCACAGGGCTTAATAAACGTGGTGTTGGCTACAAGCGTGTTGCACGGCAGCTTCCACGTACTGTGCTTTCTGCGGGTGATGCGGACAGCCCGACGGTTCTCTGCGCGCGTGTCGAATTGCGCAGCTGGGAATTGCTGCAGCTAGAGCCTTCTGCGATGCGAGAGAGTGACAGCATCAATCAATCAACTGGTGTGGATGCCAGCGGTGCTCACATGGCGGCGACGCTTTATGAATTGGGTCGCATACCACTCATTCCAGGAACCCCGGCTGATCCTGAAGCTGTTTATCAACGGGTAAGCAACCGTCTATCAGAACTTCTGGGTGATGTTCGTGGTGTTGGGGTTGATGTGGATGAGAAGCGCGAACTTCTTTCCCTCTATTTGGTTGATCGCATGGGGGTCCGGACTCCGGCTCGTTCCCTGTCTGATGGCACCCTGAGTTTTATCGCGTTGGTCATCAAACAAATGGAAAGCCGTGGCAACAGGCTGCTTTGCATGGAAGAACCTGAGAATGGTATTCATCCACGCAGGATACCAGCGATCCTGGATCTGCTTCAGGATATTGCAGTGGATGTCTCGTCAGCGGTGGATGATGCCAATCCGCTTCGGCAGATAATAGTTAATACTCATTCTCCATCAGTGGTTCAGCAGGTGCCAGATGAGTCGGTCCTTTTTGCCGAGACCGTTCCGTCATGGACTCCCGGTAGAAAGACTTTTGAGAGGCTCGTTTTTCGTATCTTGCCTGATACTTGGCGCTCCAAGGATAACGATGACGAGATGATTGTAAAAAAAGCATCTCTGCTCGCATATTTGCGGGTGCCCGGCAAAAGGCGTGAATCAGAAGACGAGGAGCACAAGGAGCGTCGTGTCATTGACAGCGCGTATGTGCAGACAGTCCTTGAACTATGAACGACGAGCAAAGGATGACGCGACGCTTTACACTGCTTGCAGACGGACCTGGAGACGAGGCTTTAATGCCTGTATTGCACTGGCTTTGGAAGGAACATCGTCCTGACGAGTTGTGCATAGGACACTTCGCCGATCTGGAGTACAGCAACCTCAAAAGCCGTGCACTGGAAGACAGGCTTGTGCCAGCACTGGATATATATCCTTGTGATTTGCTGTTTGTGCATCGTGATGCCGAAAGAGAGGGGGCTGAAAAACGAATGAGAGAAATTCAGGCTGCGATGGCTGCTAAGTTGGCGGCAGGCAGCAGTCCTCCTGTCGTCTGCGTGGTGCCTGTGCGCATGAGCGAGGCATGGATGCTTTTCGATGAAAGAGCCATACGCAAAGCTGCTGCGAATCCCAACGGAACGATGCGCTTGCATCTGCCTCCCATATCCAAGGTGGAGCAGATGCCTGATCCAAAAGCCAAGCTTCGCGAATTGCTACAAGAAGCGTGTGGTCTTCCCACTCAGCGTCTTCGTGGGTTTAATGCCTCTCGCGCTGCAAGGCTGGTAACTGAGTTTATCGAGGATTTTTCACCACTTCGTGAGCTTACTGCTTTTGCACGCATGGAAGCAGAGTTCAAACGAGTGAAGCTTTAACCCTCCTCTCACACCACCCGTGTCGCCGCCTGGGATTCCATGGCCTGCCACACGGCGTGTACTACGCGCATGTAGTTCATGCCTTCGCCAAAGTCGGGTCGTGGGCGCGGAGCCTTGGCATCGCGCACAGCGGCGATGAAATCGCGCTCCACCGTCCAGCTGCGCTGCATCCGCGTGGGGATCTGCATGGATTCCAGCTTGCCGCCGCGTTTGCCCAGCTGGAGGTCGTCCGTGCTGAAGTCATAGCACAGCGTGCCTTCGGAGCCAAAGATCCACAGCTTGTCCGTGGGTGCATGTGCCGCCACGCCACTGAAGAGCATCGTGGCCTCGATGCCGCTGCGGAATTTGGCCATCACATGCACAAAGTCCGGGATGTCCACCTCCACGCCTGCGCGTTCGGGAATGACGACATTGCCACGTGCCTCCACCTCCACGATGTGGCCCAGCCAGTGCTGCAGCACCTCGGTGTAGATGCCCAGCGTCAGGATCTGGATGCCGCTGAGTGCGGACTCCTGCCGCCAGTGTGCGGGCTTGGAGGCGTCAAGCCAGGCGTCGTTAAAGCTGTGCAGCAGCACCTGGTGCGGTTTGCCGATGGCGCCGTCCTCCAGCAGCTTTTTCACCAGCTCCCCGCCCTTCATGCCGTGGGGTGCGGGGCAGATGGCGGTGACCAGCTCCGGGTAGCGCATGGAGGCCTCCCACATCTGATTCGCCTCCGGCAGGGAGGCCGCCATGCGCGCCTGGGTAAAGACGTGCTTCCCATGCTGCAGCGCGTAGCACGTCATCTCCGCGTGCATGTAGGGGTGCGTGCCGATCCATACCACGTCCACATCCCGGGAGGAGGCCACCTCCTCCCAGCGCTCCACCGCCTGCGCCTCGGGGGCAAACTCCCGGCAAAAGGCCTCTGCGCTGGCCAGGCTGCGGTTGGTCACCTGCACGATCTGCACGCCGGGGATGGCCCGCAGGCCGGGCATGTGGCGGGATTTGACGATGCCACCGGCGCCGATGATGCCGATGCGGACGGGTTGCTCTGTTGCACTCATGGTCGTATGGAGTGTGGCACCTTTGGAGCCAACATCCAAGCCCCGCATGCAAATCCTGCACATCTTCATCTCCCCCGAGCACATTTATGTGGGCCACCACGGCCTGCCCCCAGGCACCACGCCGATGATCGAGGTGCCGGAGGTGGAATGCGTGGCCGGCCAGGGCCTGCGCGGCGACCGCTACTGCGGCTGGAAGGAGGACTACAAAGGGCAGGTGACCTTCTTTGAGCATGAGCAGTACGAGCGCCTGTGCGAGCAGTTCAGCATCATGGGCGTGCCCCCATCTGTCTTTCGCCGCAATGTCATCACCAAGGGCATCGACCTCAACACGCTCATCGGCGTCGAGTTTGAGGTGCAGGGCGTCCGCTTCCTCGGTACGCAGGAGGCCGCGCCCTGCCACTGGATGAACCAGGCCTTTGCTGAAGGTGCCGAGGCCGCGCTCAAAGGCCACGGCGGCCTGCGCGCCAAAGTTTTGAATGACGGCACCCTGTGCAAATCATGAACACACCTTTTGCAGCCGCATTGCTGGCCGGTGGCCGCTCCATCCGGATGAAACAGGACAAGGCCCTGCTGCACTGGCATGGGCAGGACCTGTGGCAGGCGCAGCTGCACAAGCTGCAGTCGATCGGTGCCGCGCGTGTGCTGCTCTCCTGCCGCCGCGAGCAGCCTCTCTACGTGAGCCCCAGCGAGGGTGTGGAGGTGGTGCATGATCCCGAGGGCGTGGATGAAGGCCCGCTGGGTGCCATCACCCGCTGTCTGGAGCAGGTGCAGATGCCTCTGCTCGTGCTGGCCGTGGACATGCCCTGGATGACTGCTGCCTTTCTGCGCGAGCATCTCGTGCCGCACACGGAGCCGGTGACAGGCTGCTTCTTCCGCGGTCCGCACGGAGACGAAACCCTCGCAGGCCTCTACGTGCCCGCCATGCTGCCATTCATGAAGGAGGCGCTGGCTCAAAAGGACTACAAGCTTCAGCGCGTGGTCGAAGCGGCCGTCCACTCAGGACTGGCTTTGACCCACCCGCTGGAAGAGGCGCACCTGCCCTTCTTCCACAACGTGAACACGCCGCATGACCTGAAGCACTGAGGAGGCAAGCTACCGCAGCTCATGCCCCAGGATCGCCAGTGTGGCGATGCCTGCCGTCTCTGCCCGCAGCACGAGCGGCCCGAGCGTGACCGGCATAAAGCCCGCAGCAAAAGCCTGCGCTTCCTCCTCGGACGTGAAGTCACCTTCGGGTCCGATCAAGACCGCCACGCTGCATGGCTTGGCCGCTGACAGCGCCTGCTTCAGCGTGCGTGTGTGCTCGCTCAGTGCGGGGATGAGCTTGCATTCGGCCTCAAACTTGAGCGCCTTGGAAAAAGGTGCTGGTGCATGCAGTTCCGGCACAAAGGGCGTGTGGCACTGCTTGGCGCTTTCGATCATGTGTCTGCGCCACTTGGCCAGCTTCTTCTCCGTCTGCGCGGCATCGAGATGGATCACCGTGCGCTCGGTGATGACGGGCTGCACACTGGCCGCACCCAGCTCCACCGCCTTTTCCAGCAGCCACTCGAAGGGCTCGGCCTTGATCAGTGCCGGCAGCAGATGAATCGAGGTGGCAAAGGGCGGCACCATGCTCTCGCTGAGAATCCGCGCCTGCACTTCGGCTTTGGAGACGTGCGCGATCTCGCACACGGCCACGCGGCCTGCGCCGTCGAAGATCTCGATGTTGTCTCCAGGTTGCTTGCGCATCACCCGGCCACAGTGCTGCGCCTCATCGCCGGTGAGCTTGAGATGTGGTGTGGCCCATTCGGAGGCAGGGAGATGAAAGCGCGGCAGGGACATGTCAGCGCTTCATGAGGGCTTCGATCTCGTCCGCCTCGATGGGGATGTGCGCCATGAGATCGATGTTTTCCTTTTCGCCGATGAAGATGTTGTTCTCCAGGCGCACGCCCAGCTTCTCCTCGCGTATGTAGATGCCCGGCTCCACCGTGAAGACCATGCCGGGCTGCACGGGTTTCCACATGTGGCCCACGTCATGCACGTCGATGCCCAGCGGGTGGGAGGTGCCATGGGGGAAGTATTTTTTATACGCCGGCTTTTCGGGGTCCTGCTTGGCCACGTCTTCCGCCGTGATCAGGCCCAGGCCCAGCAGCTCCTGCTCCATCAGCTTGCCCACCTGCTCCTGGTACTCGCGGATGATGATGCCCGGGCGCAGGATCTTGCAGCACTGCCTGAAGACGCGCAGCACTGCGTCGTAAACCTGGCGCTGGCGCGGGGTGAACTTGCCATTCACCGGGATCGTGCGCGTCAGGTCGGCGTTGTAGTTGCCGTAGTTCGCGGCCACGTCCAGCAGCAGCAGTTCGCCGTCCTGGCACTGGCAGTGGTTGGTGATGTAGTGCAGCACGCAGGCATTGGCCCCGCTGGCGATGATGGGCGTGTAGGCAAAGCCGCGCGCGCGCTGGCGGATGAACTCATGGGAAAGCTCCGCCTCGATCTCAAACTCCTGCACGCCCGGCTTCACAAACTTCAGCAGGCGGTTGAAGCCATCGCCTGTGATGCGGATGGCCTCGTTCAGCGCGGTGATCTCGTGCGGGCTCTTGATGACGCGCAGCTCGTGCATCAGCTGCGCCAGGCGGTGGTAGTGGTGCAGCGGGTACTCATGCTGGCAGCGCCGAGTGAAGCGCATCTCGCGCGTCTCCGTGGGGATGGTGGCGCGGATGTGCTCGTTCGAGTTGAGGAAAACGTGGTCCGCCTGGCACATCACGCTGCGGAACTGCGTCTCGAAATCCTCCAGCCAGTGCACGCGCTTGATGCCGCTGCGCTCCGTGGCCTGCGGCTTGGTCAGCTTCTCGCCCTCCCACACGGCGATGTGCTCGTTCGTCTCGCGCACAAAGAGCATCTCCCGCTGCTTTGGATCAGCCGCATCAGGATACAGCACCAGGATGGTCTCCTCCTGATCCACACCGCTCAGGTAAAAGAGATCGCTGTTTTGGATGAAGCTCAGCGAGCCGTCCGCATTCGTCGGCAGCACGTCATTCGCATGCACGATGACGACGGACTGCGGCGGCAGCTTGGCGTACAGGTGTGCACGGTTCGAGGCAAACAGTTCGGCGGGCAGGGGTTGGTAGCGCATAGAATTTGGGGCAAGCGTACCGCTTGCGGCAGCTGGCGAAATTGCACGCGGCCCGGCACTTGCACCACCTTATTTCGCCGGGACCGCCTTCGGCGGATGGCGGTCGGCGTGGATCCACTGCTGGGTCTCGATCCAGAAGGCCTCCACCGGCAGCGCAAAGGTGGTCACACGGTCCACTCGGGCGATGTTGATGCCCACGATCTTGCCCTCCAGCGTGGCCACGGGGCCGCCCATGTCCGTGGGCAGCAGGGGGATGTCGTGCTGCAGCACTTCGGGGAAGTTGTCATTGCGCAGGGAGACGCCGCCGTTGGCAAAGTCCTCGCCATTCCAGTTGTCCAGCACCTTGGTGCGGCTGGCCAGGCGCACGCGGCAGGTTTCCTCCTGTTTGTTGCGCAGAATGTGCAGCTCCAGTGTCTCCCCGGGCTGCCGCTGTTTGATGATGTCATGCACGCGCTGGAAATCAGACGCGTTTTCTCCTGCGATGCGCAGCAGCACATCCCCCTCCTTGAGGCCGGCGGCCTCGGCGGGGCTGTCGCTGGCCACGCCCACGATGCGCACGCCCTTGCCGGTCTGGGCGGGCTTTTCCTCCATGCGGATGCCCATGGCAGCGCCTTCGCCACGGATGCGGCGGGTCCGGGCACTCACGATGCCCAGCTTGGTCTCCGTGCCGGCATCCGCCACACTGCAAAGCCACTGCCCCAGCGGCAGGGAGCGTGCGGCTTCCAGGGATGCCGGATGCAGGCCGGAAATGCCCACAGCCTGGGCCAGCACCAGATCCAGCTTTGGCTCGCGGTGCACCTCGCGCAGGTCGGCCTTGCGTCCGTCGCTGAACTTGATGCGGGTTTTTTCCAGATCCGGCACCTCGCTGGCCTTCATGAGCACATACCCGTCATTTCCCACGATGGTGGCGGTGCCGATGATGCGGCCCAGCACGCTCTCCACCCGGGCGGAGCACCCGATGGTGTGGGGCTTGAGATTTTGAATGGCCGCCAGCGTGTGCCTGCCATTGGTGCGGTCTTCCAGCGGCAGGGTGGGGCGGGAGGGATCGGCCTGCAGCAGGAGGGGGCTGAGAAGCAAATGCCCAAGCACGAATGCCGAAACCCTCAGCGCATGAGGCGCAGACGGTCGCTTGTCGGCAGAGCTGGTGTTCCCCTTCGTCATTCGGTTTTACTCATGCTTCATTGCCCTTCGTCCTGGGGCTTTTGCGCCAGCTGGACGGAGATCTCGTGTTCTTTGCCCTGGGTGCGCAGCTTGAGCTTCAGCTGGTCCCCGGCGGCGCGCGCGCGCACGGTGGCGCTGAACTGCTGCTGGTCCGTCATGGGGTCGCCATTCACACTCAGGATGACATCTCCCGTGCGGATGCCCGCCTTCAGTGCGGGAGAGCCCTCGATCACATCCGCCACGGCCACCTCCAGGTCGTCGCTCATCACCGTGGCCACACCCAGGTAGCCGCCGGCACCTACGCCCCAGGTCTTGATCACCTGGGACTTCTGCATCGCGTCCCATGAGCGGAGAAAGGGAGCCATGGACACATGCACGTTCTGGTCCCGGCCTTCCCAGATCTGGCTGTGGATGCCGATGACCTCGCCGTTGAAATTGAAAAGCGGGCCGCCCGAGTCGCCGCCCATCAGCACGCAGTCGCTGTGCAGGCTGTTGGCCGTCTGCTTGATGATCTTGCCCACGCGCAGCACCGGGCCGCGCGCCTTGTCAAAGCCACCTGGATGCCCCAGTGCAAAGCACCACTCGCCGGGCTGCACCTTGGTCACCTCCCGGCTCAGGTTTACAAAGGGCCAGGGCTTGCCCCGGTCCTTCAGCCGGGCCAGGGCGGCGTCGGTGGTTCTGTCCAGCCCCAGGGATTTGGCCGTGGTCACGCTGCCGTCCTCCAGCACCACCTTCAGGTCCCGGCCGGGCTTGTCGGGCACGTGGGCGGCGGTCAGGATCAGCCCGTCGGCGGAAATGATGACCCCGCTGGCCGTGCCGTTCCCCGCCTGGATGGCCACCACTGCCTGCCGCACCCGGGGCAGAAGCTGCTGCACCTCCTGCTGGATGTGCTGCAGCATGGCGATGTCCGTGCTGGCACCCGCAGCCTCCGCCGGACGATCAGCCGCCCGCACCTGTCCGATGTGCAGGATTAAGCCGGATAGAAGCAAAAAGGGTGCGCGCATGAGTGGCGGGTGGAAAAAACACCAACGGCCGAATCTTGGAAAATTGTCACTCAAGAGTGAGTTCAATTCAAGCCGGTATCTCAATCTTCCTGCGGCTGCCATAGGCGCTCCGCCGCAGGAAGCAAGGAGGATGACCCGGGAGGTACCAGTGCGATGACGAGGTCCACGGGAATGATCACACCGTCCAGGTCGCGGCGGAAGTTCCGCGCATGGGCGTCCGTGACCAGCACGCCATCCCGCTGGCGGTACCATGTGACGCCATGCACTTCGGGATTGACGATATGGGTGTCGGCCACACGCTTAGATCCGTGCGCCAGGAAAAAGGCCTCCGCATCTTCCAGGGTGGCGGGCAGGTTTTCATCCTCCGGGATGAACGGCTGCTCCACTGCCATCTGCGGATCCCGGTCCGATCCCGTGACCTTGCCCAAGTAGCGGGTGGTCATACCAAACACATCGTCCATAATGGCCCAGCGGCGCAGGTATTCCGAAGGCAGGGCCGCCCGCATCATCAGGCGGGTTTTGTTTTGAAAAGTGCGCGGATCGAGCAGCTTTGTCTCGTCCATGATCCGGCCGTAGAAGCCGGGCAGGGTGTGCTTGATGACAATCTCCGACTGATCGGGAATGAAAACTGCATGCTCTCCACCTACGAAGGCCGGAGGGCAGCTTAGAATGGCGGCACCAGCCTCCTCCGCCAGACGGCTCAGCTCGCCTTCACGGGCGGCGGGGACGAGCTTGCCCGATTCGCAGCCAAAATAGAGCGAACGGCCTGCTCCCGCGAGACGCGCGGCTGATTGGAGCAGATCGCCCGTAACTTTTTTGGGTCCGTGATGATGACAGCCTTGGGCTTCATGCAGGGAGCTTAGCATGCGGTCCGGGACCGTCACCTGAAAAAAGGCACTGAGGGAAGGCTGATTCCCCGGTTGAACATCTTCCCGGGCTGCGCTTCTCTCAGTCGTCATACCCCCACACATACTGTTTACATGAACTACGATCTCATCGTCATCGGCGGCGGGCCTGCGGGCTACGTCGGAGCCATCCGCGCAGCACAGCTTGGCAAGAAAGTGGCCTGCGTCGAAAATGACCGCGCCGGGGGCACCTGCCTGAACTGGGGCTGCATTCCCACCAAGGCCCTCCTGAAAAACGCCGAGCTCTACCACACCCTGACCCACCGCGCCGAGGAGTTTGGCCTCAAGATCGGCAGTATCGAGTATGACTGGTCCAAGGTGATCGGCCGCAGCCGTGGCGTGAGCGACAAGCTCAACAAGGGCATCGAATTCCTCTTCAAGAAGAACAAGGTGGACTACCTGCGCGGCACCGCCAGCATACCCGCCGCCGGCAAGGTGGAAGTGACCGCTGCCGACGGCAGCAAGGAGACGCATGACGCGGCGAACATCCTCATCGCCACCGGCGCGAAAAGCCGCCCGATGCCCGGCTTCCCCTTCAATGGCAAGACCGTCATCGGCAGCAAGGAGGCCCTCACCCTCGCCGAGCAGCCGAAGAGCGTCATCGTCATCGGCGCTGGTGCCATCGGCATTGAGTTTGCCTATTTCTTCAACGCCTACGGCACCAAGGTGACCGTCGTTGAAATGCTGCCTGACATCCTTCCTGTGGAAGACACCGAAGTCAGCAAGACCCTGGAAAAGAGCCTGACCAAGGCCGGCATCCGCATCCTGACCAACACCAAGGTCACTGGCACCTCCGAGGACGGCAAGGGCGTGAAGATCAGCGTGGAAGGCGCGGCCAATGAGACCCTGGAGGCCGACGTCTGCCTCGTCGCCATCGGCGTGGCTCCCGTGCTGCCCGGCGGCATGGAGATCAAGCTCACCGAGCGCGGCTGGCTCCAGACCGACGACCGCTACCAGACCTCCGTCAAAGGCATCTACGGTGCCGGCGACATCATCGGGCCGCCCTGGCTCGCCCACGTGGCCAGCTACGAGGCCGTGCAGGCGGTGGAAGGCATCTTCACCAAGCACAAGCCCAAGAAGGTCGGCGTCTTCCCAGGCTGCACCTACTGCCATCCGCAGGTGGCCAGCATCGGCCTCACCGAACGCGCGGCCAAGGAGAAGGGCCTCAAGTTCAAGGTGGGCAAGTTCCCGTATGTGGCCAGCGGCAAGGCTCTCGCCGCCGCCGAGCCCGAAGGCTTCGTCAAGATCCTCTACGGCGAGCCGCACGGTGAGATCATCGGCGCGCACATGATCGGCAGCGAAAGCACCGAGATGATCGCCGAGATCGGCCTCGCCATGAACCTGGAAGCCACCTGGGACGAAATCGAAGCCACCATCCACGCCCATCCGACCCTGTCGGAAATGGTCAAGGAGGCAACGGAAGTCGCCAAGGGGCATCCGATTCATGTGTGATTGCGCTGAACTTTTAGCTTCATCTATTCAAACGGGCGGTCAGAAATGGCCGCCCGCTTTGGCAATGAAGGATCAACATCCTCCAAGTGCTCATAACCTGTCTTGCACGCCCAAACTTTGCCTCTAACATCAGGTGAGATGTCACCCGCCGCTCAATCTTTGCTGAACATGAACCGCTTGGATCGCACAGCGATTTCGGTGGGCACGTTCGAAGACCAGCGGCGCGAGGATTACGAATACTGGATGTCGCGTCCGGCGCGGGAGCGCTTCCTAGGCATCGAAAAACTACGACTCGCTTACTATGGAGAGGATGCTCTCAGACGATCTGACCGAGTTTTTGAGGTATCTCAACGAGGAGAAGGTTGAGTATCTCTTGATTGGCGGCTGGGCAGTGGGCTACCACGGCTACCCGCGACTGACCCAGGACATGGACGTTTGGGTGGAGATGAGTGTCGAAAATGTCCATCGCATCCAGAAGAGCTTGGAACGATTTGGTTTTAAACCAGGTACAATCGATGAATCATTGTTCCTTAAACCAGGAAACATTGTTCGTTTTGGTTTTCCCCCGAACCGGATTGAGATTCTCAATCAGATTTCAGGCGTCGAATTTGCCGAATGCGTTTCGCGCAAACAAATGGCCGATTTCGACGGCCTTACGGTGCCGGTCATCGCATTGGAAGATTTGATCCGCAACAAACGAGCGAGTGGTCGGCACAAGGATTTGGCGGATATTGAGGGATTGAACGCGGACGAATGATTGCCTCCAAGGCCAACGGTTCCTGACAAGGAGCTGCCTTGTTTCTCGTATAAGCACCTCCACCATGAACCGCCGCCAGTTCCTCCACACCGCCTCTGCATCTGCTGCTTCCCTCGCGGCCTCCTCCTGCACTACGACCACACGCAGGGCGGACAAGCTGATCATCGACACCCATCAGCATCTCTGGGGCGGCGATTTCGTGAATCCCCCCTGGGTCAAAACAGCGCCGGAAGTGCTGCAGCACACCTTCCTCACGCCGGAGTATCAGGAGGCCATGCACGGCCTCAACGTGAAGGCCATCTACATGGAGGTGGATGTGGCCCCGAAAGACCACATCAAGGAGGCCGATGCCATCGTGGCGCAAATCCTTGCGCGGAACACCCCCACCGTCGCCGCCACCATCGGTGGACGTCCCGCGTCACCGGATTTCGAGACATACGTGCAGCGCTACGCGGGCACTGGCATCGTCAAAGGCCTGCGCCAGGTGCTGCATGGCCCCTCCACGCCTGCTGGCTACTGCCTGCGTCCTGACTTCGTGCGCGGTGTGCAGACGCTCGGCAGGCACGGTCTCAACTTTGAACTCACCATGCGCCCCACGGAGCTGCACGATGCCGTGAAGCTCATCCAGCAATGCCCGGAGACGCACTTCGTCCTCGATCACTGCGGCAATGGCGACCCGAAGGCCTTCAATCCCAAGCTCGGGCCCGGCCTGCCACGCACCTGCACCGCCGACGGCTGGAAGCGCGGCATCGATGCCGTGGCCGCATGCCCCGGCGTGATGTGCAAGATCAGCGGCATCGTCGCCTTCGTGCCGCCCGGTGAGTGGCGCGCCGAAGATCTCGCCCCGGTCGTCAATCACTGCCTCGATGCCTTCGGCCCCGACCGCGTCTTCTTCGGCGGCGACTGGCCCGTCTGCCTCCTCGGCAGCCGTCTGCGCGGCTGGGTGGAGGCGCTGGACCAGATCGTGGCAGACCGCCCCTTCAGCCACCAGCGCAAGCTCTGGTCAGGCAACGCGAGCAAGTTTTACAAGCTCTAGCCGGGATGTGCCCACGAAAGCAGCGCCGGGCCTGCCTGACGCCAGACGGCATCTTCAAACCAGTCTGATTTGATGTGGGTGTAGTGCGGCACTCCCGCTTTTTTCCATGCGATGATCAGGCCCTTCGAGGCCGGAGACACCTCGTGCACCTGCCGTTTGGGGATCTGAAAACACCGCAGCAAACCTGCATTCATAACAACCTCGGCATCAGAAATCCGCAGCAAAGGAGCCGGCCGCCGCCGCCGCCAGAACCAGTAGCACGCAAGCATGCCGATGAGAATCAGACCGCGCAGCCAGTGCTGCAACACAAGCAGCACCAGGTAACAATACAGCGCTTTTGCAGCCGGAGATCTCGGGTCGGGAAAGCGTCGGAGCTCGAAAGACTGGATCATGGAGTCGGGTTGCATGAGAAAATGTGAGGAGGACCAAGAAGCGGCTCAGTCCAGCGTCTGCCGGTACCTCAGCACGCCCACGATCAGCGCCACGATCGCAAACAGCCCGATCTGCCACAGTTGCAGCGAGATGTCTGCAAACGTGTTCCCCTTCAACAGCACCCCGCGCACGATGCGCAGGAAGTGCGTCAGCGGCAGCACCTCGCCGATGGCCTGCGCCCACTGCGGCATGCCACGAAAGGGAAACATGAAGCCGGAGAGCAGCAGCGAAGGCAGGAAGAAAAAGAACGAGCCCTGCACCGCCTGAAGCTGGTTGGTCGCCAGCGTCGAAAACGTGATCCCCACCGCAAGGTTTGCCGCGATGAAGACAAACGCAGCCACAAACAGCAGGCCGATGTTCCCCACAAACGGCACATGAAACAGGAAATGCGCCGCCAGCAAAATGAGCACCACCTGGATGTAGCCCACAAACAGGTAGGGGATGATCTTGCCCAGCAGCACTTCAAACGGCCGCGTCGGCATGGAGAGCAGGTTTTCCATTGTGCCGCGCTCCCGCTCGCGCGTGATGGCCAGCGCGGTGATCATGACCATCGTCATCGTCAGCACCACGCCCATGAGGCCGGGCACGATGTTGTACTGCGTGATCGCCTCGGGATTGTACAGTGCATGGATGCGCAGATCGATGGGCGCATCGCCCTGCGCCAGGTAAGACAGCGGACCTTTGAAGTCGTTGATGAGCGCCGTGGTCAGCAGCGGGCGCAGGATGTTGATGGCGTTGCTTGTTGCCGCAGGGTCGGTGGCATCCGCTTCGATGAGCACCGTTGGCTTGTCGCCGCGCAGCAGATCGCGTGAGAAATCCTGCGGGATGGTGATGACAAACTGCACTTCCCCATGCTCCAGCACTTCGCGTGCCTCGTCCTCGCTCTGCACCTGCCGCACAAACTCGTAGTAGCCGCTGTTGCGGATGGCGCTGAGCAGCGTGCGCGCCTGCGGGCCGTGGTCGTTCACCAGCACGGCTGCGGGCAGGTGCTTGGGGTCGGAGTTGATCGCGTAGCCAAACAGCGTGAGCTGCAGCAGCGGAATACCCACCATCATGCCGAACGTCACGCGGTCCCGCCGCATCTGGATGAACTCCTTGATGATGATGGCCAGGAAGCGCGTGATGGAAAAGTAGCGCTTCATGCGGCGGCAAAGTTGTCCTTCGATTGGTCCATCAGGTGGATGAACACGTCCTCAAGGCCGGAGCGGATCAGCGTCCATTCATAATCCTTGCGGAAAGGTGCGATGGCCTGCTCCAGCGCCGACGCATCTCCACCGCTGACATGCAGCGAAGTGCCAAAGGCCACCGCCTGATGCACGCCCGGCTTTCCACGGAGCGCTCCGGCAAGCTTCAGCAGATCGCCGCCTTTGACCTGCCAGGTGGTGAGATGCGCACTCTCGATCACCTGCTGCACCGTGCCATGGGTGAGCAGATCGCCATATGCGATGTAGGCCAGCCGGTGGCAGCGCTCGGCCTCGTCCATGTAGTGCGTGGTGATGAGAAACGTGAGCCCCTCGGCGGCCAGCTGGTGGATCTGCTCCCAAAAATCACGCCGTGCCTTCGGATCCACGCCGGCGGTGGGTTCGTCCAGCAGCAGCAGCTTAGGCTCATGGATCAGGCAGGCCGCCAGCGCCAGTCGCTGCTTCCAGCCACCGGACAACTGGCCTGCCAGCTGGCGGTCACGCCCGGCCAGACCCAGGCGCTCAATGGAGGCGGCCACCGCATCCCTGCGGTTTTTCACGCCATACATGCGCGCCACAAAGTCCAGATTCTCGCGAATGCTCAGGTCCTCGTAAAAGCTGAAGCGCTGCGTCATGTAGCCCACCTGCTTTTTGATCTCCTCGCTCTGCTTGATCACATCAAAGCCCAGGCACGAGCCGCTGCCGCCATCGGCCTTCAGCAGGCCGCACAGCATGCGGATAAAGGTGGTCTTGCCACTGCCATTGGGGCCCAGGAATCCGTAGATCTCCCCTGTGCGTACCTGAAGGTCGATCTGGTTCACGACTGTGCGCGTGCCGAATCTCTTCGTCATGCCCTGCACGTCGATGGCCAGATTCTCGCTCATCGTTTTATGGGGCAAATTCGACATCCACCGGCTGTCCCGGATGCAGCGTGGCTGCCACGGCATCGTCAAAGCGCAGCTCAATCATGAAGACCAGCTTGCTGCGGTTTTCCTGGCTGTAGATCACCGGTGGTGTGTACTCGGCCTGTGGGGCGATGAAGCTGATCTTCGCAGTCAGGGCTTCGGCAGCGCCATCCAGATGCACCTTCACTGCATCGCCCACCTTCAGCTTTGCCAGGCGTGTCTGTGGCACAAAGGTGCGCACCTTGATGTTGGCCGGCGGAAGCAGGGAAACGACGGGCCGGCTTGCCGCCACCATTTCGCCCTCGCGATACAGCGTGTCATTCACCACGCCGGCCTGCGGGGCGCTCTGCTGCTTCTGCGAGAGGTCCCACTCGGTCTTCGCCAGCGTGGCCTCGCGTGCCTTGACCTCCGCCTCCAGCGCCGCCACCGCATCGCTTCGCAGGCCCAGCGCGGCGGTTTTCAGGTCCGCCTCCAGCTGCTCCACGCGGCGCTGGTTTTGGATGTTCAGGCTGCGGGCCTGGTCCGTGCTTTCCACCGCCACCGCTCCCGATTTCGTCAGATCCATTTGCCGTGCAAACTCGATTTCCGAGAGCGCCAGCGCCTCACGCGCCTGCTTCAGCTGCGCCTCCAGCGACGCGATCTCCGTCGGCCTCTTGCCCTTTTTCGCATCCTCCAGCGTGTTCTTTGCCTGCTGCAGCCGCTGCGCCGCTTCATCACGCGCAGCAGTCTCCGCCACATTTTCCAGCGCAAACAGCACATCCCCCGCCTTCACCTGCGCACCGCGCTGCACTTTCAGCTTTGTCAGCTTGCCACCAAGTGGCGCAGACACATAAACAAACTCCCCTTCCACATACCCCTGAAGCACATTCGACGGCGGCTTCTCACAGCCAGCCAGCCCGAGGATCATGATCAGGACGCCGAGAGATGGAAACAGCTGCTTCATCATGGGGTGGGGAATGGCACACCGGTTAACCCGTTATGCATGAGTTGCAAGGCGTGGGCGCATCCGCTTCAAGGCCAGGCTCGACTTTCTCACTCGCTGCTTCAATGTGATCGTCCGATGAGCACGCCAGACGCAACGGATCATTCGCTGGCCGCAGTCAACGCGGCACTGACTCCAGCGGACAAAATTCAGCTCCTTCGTCAGATGCATCGCATCCGTGCCTTTGAAATAACGGCGCTGCAGCATTACCAGGCTGGCCGCATGGGCGGCTTTCTCATTCTTCAAACTGGGCAGGAGGCCATACCGGTGGCAGTCCGCTCCATGATGGGACCGCAGGATCATAGTATTTGCAGCCTGCGCGGCATGGGCACTGCCATCGTGTCGGGAATGAGCATGCGGGAGGGCATGGCGGAGCTGTTTGGACGCGCCACCGGCTGCGCCCGGGGCAGGGGAGGCCTCTTGGGCTTCTACGCACCTGAGCATCGTCACTGGGGCGGCCACGGCTATGCAGCTACGCAGACGGCCCTCGCTGCCGGTCTTGCGTTCGGACTTAAACATCAGGGCAAAACCGGGGCGGTGTTCTGCTTGCTCGGTGATGGCGCGGTCAATCAGGGCACTTTCCACGAGTCCTTGAATCTCGCCTCGCTTTTCAGTCTGCCGGTGATCTATCTCATCGAAAACAACGGTTATGCCATGGGCACTCAGGTGAGGCGTTCTTCCGCTGTTCGTGGCTCATTGGCTCAGCGCGCTGCAGGCTACAACATCGAGTGGGATCTCATCAACGGCGACAGCGTCTATGAGATCCGAGCCAAGCTACAGCCCGCGATTGAGCGCGCCCGTCTTGAGCAACGCCCCACTGTGCTGGAGCTTTCCACCTACCGGTTTGAGGGCTTCACCATCGCAGATGCCAACAAGTTCAAATACCGCACCAGGCAGGAAGTGGAAGAGAAGCATAAGAACCACGACCCGCTTATTGAGACTTGTATAATAGCCTGACAATGCTGATTTCTGGTGCATGGTTCCCAGATGAG
>APMI01002857.1_pt1 | contig 78428 bp, 83 predicted proteins | sample 667938 | NCBI WGS metagenome assembly APMI01 (sample SAMN01084076, study PRJNA167559) | wastewater metagenome | biome: Wastewater | place: Denmark: Ejby Moelle, Odense | collected 2011-11-28 | reverse complement strand
TGGCTTGCCTCGGTCACCACGCCGCGCGCCTCGGCCGCGCTCGTCACCGGGTGGCACCATGCGACAGCGTGGTCGCTGGCGGCCCCGGCCAGCACAAGGCGCTCGTCGCGGTCGAGGATCGCCAGAAGCTCGGGCGCGGTATCCGGAGCCATCCCCTCGGCATGGTCGATCGCGCCCTGCATGGCCTCGGCCAGCGTCGCGAAACGGGAGAGTACGAGCGGGGCGGCGCAGCCCGACATGAGATCTGCCCGTGCGCGGCGCGACAGGGTCAGGGCGAAGGGGTGACTGGGGTCAGCCTCGCCCGAGGGAAAATGCGGCGGGACGCCACGCACGTAGGCGGTCGGCTGGATCGGCAAGGGCAGGTCGAACATGGAGTGTCTCCGACGGCGCGGGAAGCCTCTCTCCCAGCCTCATCCGTCAAAGGCCAAACCGCCGCCCTCTTCCTCGAAGGGGCGGCGGTGATAAGTCCAATGGGCCCTCAGAGCTTGCCAAGGGCCCGGAGGCTCAACTCCGTCCCGGCGCCGACGATGACGTGGTCGTGCAGCGTCAGGCCGAGATACCTGCACCCCTTCTGGATTTCCTTGGTCATGCTGAGATCGGCCTCCGACGGCGTCGGATCGCCGGACGGGTGGTTGTGGATCAGGATCAGGGCGCTGGCGTTCAGCATCAGCGCCCGCTTGATCACCTCGCGTGGATAGACAGGGACATGGTCGACCGTGCCGGTCGAGAGAAGCTCATCGGAGATGATGCGGTTCTTGCGGTCGAGATAGAGGACGTGGAAACGCTCGATGGGGCCACGAACGGTGAGCGCGCAATAGTCCATCAGCGCCTGCCAACTGCCGATGACCGGGTTCTGGCTGAGGTAGCGGCCGAGGATGTCGCGGGCCTCGAGGATGACGGTTTCTTCCTGGGGGGTCATGGGGTCTACCTGAAATGCGCAGGCCGAAGCCCCCTGCCCTCTCGAGGCGGGGCCAGTGGCGTGCATCTGGAAAGGGAAAGTGCGACCGCCGCGCGCGAGGGCGGTCGCGTTGTCGGGCCCAGCGTCAGCCGACCCGGTCGAGGAGCTTCTTGGCGCGCCCTTCCATGTCGAGGCGGGCGTCCTGCTGGGTCTTGTCGCGCGCAAGACGCGTGATGCCCTGCACGAAATCGAAGATGCTCTCGGGCGGGCGACCCTCTTCCATCAGCACCTTATCGATGATCTTGCCGGATTCGGCCTTCGAGAAACCGCGCTTCCTCAGGAAATCATCCCGATCCTCATCCGTCCGCGCCACGATCTGCTGCCGCGCCGCCTTGATGCCGTTCACGAAACCCTGCGGCGAGGAATTGGCGAACCGCGTCAGCGCCGGGGCCGCCTCATGCGCAAAGCGCGAGGCCGCATACTTCGAGTGGCGGATCTTGATCTCCTGAAAATCCTCGACACCCCAGAGGTTGCGGTTCTGGCAGACCGCCCGGAGGTAGAAGCTCGCCATACCGAGGGTCTTCGCGCCCACCTCGGAGTTCCAGCAGTAGAAGCCCCGGAAGTAGAGATCGGGGGAGCCGTCGGGCAGCCGTCCCGCCTCGATCGGGTTGTGATCGTCGACAAGGAACAGGAAGACGTCACGGTCCGAGGCATAGAGCGTGGTCGTGTCGCGGCTGATCTCGACATCGGGGTTGTAGACCCCGGTCGACCAGTCCAGCACGCCCGGCACCTTCCAGCGCGTGTCACCGGTACCATTTCCCGCGATGCGCTGCACCGCCTCGACCAGCTCATGGTCATGGATGCGGCCATAGTCGGGGCCGGTCACGGCACGCAGTTCGGTGCGACCGTCTTCCGTCTCGAAGGTCTTCACCTGCTCGGCCCGGTGATTGGTCAGCCCGTATTGCAGGTTGATGCCTGCCAGCGGCGCGGGCAGCTGCCGCAGGTAGGAGGCCGGTGCGCCGACAATGCTGGCAAGCTGGCCGAACGCCCAGTGCGTGGGCGCGACCGGCTCCTGCGCTTTCGGCAGCATCAGGTGCAGCCGTTCGGGGTTGCCGCGCGCCGCCTCGACGCGGATGTCAGCGGTCTGCACCACCCGGCTCCGGCTGCGCTCAGAGCGGCCTTTCACATTGGCCCAGAGATCATCGAGCGACAGATACCGCTCATCATCCGGCCGGTTGAACCATTCGGACGACACCCGCCCGTTTCGCTCACCCCGGCTTACATCCACTTTCCAGCCACCGACTCGCGTCGGCGTGACCGGATCCAGAACTTCCACAACGCCCATCGGCTATCTCCCGCGACGGGCGCCGGGAGCCACTCTCCCAGCCCTCAACCCGTCGCCGGAAAACCGGCCAAACTCGGACTCTCTCAAGGAAACGTCGCCAAATGGGAAGCGTTCCACGCCCAGAACGCATCGGTGTTGACCTGCACCCGAAAATGGCAGAGGTTGACAGCGGCCTTTCTCGCAGGCCGGTGTGCCCGCCACGCGAAGCTTTGCAGCGATCTTGATTTCGAAAAACAGACCTCATGCCATCGGCGGGTCTGATTAGCAGCGGGCACCTAGTCAGATCCGGCTTGGACATGGATCATGACACAGAACGATAAGCTTAAGACTTTGAAGCTTCTGGCGAAGCGTTACGCTAGGGCGACCGGTCAACCACAGCACGTAGCGCTCGACCTTGTTGCCCATCGAATGGGCTTTGCTCATTGGAACGCGTTGACAGGCAGCGCGAAAGGAGAGTGGGTGCCCTCCGAAGCACAAGTTGCCACGATCAAGGCCTTCGTGGAACGGATCACTTCCTACGAGGGTTCGACCTTCGACCATATCTTCGGGAGTCCCGATGCCGTCACTCGAGGAGAGGTCCGTGGGCATCCATACGCGCTGAAAACAATGCTTGGCGACGTCCAGATGGAAAGTGATGGTTGGCGGATCGTCCTGCCAGAAAACCCTTCGACCGCCCCTCGGGTCGAGATCGACATCAAGCATTCCCGGAACAGCCCGATGAACGATCGAATGCTGCGCGAAGAAGCCATCGGGATTGCCAAGGAATTGATGCAGAGCGTCAAGGCGCGACGATTTGCCGATTGGCCACGTCGCGCCACGAAACCAGATGCGGAAGGAAAGGTGCGCCACCCGTTCTTGGAGATGGAGGAATCGAACCTCTGGTACTGCCTCCATTGCGATGCAGAAATCACCGGAAGACAGATCGCTGGAAGCCATTGGCATTGCCCGGGCTGCGGCGCATCACCGATCAACATTTTTCCAGAAGCGTTCTGGCTGGGACCGAACGAGGAAAAGCCAGTGCCGGTCCAAGCTCGCGCCGAAGGGCAAGAGGTGGAACCTATCGTCTCCATCGTCGATCCGCGGCCAAGACTTGATCTCAGCAAGGACCAGGTGACCCATTTGATCCGGGCAGCCCTGTTCGAGGATGCGACCAATGCCAGTGAGCGCATGGGAGCAAGCCTGGCCGAAATCTGGGTGGATGACGATCTCGACGTCGTTGTTTCCTTCGAGGATCACTACTGGCCCGAAGAAAAGGAGCCGACAGCGGCGATCGACGTGGCGGCAGTGCTCGGGATCGAACTGGAGTTGGAAGTTATGTGGTCGGATCCGCTGTTCGCGTGGCCCGGTTTGGGCACAGTGACCCAGAGCACGGCCGAATATACTCGCATGATGCTTAATGCCTATCGCAGTCACGGCATCGTCGAAGAAAGGAACAAAGACCAGTAGCGCCGCGGCGTCGGACCGCCAACATTTCGAGCTGTCTCGGTCGAGCAGCTTTTTCATCCGGCGGGTCGGACAAACTCCAAGACAACTGATGAGGCCCCGGTTCTAGAATCGGGGTCTCATCCTCGCCGTCTAGGGCAGCTGGCTAGGCCGCTTCCCAGACCTGGTTCAGGATCCGTGCCGCGATCTCGGATTTGTCCTGCGGCAAGAACCGACCGTAGTGCTGTGCGACCATATCCGGAGTGTCCTGAATGGCATAGCTCGCTTGCTCGTAGGACCCGGTACGCTTCAGGATATGGGTGGCCAGAACGTCCCGCACATTGTGTGGCCCGTGCGGCAACAGGCCTTCAATCGCCCCGCGCTTGGTCCAAGGATTATAGATCCCGTAGCGCTGTATCGCCGTCCGCCATGCCTCATAGAACGTGTTCTGGCAGTAAGCGGCGTTGGTGCTCGTCATCTTCGCTGTCTTGACGAAGAACGTACCCGGGTCAGCCGCCTCGCCGATCAGCCGCGCGCGATGCCGCTCGATCCAGGCTTCGATCAGTTCGTAAAGTCGCCCGAGGTCCGGCAGGATCAGGCGAAATGGTTTTGAGCCGAAGAACGATGAGTTGGCGTTCTTGAAGGCGACCGACGGGATCAGGATTTCCCAACCCTGGTCGCGGCTGCTCCAACGCAATTCGCCCCGTTTCAGGTCCTCCAGTTTGCGCTCCGATGTCGGCAAGGCCCCTGGCCGACACAGCATTAGTTCGCGCAAATTCTTCTGCCGCAGCCCCGTGTGAAGACCGATGCGCAGCATCAGGAAAGCGCGGACAGCTTCTGCCGCCGCACGGGCGTTGTGCCGTTCGTCTGGCATCCGCCGCAGGATTTCTTCGGTGATCTTGCGGTACTCGCCGACCGGGCTTGGCGCTTCGAGCACCGGCAGGATGGGCTCGAAAGGGTCGCGATGAATGCGGGCAACACGGTCGATCTCTTTGATCCTGCGGCGGGCGTGTTTGTACATGCGGTCGCAGGCGGCGGGCCAATCGGACTGCACCGCGTTGATATCAGCCTCGGCAACCAAGCCCTCAATCGGCCGAAGGCTGCTCCCCATGCGGGGCGATTGACGCAGCCAACCGGTCTCTTCTCGGCAGATCGCTGCAGCGATCGAGAGCAGGTCGATCTCCCATTTGGTGTAAAAGCCACGACGACGCTCGCGCCAATGAAGGTACCAATCCCAAACCTGGGGGAAGATCATCATGGCAAAGGTCAGAAGTTTTGGATCGACGCCGAGACCCTGTACTTCACTCTCTGGTGGGGCCACGAACGCCCCGAACCATAGCCCGAAATGCTCCACCTTCTGGGAAGCGGTCTCCGTGCCCCAGACCCCGTTCCTCTGCATGCCGAAAGCAGCGAAGGTCGACGTCTTGAAGCGAAGGAGTTCGGCCATCTCGTCGTTCAGGCGCTTGGGCGCGATGACGATGCCAGACTCTTCCGGCGTCCGTGCGGGTGAAGACTTGCGGACCGGCCCCGAAGCACAGCTGAAGCGAACCGCATAGCGCTGGCGAATGGCCGCCGCTTGATACCTGCGATAATCCGTTGACCCGCTGATAATCACTGTACGCACCCAGTTCAGGATTTCTGCCTTTTCTTGGCTTGGCCGTCGGTTGAAATCTCCGGGAAGGTGCCAAGCCAAACGCCGGCGCTCAGATGGGGAGATGTCGTCCAGATCGAAATCGCCTGGTGCTCGATCCGGAGTACCAGACAGGCTCAGGAAGTAGCCCGTCGGCAGGCGATAGCGCCGCTCGATGCGTCCCAAGATTTCCAGGCTGATCGCGGCGCGCGGGACCTTCTTGCCGCGCCCCCAGCTGATCAGCGTGCTGCGATTGACGCCGTCCTCGGGTCTCACCACCGCGTTGTAAAGGTGGTAGATGGTTTCGCCATGACGGCGGGCATGAAGTTGAAGGGCTTCGCCGAAAGTCGCGGGGTCCTTCCATGTCGTGTCCAGTGGCTCGGGAAACTCGACGATCGCTCTCGGGCGGACTCCGGGCTTCTTGCGAACCTTCTCGCTGCTGGTCGCTGGAACGGCGGCGGAGTTCGCGGAAGGCACGGTGACCTTGGAACGCATCGCCCGGCTCGGCGTGCGAGCCGGGCGCAGGGCCACATTTGAAACCTCCCGTGCCACTGCATCGAAGATCGGCTGCAAGTGCGCCCGATGGGCGCGGAGCCTCTCGACGTCGATGTCGAGCATGGCCGACAGAGCCGACAGGTCGAGCCCACTGCCCCGATAGGGCGGGTATTCGGCTCGCTCGAGCAGGTCGACCAAGCAGCCGTAGAGCAAGCGCACCTCACCTTCGGTGAAGATCATCGTGAACCGGCTCTTGCAAAACTCGGCGATCTTGCGCGGCGTTAGTGCAGAAGACGTTGATTTCATTTTCCATCCTTCGATTTCTGGGGCGGCCCAGCTATCGAAATGACCGGTTGGACGGGAGGGGCATTCGACCGGAGGGAAGCCCAGAACCCGGCGGGTTCCCCCGCCGGGCCCGAGGGGGAGACCCCGTTCCTCAGAACGGGATCTCGTCGTCGCGGTCGACCAGTTCGGGATTTTCGTTCTCGGCCGACTGCGGGCGGCTCAGGAAGTCGACCTTCTCGGCGATGATCTCGCAGCCGTATCGATCGGTGCCGGTTGCGTCGGTCCACTTCGTATAGTGGATGCGCCCGTGGACGAGGACCTTCATGCCCTTTTCGCAGTGCTCTGCGACGGTCTTGCCGAGACCGTTGAAGCAGGTGATGCGGTGCCATTCGGTGTCCATGACCCGGTAACCGTTGTCGTCGCGCAGGACGCGACCTTCCGAGAGGCGGGGGCGCGAGGTGGCGAGGCTGAAGTTGGTGATCTTGGTGCCGCCTTGGGTGGTGCGGACTTCGGGGGTCTGACCGATGTTGCCGGCGAGGATGACGATGTTCTGCATGGTAAGCTCCTGTGTGTCCTGTCTTCGGGACCGTCCCTTCGACAAGACCCGGAAAAAGCCCGTCGAGTGACGCGTGCACGGTGGACAGCATGGACACCGGAAACCCCCAGAGGACCGGGGTGGAGCGGGCAGGACGCCGAAGGCGGCCAACACGGCCCGAACTGACGCGGGGTTGCGCGCAGGAGCCCGAACGGGATTAGGGGATTGTCAGTCGAAGGGATGGCCCAGAAGACAGAGATGCGCGGGGAGCCTATGCCAGACACGGTCACCCTGCCAACCGGGACAGCTTGACCCCCAGTTCAGCACCTCCCTGGCGACGACGACGGCGATCACCAGCCTTTGCCACCCCTGCCCTTGCCTGCCGGGAGTTGAGGCAGCCTGCCGCGACAGGCTATCGATACCGGGACATTCAGGACACGGACCGCATCAATGGCTGATTACGATCTCTAGGCACTGTCGCTCGGCGAGCTGAAGAAAATGCAAAAGGACGTCGCCAAGGCGATTTCCGCGTTCGAGGATCGGCAGAAGGCGGAAGCCCGCACCAAGGTGGAAGCTCTCGCCCGGGAACTAGGCTACTCTCTGGCCGAACTCGTCGGCACCGAGACGAAATCCTCCCGTTCGCCTGCCGCGGCGGAATACCGGCACCCTGAGAACCCGGCACTCACTTGGTCCGGTCGCGGTCGCAAACCGCAGTGGTTTGTGGAAGCGTTGGAGGCGGGGAAAACTGCAAGCGACCTGGCCATAAGCTGATGCTGCTCTTCCTCCAATGCTTTGTGTTCAGCATTAGGGGAAGAGCAGCTGCCATTGCAGAGCTCTGCCAAGCATCCGAATACAGCCTTGCTAGATATAGAATTTGAATGGCTGCGGTCCGCCCTCCCGCGCCGAACCCATCACAAGGATGTCGCCGACCATCTTCGCGAAGCGAACCGTTACCGGTAGCCCGTCGTTGAAGTTACACGAGTTGTAGTTAATCTTTGTCAGTCCCATGATGTCAGCAAGAACCGTCCGCATCTCTGGTTGACGATGCTTTGAGCGCAAGATCGTCACCATAAGCGGGTTGGGTGTTTCAGGCCCGATATACGTATCCAGCTGTGGGACGTAGCCGCTCGTCCAAAGGTAGGCGTTGTTCTCGTCTAAGTTTAGGGCCGTTCCCCTGATCACAGGGTAGTCGCCAGCACGGAAGAGCTTTGCGTCACCACCCGTTGGCTTGATCCGAACGCCGACGACATTTGTTCCCTTCGGCGCCGCGCGACAGAAGGCATTCCACTCCTCGTCGTTGAATGACGCCTGCCCATGGATGAAGAGCTCCTTGGGCGGTTCGGAATGCAGCTCCCGATACGCTTCGATCACAGTCCCTAGAAGCTCTTCCGCGGCGTGAGCGTTTAGATGGTACTCGTACTCGCCTGTCTTCCAAGGGCCATTCGCGCCGCGGAACACCACACCATCGCCCTCACTCAGAAACATCTGCGCCGCGCAGCAGACGTGGTTGTCGCGGTTGTTCGGGAGGTTTTTGTAGACCATCCCGATGTAGCATACCCCTTCGCGCACGTTCGACAGCCTCCAGGGCGGTCGGTCCTGAGTCTTGTAGTAAAGCCCCGTCGCGATGTTCCACGCCACCGTCGCCGGGTCTTGGGTGGTTCGCTTGGGATAGCCCGCACTGTTGGTGAACGCTGTCGGCTCGAGGGTCGACTCGCGCAGGATCTGAGATGGCGCGATCGAGAGCAAGGTCGCCTTAATATGCCTACGGAAGTCGGGAATGTCGTCAAACACGTCTTCGATGCGCGGATCAAACCGTTCGTCCATGAAAAGGAACGACTGGGCTGACCTTGCGCGCTGCTTCTTGGGCGTTTTCCCGGCGACGAGGGTCAAACCGGTCCGCCTCGATTCCGGACGGCATCGCTCGTACACTATCTCGGGCACGACGAAAATCCATACGTCGATCGATCCCTCTTCGTTGCGCCTGAATTTGTGGACGCGCTCAGTGTAGATACGGGCGACCGCATCGACGGCCTCGTGCATGTTCTGCACTCTAGTCGCGCGCTCGATTGCGTCGAACTCGACCGTCAGGGCCCTGAGCCGATCTGGATCGAACGTAACGCCGAATGTCTCTTCGAGCCCGGCGAAGTCCGCGAGATGAAGACGGTCCTTCTTCTCCGTCGGCCCGGGAGGCGGCACCGGTATCCCCGAAAGCAGCCGTCGGCTCCAAGAGCGGAAGTGGCTGATCCCATCCGACGTTCCGACAACCCCAATTCGAACCTCTCTAGGCGTCCGTGGGCCGTCATGCGGTCCATAGAGAAACAAGCCATCCTTTGGGTGGTGGCTCCTCTGGTCATGGCGGAAGTCGAGTTCTGGCTCGTCCAAATGATCTACGATCAAGCTTGCCTCGGGAAACCTCATGTACCGTCTCCTTCGGGCACAGCATCTTCGTCGTCAGCCCCTGGCCGACCGAGCGTGCTTTCGTCCTGCTCTTCGGCATCAGGGTCGCCCACGTCTGGAAGTGCGGTGCTGACCGGTGAGGTGAAGAGAACTGGCTCAGATGAAAGAAGCATGTCCTGGCCTGGAGCCAGCGAAACCCGAATGTAGGCTGAGTCGCCCGACATGACCTGAAGAAATGCCAGAAGCCGCCCATGCCATTGCTTGTTGCGCCAACCCTTGCAGACCGATCTACGAAGGCGGTGCATCTTCTTCGGGTCATCTATGCGTTCGCCCTGCTCCGTATCGTTGTTCTCCGCAAAAAGGACGCGCGCCTTCAGGCGGAAGTGCCAGAAAGGCCAGTTCCGAGGAATCGCTGTTACACCATACGACCAGACATGCTTTCGGGCGATGTTGCGCAGCATCGACGACCTGCGCTCACCTTGCCGGCCCCAAGCTACCCGTTCACCAATCCCAGCCTGAGTTGGGGACACATGGAAACCATCGCCGTTGGAATACGCGTAGGCGACCATTCCGATCTTCCTGCAGTGCCGTTCCCATCCATCGCGCAGCAGGCCCGTGAGCATGTTTGACAAATCACGCCCCGCGACACCGATCTCGGGCATTCCTTTATCCACCGCATCCACAACCGGCACAGATGTCCGCAGGCGCAACTTCGCCACTCCTCCGAAGCTTTCCTCAACATCAGGCGGCGTTGCGAAAGTAATCACGCCTCGCTCATACGCGACGGCGGGAAACGACAGCCCTTGCACCCGTCTCTTGAGGACGCCGGTTTGGACCGCTCCCGTCGCCTCGTAAAAGTAGAGTTCATCGGGCATTTCCAATATCTGGATCCAATTCGAGACCAAGGACTCTGGCTCGCGCACCAGCGGAACAGCACCACGCTTTCGGAAGCTGTCCCATTGGGTTGCGACCGTGATGTTCTCACGACGGCACGTCACGTGTTGGCGGCGCAGCGTCTCGAGAAGCTTCGAAAGCCCTTCCGCCCAGCCGCTCGTGAAATCGGCAGGCGTCGCATCGCGGAGACCATCAATCTTGGCCCCCTCCTCGATCCGTAGCGGGATTATCAAGCGAGCGTCACCAAGACTTGCGGCAAGCGTCTTCGCCCTGTCTATCAGATCCATAGCGTCTTCGTTGGCGCGAGTGGCCGCGCCCGCTACCGCCAGCACCTTCACAGCGCGGTGCTCCAGTGCCACTCCAATCTCCTTGTGCCATCTGTCTCCAGGCTCGAGGGTCAGGATCTCGGAAAAGACGCGATACCCATGCGCTTCGAGCTTTGGACCAAGCCATAGAATGAACTGGTCGTGGTCGGGGCGTGCTCCGACGAGGAACAGAATATCCCTCTCCGCTTCCGCTTCAGCCTCCACCTTGCTGCCTGTACCTGGCTTCGGAAGCAGCGCTTGAAGGATCGAGGGAGGCTTCACGCGGCCTTCGCGCTCATCCAACGTCTCATTAAGCATCCGCTTCAGGGTACGCCCGCTCGCGGGGGTCCATAGCTTGGGATGTGCCTCTTCGATGTCAGGATGAGCGCGCAGCAGCGCCTCGAGATCTTCGCGCCCAAAGATATTTCCTGGAGAGCGGATCGCGGGGCCACATATCTCCATGAGGTCCTGCTTCCGTTGTGGGGTCATCGCTACAGACGTTGCCAAGATGTAGCGATCCGGCGCCAATTTATCGATCTTCGCTCGCTCCTTCGACATCTCACTCTTCAAAGCAGCGATCGCAGACCTTTCGTATCTCTTGGCTTGCAGGATAGTCAGGCTTTCTGCCTGCGGCGCGTGGCGTCCATCTATTCCACCATCGGCTCCTTCGCCGAATTGCTCGAAGCGAATACCTAGAGCACGACCGATAAGGTCGGCTGAAAGCGCCTCGAACTCAGAGGGCGATAAGGCAGAGAAATCGACAAGCATAAGCTCAATATATAGCTATTGAGCCCGGTTTACACCCAAGATTTTCCTCAAAGACTTGCCGATCACCTGTGCGGTGAACGGCTGGGCGGCGCACCCGTGCCGTGCGCTGGACCTCGGGAAGTGAGGCCGAGGCCTCACCCGAAGGGATCGTATTCCGAGACGATCACGACCTCGTCTCCGTCGATTTCATCGGCGGGGACGGCGCCGAAGGTTCCATCTCCTGCCTGGAAGACGACAATCGAGACCATGAGCGTGGCGGCGAGGGAGGCTGCGAAGGCGTGAGCATCTTTGCGGGACATCTGTTTGGCTCCTGTCTGGGAGGCGGGGGACCATCCCCCGCGCGACAGGACCCCGCAGGCCCGAAGACTGGCTGACATCACCGGGTGCGTTCGACTTGCTCGAATCCACCCGGCGGCACGGGTTTGCCCGTAGTCCGACCCCTCGCGGGTTGATCTCGAAGACAGGATTCGGGGCAAGGAAGGGAATGGCGAGCGGGGGATGGTGCCATGACGACTGGAGCCGATTGTCCCGTTGATGCTTGGAACGCCGCCAGCCTCCCGGGCGGCTCTTGGTTGATGACCTTCGTCTTGGGGGATGGATCCTTTGGTGCCCCGCGATTTCGCGGGACGAGGGTCTGGTCGGTGAGAGGCCCGCCCATGGGTAGGCCCCTCACGCATTGTAAGAGCTCAGGCGGCCAGGTCCGCGCCTCCTGCCCTATCGCCGTCCTCGGCACCGACGATTTCAAGCCGCGCGTTGCGATAACCTTCCCGCGCGATCCAGAGCTCCGCAGCGGTGACGGACTCCGCCAGATGCAGCAATTCAGTGTTGCCCCCGAAGTCGAGGAGCACGCGCACCTGCCCCGGCTTCGGTTCCTCGGCCACCTCGAAGATCAGACGACTGTCCGCCGAATGGCTGCGCATGATGGTGACGGGAATGACCCCGTCCAAGGAGAAGTTGCCCTCATGCAGCGTGAAGGAGGCCGGTGCGGTCCAGGTCGGATAGGCCCGGTGCGGTTCCTTCTTCACGAGACGGCCAACGCCGTTCGAGCGCTCCCAGGCCGCGAGCTTCTTAGTGAAACGTGCCGGCGGCTTGGGACTGCCGTCGGTGTAGCGGATCAACGCCCCCAGAAGGGCTGTGTCGATGATGTTTGTTGCAGACATGATTTCTCATCCCGAATGCGAGTAGCCGCATTCATCATATTGATATTACTGTGTTTTGTTGGAATGAGGGCGGGTTTCCCCGCCCCCCGGATGGCTCAGATCATTCCGCAGCCATCATGGACGCGGCGCTGTCCGGCAGATCGGCCGTCAGGAAGGCCGGGAGATCGATGTCTTCGGGCTCACCCACATCTTCCCCCTGCCCTTCGGCGAGATCCTCGCCGTCGTGCGCCGCCAGATCGGCCCGGCGCAGGACCTCGGGCAACCAACCGCTGCCCTTGAGGAGCCGCTCGGCTTCGCTCGCCATCTCGCCCTTCTTTAGGTGGTCGAGAAGCTGCGCAGTCCCCTCCCCCTTCGCCTCACGCACGGCCTCGAGGATCCGGGCCTTGGGCACGCGGTTGAGGTAGCCATCGACCGTCGGCTCCCAGCCTGCCTCGACCATGTCGAGATCCACTGCGCGGGCCACGAGATCGGCATGGGCCATGCGGCGGGTCAGACCGCTGGCGGAGATGCCCGCACCATAGGGGTTCACCTTCTCATGGAGCGCGTTGATCCCGAAGCTGAGGCAATGCGCCAGGAGCGCCAGACGGCTACCCTGGTCGAGGACCGTCAGATAGTCCCAGAGCGCGGCATCGTCGCCGAGGGGCAGATCGGCCTCCCAAGCGGCGTGACGCTCATCGACAAGCTTTGCGACGACGCTGTCCTTCAGATCGGGCGCTTGAGCCGACATATAGACGTGGCGGACCGAAGCCTCGAGACAGCTGCTCGAAGCCGAGGAGGCGCGAAAGGTGTCCGTCACCAGCTTCAGAAGCAGCAGCGTCAGCGCCACGTCGGGGGAACGCCCGATGGCCTCGCGCAGTGCGAGGGTCCTGTGGGCCGTCAATTCCATGACCAGCCGCTCGGGCAGCGGCTTCAGCGCGCCATCATCTTCCTCCTCGGACGGATCAGCGCCGATCGGCTGACCTCCCGAGCTGATGACGGTGCCACCGACTGAGGTCGCCGACGGCTTCCAGCTGAAAACACCGACATCACCGCCCTGCCCCATGGCGTCAGCGTCATCACCATCCTGGACCGCGGTCTCCTCGCGTGGCTCGTCCTCGGGCCGGACATAGCCGCGATAGACCGCGAGACTGCCATCCCGATCCAGCGTCACGAAGACGCCCGCGCGCGGAATCTCGGCCTCATCGTAGATTAGAGGCCGCTGTTCGAGCGCCTCCATCGCCATCTCGAGCTGACCGAGCCGGGCATCGATCTCCTCGGGGTATTCGTCCTGGCCGGAGTATTCCTCTTCCATCGCCCGATATTCGGCGAGGAGCGTCGCATGGGCTGCGCTTTCCTCGTCGGTCATCGGCGCGGGCTCACCAGAGAGACGCCGCAGACCGTGGCTGTAGCCATAGGGCAAGTCGGTCGCCACTTCGATCCACTTCCAGCCCTCCGAGACCAGCGCCTCGGCTTCCGCCTGAAGCTTCTCGGCGACCAGCCGGTCGAGCAGGGCAGGGTCCTCGAGCCAGCCCCCATCATCGCCCTGGAAGAGATCGCGCAGCATGACACCGCCCGCCGCCTCATAGGCATCGACACCCACGAAGACCGCGCGACGATCCGAGGCCCGAACCGAGGTCTCCGTCAGCATGCGGCGAATGGCATAGGGCTCCTTGTTCCAGGAGTTCTTCACTGCTTCCCAGACCTGGACCTGACGCGCATGATCCGGGTTCACGGTGAAGGCCATCAGCTGTTCGAGCGTCATGCCATCCCCAGCATAGACGTCGAGCAGGGCAGGGGCCACGGATGCGAGCTTCAGGCGCTGCTTCACGATCTGCGGCGTGACGAAGAAGGCTGCCGCAATCGCTTCCTCGCCCTGACCCTTTTCCCGCAGGGACTGGAAGGCGCGGAACTGGTCGAGCGGGTGCAAGGCAACGCGCTGCATGTTCTCTGCGAGGGAGTCGTCCTCGGCCAGGATCTCGGACGCAGCATCCCGAACGATGCAGGGGATCGGCGCCGTCTTCGCCAGTCGCTTCTGCTTCACCAGCAGCGACAGCGCCTGGAAGCGGCGACCACCGGCCGGGATCTCGAACATGCCGGTCTCGACACCATCGGCATCAAGCATAGGCCGAACGTTCAAGCCCTGCAGCAGTCCGCGGCGCGCGATGTCCTCGGCAAGCTCCTCGACCGAGACGCCTGCCTTGATGCGCCGCACGTTGGACTGGCTCAGCACGAGCTTGTTGAAGGGGATGTCCCGCGATGGGGACAGGACGATGTTCTGAGCTGCTTTCGCCATCAGATCTTCTCCACGACGGTTGCCGGAAGCCACTCTCCCGATCTCACTTCCCGTCACCCCTCAAACCCCCAACCTTTCCCTCTCTTCGTTCATCGTCTCGCGACCTGTCATGTAGTTCACAGCTGTGAACTCTCGTCCCGCTCGAGCCAGTTCACAGCTGTGAACATTATGCCGCGGTTCGCCGGGACATCAGCGCCATGATCATCGGCCCGCAAGAGAACTCGCCCGCTGCCGCCTTCGATGTCAGCGCGCGGAGGTAGCCACCGGGCGATCGGATATCGGCAAAGCGTTCCAACATGGCAACGACAACGATCGATGCCTGCTCGGGGCCCATGAACCGTTGTGCTTCTTCCCAAGCGGACGCACTGATCCCCATGGCCGGCCGTACATGGCAAGCCGCGTCGAAGAGCTGATGCCAGTGGCGGATGTCGCCCTGGTAAAAGGTCTTCAGCGACGGGCAGCCCGCGATCACCAGATGAAGCGGGATCTTTGGCACGCGTCTTGTGTCCGCTTCTTCCACGTCAGCAACAAGCGCATCCGTTTCAGCCTCTGGCGCACCGGCCGCCGCCCCGCCTTTCTCTAAGGCAGGTTCAAGATCTATAGATTCTTCATTTGAATTATGATGGTGACGCTCAGTATTGGCACCATTGGTGTTCATTTCTTCTGTTTCAGGCCCATCAATGATGTTGCGTGCATGATCAAGAAGGGCGTCGAGGTCGGTCCGATATGCGGAGAGCTCCTCAAGCGTGAGCTTGCGGCGCAGGGCGCGCGCAGTAAGGACAGCCTTGTCGCGAAACTGATCCCATAGGCCAAGGCCTGGCTGGATTTCCTCTCCAAACTCCGCGAGGGCAGCGAGATCGCGCCGCATCAGGCTCACGACCTCCCGCAGTCGCCGCACACGGTCCTCGGCCTCACGCACGGCCTCTGCGGCCCGTGTAATCTCCTCGGTGCGACAGTAGAGCGGCGACAGGTCGAACCCAAAAGCCACGCGCTCTTCGCCGTGCTTGCGGACATATCGCTTCCCGTTGGGGCTATCGCGCCGCATGAGCAAGCCTGCCTCGACAAGGCGGGCAATGTGCCTGCGCATGGTGGAGCAGGGCATACCATTCAGCCGCTCGCAGATTGCCTTGTTGGACGGGAAGACGACCATTTCGGCGTTCCCACCAAGCGCATCATCCGGAAAGAAGCTGAGAAGCCCCTGCAGAACGGTCAGATCGCGCTCGGAAACGCCAAAGGCGGCCTGCGCCTTCGAAAGCTCGCGAAGGAGCTCCCACTTGTTGACGGGCTTGCCCGGAACGGACGCCTCAGGCCGCTCGACCACGCGCAGATGGGCGTGCGAGATCGGCCGCATAAACGGCGAAATCGGTGTGTACTCCATGATGTCAGTTCACGAAGGCATAGAAAGACCGTTCCGCGAATCACATATGACTTGCGGTTTGCGCGCTGGCCCACTACCTTGAAGGTGCTAAGATCAAAGTTGGGGTCTCGTGGAGCGCAAGCTTTGCGGGACCTTTTCTTTAGCCTGTACCGTGCCTCCTTTTTGTTGCTGCTCTGCCTCTCTTCATGTCTCGCGTCTCCAGCGATCATGAAGCTCGTCGAGGACGTCCTGCGCACGGGCGTCGAGCCACTGCGCAAAGGCATCGTCCACATCCGTAAGGTCCAGCCTGACCGCACGAGCCGACCGCTTTATGGCGCCCGCAGGCGCGCCATCGATCAAAAGAGGCGTCGCTTTGGGTTTCGGCTTCCTGCCAAGAGAAGGACCAGTGGTCTTCTTCACATGGCGGACAACGGCTTCAAATGCCGTGACCGAAGGATCAAGCTGGGGCTCCTCTTCGGCCTGTTCGACTGCAGCCGCTTTGCCTCGGGCATCACTTGCAACACGGCAAAGCTCGTCCATGCCCATGCCGGTATTGGAGAGTTCCTTCGCCAACGCTTCCCATCTGGGGCGCCCGATTCCATGAGCCGGTCCAATCGCACGGGCCAAGTCGGTCCCGATCGACTTGGCAACCGAGATCGACATCGACACAGCAGAACGGGTCACATTCAGCACTTCGGCAATCTGAGCCTGCGAACCAAAGCCGTTGGCGAGCAGCTCCTGGGCGAAGAGGGCGCGTTCGATATAGCTCAGATCGCGCCTTCCAGTGTTTTCGGAAACCTGGGCACGCAGCGCGGCCGTGTCGTCCAGGTTCGCGATAAGCGCTCGAACCTTCTTGACCTTGTCGGAGGCACGAATGGCCTCAAGACGGCGGCGTCCATAGACGAGTAGGTAGCGATTGGTCTCGGCCGGGTGGCGCCTTACGAGAATGGGGACGGTCTGGCCGTTCTGCTCGATCGACGAACGAAGATCATCCACATCCTTGGGGTCGAGGCGATCCGAATACCTCTCGTCCTCGATCTCGACCGGGTCGAGTTCCCAGACATGATGGGCATCTACGGCATCACGCGCGGAGCGCAGGGCCCGATTGCTTGACATCATGCTGCCCGGGGCAGGGGGCGTCCCCGCTGCTGCCAGACTGTCGAGCATGGACATGCGCTTTTTCTTGCTATCGGTCATCAGCGCCCCCACGTCCTCTGAATGAGCTGGGCAATCTCATCGTTGACGGCATTCAGACTTTCGACTGCCCGGTCATAGGTTGTCCGGGTGAAGGCGCTCCGTTCGACCTCGTACAGAGTCTGCTTTGTCAGGCCGGCATCCGAGATGGCCGTCGACTTGAGCATCGGTGCGTTCAATACCTTGTCTCCGTACATAGTTCGCAGGAAGGCAACGATGCGATTCTGTGGTGCATCCGTCGGCTCGTAGCGGGTCAAGAGATAGCGCATCCAGTCATGCGACATGTCGGCTCCGCTATCGGCGATGACATCCATGAGGTCGGCCGTCATCCTGAGGAACTGGCTCATCGACATCACGTCGAGCATCTCGGGATGGATCGTCACCAGAACGCCCGTCGCGGCAGACAGCGCCGACATGGTCAAGAACCCGAGCTGCGGAGGACAGTCGATAACGACGACATCGTACCGGTCATCGACCTGCGCCAGAGCTTCCTTCACGCGGAAGAAGAACAAGCCCGCGTTGCCGCGAGACAGTGCCCGCGGCGTTTCGTGCTCGAACTCCATGAGTTCGAGGTTTCCGGGAATCAGATCCAAGTTTGGTATGTAGGTCTTGCGGATGACTTGGGCGATCGGAACAGGATCTTCGTAGCGGATCGCATCGTAGAGCGTGCCGCCGTCAAGCAGGTCAAATTCCGGCTGAACCCCGTGCAAGGCCGTGAGCGAGGCCTGCGGATCAAGGTCGATCGCCAAGACACGGTACCCCTTGAGTGCCAACCTTTGAGCAAGATGCGCCGAGGAGGTTGTCTTGCCGGAGCCACCTTTGAAGTTCATTACCCCGATAATCTGAAGATGGTCTCCAGCACGACGACCAGGCAGGTAATCTCCCGGCTTGCGAGCCGTTTTCTCCAGCAGTATCCGTAAGTTATGAATATCTTCGGCCGAGTAGTGCCTCCTGTTCCCCGATGAGACTTCGGGCGACGGCCCCTTGCCATCAAGGTGAAGCTTTCTGAGGTATGAGTCGTTGACGCCCAGCAGAGCAGCAGCTTCACCTGAGGTGAATTTGCGCATAGTCTTAGAAGCATCGGGCGGGAACAGGCTCTCACGCTGCGAATGCAGTTGCGCCGCCAGCAACTCAGAGTGCTGACGGATCACAGCGTTCAGGTCTTCCGGTGTCTCGGCTCTGCTCATCTGCCCTCTCGCGTCCGTGGCGTGTTCACGGATTTCGGCGTTTAGTCGCCCTTTTCCGTGACTATTGCCGGAGGACTCAGATTCGTGCAAGACCTTTCTAAATCTGGTGTCAGCCGCTGCGGGACGCACAAGAGTAGCCCGGGTACGGGTACAAGCTTGTCGGCGCAACCCATTTGATATACATTGCGAAACGTAGATCAACGCAGGAGGTCACGATGCAGGTCGCAAAATGGGGCAACTCGCTCGCCGTCCGCTTGCCCGCGGAGCTTGTCCGGGAACTTGGCCTCAAGGAAGGCGATCAGATCGATCTGGTCAAGGACGACGGCCAGGTCAGAGTCCGTCGTCTGGCGCGCGCGGATGAGGTGCTTACGGGTCTGCGCCGCTTCCGGGGCAAGCTGCCCGCTGCAGAGCGCCTGAGCCGCGATGACGCGCATGAGCGCTGAGTTCGCGGACACGAATGTCGTTCTTTACCTGCTCGACGATGGCCCAAAGGCCGATCGCGCCGAGATTATCCTGGGGCAGGGGCCCCGGATCAGCGTTCAGGTCCTAAACGAGACGCTGGTGAACTGTCGCCGCAAGGCTGGCCTAAGCTGGGAAGAAGCAGGGGCGTTTCTCGAAGGAGTGCGTGCTTTGTGCCCCGTCGAAGACCTGACCCTCCAGACCCATGACGTCGGCCGTGCCTTGGCGGAACGCTACGGCTTCTCGATCTACGACGCGATGATCGTGGCCAGCGCTTTGGTTGCGGGCTGCACCACGCTGTGGAGCGAGGACATGCAAGATGGCCTGCTGGTCGAAGGCCAGCTTCGCATCATCAACCCCTTTGCGTGAGCAGAGAGTTTCTGAGCATGGCGCTGGCCAAAGCCTTGTAATCCTTCCATGTCGTGGAGAATTTGCAAGGTATCTCGACTACGCAAGCAGCCCCAGCCTCTCAGCCCTCTCCAGCAGCATCTTCACCGAGGAGGGTTGCCATCTTGTCCGCCCGCGGGGCGTACGCTCGCGCATCGCTTCCAGTCGAGTGCAGATCGCCTGAAGTGTGATGTCGGGGTCCGCGCCCTTGATGGCGGCGACGATGGCGGGCAGGCGGTCGTCGGTTTCGCGGCGGCCGGCGCGGTCCAGTACCGAGGGCGGTAGGAAGCCGTCCCGCACATAGGCGTTGACTGCGCGCAAAAGGCGGCTTTGCGTCCATTGGCGCTCGCGGGGCAGGGGGCCGTTGACGATGCGCAGCACGTCTTCCCAGGCCATGTCGGGCCGCAGGCGTCGCACATGGGGCACCCAGTCCTGCGCCGTCTCGTTCAGGCGTTCCATGTAGCCGTCCTGGCGCGCCAGCCGGACCTTGCGCAGCGCCGCCGGATCACGGGCGCGCAGGCCCGGGTTACCGCCGACCCTGCCTTTGGTCCGTGCGCTGGCCAGTCCGGCCTTGGTGCGTTCGCGGATCAGGGCGCGCTCGAACTCAGCGGCGGCGCCCAGGACCTGGAGAGTGAATTTGCCCTGCGGGGAGGACGTGTCGATCGGGTCCATGAGCGAGCGGAAGAAGGCGCCCTTGGCTTCCAGCCGCTCGATCACCTCCAGCAGATGCGAGAGGGATCGCGCGAGACGGTCGATCCGCACGACGACCAGCGTGTCGCCCTTGCCGATGCGTTCCAACACCCGCGCAAGCACCGGTCGCGCACGATTGCCGCCCGAGGCCTGCTCCTCGTGGATCTCGACGCAGCCCGCGGATTTCAGGGCCTGCGACTGGGGCAGGGGGGTCTGATCCTCGGTCGAGACGCGCGCGTAGCCGATCAGGGGCATAAAATCAGGCCTTTGCAGTTTCATATATCAGCAATAAACGACCGTTTGTAAACGGATGCAAGGGCGCTCTCTGTGGTCCTGCTCAATAGTAAGCCCTTGGTTTCTATAAAGTGGGCGCGATCAGCGAGCCCTCGCTGACCATCGCCTGTGCGTGCTATATAAAGAGGGTGAAGGCACTCCGACAAAACCCTTGGGTAAAGTGCAAAACTTAGATATTTTGCACATATGAAGCCTCAAGCACCTGTCTTGCATGATGAATATGATGCTCTCATCCTCGACGGTGAGGAGGTTGAAGAGGCGTCTGAGGACGATCTGTGGTTTCTGCCCGGTCCAATGGAAGAGGAACCGGATTACCTGCCTCCCGGACCACGGGCCGAACCGCGTGAAGCCGAGGTCCTCGACGATTGGCGGATGGCAGAGGCGGCTCATGCCGCGCGTCTTGCCCGTGTGGCCGGTCGCGTCGGCGCGTTGGACGACCGTTTGAAGCGCGGCCCGGAAGGATGGCGGCACCGGTTGGCCCTGATCGAGGCTGCCGATCTGAGTTGGCTCAACGGCGACCGCATTGGACCCGATAGGCTGGCGCTCTGGATCTCCATGCGCCTGTCAGGGGTACAGGACGATACTGCTGCGCTCGCGCGTGTCGGTTGGGCGGTGCGGCGGCTATCCGGTGGGCCGGGACCGGAGGTAGACCTTTCCGCCTTCCTTGACCGCCGCGACCCCGAGAACCTCGCCGATGCGGCCGAACCGTTTGCGGATCGCGCAGGCGGTTGGCTGGACCTGACGGCGCAAGCCTCCGAGTTGCACCCGATCACCCGTGCTTGCTTGGGCTTTCACCTCTGGAGCCTCGCGGGCCTCGGGCAGCAGGGTGACCGAATGGAGGCAGCCGTCACGGCCGCGCGGATTGCGGCGAGCGAGGGCAAGGGCGCAGTCTTCGCACCTCTGGCCATGGGCGGGGCAGGGGGGCTACGCGTCGGTGGTCCACCCGCTGAACGTCTGGCCCGCTGGCTTGACGGAATGGAGACGGCGTGCCTGACCGCGATGCGGCACCTCGACGATATTGAAGCGTGGTCAGTGCGGGCGGAAGCCGAGATGACCTCACTTTCGGGAAAGACTCCTAGCGCCTTGCGCGCCGTGTTGACCGAATGGCCCCTTGTCTCCGCCGCGATGGCCGAAGCTCTGACCGCTGCCAGCCGCGCCGCCGTCCAGCGCAACCTCGCTTGGATGGAAGCGCGTGGTCTGGTCCGCGAAATGACCGGGCAGGGGCGGTATCGGATGTGGCGGGCTAAGAGCCAATAGGTTGTTCGCTAGATAAGCCGGGGTCCAGCTGACAGTTGATCCGATTAAGGACCTCCAGGGCGTGGCAGTACAGTGACGTGCGAGGGCTCTGTTGCACAAATCGCGTAAGGGATTCATCTTGTGAATCCAGCGTGATAGCTGGAAGGCATGAGCAAACCGAACACACCGACTTACAAGACCCTGAACTGGCCCGCGTACAACAAGGCGCTCAAGCGCCGCGGGTCGCTGACGATCTGGTTCGATCCTGGCATGGCGTGGGCTGCGAAGCCAACCAGCAAGCGTGGGCGACAGCCCGTTTACAGCGACGCTTCCGTCCAGACCTGCCTGACGATGAAGGTCCTTTTCGGCATGGCGCTCAGGCAGACGACTGGGTTCGTCGAAAGTCTCTTGTAGCTTGTAGGACTAGACTGGGATGTGCCTGATTTAAGCACACTGAGCCGTCGCCAAAAGACCCTTGCCGTGAACATCCCGCATCCCGCATCGGGGCGCGCAGGGTCCGCTGCATCTCTTGATCGACAGCACCGGGATCAAGGTCGAAGGGGAAGGTGAGTGGAACGCGCGCAAGCACGGCGGGGCAAAACGCCGCGTCTGGCGCAAGGTCCATCTCGGGATCGACGAACAAACGTTGGAGATCAGGGCGGTCGAGGTCACCAGCAGCGACGTCGGGGATGCCCCCATGCTGCCCGAACTGTTGGCCCAGATCGCCGCCGATCAAGACATTGCCAGTGTCACAGCAGATGGCGCCTACGACACCCGAAAATGCCATGACGCCATCGCCGATCGCGGGGCCGCCGCAATCATCCCGCCCCGCAAGAATGCAAAGCCGTGGAAGACTGTCACGGCAGGCGCGGGTCGCGCGCGACGAGGCCCTGAGAGCATCGAAATACCTCGGCCGCGCGCTCTGGCGACGATGGAGCGGATACCACCGCCGAAGCCGCGACGAGACCAAGATGCACTGTGTGAAACTGCTGGGTCAGCGCCTCATGGCGCGGGACTTCGACCGTCAAGTTGCCGAGTTCCAGGTCCGTGTGGCCGTCCTGAACGGCTTCACCGCGCTTGGCATCCCCGTAACCGAAGCCGCAGGATAGGTATGTCCGGGGATGGGGGACGTCCGCTTGTCACCGGATTTGTGCAACAGAGCCCAACGTCATCGCGAAATCTCGCCAGCCATCACGGCCCTCCCATGAACGGCGAGCATCGCGGTGAACCTTGGACAGCCGAACTGCCGTATGACGTTGAGAACGCGAGCCTCATAGGCCGCCTGCCCGATGAGGCGACACAGGTCTGACGCATGAAACTGCCGGTTGCCGCTGGGTGCGGCCTTGATCTGATCGTTCAGCTCACGGTCCCGTGGGTCAGCCGCCTGCTGCGGGGTTGGAGTTTCCGCCGATCGACTTTCCGAACCGGGTGAGGTTCGCCATCGGCGCATGAACCCGAGCAGGTAGCCGGCAGGAACCCTGTCGTTCCCGCGCGCCCGATTGAAGGCAAGAAAGCGGTCCCAGATCACCCGCGTGTCGACGTTCCAGCAGGGCAGAGCTCTCTTCGCGGCCTTGATCAGCTCCGCCCAACACGTCTGAAAGACGTTTGATGCTTCAGAAATAGTGATCTGTCCCGAGAAAATAGTTTTGTTATTTCTTTCTTTAGATAGTGATGTGTCGCCTGTGCCTGACGCAACATCCTGATCGCTGCCTTCAGTATCGAAGGCCGTGAAGCGGAAGAGCCAAGGCGCGAACTTGCCGTTGGGCTTCTCGCGTCTCAGCTCCAGCTCGGACGCCTCGAGTTCAGCCAGCAGCTCGGTCAGGTACTGGCGGGAGATGCCCATCTTCGACGCCAGGTCGGCGAGGGTGAAGGCGGCCGTCCCGCGCGGCAGCCCGTTGTAACCATCTTTCCACGCAATGGCGTCGAGGATGAGTGTTGCCAGCTTGTGGGCGGAAACGGACAGCTCTGTCTGGGTGATCCGTCTCAGGATCAGGCCGGTCGTGGGTTCCATGGTCGGTGTCTCCTGTGAGAGACGACCCCATGCCGAGAGCAAACAACATTTTTGCCAGCAAAACAACTTTGCTGGTTGCGGCGGTTCGGACAGTGCGCTAGAAGATCCTTGTTCACGGGTTCTTCTAGCGCGGCGTCAGGCTTTTCGGTCTGGCGTCGTTTCTCTTTTTGGGTTCGGTGCACCGTCACAGGTGCAAGATGATCGGGTGCGGACCTGCCCCGGGCAGGCCCGGGCAAGTTCAGTAGCGGACCTCTTCGAAACCGTAGTTCCCCTCATGATCCCGCCAGTCCACGAAGACTGATCGGTAACTGACCCAGTTACAGTGCGCGGTGTCGGGCAGCTGTGATGCGGGCGGGACCTGGGCGACACTCGACCGTGTCCATCGATAGTCACCCTGCACACCATAGGATCCGAGGCGCGTGGTGTCGTAGGTGTTGCAGTCGCCTTCACCGTTTTCGCGTTGGCTGAACTGGATGTGAAAGACACGGATGCTGCGGACGAAGTCGAAGGCGTCGCCCGAAATGTCGATGTCGGCCTGCTCGTCTGACTGGACTTCGACCAGAGGGAGAGGAGCTTGCGGCACGCTGACTTGAGGCACCTCTCGGAAGGCGATGTCGTAAAGCCGTTCCATCGGCGAGAGCGGGGCAGGGGCGTTGAACGACGCCCCCATCGGGCAACGCCAGATCTGCAAGGGTGGCTCGATCGGCCAGGGTGTGATTCTGCGGATGAAGACCGCACGCGCATGGGCACAGGGCGCCGATGCCGGCCAGCCGCCCGCGAGACAGAGCAGAATGGCGCAGTCGACCTGGTAGGCTTGCGCCGGCTCGACCGAACCGACGAGGCTCGATACGGTGATGGCCGCGGCGGCTGCCGCGGTCTGGACCTTGTGTTTCATGACGCCGACTCCATCTATAATGGTGCGGCGATACAAAACAACACTAACGATAGCAAGCAGATTTGATCGCTGCCGAACTGCGTTCGCTTCGGTCTTGCTTCGACGGACGGAGACAATGGGTGGAATGGCGTTCACCATTCTTGGAGATGAGGCTCTGATGCCTAGTCACAGCCTTCGGTAGGCAGCGGCGCTCTTGGTTTGGGCCGTGGGGAGGTTCGCCGTCCTGAACCTCGGTCCCCTAGCCGTTTCCCAATAGTGCGCGAAAGCCGTTGAAGGCCTTGCGGAGACGTCTACTGTCGCCGCGATGACAAACCGGGATCACATGCACGCCTTCCTGCGCAGCGCCGCGGCGCTTGTCGCCTTTATCGCCCTGCTCTGGGCGATCCAGGTCGTCAACTGGATCACCGGCTACGGCCTGAACCCGGCGTTCGGACTGATCCCACGGTACCTCGGTGGGTTGGATGGTATCATCGCAATGCCCCTCCTGCATGGAAGTTTCGGGCACCTGATGGCCAATACGCCGCCACTTCTGGTGATGGGTGGACTGCTGGTGGCAACAACCACGCGGGCCTTGCTGCCGGTGAACGCCGTGGTGATCGGCCTCGGGGGAGGCCTCGTCTGGCTGTTCGGCACCTCGGCCATCCATATCGGTGCGTCGGGGCTCGTCTTCGGCTGGTTCGGTTTCCTCGTCGTGCGCGGCCTCGTGGATCGCTCGCTGATCACGCTAGGCGCGGCATTGGTGGTCGGGGTCCTATATGGTTCCATTCTCTGGGGCGTTCTTCCGGGCCAACCCGGCGTGTCTTGGGAAGCGCACCTCTTCGGTGCCATCGCCGGCGCGGCCGCTGCGTTACTGGTCCGAACGCATGTCCATGCCCCGCGCTTGGGGGACGTGGATCTGGACTAAGCGCCACAACTGACCTGCCCGGCCCAAAGCTGCCTTTGGGCGAGAGCTGATATCGCTGCAATGCGGCCCATCGAAGGAGATATTCGCTGCACAAGCTTAATCTAAACCTAAGCAGATGACTGGATCGCGGGATTTTGCCGACATTCCTGTTTAGCCACGCTGCCGACGAAGCATTTGCTCGCAGTTGCGGCACAAGAGTTGTTTCGAGGCGGCGCGCGTAGAAACGGACGGACCTGCTCGGACACTGGTGGGAAGGCTGGGCGGAGTTCGCCAATGCACGGCTCGCCGGACTCGACATCGACGCATGGATCGATCACTGCAGCCTCAACGCGCAGAGCATCTTACTGAAGCCGCAGGACAAGATCGGCGCGCCCGCGCAGCGGATCGTGCGAGCAGGTGAAAAGGCCGACCGCGCCGAGTTGAACCGCGCCATCGCGCGCGAGAACGGCCCCCGGATCATCGCGGACCCGAGCCTAGCGCTCGACGTGCTCGCCCGGCAGTAAGCGGCCTTCACCCGCCGCGACATGGCCGCTTGCGTATACCGTTACGGCGAAGGTCCGGGCCAGTTCAACGCGGTGCTGGGCGCCATGCGCAGGGCACCCGACCCGGTGGCGCAGGGGTAGGATGTGCGCGGCGGCGAGCGCTTCACCACGCGCGACTTGCTCGAGGTCGAACAGCGGCTACACCGCGCGGCGATGACGATGACGTCCGCGACCGCGATACAGCCCTTGCCCGCGCCGAGGCGCAGGATCTGATCCTGTCCGCCGAGCAGGCCGAGGCGCTTGCCCATGTCACCGACGGCTGTAGTCTCGGGATCATCATCGGCCATGCCGGGACGGGGAAGAGCGCTATGCTGGACGCGGCCTGTAAGACCTGGGAGGCGGCGGGGTTACCTCACCGCCATTCCCTCTTCAGCCCTTGGAAGAAAGGCTTGGGTGGCCGCCGAATTTATTGCGCAGGGCCGACAGGAAACGATTGCCCAGTTCATTTTTTTCGCGCGACGAAAAACGGGCAAACAGCGCTGCGGCGAGCACTTGCGCCGAGGTGCGCTGGTCGATGGCCGCTTCAATCGTCCACCGACCTTCACCACTATCAGCGACTTCGGTAGAATACTGATCCAGCGTCGGATTGCTGGCCAGAGCGTCGGCCCCAAGATCCAGCAGCCATGAACTGACTACGCTGCCACGCCGCCAGACTTCTGCGATAGCGGCGAGGTCAAGGTCATAGCGGTAATCTTCTTCCACCACTGCATGACCTGCCGAGGCGAACAGCGCGAAACCTTCGGCCATGGCCTGCATCATACCGTACTCGATCCCATTATGGATCATTTTCACATAGTGGCCGGAGCCGGGCTTGCCACAATGGAGCCATCCAGCCTCACCCGGAGCTTGAGGTCCACCATCGCGGGCAGGTGTTCTTGCGGCCGCATCTATCCCCGGTGCGAGCGTGTCAAGAATAGGCACGATCCGCCCGATTGCCTCATTTGCCCCGCCTAGCATCAGTGAGTATCCACGAGCCAACCCAAAAACACCTCCGCTGGTTCCGCAATCAACCATCAGGATGCCTTTAGCGGCCAGCATCTGGGCGCGCGCAACGCTCTCTTTGAAATGGCTATTGCCTCCATCGATGATGACGTCGCCTGATGTGCAAAGTTGGCCCAGCTCGGTCAACACCTGCTCGGTTACTTCACCGGCGGGAACCATCAGCCAGACTACACGAGGCGCTGCCAAAGCTGCGACCAAAGACCCGATGTCGGCATAGCTGACTGTGCCGACTTCTTTTGCCAACGCCTCCCTCGTCGTCTGGTTTGCACTGTGAACGTGACATTGATGCCCGGCCTTCGACAGCCGCCGGACCATGTTGCCGCCCATTCGTCCGAGACCGATAAATCCCAGTTCCATCGTTAAGTCCTTTCTTGATTTCCAATGCGTATTTGGGCCGGTCCGGCTCAGCTCACCTGTACGCGGCGCCAAAAGGCGACCATGCCCCTTATTTGCGCTGCCGCCGACCTGGGAGATGGGTAATACCAAGCCGCATCAGGGTTGGTCTTTCCGTCCACCTCTAGTGAGTAGTACGATGCAGTTCCCTTCCAGGGGCAAACCGTTTCGCGCGTGCTTTGCGATAGGTACACTGCCCGCACACTTTCGATCGGAAAGTAGTGATTGCCTTCGACAACAACGGTAGCGTCGCTTTCTGCGATGACTTTGCCGTTCCAGATTGCCTTGACCATTTGGCGCCCCCTTTTGTCAGTCTGTCTGATCCATGACCTCGCGGACACGCAGACGGAGTGCCGGAAGGAGTTCTGTCCCGAACCAGGGATTGCGGCGCAGAAACGCGTTGTTGCGCCAGGAAGGGTGCGGCAGCGGCACGACTACCGGCGCCCAATGGCGCCAGTCAGCAACAGTGGCTGTTACGCCCGCCTTGCGTGCGTCTGCGCCCAGGTGCCAACCATGGGCGTAACCCCCGATCAAGATAGTGAGCCTTACCTGATTGAGCGCGTCCAGCGCCCGGCTTCGCCACGTTGCCGCGCAGCGTGGTGGTGGCGGCAGGTCGCTGCCATTCACATGATAGCCGGGAAAGCAAAATGCCATGGGTAGGATACTGATCCGGTCGCGATCATAGAATTCATCGCGCGTAACCCCCAACCACTCACGCAACCGGTCGCCCGAGCGGTCATCGAAGGGGATGCCGGATTCGTGCACGCGCAAGCCAGGCGCCTGCCCAACAATCAGAATCCGTGCGCGTTGCCGCAGCCAGACGACTGGCCGGGGTTCGTGCCTTGTGGCAGTGGCTGCGAAATCTGCTGCGCACATACGGCAGGGCCGTATTTCCTGTGCTATCGCCGGCTCGCCAGCACTCATCCTCTGTACCTTTGTTCTTTCCAGGGATCACCGTAGTTATGATACCCCAGCTTTTCCCAAAAGCCCTTGTAGTCATAGGGACTGAAATGGAGGCCACGAAGCCACTTGGCGCTTTTCCACAGATATAGGTCCGGCACCACCAGTCGTGCCGGGCCACCATGTTCTACGCTCAGCGGTTTACCGTCGAATTCTGTGGCCACAAAGGCTTTGTCACTTAACATATCGACCAAACGCAGGTTCGCGGTGTAATTGCCGTCCGCACGCGCCTGAACATAAACCGGATCAGCTACTGGGCGAACAAGATCGGCCAGTACAGAAACTGCCACCCCGCGCCAAAGTGTGCCCAGTTTGGACCATCTGGTCACGCAGTGCAGATCGGCGCTGAATTCGCGCTGTGGGAGGGCCTGAAAGCCCGCCCAATCCAGTGTGATCGCCTGTTCGACGTCACCGTCGAGGGTTAGTGACCATGTTTCCTTGTCGGCCGTCTTGGGCGTACCCGCCGTCATTACCGGGAATTTCTGAGTTACCACCTGATTGGGCGGAATGCGCGGGCGTCCATCTGGGCGAAGAGTACTCATCGTCAGCTCCCGATTGTCAGTAGACCTCAGTGACCTTCAGCTTGCGGCCGCGGAACTCACAGAATTCACCGGCTCTCTTGCCTTCCAGGGCCTCGTAGATTGGCGCCGCTTGTGAGACACCGATAAATTTCTGCCCCTGACATGAAAACTCTCCTGTCGAGACGCCAATGACCAGATAGCGATCCCCGATCCGCACTGCTGCGCCCGGCGCCACTTCGGTTTTCGGTCCGAAATCAAGCACGTTCAACGCTGAGATTTTGGCTTCCACTTGATGCTCGCGGTCATCGAACGCCTCAGCAAGATCGGCGGCGGTTTCTGCTTGGCCCTGTTCGTCATTTTCAATCGGCTCCGTGCGATCCAGCCGCGCGGCGCTGAGAAATCGCTCATAGGTTTTATGGGCTTGCTCAAGTTCGGCCTCTGTCAGGGCCAGCATCGTGTTGCGCAAGTGGTTCTTGTCGATCATGGGTTTTCCTTTACGATAGTTGGAGTTGTTAAGTTGGTGATTTTGCGGGGCTTCTGATCCCGCTCAAGCGTGGGAAAAAGATTTGGGCGCAGCACTTTCCATCGTTATCCTGTTCACGATCTCGTCCACGATCGTGCGGGTCGCGGCTGTGTTTCTAGAACACACGGGCATTTCACGCGACGTTGCCAGAGTTCAGGCCATGTCGGCACTTAGCGGCACGGGGTTCACCACGTCTGAATCCGAACTGATCCTCCAAACACCGGAGCGCAGACGTATCCTTGTGATCTTGATGATTACCGGTTCCGTTGGTCTGGCCTCGGTGGTTGCCACTGTTGTGGTTGGGGCCTTCGGGATCAAGGAAACGGCCAGCGGGTTGTTGCTTCAGCTTACGGCGATCATCACGGCAATCGCCTTTGTGCGCTACGTGCTCTTTTCCTCTGTCGTCGATGAGTTCATTTGCGGCATGGCACATGCGTGGCTTGTCAAACACATGGCGCATGTTCCGTTCACGGTTTTGTACCAGTTGGATGCGGACAGGGTGATTGCCCAACATAGTTTGGCGAAGGCACCTCCTTCGAACAATGTGGAGTGGCCCGGCGACCTGACCCTCATCGGTGTGCGCAGCGCCTTCAACGCCGATATAAACCCGTGGGACGGAACGCCGTTGCCTGAAGGATCGGCCATGGTCTTGGCGGGGCCAAGGGCGTCCCATCATAAGTTTGCCGCCGCCCATGGATTGACCCCAGATACAGGAGCGCACTGAGGCATGACAGACGTCAAAACATCGCCGGGGTTTCTTCACCTGCACGCACTGAACGGGGGCGGGGAATGGCTCCATATGTGTATCAAGCATCGAGAGACCAGCGCCTATCTCATGGAGGTGGCCATGCTCGACGACCTGGTTGTCGATGCGATGATCGAAGAGGACACACGTTCGCGCGTGCGCGTTCTTGATGACGGGATCATGGTGCTTTTGAAGGCCATGCATGTCGGTCAGGACATGGCACGCCCTGAAGACATGGTGTCGATCAGGATCTGGATCGACAAGACGCGCGTCATTACTACACGCGAGGCCGATGTTGACCCGATCCTGGCCCTTCATCAAAAGTTGTCCGCAGGTGCAGGCCCAACCACACCGGGTGAGTTTCTGGCTGATCTTATCGAAGAACACCTCGATGAGGTCGATGACCACATCGAGGAACTGGAAGACGCGGTCAACAGGATCGAAGGGCTTGTGGGCACTCATCAGACCGAGGCTGCCTGCCCCAATATGGCACAAACCCAATCGCGTATCAGCGGCTTCTTGCGCCACCTCGGGCCACAAAAACCTGTGCTGGAACACTTGTCGCGCTGCAAGCACTCCCTTTTGAGCGAAAGAGAGCGCACGCGGATCGATGACGGGCTCGATCAGCTTTTGCGGTATCTTGAAACCCTGCAAAACCTGCGGGACCGCGTTGATATCCTCAACGATCAGGTTGCCCGCATTCAAGACAGGCAACTGACGCGCAGCTCCTTTGTCTTCTCGGTCGTGGCGACGCTGTTCCTTCCGCTTGGGTTTATTGTCAGCGCGTTCGGTGTGAACCTCATGGGGGTTCCCTTCGAAGCGCATGCAAATGGTTTCACCATACTGATGGTGATCTGTTTGGCTCTGGTCGCAGGGATGCTGGTCTTGTTCCGCTGGCGAAAGTGGTTCTGACGGAGGTGGCGGCTGCATTTTCATGCGCCGGTGAAGTTCATCGCGTGATGCTCAACGACCTCGGCAACAACCACATCATACTCCAAAAAGACACCGTTCTTGCCGCGGTCTTTGGCGTATTTGTGCTCGGGGTGGACATCCCATTCCTCGATCGCCTCGAAATCTTCGAAGTAACCGATAAGCACCTTTTCTCCGTCCTCTGCGGTAAAGACCTTGTGGCTCATATACCCCTTTAGCCCCTTCACCACGGTCACCATGCGGGCGTAAAGCTCGTCAAACTCGCCTTGGAAGTCGGGATCAACCCGGTGGCGAAAAACCTCTACATGCATTGCCATTATAGTCTCCTTTTCTGGTTCAAGATTTCATGCGCCCGATGCGGGTCGCCAAGGGGGTTGAACTGAGGCCGTGCAACAGGATGGACAGGCCAACAGTCAGCGAGACACAAGCCAGCAGTTCCTCTTCATTCGGGAAATCGAATTGATCCATCATCAGCAATGTGAAGAGGATCGAGGCCAGACCGCGTGGACCGAACCAACCAAGGAAGAGCTTCTCACGCGCGGGTAGCCCGCTTCTTGTCAGAGAAACGAAGATTGGCAAGACACGGACCAGCGTGAGGAAGACCAACGCAAGAATGATCGTATTTGGCCCTGCGTGCGCCAATCCGTCGGGCAGCAGAAACGCACCGAACACCAGAAACGCCGCCATCGTCAAAAGTTGGCCAGCCCCCTCCATGAACTCGCTGATAAAGTGGATGTCATGACGGTAGGTGTTGCCAAAGACCATGCCCGCAACAAAGGCCGCAATGAACCCGTTTCCGTGGATGGCAACAGCAAACCCGTAAGCTGCGAAGGCGGTCACGAGAAAGACCACCGCCCCCGCCGCCTCTTGCATCAAGTCGCGGTTTTGCGCCCAGTCCATCGCCTTGGCCGCCACCCAACCGACGGCAATACCAGCGAGCGGACCGAGCACAATCTCGGTGGCGGCCTCCAGCGCCAAACCATCGGTCTGCGCGCCGCCAACCGACGACGCAAGGACTGCACCCAAAAGAACGAAGGGTAGCACCAGCCCATCGTTCAGCCCGCTTTCCACATTGATTGTCTGGCTGAGGTGGTCTGGCACCTCTGGGTTCGAAACGACAGATTGCCCCAGCGCGGCATCCGTCGGCGTCAATACTGCGGCGGTCAGCAATGCAACGGCAAACCCAGACGTAGGGTTGAGCCAAAGCGCGACAAGTGTCCCAAGCGCGATCGTCAGCGGCAGCCCGATCACCAGCATCCGTGTCGGGATCTGCCAATCCATCACCAGTTTCTTAAAGCGCACATGGCTAGCGTCAGAGAACAGGATCAGGATCAGCGTGATCTCGGCCAGAATTTTTTTACCTTCGTGGATCACATCCGGCGACAAGCTGGCGCTCAATGGCACGGACAATGCAAAGCCAAGCGCTGTGAAGATGATTGGCAGGGTAAGCAAGCTGCGCGAGATTGCTTTGCTGAGCAACGAGTAAATGGCAAAGGCCACAAGCACGAGAAGGACTGCGGGGGTCATGACGTTGTGTATTCCTTCTTGAGCAATGCACTGTGCCGGGCCCGAAGCTTGGCAAGTTTCGGCGCGATATAGGTGCGGCAAAAGGGCCGTTCGGGGTTGGATTTGTAGTAATCGTGAAATCGGCTGTCCGAAGGCTTGAAGCCCCGGTGCATAAGGCTGCGCGTAACAAAATGCACCTCCGCCTCTGCGGCAAGGTCCCGTATATGCGTCGCGCACGCGTTTTGCTGCTCCGCGGTCATACTGTAGACCGCGCTTCGATACTTGCCACGCATCTTGTGATCGGCCTCGCTGGCATGGGTGCTCAGGTGGACCGCGATCAGGTCTCGCAAGCTCACGCGATCAGGATCAAAGGAGATTTCCACCGCCTCGGACCACGCCTCGTCAGGGCCGTCGGAGCGGATAAAGCCTTGCCGCACCTCTGACACGCCCTCAAGCGGTTGGAAAACTGCCTCGGTGCACCAATGGCACCCGCCTCCAAAGCCGATGGTTACCACAAGATCACTCCGCCACTGGAACCTGACCTTGGGCCAGTTTCAGGCGGGTCCAGAGGTTCATGTTGATGACGATGGCCGCGATTTCGGCGATGGCTTTTTCGTCGAAATGTGACGTCAGGCTTTCATGCCGCGCTGCAAAGGCCGCCGGATCATAGGCCGTGAGCGCCTCGCAATAAGCCAGCGCGCAGCGTTCTGCCGGGGTGAACATCGTGCTTTCGCGCCAGCTTGCCAGATGCGCGACCTTTTCAACCGCGATTCCCTGATCATGGGCCGCTTTGGTGTGCAGGATCAGGCAATAGGAACAGGGGTTCATCTGGGCGACGCGTAGACGCAAAAGCTGGGCCAAACGTCCATCTACCGACAGATCGGCAGTATACCCAACCGAGGCCGCCATTTGCTTAGCGATCCCGTGAAACTCGATCAAATCGGGATCAAATCGGGTATTCTCGAATGTGACAGGCATTTTCAATCTCCCAGATTGAATTTCTTGCGCCAGTTTGCGCGTGTCCCACCGACCTTGCGCAGGAATGGGCAAGTCAGACGGATTTCATGGGAGCGGGTTTCAATTTCTTCAAAGACCTCGGCCGCAAAACGTGCGCCAAGGCCGCTGCCACGAAAGGATGGATCGACCTCGATATGCGTCAGGATCATCCGGTCGCCTTGCCAGACATAGCTGACGAACGCGTCAGATGGGGCCATGTGCCGGACAAAACGTTGCGCCCGTTCTTCGTGAATAAGGCCGGGGTCGTAAAGACCCGCGCGGGCTAGTTCCTTTTCAAGTTCAGGCAGCTTTGGGTTGCGCAGTTTGCGGCCCTTGATCTGGAAGGTCGGGAACTTATCTGCGCTGCCCGCCAACTTGGTCAGGCGCACGGCCGCGCGCGGGTCCTTATCAACTTCGGCCAATTCATAGGCCAGCCCGCGTTCTTCCAGGGCGGACTGATAGAACCGCGTCTTGTGGCAGCGGACCTCGCCAAACAGGGTGATGTCATGCATTGGCGGCCGCCAGCGGTTTCAAGCCTGCAAGGATCGTCGGGATCAACTCGGCGACGGTCGGGTGAACGGGCAGCGCCTGTTGCATGATCTTGTAGCTGGCACCCGTGGCCATGAAGTTCGAAAAGATCGCGATGATCTCATCGCCCGCGATGCCGAACACTGTGGCACCCAGAATAGCCTCGCTGTCGCCGTCCACGATGATGCGAATCAGGCCGGTTGTCTCGCTTTCTTCCTTGGCGCGGCTGATGTCGGCCATCTTCATGTCGGCGATTAGGATATTGCGCCCTTCGGCAGCAAGTTTTCGCGCCTCGGTGCGGGACAGGCCGACGCGTCCCAGCGGTGGGTCGGTGAACATGGCATAGGTCGTTGGCCGCTGATCGGCGTCCTTCCATTGATAGCGGTCTTTAATCTTATCGAGATCGGCCAGCACGATTTCGTGGTCGTGATAGCTGGTATGGGTAAAGGCACCACGCCGGTTCACATCGCCAAGCGCCCAGAGGTTGGGCACCTTGGTGCGCAGCTTGGCATCGGTCGGAACGTAACCGCGTGAATCGGTCTCCAGCCCGACCGCCGCAAGGTTCAGCTTGTCGGTGTTCGGGGCACGCCCCGTGGCAAACAGGACATGACTTCCCGCGATCTCGGTACCATCCTCGAGCGTCATCAGAACGCCGCGCATGCTGCGCCCGACACCTGCGATCTTGGCGTTCAGGTGCAGCGTCACGCCCTCATCCTGAAAAAACTTCGCGATGATTTCCGAGACATCCTCATCCTCGCGTTCGGCCAAACGGTCGGAACGGTGTACCACCGTGACCTTGCTGCCGAGGCGGCGGAAAATCTGACCCATCTCAAGGCCGATGTAAGAACCTCCCACAATGATGAGGTGATCAGGCAATTCATCGAGCGCCAGAAGTGATGCATTATCGAGCGCATCGATGTTTTCAAGGCCGGGAACTGGCGGGGTAAACGAACGAGTCCCGGTATTCAGAAAGACCTTGTCAGCCGAGAACTTGCTTTCGCCTACAGAGACGATGAACCGGCCGTTTTCATCGAACCCGGCAAGACTGCCCCAACCGTGGATCACCTCGACACCTTTGGTGCGCTTTAACCATGCTGTCAGTCCCCGGCGGGCGGTATCGACACGCTCGCGCATCCGCGCCATTGCGGCGGGAAAATCCACAGTAACCGCGCCCGTGGAGACGCCAAAATCCGCCGCGCGCCGCACCATATGCGCAACGCGCGCCGACTTGCGCAACGTCTTGGTGGGTGTGCAGCCGCTATTGACGCATGTCCCGCCCAGCTTGTCGCCCTCGATCAGGGCAACGGATTGCCCGCGATTGGCCAACCCAACCGCGAGCGAAGGTGCCGCTTGGCCAGAACCGATGATTACGGCGTCAAAATGATTCATGTCTTCGTCCTCTGCCATTCTCACGCTTCGCTGTTTTCGCCTTGGAAAGGCACCCGTTGGAGGCGCTCATCCCCGATAATCTTGGTGACCAGCCAAACGTATTCCTGCCTGGCCGTATCGAAGCCAAGCATCGTAAAACCCTGACCAAAGGGGCATTCCGGGAAGTCAGGGAACCCAAGCCTGAGAACATAGCGTCCGGGGTCGGCGTTGAACTCGCTCTTGCGGACCTTGCGGACACCGTATCGGTAATCCTCGTCCTCGGTCATCTCGCTGCGCGTATCCGGTTCGGCAGTTTTCAGTGACTTGACCAGATCTTGCGGGGCACCATCCCCCTCAAGATCAAGCGCATCGACAAGAAACCCTTTGACGCCCGTATCTGCGATCTCAAGCGCATAGATATTCGAGGCGTCGCCCGAACCCGGCTCGGTCTCAAAGCGGAGTTTCATCCGGACCGTCACTTCCGCCGGATTTACAGCGAGGCCTGCGCTTACATCCACGAGTTTTCCGTTCTGAATGCGGAAGTCATGGGTGAACCCGGCGTCTACGAGTTCCGACAAAGCGGCCACGGCATCAGTTGCATCAATTTTCATGGGTCGTTCCCTTCGGATTTGGGTAAGGTTAGGTGCCGCAAAACGTGACGTGACGGTGCGCGTCGACTGGGGCGGGTAGCGCATAGGTTTCTGACCCGTCTTGCTCGGTGAACGGATGTGCCAGCACAGCCAAAAGCTTGTGAAACGGCTCAAGATCGCCACCCACGGCGGCCTTCAGGGCCTCTTCAACCAGATGGTTGCGCGGGATGTAGATCGGGTTGATCCTGTTCATCGCTTCCGCCCGCAACTCCGCGGCAATATCTTCCGCCGCAAGCCGCGTGTGATAGCGGGCCGCCCAAGCGTCAAATACCGCGGGATCATCGAAATTGGCACGCGCCAGTTCGTCATTGCCACGAACAGACCCCGCCAAAGCGCGGAACAGGTTGGTGAAGTCAACATCCTGCCCTTCACAGGCCTTGAGCAGATCATTTGCCAAATGCAGATCTTCGGGCAGTTCCTTCAGCAGACCCAATTTGGCCCGCATGCCCCGCAGCCATTCCTGCTGGTAGTGCGCGGGAAAGGCATTGATCTCATTGGTCAACTGCCGGATCGCGTCGTCGCTGTCCTCGGGGTTCACCAGATCAATCAGCGTCTCGGCAAAGCGCGACAGGTTCCATTGCATGATCACCGGTTGGTTGCCATAGGCATAACGGCCGTGCTGGTCGATCGAACTGAACACCGCTTTAGGGTCATAGTTGTCGATGAAGGCGCAGGGACCGTAATCGATGGTCTCGCCCGAAATCGTTGTGTTGTCGGTGTTCATCACACCATGGACAAAGCCGATATTGACCCATCTCGCGACCAGCGACGCCTGTGCATCCCTGACGCGCCGGAAGAATTCCAGATATCGATCTTCGCGGCCCACGATGTCTGGAAAGTGGCGGGCGATGGCATAATCGGCCAGCTTGCGAAGCTTTTCGGTCTCGCCGCGCGCTGCAAAAAACTGGAAGGTTCCAACCCGCAGATGCGAGGCCGCGATGCGTGCCAGAACAGCGCCTTTCTCCAGCCCATTGCGCGCGATTTCTTCGCCCGTCGTGACCGCAGCCAAAGCGCGCGTTGTCGGAACGCCGAGGGCATGCATCGCCTCGCCCATCAGGTATTCGCGCAAGACGGGGCCAAGAACGGCCTTGCCGTCTCCGCCGCGTGAAAACGGCGTGCGGCCTGAGCCCTTCAGGTGCAGATCGCGGCGGCGGCCTTCGGTGTCGATCAACTCACCCAACAGGATCGCGCGGCCATCGCCCAGTTGCGCCGAGAAACCGCCGAACTGATGGCCCGCATAGGCCATGGCCAAAGGCGATGCCCCGGCGGGTGCCATCGCGCCGGACAGGGCGGCGGCGCCTGCGGCCGAGTTCAAGACGGTGGGATCGAGCCCCAGTTCTGCCGCCAAGGCGATGTTCAGAACGACGATCTGCGGATCGGGAACCTTGTCGCCTTGCCAAGGGACAAAGAAGCCCTCCATTTCGTCGGCAAAGCTGTTGTTGAAGGGGAACGAAAGGTCATCAAGCATGGTCATTTCCTTTCTACGATGGGCTAAACAAGGGCCAGCGCATGATGGTGTGCGATAGCAAGGCAGGCGACGAGCAAGCCAAAATCCTTCATCAGGAATTGCCCACGCGAGGACAGGAAAAGACGGCCTGCTTCTTCCTCGAAATACTGAACATAAGGGAACAGGCTGAGTGTGACCAAGAAGGTCAGCACGCCAAGCAAACCGCCCAGAAGGCCAAAACTGGGAAAGAAGATGCCAAGTACCAGAAGCAAAGCGGTGCTCAACTCAACAATCCCCAGAAATATGCTGAAGCCCGCCGGCGTCATCAGTTTCGGGCCAAACCGCAAGATCGGATGCCCCGCGACCAGCGTCTTGACAGCGTCCTGTTCATAGCGGGCAAATTTGGCGATGCCGAAGGCAACGAAGATTGCCGCAAGCGCCAGTGACAAAAGTTTCATTGCTGGCACCCAGTGGGTGATTTCTGCGACCAGTTCCATTTTCGTCCCTCGTTATTGATTGTTTGGCTCCGGCGATCTGGCCGCCGGAGCCAATGGTCAGGCGCGCTTCAACTCGACATCGTCGGCCCCGAGCGCGGCAAGAAATCGCTGCGGATCAAGACGGAAGTCCGCGTGGACAACGTTCCCTTCCGGATCGATCACGGTGAACCACGGCGTGCCGCCAGAACGGTAATCCTCCATGAAGGTCGGGTAGCGTTCACCTGCGGGCGGGGTGTCATGACCAAAGGGCATTTTCAGCCCATACTGCTCCTGATTGATGCGCAGCTTATCGCGGGTGTTTGTCTCGGCACCCTCAAAAACGGTCTGAATGACGGCGAAATCGAACCCTTTGTCCTTCAGTTTGTCATGCAGAAAGCGCAGCGTCGGAAAACCGCGCGAATGACAGCCAGGGCACCAGTGCTGGAAGCAATAAATGATCTTGTAGCCGTCTTTCATATCCGAAAGTCGAAGCGGCTTGTCCATCGGCTTGCCATCCGCATCGATCCAATCGTTGACGCGCAGTTCGGGCGCCGTGTTGCGAAGTTGTCCAAAGTTCATGACTGAAACCTTTCATATATGGCGATTTGGTTCGCTGCTTTCGCCCGCGCCGCCAGCGCACTGACGTCTTCGAGCGGAAACGCCAGAACCTCCGCGCCGATTTCGGTGACGGCGGGCGAGAGATAGCGAAGCCCCTCAACCTCCGTTTCAAGTCCGGGCCCGACGATCAGGCCCGTCTTCGTTTCGTTCATCCGCAACCAGCCGTTGCGGATCAGGCCGCTGGTTAGCAGGTCCATGGCAAGCTGGTCTCCCGGACCGGATGTGTTGATCACGACTGAGGTCGTGATTTCTTCGTTCGTTCTTGTGCCAGCCCGTTTCAGACGGATGCGGGTCTTGCCCTCGGTTTCGGCATAGACCCAAGTTATCTCGCCGTGCTCCTCCACGATCTGGCCTGCCGCTTGGAGCCGTGCATAGTCGGCAAGGCTGTTGTGCGTTGCGCGCCTAAACCGCCGCTCCAGTTGTGGCATGACCTTGCGGCGCTCCGAGAGGGAGGGCAGCAGGGTTTCAAGCCCCCTTTCGGCTGCCCAACCCAGATAGCCTGGTCTGAGTTCGGCCATGCTTGCCCCCTTGGCACGGAACGCGGCAATTTCGGCGTCGACCGCAGCCAGAAGCGCGTCTGCATCGCGGTAAGGGCCCGTCAGTTTGGGCGTCACCGGCTCTTTACGCGGGCGCGCCCAGATCAGCTGCTCCGGCTTGGACCCACGGGTGATCACCCGAAGCCGGATGTCCTGCTCGTCCATGACGGACTGCATAAGCCGCAGGACATCCAGCATCGCGGCGTTGCCTCCTAGGCAGGTCACTTCCTGTCCAGGACGCAGGACCTCGGCAATCGTTTGCTCGTTGCCATAAAGCGTCGTGAACGCCGTGGGGCCGCTATCCGCCCCAAATCGTTGAGGCGATGGTCCCCCGGTGGCCACGTCCACCCGGTCCGCCCGGATCACCTCGCCTGTGGCAAGCGTGATCCGAAACCCGTGTTCATCCTTGGCCAGATCGGTGGCCAAAGCCGTCCGCTGCTGCACCCGCACGCCTGCTTCGGCGTGCATGGCCAGAATGCCCTGCCCGATCTCGGCGAGATAGTCGCCAAAGACCGCGCGTGGGGCAAAGACAGCGCCGAAATCGCCTGCATCCAGATGATCCGCCGCGAAGTCCAACCAGCGTGGTTGGTAGGCGGCAATCCTTGAGCGAATATCACCCCAGTTTGCCTCGAACCATTCGACGAAACTCTCACCAAAGGCACCTGACGGCGAATTCAACAGATAGGCATATCGCCAAGGCGCGGCGCTCGGATGATCCGCATATGCCATCCCTTTGCCGAATTGACCCGCGTTGGCCCCAAGAATGGTCAGTTGGTCACCAGACGTAAGCACCAATGTTTCCGCAAGCGCCGCTGCGCTGGCCCCATCGCCAATAATCAGATGGTGATGAGGCCCACGCATGGCTTATTCAGCCGCCGTCGCCGCACGCTTGGGCAAAACCCAACTGGACCGCGGGAAGTGGCAAGTATAGCCATTCGGGATACGCTCCAGGTAGTCTTGATGCTCTGGCTCAGCTTCCCAGAAATCGCTCACCGGTTCTACTTCGGTCACGACCTTGCCTGGCCAGATCCCAGATGCGTTCACGTCCGCGATCGTGTCTTCGGCAATCGCTTTTTGTTCGTCATTCACATAGTAAATGGCGGACCGATAACTGCTTCCGCGGTCGTTACCTTGGCGGTCTTTCGTTGTCGGGTCATGGATCTGGAAAAAGAACTCCAGAAGCGCACGATAGCTGGTTTTCGAGGGGTCAAAGAGGATCTCGATCCCTTCGGCATGGGTTCCGTGGTTGCGGTATGTGGCAAATTTCACGTCACCGCCGGTGTAGCCAACCCGGGTGCTTTCGACGCCGGGCAGCTTGCGGATCAGGTCTTGCATCCCCCAGAAGCAGCCTCCGGCCAATACGGCACGTTCAGTCATACTTTTTCCTCCACTTGATCGAGGTATGCGCCATACCCCTCGGCTTCCATTTGGTCTTTCGGCACAAAGCGCAGGCTGGCCGAGTTGATGCAGTAGCGCAGGCCGCCCATTTCGCGCGGGCCATCATTGAAGACATGCCCCAAATGGCTGTCGCCGTGTTTCGAGCGGACTTCGACCCGGACCATGCCATACGAGGCATCACGATGCTCGGTCACGTTATCGATGGGTTTCGAGAATGCGGGCCAACCGCAACCGGAGTTGAACTTGGCTGAGGATGCGAAAAGCGGCTCGCCGGAAACGATATCGACGTAGATACCCGGTTCGAAATGCTTGTCATACTCACCCGTAAAGGCGCGCTCGGTCCCGCTCTCTTGCGTAACGTGATACTGTTGGGGTGTCAGCTTGGAGAGCGCATCCTGTGATTTTTCGTAGGTCATTTGTATCTCCTTCTTCTTCCGTTGAGAGGAAGATGGAGACTTTCGATCCGTTTGTGAAATTCCTGGCGGGAATAGTTTTTATAGCCGCGCGCGTGTGCCTATTACCAATTGAAATCTTTGGATAATCCAAGGATGACACGGACTTCGCGCGGGTTGGCAGAACCAGAAACGGCGACCATGCTGATGTTGCGTGACAGGGTCAGGCCCTTTACCGCGCGCAGGACGATTCCATCAACAATCGCTGAATGTTCCGGCAAGGAACACACACCCGCACCTTGCGCCACCATCTGCTGCACCCAGTCTTCCCGCTCTGACTGAAAACGCGGACGCATGACAATGTTCCGATCCATGAAATGCTTGATCAGTTGCGTGCGAAATTCGCAGTGCATCCTGTCGATATAGGGCTGCTCCATCATCTGCTCTGGCGTGATTTCATCTGTCCCGGCGAGCGGGTGATGACTTGCCAAGGCCAAGCGCAACCGCTCTTGGAACAGCGGTTGGATCGTCAGTTTGAAATTCGGTTCCGGCGGATTGGTCAGCAGACACATGTCATACTTGCCCGACAATACCTCCGCCTCCGCCTCGCCGGGGTTCAGAGGATGAAGAAGAAGCTCGACCTCGGGCAATTCCTTCAGAACGAGCGCCCAGAATTTGGCAAAGACCCGCGGCGCAATGGTGCTTGCGACGCCAATATTGATCTTCCGGCTGCGCCCTGCGACCGAGTTTTCCGCAAGCTCGGTGATGTTTTCGAGCGCTGATTGAATGCGCATGAACTCTACGATCAGATCACGGCCCAAGGCCGTCAGGCGCGTGTCCTTGCCGTCGCGATACAGCACCGGACCGCCAAACTCATCTTCCAGACGTTGAATCGCCTTGGTGAGACTGGGCTGAGATATCCCACTCACCCGGGCCGCTTCCGTGAAATTCAGGGATTCGGCGAGATTCAGGAAGTACCTGACCTGATTAAGATCCATTTGCCTGCGTCACTCCACAAGGTAGCCGACTTCCTTATGCCCACAAGTGCCTGAATTGATCAAGTTTTTCAACCTGATAGCGCCCATCTCTTGTGAGTTGTGGGTTTCGGATATGATCGTGAAACGACCGGGCAGGCCTGCAAGCCCGGCCGCGACAGGTTCCGGGCGCGGATGGAACGGTTTGTTCGAAACGCCGTCGATGTCACTGAGCGCCCGGTGCTGGATCTCGCCTCTTGGGCCAAAATGGATCGGTGTGTAGTGAAAATGTGTCGGCGTATCTGGGTTGGACCGCTGGAACTCGTCAATCCTTGCAAACACTTGCGCCATCGCGTCGGGCGTCTCAAGCTCGCCGAGCGAGCGCGCATGAACATGCCCGAAATCAATGCAAGGCCCGACCCCTTTGACCGTCGAGGCCACATCAAGAATCATATCGACAGACCCCATCTGCCCGACCTTGCCAGCGGTTTCGATCATAAGGCTGATGTCAGTCTTGCCCAATTGCGCCATGAATCGCTCAAGGTTTTCGGCAAACCGGCGAGACACATCGGCTTCGGGCGCGCCGTAGAGCGACCCGGGATGCAGCACGATTTCGCGCGCGCCCAGAATGTCGGCTTGCTCATAGGTCCGTAGAAGCGTGTCGACAGAGCGCAGGACCTTGGCCGGATCGGGGCTGGCAAGAACGATGTAGTAAGCCCACATTTCCCAAGTAAGGCGCTGATTTCGCTGTCCTGACCATTATATTTCCTATATAAAACATGGTGTTGAAGGCTGCGAGGGGCGCGTTTCATGGATCACCCAGAGGGTGCGGGCTTGCAACGGGCAGATCGGGTGGATTTCGACCCTCGCGTGCGGCTGGAATTTCGCGGCACGCAGCTCAGTTCCGACGGCGGCCTTCTGGTGATGCGCGAGCTTGATGACGCGCTCGGGTTGTCCGATTTGGCGTCAGCGGCGCTGCGCGATACTCGCTCTGGCAAGAACACGGTCCATCGGCTCGACGGCCTGTTCCGGCAATCAGTCTTTGGGCGGCTGGCCGGATACGAGGATGTCAACGACGCCAACCGTCTCGCCTGCGATCCGGTCATGCGCCAAGTTGTCGGCGGCAGAGCGGTCGATGCACAAGCGGCCTCGGCATCGCAGATGGGACGGTTCGAGACCGAGACGCTGGCTCTGGCCGGGAACCGTGCCGCGCTGGCCGACCTGAACGGGCAATGGATCGACCGGTTCCATGACCGTAACGGGCTGAAGTACATCGTTCTGGACATGGACAGCTCGGTCAGCCCGACCCATGGCGACCAGGAAGGGTCTGCCTGGAATGGCCATTTCGACTGTAGCTGCTATCACCCCAACTTTCTGTTCAACCAGTTCGGGATGCTGGAACGCTGCGCCCTGCGCCATGGCAACGTCCACAGCGCCGATGGCTGGCGTGATGTTCTCGACCCCGTCATTGCGCGCTACGCGGAGCGCGACCTTGGTGGCAGGTTCTTCCGGGCCGATGCTGCCTACGCGATCCCGGCGATCTATGAGCGATTGGAAGAAGCGCGGTTCTTCTACGCCATCCGGCTGCCCGCAAACGCGGTCCTCAAGGACAAGATCGCGCATCGGCTAACGCGCCCTGTCGGGCGGCCGTCACTGACCAAGGTCAAGCGGTTCTTCGAGGAATTCGAGTATCAGGCGGCGTCCTGGGACAAGGAACGCCGGGTGATCGCCAAGATCGAATGGCATCCGGGCGAACTGTTCCCGCGTGTCGGCTTCATCGTCACCAACCTGCCGATGGAGCCGGACTGGGTGGTGCGGTTCTACAACCAGCGCGGCACCGCCGAGCAGCACATCAAAGAGGGCAAATACGCCTTTCGCTGGACGCGGCTGTCGTGCCGGAAGTTCCGCGACAATGAGGTGCGGCTGCAACTGCACGCCCTGGCGTACAACCTGGCCACCTTCTTGCGCTGCATCGAGCTGCCCGAGGCCATGGCCGACTGGTCGTTGACCAGCCTGCAACTGAAGCTGATCAAGATCGGGGCACGTGTGGTCCGTCACGCCCGCACCATCACCTTCCAGCTGGCCGAGGTCGCTGTCACCGGCACGATGGTACGCGCCATCCTCGCCGCTATCCGCCGATTGCGAGCGCCACCGCTATGCGCATGATCGCGATCCACGCTCAAACTGAACGAAAGCGGCTGGACAGATCTGTCCGCTGCGCTGAAAAACGCCGCCCCTGGGCAAGGAAACAGCGGCTTCGCGGTCTGATCCGTCCAGATCCAGCAGTCTGCGCGACCGCAGGTGCCGCTTGCGGCAGAAAATCCTTGTCTAGCGCTCGGATACAGGCGATCTTCACCTCAAACGACACGCCACTTGGGGAATGCAGGACGCACAGTGTATTGGATAAATCTAAGCCGCACTGCGATAGTTGAAGCAATGACCGACAAATTAACCGGTAGTTTGCATGGCCCTCTATATAATTATTGGAGACTATCATGAAGTTTGAAAAGTCACAGACAGCAGTCCACCGCCTGACCCCCGAACAACGCCGGATTACCCAGGAGTCGGGCACCGAAAGGCCCTTCACGGGCGAGTATAACGACAACAAGGAGCCGGGCATCTACGTCGACATTGTGTCGGGAGAGCCACTGTTCGCTTCGACGGACAAATTCGATTCGGGTTCTGGCTGGCCGAGCTTCACCAAACCGATCGTGCTAGCAAACGTGAACGAGGTTAGGGACAGCGCGCACGGCATGGTCCGGACGGAGGTCAGGTCGGTGCACGCCGACAGCCATCTCGGCCACGTGTTTCCCGACGGTCCTCCCGACCGCGGCGGTCTGCGCTACTGCATCAACTCAGCGTCCCTTCGCTTCATTCCTCGCGATGAGATGGAGGCCGAGGGATACGGCGAATATCTCAACCAGGTAGAGGAGGCCTAACATGCACCAGCGCGCAATTCTCGCAGGCGGATGTTTCTGGGGCATGCAGGATCTGATCCGCAAGCGACCCGGCATCGTCTCTACCCGTGTCGGCTACACCGGCGGGGATGTTCCGGACGCCACTTATCGCAATCACGGCACGCATGCCGAGGGGATTGAGATCGTCTTCGACCCGGCAGTGACGAGCTACCGGAACATCCTGGAGTATTTTTTCCAGATCCACGATCCTACGACGAAGGACCGCCAGGGCAATGATCGTGGGCTCTCCTACCGGTCGGGTATCTATTACGTCGACGAGGAGCAGAAGCGCGTCGCAGAGGACACGATCGCCGACGTGGATGCCTCCGGGCTGTGGGATGGCAAGGTCGTCACCGAGGTCGAGCCGGTCGGCGATTTCTGGGAGGCCGAACCGGAACATCAAGACTATCTGGAGAAGCGGCCCGGCGGCTATACCTGTCACTTCCCCCGTCCCGGCTGGGTGCTTCCACAGCGCCAAAAGGCTGGCGATGTGCAGCCTGCGGCCGACACCGCAGCGGAATAGTCTTCACTGACGTTGCCGCTGCGCCGCTCGGGTTCGCACTCTTCTTGACCGTGTCGTCAAACGACGCGGTCATCGGACCCCGCATTGATGAGGTGGTCATTTGAGTCAGCCGCCGTCGTAGCAACAGGATCGCAGAATTATGCCAGACCTCTCATCATTTCCGGTCACGCAGCGCTGGCCGGCCTCTCATACCGACCGCCTGCAATTGTACGCCGCGCCAACGCCCAATGGCGTCAAAGCCTCGATCATGCTGGAGGAGACTGGCCTAGCGTACGAGCCCCACCTGATCGACATCTCGAACAACGAGTCGAAGGACCCAGCGTTCGTCTCGTTAAACCCGAACGGCCGCATACCGGCGATCATCGATCCGGCGGGCCCGGACGGCAACCCCATTGCCGTTTGGGAATCCGGTGCGATCCTTATCTACCTGGCCGACAAGACGGGCCAGTTCATTCCGAGTTCACCCGCCCAACGTTACGAAACCTTGGCCTGGGTATTCTTCCAGGTGTCGGCCATCGGGCCGATCTTCGGTCAGCTTGGCTTTTTCCTGCGGTGGGGCGGTAAGGACTATGAGGACAAACGGCCTCGGCAGCGCTTTGTCGATGAATCCAAGCGTCTCCTCGGCATCCTGGATCGCCAACTGGAAGGCCGTGATTGGCTCGTCGACGACTATTCGATTGCGGACATCGCGACGCTCGGCTGGGTGAATGCGCTGGTTGAACTCTACGCTGCTGGCGACATCCTTAGCCTCAGCGACTATTCGAACATCCAGAAATGGCTCGGCCGTGGCTTGGCTCGACCGGCAGTGCAGCGTGGCCTGCAAATCCCTGCGAGGTCGGCATGAGCGTCATCGCCGCCTACTATTACAACGAAGGCAAGCGAATCCGGGAAATCGCGATCGACGAGCGCGTCCAACTCGACAAGGGTCGCTCGGGTTTCTGCTGGATCGCTCTTCTGGATCCCACCGCCGACGAACTTCACGCGCTTCAGGCGACGTATCACCTCCATCCGTTGGCAATCGATAACGCGATGCACCCGCTGTGCCCGCCCAGGCTCGACGTCTACAACGGCGAGCTATACATCGTCGCGCAGACTGCCGAACTGGTCGGCGACCGGATCAGCTACGGCAAGATGGCGATCTTCACCGGTCACAATCATCTCATCAGCGTGCGGCACGGCAACGCCGGAGCGCTAGGCAAACTTCGGGAGCAACTCGAGGCTTCGCCGGCGCTCTTCGGAAAGGGTGTCGACTACGTGCTGCACGCGATCTTGCACCGTATCGTCGACCAGTATCTGCCCATCTTCGAAATGATCGAGGATGACGTCCTCGCGATGGAGAAACGGTCGTTAGACGATTTTCTCGGACGGGCAGAAGTCGCCCGCATCTTCGGGCTGAGGGCCGAACTCACGCGCTTCCAACGCACGCTCGGCGCTATGGCCGAACTGGTCAGAAAACTCGTCCGCGGGCATTTCCCCTGCATCAGCGCCGAAGTGAGGCCGTACTTTAACGATGTCGCGGATCACGTCGATCGGGTGCAGTCAATGGTCGACGGCCTCCTTCAGGTCCTGTCTACAGTCTTTGAGGCCAGCAGCCTTTTGGAAGCACAAAGGATCGGGGTGATCACCCGTCAGCTTGCCGCTTGGGCGGCAATACTCGCAGTCCCGACGGCGATCGCTGGAATATACGGCATGAACTTCAAGCATATGCCGGAACTGGACACGGCCTACGGATACTTCGTCGTACTCGGGGTGATGGCGATATCCTGCCTTTTCCTGTTTGTGCGCTTCAAGATGGCCAAGTGGCTGTGAATACCGCGTCTCGCAAAACTCGCCGTCATCCGACCGGTCACAGCGCGCCCGACGCCGGGGCGGGCTCAATACGACACCAAGCATAGGTGCAGCCGTGACATCCCAAGTGACCGACGTTCTAGAAACAGTGCAGTCCTTCGTCGCCAAGGGCTACAACCGCGAGTACCGCGTCAAAGACGGCAATCTCGTCGATCTCGATCTCGGATCAACACTGGACCCTTGCGCCCTTCGCATCGACGCGGCGTTACGCCTCGAAAGCGGGAGTGACGCAGAAGACGCCTCCAACATCTACGCGATCACCGATCCAGCGACAGGGCACAAGGGCCTGTTGATCGACGCGTTCGACGTATTCGACGAAATGTGTCACCGCGACCTCTCTGAGCGCCTCGTAGCGCATCGGGAAACAGTCCCGCAGGTGACCAGGATGTGCCGAGCAAGCACGGACTGCGCAAAGTCTACAAGAGCGAGTTTGACCGCGATCCCGAGCGTTACGTTGTGCGGCAGGGCTTTCCAGACTTCCCAGCATGCCCCTTCGGCGGAGCCTTCAGCATTCTCGGCTTCGATACCGCCGAGCGGTCATATGTCTGGCTCGTCACAAGCATCATCCGAGATTCACGGCTGATTAGAATTCCTTATCAGGGAGAGGACGTCATCAGCGATGAATAGCAGGATCAGCGAGCCCCTGTGGTCCCCTCCCGAAGAGGTCGCGGACCAGTCTACCGGATATTTGTATTATCGAAACATAACGAGGTGATTTATGGATTGGAATAAAGACCATATTCGGGAAACTATGCTTTCGCTGGAAACTGCAGCCTTGCATAGCGCTCGCGACAATTATCTGGATTATGTCTCAGAAAACTATGCATAAGTCGGACTTTGGAACAGGAAGAACTTGAAAGGCCAACAGGATTGCGAACCATCGTTTTGCATTATCATCTGTTCAAGAACGCAGGCACTTCAGTTGATGCGATCCTGAAGCAGAATTTCGAAGAGAAATGGGTGACGAGAGAGTTCCCACCGATGTCCGGGAACAACACGGCTCTTGTCGACGACTGGATAGCGAATACGCCTGAGGCTATTGCCTATTCGTCTCACACGATGACCGGTCCATTGCCAGCACCGGAAGGCGTTCGGGTTATCCCGGTAATCCTTCTACGCGATCCGATCGCACGTATTCGATCTGCCTATCAGTTTGAGCGGCGACAGACTGCCGATACGATTGGATCGCGGCTGGCCCACGAGCGCGACTTCGAGGGATATGTGCGCGGTCGCCTGGCAATCGCCGGAGATCGTCAGTGCCGTGACTTTCACACGGGGTTCTTGGCCCGCATGACACCTGGGCCCGAGGATGAGCTGACGCGGGCAAAGGCGTCTGTAAGCCGTCTGCGGCAGGTCGGCGTGGTTGGCTTGGTCGCTCAATTCGACGAAATGATGGCCCGTCTTGCGGAGCAGCTGCGTCCGATCTGGCCGGACTTTGATTGGCAGCAAACAAGGACCAATACATCTGACAAGGCCGATCCCGTCGCGGTGAGCGACGAGCTCTTGGCCGAGCTGACGCAAACCAATGCTATGGATGCCGCCCTTCTGGACTGGGTTCAGGCAACCATTTGATCGGCGTTGGCCGATCGCCCAACGGAGTGTGTGATGTTCGGGGCTACCTACAATCAATTCAGCCCGTGGGGCGGTCAATGAAATTGCTGGTCATCGGAAACTGTCAGGCACGCCCTGTCTCGCAGTTGCTTGGCCTTGCCACCGGCGCAGACATGCTTGAGCCTATTATCCTGCATCTGGCCAAGCCGGAAGACACATCTGTCCATGAACAGCGGATGCAGGAGGCAGACCTCATCTTCACACAGTGGACACAAGACAGCTTTTCGCCAAGGCATGTCGCCTCGTCGGAGGTTTCTGCACGGTATCCTGGCAAGACACTGATCTGGCCCAATCTCTTCTATGCCGGCCAGCAACCTTGCCTGCGCTATGTCACCCATCCGCAACTTGGCCGCATCCTTGGGCCGCTTGATACTTACCACGACCTGCGGATCCTTGGGGACTGGTATCTGGCGCGGACGGGTCACAATCCATTTGCGGCCATTTCGCCAACCGATGTGGCACGCAAATCACTCGATGAATTGCGGCGACGTGAGGCGGACTGCGATGTGATCGTTTCTGAGCTGATTGCGGAAGAGGCAGAGCGGCGTCCGCTGTTCTTTTCATTCAACCACCCAAACCTCTGGCTCCTCCAGAATCTTGTGCGCCGCATCTGTGATCGGGCTGGTCTGCCGATGCAGCCGTTCGTTCTGCCTGCCCGTGAACCTCTGGCGCGGATCGTGACGCCTTCAACCTGGCATGGTGGCGTCGGCGGCCATCCGATCCGGGCGCTGCGCCTCGTGTCGGGGGCTGACGGTGCCTTGACCCACGGCGACCCCGCGGAGATGGATGAGGAGCAGTTGCGCGAAATCAGCTTTGTCTGGTACGACGCGCAAGCTGAGGCGCTAAAGGAACCGGCTGCGCTGCGAATGACGCCCCAATATTGACTTCATCGGGAGTGTCCTGAACTTTGTGTATCTGAGCGGGCCCATGCGGTTTTCAGATTGAAAGCTGCTTCGAATCCCGGCCATTTGTCGCGGATCACCTTACGGCTGAAGCCCGCGTTGAAGACGTGTCGTGTCATATCTGCGAGCCATCGATCGTCACTGCGTGCAAGCAGGTCTGTGATGGGTGCCGGGTGTTCAATGCGCGCCTCAACGGCCTCAAGACTGCCGTGTCTCTTCACAGCCATCGACAGAATTTCGCGGAAAGGTCTCATCAAGCCTACTTCAAGAATGTGGTTCCGGGGATGTCGAGAGTGGCCACTTCCGGTGTGCCGGGCGGTCTCCACTAGACTAGGGAAAGGCCTCAGTCTTTTCCAATAGAACGCAGGCATAGTTTCAATAGCTGCCCGTTCGTCGGCAAATCTCCGCAGCTTAGGTTCGGCGCATCGAGTGTGTCCCGTATCCACTGGGTTCCAGGACAATCGTTGTCACCCAGTCACGCACAAGGCGCCCATGTTGACTTGCCCTGATATGCGGGCGGTCACCCCAAGGGCCGACATTAGCCTCCGTCGTAAACGGCGGTTCTGTCCCGCGACTTGTAGGTTTAACACGTGACCCATATTGCGCCACCCACGAATAAGCGGCTTTTCTTTGAGCGACGGAGCCAGTTTTCTCACTATCGCGGCATTTTTCGCGTTGTGCGCGCGTGCAGCACGAAAATCCAATCCACAGGTTGGGCCCCAAGCCGCCTTGCGGCAGTGCCGAGAAGAAACGGTTCAACCTCGTCCCAATGTCAGCTCCCGCTGAAATCGCTCGGTCGCTTTGCACCCGCAGCGGATGGCTGGAATCCGCCCATCGCGACGAACTCATCACCTCAACCCCAGTCGCTCAGCCAACCCTTCAAACTCCGGTGCCTCCACGTAGAGCTTCTCGAACTCACGTCGTGCCTGGGCCTTGCGACCCACGCGTTCGTAGAGCTCCGCGCGGTCATGACGGATCTGGTGGAGGAGACGATCGGGGCGGTCCTTGCGGCGGCGGCCAGCGCGGGTCAGCACCTCGATGGCTGCGTCGGGCAGGCCACGGGCGGCGAGCGCTCGAGCCCGGTAGAGCAGAATGCCCGTGTCGATGGGCGTCTCGTTCTGGGTTGCGGCGGTCAAGGCGATCACCCTGTCCAGCAGGTCGTGATCTTGAGGTGTGTCGAGCCCGATCTGGACGAAGGACAAGAGCACCACGGGATCCTCCGGCGCGATGACCAGCAGCCTCTCGAGATGCTGCGCCGCGCCTTCGGCGTCCCCGCTCGCCTCGCACAGTTCCACCAGCGCAAGCCGTGTGCCGCGTTCGGTGGGGGAGATATGCGCATAAATGCCCTTGGCGATCGGCAGATTGCTTTGGGGCGAGAGATCATATTTCGTGAACAGCGCGCCGAGCCCGTCACCCGCCGCAAGCGCGCCTTCCAGATGCACGCGCGCCTGCGCAAATGCCTCCCGCTTCAAGCGGATCATGCCAGCCATCCAGGCGGCGTCGGGCAGTTCGCTTGCGGCTTCCAGCTGTGAGAGTGCTGCATTCTCATCACCGTCGTTCAGCGCACGCAGCCCGTCTATGAAGGCCTTTTCCTCGGGTGGGGTCACGAGCCTTCGGAAGAATCCGAGGGACAGCTTGTCCCGTGTTGGGGTGGCTGCACGCGCGCCCTTGCGGTCCTGAATGGTGTAGAAGAGGCCCGAGCCCGGCAGCCCGAGTGTGGCCCGGTTTCCCCGGGGGCTGACAGTGTATTTGGCACCGCGCGGTCCGAACGACAGAGAGGCCGTCGATTTCGAAAGGTTCAGCGTTACCCCGGGCGCAAGACGAATACGTTGCCAGAAACGCAGTGACACGGGGCGTAAATCCTTTCGGTAAATTGGCCGGAGACGAACCCTGATTGAACCGCATCGCGGCCGCACAGGCAACCGATGCGTGGGAGCCTTGGACGGGATCCAGGCCGAACATGCTCCAACAAAATCATCAATGTAACATCGGCACAGGATCAGGGGCGTCCAGTGCCAGCAGGAAGGGAGCTACTCGACAGCCTCGATGAACCGCCCGTATTCCTCGCTCACTTCCCTGGCCTCAATAAAGGCCCGCGCGCGCTCCTCGTCGATGCAGCGGAAATACTCCTGCACATCGGCGATGTAGGCCTCGAAATCCCCCCGGATCAGGTCCGCATAGGCGCGCATGTCTTCTCGGGACGCGGGCAGGAACGGCCGTTCCGGCGGGATGCAGGCATGGGCCGGACCACTCACCACAAGGACGGTGAACAGCAGCGCCAGGGGGATGTTGCACGCACAGGACATGTGCAGGGCAAAACTCCTTTGCCGCCTTTAAGATCACGACTTTGTCAGCTATCACCGTTATCGAAGCAAGGCAATCTGCGTCAAGTCGTTTTAATTGTCTTGCTATCGTTCATGTTGTCTTGTATCGCCCGCGGTGTTGCGACCCCGTGGGCCCGAGACTGCACCTCACGCAGAAAAAAGGACCCAGGGAAGGCCATGATAGAAGAAGCACCGAATGTGGTTACAGAAGACGGGCTGCGCGGACTCCTTGCCGAAGGCTATCTCATCGAGGTGGTCTGCAAGGAAGGCGCCGAGAAGCGCCACAACAGCTGGTACGGCGCCTGGGTCATCCGGGCGGTTGCCCCGGATGGGGGGGACGACAAGATGCTCGTCACGAGCCGCAGCGTCCTCAAGCTGCGCGATTTCAAGACCATCGTCGGCCTTGTCAGCTTCCTTGCCGACATGGGCTGCACGACCGCCAGCATCCCGCTTGTCGAGGGTGCCCGCGAGCGCCACGCAGCACCCGGACGCACGTCCGAGCCGCGGACCGGCCCGGTTCTGGTCAAGGACAACTGACCGCGCGTTTGCGCTCGTCGTTGCACTGGGTACAGGTGTTTGTTCCGCACCCTTGGCCCTTGCCGACGGTTTCATCTTCCAGGTCAGTCCCGATGGTCGACTGATCGACACAACTGATGCCACGAGCACCCTGCGCTCGTTCACCGGTGACGAAGACGCCCAGAATGGGCCCCTTACAGATCGCCTCTTTCTCTTTGCAGCACCGCAGTCCCATAGGGATGATGCTCCCCTGAGAGATGTGACAGCTGCCGCAGCGGTCGCCCCGCGTGCCGTCCGCGCCTCCCCCGAAATCCTCCACGCCATCGAGACCACGGCGCTGCGTTACGGCAGCCATGACGCTTTGCGTCAGGCGGGTCTGTCGGTCAGTGATTGGGCGCTGTTCTACCGCGCCAACATCGAGGTCGAGAGCGCCTATAACCCGCGTGCGCTGAGCCCGGTTGGAGCCATCGGGCTCGGCCAGCTGATGCCTGAAACTGCGCGCGATCTCGGCGTCGATCCCCATGACATCGCCCAGAACCTCGACGGCTCGGCGCGATACCTGTTGATGATGCTCGAGCAGTTCGGCGATCCCGCGCTGGCGCTCGCTGCCTATAATGCCGGTCCCCATGCGGTCACCCGCCATGGCGGCATTCCCCCCTTTCGAGAAACCCAAGGCCATGTGGCCCGTGTGACAGCCGTGTTCCAGCGGCTGAGAGGAGACCTTTCGTGACGTCCAAATCTTCCTTTGTCGCGCTCGGCGCGATGGCCCTGATCGTGCTGGCCGGCCCCGCTCTGGCCCAAAGCATCGACCTCTCGCCCGTGCAGACGCTGCTGCAAGGCATCGTCGACGCGATCACCGGCCCCTTGGGCATCGTGATCGGCACGCTCGCGCTGATCGGCGTCTTCCTCTCCTGGCTCTTCGGAATCTTGGATTTCCGTCAGGCGCTCTGGGTCGTGGTCGCGATCGCGGGCATTGCCGCAGCACCCACCATCGTCGCCGCCATCTGGACGACCTGAGCAAGTCTGGAGTTCTTGGCGATGTCCGACCAGTCCCGCGTGTTCATCGGCCTTCTCAGGCCGCCCAAGCTGATGGGCTTGCCGATCATGTACGCCATGGTCTGGCTCTTCGGCTCGACGCTTCTGTTTCTCTGGGTGCAGAGCTGGGTGGTTGCCGTGGGCGCGGGGCTGGCCTGGCCGGCGCTCTGGAAGGCCGCGGACTGGGATCCGAACTTCCTCGATGTCCTGGTGATTACCTTGCAGGAAACCCCGCCCACGGCGAACCGTAAGCTTCACGGAGGCGACAGTTATGCCCCGTGATGGAGTAGCCGATGACCTAGCCGACGCCCTCGATCCGCTGACGGCACTGCCCGCATGGGTCAAGGGCGAGAAGCGGCTCTCGTCCATGCTGCCTTACGTCAGCCTCGTGACCGACCGGACGATCCGGACACGCGGCAACGAGCTGATGCAATGCATCCGGCTTGAGGGGGTGAACAGCACCACGAGCGAGGATGCCCATCTCGACCGGATCGGCGGGCTCCTGGCAGGCATCGTCGCGCAGGTAGGGACCGAGTTCTCCTTCTACCTGCACAAGGTCTCGAAAGCGGTCGATGTGACCCTGCCGCCGATTCCGGGCGAGGGGTTTGCGGCCGCCGTGGACCAGCGCTGGCGCGCGCATCTGGGTAAATCTGGCCTGCGCGACAAGACGCTGACCCTGACTGTGCTGAAGCGCCCAGAGGCGGGCAGCCGTCTGCCCTTCGGTTTGGGCGCGTCCCGCGCCCGACATGCGGCTGACACGACCCGCCGCTTACGCAAGCTCGACGAGGTCGTGGGGTTTCTGCTGTCGTCTTTCGATGAGCTGAAACCCCGGATTCTTGCCGCCAGCACTGGCGAGCTTCTGGGCTTCCTCGGATCTCTGAACACGGGCGAAGAGCACCCGCTTTTTCCGCGGTCGCGCCTGGGGGTGATTGCCGAGGATGTGGCCAATACCCGCGTCACCTTCCGCGGCACGACCATCGCACTTTCCGACGGCGCCGTCGGCGACAAGCTCGGGGCGATCTTCGCGGTGAAGAATTACCCTGCTAAGACGGACAGCCTGATGCTCGACGAGCTGAACCTGCCCGTCGACATGGTGGTCACCCACTCTTTTGTACCGATCAACGCCAACATCATGGCAGGCCGCATCAAGCGGCAGTTGCGGCTGATGCAGGCGGCCAATGACGGTGCCGTCAGCCTCGCGCAGGAACTGGAACTCGCGCAGGACGATCTGGAATCCAAGCGCCTGATCTTCGGCGAGCACCACATGACCGTGGCTGTCTATGCGCGATCCCAGGCCGCGCTTGACGATATCGCGGCCGAAATCCGCAACATCTCCGCCACCTCCGGCATCAACCTGATCTCGGAGGCCTTCGGGGCACGGGCGCATTTCATGGCGCAGCATCCGGGGAATACCGGCGCGCGGAGCCGCAAGGCCGCGATCACGAACCACAACTTCGCCGATCTCGCCACCTTCCACCGCACCCCGCTTGGCAAGACAGGTCGAGAAGTGCCGTGGGGCGTACCGATTACGCTCTTCCCGACGCCTGAGCGCAGTGGCTTTCGCTTCAACTTCCACGAACAAGGCGCACCGGATCGCGAGCCCACGGGTGGCCACACGCTGATCCTTGGCCGCCCCGGGTCGGGCAAATCCGTGCTGGCGGCGTTCCTCATGACCATGGCGCGGCGCGCAGGCGCGCGGCTCTTCGTCTTCGACTACCGCGCCGGCATGGAAATGGCCGTTCGCGCGCTCGGCGGCAGCTATTCGACCGTGCGCGCCGGACGGCCCACGGGGCTCAACCCCCTGCAGACCGAGATCGACGCCCGTGGTCAGGCTTGGCTTGCCGATTGGCTCGCAAGCCTTCTTGAGCGCCGCGACCGGCCGCTGACCCCGGTGCAGACCAACCGCCTGCAGGAGGTCGTGCGCCAGAACGCCAGTGCCGGGAACGCAGGTCTTCGGAACTGGTCAGACTTCGCCTCGCTCCTCGTCTCGACTGATGACGAGGGCGATCTTTTCGAGCGGATGCAGGAATGGACGGCCGACGGCCGCTATGGCTGGATCTTCGGGGCCAATGCCGAGGACAGTTTCAGCATCGACGGGGACGTCGCAGGCTTCGATCTGACCGGCATCCTCGATTCCGAGAGTGAGCGGGAACGCATGGCGGTCCTCTCCTATCTCTTCCGCCGGGTCGAACGGGTGATCGAGGACCGCAAGCCCACGATCATCGTCATCGACGAAGCCTGGAAGGCGCTGGACAACGCGTATTTCGCGGAGCGGCTCTCGAACTGGCTGGTGACCGCCCGCAAGCAGAACGCGGTTGTCGTGATGATGACGCAATATGCCAGTCAGCTGGAGCGCACCCGGACCGGCAAGACCATCGTCGAAGCCGTGCCAACCCAGGTGCTTCTGCCCAACATCCGCGCCTCAGCCGCGGATTACGCCATGCTGGGTCTCAGCGAGAAAGAACTCGACGTGCTTCTGGGCGTCGGGTCGGCGTCACGTCTCGCCCTAGTCCGAGATGACCGGGGTGCTGTGGTGATCGACGCCGATCTCAGCGCCCTCGGTCCCCTCGTGACCATCCTTGGCGGCATGGAGAAGGGCGAGGCCCTAGTCGGCCCTGACTACCGTGATCGCCCTGATTTCTGGAGAGTGACATGACCCGTACCATCATGCGCAGCGTCGTGCTGATTTGCGTCGGCCTGAGCCTGACAGCCTGCGCGCAGCATAATCCCGCACAGGCCAACTGCTTCAACTTCCGCGATGCGCCCGGACAGGCAGCAACCACCACGACCACGATCTCGACCATGGGGGCGGAAGTCACGCGGCGCGACACGGCTTGCGATTTCGTGATGCTGGGGGCGAGTGGCTGAGCGGATGCGGAGCTGGCTCCCCCTCTCGATGATCGGCCTGGCGCTGGCTGGTCCCACTGCGGGGCCAGCCAACGCCCAAGGCGTGCCGACCTTCGACCTGCGCCTCTTCGCAGAGCGGCAGGCAATCCTCGAACAGACCGATCAGGATCTGGCGCTACAGCAGGACCGGCTGACCCGGGAAGAGGAGCTGGCCGAGATCGAACGCCAGCAACTCGCCTCGCTCGAGGGGCTCATGGATGCCATGTCCCTCGGCTCCGGCGATGTGGCTGGCACCGTGGCCGGGCTCGAGGCGGGGCAGGGGGCTGTTGGCAACGTCGAGAGTGCTGCGGCCAGCCTCTATGCGCCCGAGGACAACAACCCGGCCGCAGCCCGGATGTTCGGCGATGCCCGGGAAGGGATCGAGGAGCTGATTATCCGCGCCGCGCGCGACACCCATAGCCTGCCAGGCGTAAGCCGCGCGGGGCTGTCGCTGGTCCAGTGGCGCTGCCTGCTGCAAGCGCTGATCTGGCAGGAAAGCCGCTTCCAGATCGGGGCACGCTCCCCCGTTGGGGCTTTCGGGCTGACGCAGATCATGCCCGCTACCGCTAGCGATCTTGGCATCAACCCGGCCTACTATGACGACCCGTACCTGCAGGTCACCGGCGGCGCGCGATACCTCGCGATGATGCTGAACATGTTCGATGGCAATATCATCCATGCGCTTGCCGCTTACAACGCAGGCCCGGGCAACGTGCAGGACTACGGCGGGGTGCCGCCCTTCGCGGAAACCCAGCACTACGTCGTGGTGATCCCGCAGCAGTACAACAGCTATCTTGCCGCCGTGGGTGGCATCGATGCGCTCGGCACGATCGATCCTGTGCTTCTCGCCAACGCGAGTTTCAGCCTCTCGGCTCATGGCGCAGGGGTCTATGGCGACTATTCGCTGGTCTCGGTCCGTGCCGCCGCCTTGCGCGTGCAGGATATCATCACCCGCATTGGCGAGACCGAAGACCTGCACGAGGCCATCGCGCTCAACACCTACGCGCGCGCCGAGCTTGCGCGATTGGTCGCGATCCGCACCCGCATCAAGGCCGCCCACACCCAGCCGCTGAGCGAGGAACAGCTCGCCATGGCCGCAGCGCAAGCGGCCCAGCGGCAGTTCATGGATTTCACCCAGGAGACATTGCGATGACAAGGCCACTGCGCATTTCCCTCACCACCACCGCCGCGACTATCGCGCTGGCCACCATTCTCGCGGGTCCTGTCGCATCGCAGGGCGTACCCACGGTCGACACCCAGAACATCGCCCAGGAAATCCGCCAGCTTCAGCAGATGCTGCAGGATTTCGGGATCCAGACCGATCTTCTGGACAATGCGCTGGCACAGCTCGACCTTCTGCAGCAGCAGTTCGATCAGCTCGAGGAAATGTATGCCTCGCTGACCGGGCCGCGCAGCATTCTCGGTCTCGCCATGGGCGGTGACCTCGACAATCTCCTGCAGGCCAATTTCGAAGACATTCCCGGTCTGATCCGGGGCATCCAGACAGGCGATTGGTCGAGCCTGATCGGCCCGAACGCAGGTCCCCTGCGCACGCAGATGGAACAGGCGCTGGCAAGTGCCGGGTTCGACGAGGATTCACTCCGCGAGATCGCCACCAGTGGCAATCCTGGGGCCGAAGGTGTCGCCACCCGCGCCACGACCGGTGCTGTGATGTCGGCTGCCGCCCAGAACAGCCATGCAGAGGCAGCGCAGTCGCTCGAACGCGTCGAGCAACTCGTCGCGATGATCCCCGACATGGAGGATCTGAAGGCGTCGATGGACCACAACACCCGTGTTACGGCGGAACTGGCCATCGCGATGACACGGATGTGGGAGCTTGAAGCCATCCAGACCCTCGGCGCAGGCAACGCGGGCGTGGTGGATGCCGCCACCGTCGCCGAAGAGCGCCGTTACATGGACTTCACCCTGCCGAGCCTCGCGCCATGACCAAGGCACCGGACATGACGGCAGGCATGAGCACGCGCGAACTCGTCGAGGAGGAACTGATCCATGGCGCACTGCGCCGGGAGCAGCTCTGGCGGATGATTGGCCTGGGCGGGGCGGGTTTCGGCGTTTTTGGCTGCCTTGCAGCCGCGGCCGTCGCCCTGATGGTCGAGACGCCCCCGCCCGTCGTCGTGCCCTATGATCCTGCAACGGGTCTCGCTCTGCCGAACGCCACGGTCGAAACGGTCTCGCTTGCCGAGCGGCCCGCCATCATCGAGGCGCAAATCTACCGCTACATTCTGGACCGCGAGGCCTACAACCAGCTCGACAACGACCTGCGCGTGCGCCGCGTACTGGCGCAATCCACAGGGGCGGCCGAGGCCAGCATGCGCGCCATGTGGACCTCCGGGCAGGAGAGCTATCCGCCGACCCGCTACGGCCCTGCGGCAGAGATGGCTGTCGAGATCGCCTCGATCACGCTCATCGGGGACAACCGCGCGCAGGTGCGCCTCAGAAAGCGCCTGACCAGCCCGCAAGGGGCGCAGGACGGATCCTTCACCGCCACGCTCATGTTTGCCTTCCAACCCGAACGGACCCGCACGATCGACGACGTCTGGCAAAACCCCTTCGGCTTCACCGTCACCCAATATGCCATCCGATCGGACCGTTCCGAATGACCTCTGTTCCCGTCATTGCCTCCGTGCACGCCCTGCTCGTCGCCGGTGCCATCATGCTCTCCGCACCCGCAGCCTTGGCCGAGACCACGCCGCGCCCCGGCTCTCATGACAACCGCGTCCGGATCGCCACTTGGGCCGAGGGGCAGGTCTACCGGATCGTCACCACCCTGACCCGGGTCACCACCGTCGAATTCGGCGAGGGCGAGACTATCCGCTCGATCATCGCGGGCGACACGGTGGGCTTCCAGTTCGACGGCGTGCCGGGCGGACGCGCCTTCGCGATCAAGCCCGCCGCCTCGGATGTGGCCACCAACATCACGGTCTACACGAACCGCCGTTCCTACTATTTCCATGTGGTCGAGGCGCGCGAGACCCCGCATTATGTCGTGCAGTTCCGCTATCCCGAGAGCCGCGTACAGCCGACCCGCGCGGTCGCCGCTGATGCGCCGAACGCGAACTACGCAGTCAGCGCAAGCGAGGAGTTCACACCAACGGCCATCTGGGATGACGGGACCTTCACCTACTTCCGCTTTGCACGGAACGCCCCGGTCCCGGCGATCTTCCGCTATGCCAATGGCGGCGAGCGGGCGGTGAACAGCACGGCACTCGAGGACGGCGTCATCCGTGTCTCGGGCGTCAATCGCCAATGGGTCCTGCGCCTCGGGGAAGACGAGGTCTGTGTTCAGGATATGGGTGGACCCACGTCATGAGCCAGGACACCGAAGACCTCGCGGCGCGCCTTGCGGCCCTTGAAGCGACGGGTGACAAGAAGCGCGGTGCCGCACGTCCCTCCCCGATAGCCGCCATCCTCGGCGTGGCCGGGATCGTCGCTGTTGGCGGTTTGGCTTGGGCCGCCCTGCAACCGTCGCCGGAAGCGCCCTTGCCGACCGCAGCCCCCGAAGAGTTCCAGACCACAGGATCGGGCTTCGGTGACCTCGCGCCCATGCCCGTGGTAGAGTCTGCACCGCCGCCGCCGGTCGAGACCGGCCCCACCGAGTCGGAACTGGCGCTGATGGAAAGTCTCGCCACGCTACGCGCGGAACTCGAAGACCTGCGCGCGCGGCCCGTCGAGGCATCGGACAGCGGGGCAGAACAAGCCATCGCCGACCTCACGGCCCAGATCGCGGCGCTGCAGGAGGCCTCGACTGAGGCGCAGCGCGCGCTCGAGCGGCAATTGACCGAACGCGACCGCGAGCTCGACCAGCTGCGCATGGACCTCGAAGTCGCGCGGCTGGCCCCGCCTGCGCCCATGGACCTCGGGCCAAACGAGGAGGAGTTGCGGCTTGCCGAACTCGAACGCCGCCGCATCGCGGAGGCCGAGGCGCGGGCCGAACGCATCGCCTCGCCCATGATTGCGTTTTCCGGGATGGGGGCAGGGACCGACCGAGAGGACAGCCTCGAGGCCGCGCGTCTGAATGAAGACGAAGCCTTCGTGCGCGCAGGCGCCAGACCCGCCCCGGTGACGCGGGCGGAAGTGATCGTGAACCCGGGCAACACCGTCGTGCAAGGCACGATGATCCAGGCCGTGACCGAGACGGCGCTGGACAGCACGCTGCCCGGCGCGATCCGCGCCATCGTCTCCGAAGACGTGCATTCCTTCGACGGCACGCGGGTCCTGATCCCGCGTGGCGCGCGCCTTGTGGGGCGCTATCGCTCCGATGTGGCGCTCGCGCAGTCGCGGGTCATGGTGGCCTGGGATCGCATCATCCTGCCCGACAACCAGACCGTGGAAATCAGTGCCTTTGGCGGAGACGAGCTGGGTCGCACCGGCACCACCGGTTTTGTCGATACCCGCTTCGCGCAGCGTTTCGGCTCGGCCGCCCTGATCTCACTGATCGGGGCCTTGCCCGCAGCCGCTGCCGGTCAGATCGAGTATGAGGCAGCAGCCGATATCGCGAGCGACGTCGGCACGGACCTGCGCGACAGCACCCAAAGCGTCATGCAGGACTATCTCGCGATCCGGCCCGTGATCCATGTCGACCAGGGCACCCGGATCACGGTCATGGTCGACCGCGATCTGGAGATCTTCTGACATGGCGGCGAGCTATCTCGAAGCCTCGCTCGACCGGCTGGGCGCGCCCGTGCGACAAGACGACACGATCGAGATCTGCATCAACCCCGATGGTAAGGTCTGGGGCGAGTTCCAGGGCGATCATTTCATGCGAGGCCTCGGCAACCCGCTGACCCAGACCGAGATCAAGGACCTCGGGAACCAGATCGCCTCGGCCGCATCGACCACGCTCAGCCAGAAGAAGCCCATCGTCTCAGTCTCGATCCTCTACCGGGACCGTCCGATCCGGGCGCAGGTGATCCAGCCGCCCGCCGTCGAGGGTGGCTTTTCCATATCGCTGCGGTTCTTCTCCTCCCTGCCGCTGGAGGCAATCAAGCTTGGCTTCCTCTATGGCAAGGAGCGCAGCCTTGAAGGCCTGCGCCGCGAACGGAATGTCGCCCTGCGCGATGTGGTGGCCTCCGGCGACATTGATGCCGCCCTGCGCTTCTGCGTCGAAAACAAGCTCAACATGATCGTCTCGGGGGGCACTTCAACCGGCAAGACAGTCGCGGCCCGCAAGATCCTCTCGCTGATCCCGCCAGAAGAGCGGATCATCACCATTGAGGAGGCGGCGGAGCTGCGACCCGAGCAGCCCAATGCCGTGACGTTGATCGCGGACCGGGACACGGAGGCGCGCAGCGCCGATGTGCTTCTGGCCTCGACCCTGCGCATGCGGCCCGACCGGATCGTGCTCGGCGAGGTCCGGGGGCGGGAGGCCATGACTTTCCTCGAGGCGATCAACACCGGCCATGGCGGCTCGCTCACAACCCTGCACGCCGAGACCCCGCAACTCGCCGTCCGCCGCCTCGCCATCGCCGCCCTCAAGACCGATGTGCCGATGACCTATGCCGACATGGTCGACTACATCGAAGGCTCCATCGACGTGATCATCCAAGCGGGCCGTCATAATGGCGCGCGCGGCATCACCGAGTTCTTCCTGCCGGGGCAGGCGAGACATCCAGACCAGAACACTGCCGGAACCGAGGGCACTAAGCGCCCTGCGGTCGCCGCCAAATGACCCGAAAGGAAACCCCCATGCGCAAGATCACCCTCGCCGCAGTTGTCACCCTGCTCGCCGCACCGCTCGCGGCCCAGACCTCGCCGCAAGTCACGAACGATCTCACCGTGACCATGTCGCCCCAGCAATACCGGATCTGCAACGACCGGCCCGCACGGCCGACCTGGATGGACGAGGTCCACCCGCGGGAGGCCTACAAGGCGCTGACCTTGATGCGGCTCTACGAGCTGCGGTCTTGGGAAGCGATCAAGGCATCGGGCGATTGCGGCTGTGATGTGCGGTTTCCGTCATGGGATGCCGCTTCGGCCGAGTACGAGGAACGGTTCGCGACGAGCACGCAGGCGGAGCACACCCAAGCGCGGCTCGCCATCAGGGACCAGCAGAACCAGATCGCCCGCGACGTCCAGGATATCTGCGAAACGCAAGGCAACTGGTAATGAGCATCGTCAGCTGGATGGTTGGGACCGCTGATGGCTTCCTTGCCGATGCGGCCGAGTCCCAGTTCGGGGCAGTGGCGAGCAATACCGGCACGATCGTTCTGCTGATGGTTACGCTTTCGCTGATAGGCGTCTGCATCAACATGGCCTTCCAGTTCCGCAGCATGGATGGGGCCAGCTTCTTCTGGTACCTGATCAAGCTGACACTGATCGGCCTCTTCGCGTTCAACTGGGCCAATTTCAACGCGGTCGCCAATGCCGTCATCGGCGGGCTCGACTATGTTGCCGGGGCTCTGATCTCCTCTGTTGGCGGCGGCGGGGCCGGGGCCACTTACTTTGCAGCGGAGTTCGATGATCTGATCACGGAGTTCAGCCAGTACCTGAACGCCATCGGCAACAACCTGAACTGGATGACTGGAGCGATCCTCGGCGGCATCGGCCTGGTGCTCCTCAGCCTCCTTGGCTTCATGACCGGCATCGTCCTCATCTTCGCCAAGATGATGCTGACCCTGATGCTCGGCCTTGCGCCGATCATGATCGCGCTGTCGCTCTTCGATGCGACCAAGGATTTCTTCCACAGATGGGTCTCGACGACGATCAGCTACGCCTTCTACCCCATCGTCATAGCCGCGATGTTCTCGACCGTCGTCGGCATGGCGAATTCGCTTCTGACCCAGCTCGGCGACCCTAACTCCGCGACCAATATCGGCTCGCTGGTCCCGTTCTTCGTGATGGTATTCTTGGCGAAGGGCTTCGTCGCGGCAACACCCCTGATCGTGCGTGGGATCTCGGGAAACCTGATGGTGGCAGCTGCACCTGCGATCGTCAGTGGGTCTGCTGGGGTGCTCCGGGGGCTGATGAACACCTCTGGTGTGCAGGGCAGAGCGCGGATCGGGGCGCTGACCACCGGTGAGGTGATCGGGCGGGGGACAGTGCAAGCGCCTGCTGCCGTACGAAGCGCTGCGGCGACCACGAGCGCGCAGGTGGTCAGGATGGCTGAGAGGGCGAAGCGGTTGGGGCGGTGAAGTCCAACGCGGCGTCGCAACGATGCGTTCTTATCAACATGAAGGGCGGAAAGCGGACGTTCACTGCGGCGCGAACGAATGTCCTCAAAGAAAGCGGCGCTCGCAATGAAGTCGTTTTAACATCTGGCTGAAGCCGTTGTCAGAGGAACTCGATCTGTTAGGCTAGCGAGGGATCGGTTGTTAGACTCGTCGGCGCTCTAAAGGCTATTAACATCATGGTTCAATTGTCTTGCCTCCTGTCGATGAGAGGGGGCAGGAAAGGGCTGCTAGCCCCGCTTCTTGCGACATTAAGGTAGACATCGCTGAGGAAGTCACTAGTCGGAAACAGGGTCGCGTGTTTATTTTTCCGGCGATATCTCGCCATCTTGAGCGAGGGAACCGACCCGCTCCCTACTGCGGCCTGATGGAAGGAAGCCTGTGCGCATCGAATCAGTAACCCTGTCCGGCTTCCGCTGTTTCGGTCCCGACCCCATAACCGTGCCGATCGCATCCGAGATCACGGCTGTCGTTGGTCCGAACGCAGCGGGCAAGACGGCGCTGCTTCATGCCTTGTCGAAGCTGTTCGGCGTGTCCCGTGCGCAGCGCACCGTTCAGCGATCTGATTTCCATCTTGGGGCAGATGACGATCCCGAAGACCGTGAACCGAAGGATCTGTTCATTGACGTGCTGATCGGTTTGCCCGAGCTGGCTGACGGAACAGCGACGCCAGAAACGATAGCACCGTCGTTTCGGCACATGCAGATTGCGAGAGCAGGTGATGCTCCGGTCTGCCGCCTGCGTCTCGAAGCGCGATGGGAAGATGACGGCACGGTCGAAGGCGAGGTTTCCCAAGACTTGTTCTGGGTCGATACGCTCGACGACGATCCGGGCGAGGACAAATGCCACCCAGTCTCGGCAGCGGATCGTGGTTTGGTTCAACTCTATTATACGCCCGCCAGCCGGGATGCGGCTGCGCAAATCAAGGCGACCACAGGCGCGCTCGCTGCCCGTTTGCTTCGAGCTATCGAATGGTCATCCGAAACCACAGAGGCGGTCCAGGAGGCTTCCGAGAATCTGGCGGCAGCCTTCGAGGAGGAGTCGGCAATCGCGGCTATCGGCAATGCCCTGCAAAAGCGCTGGTCCGGCCTCCATGATGATGTTGTCGATACGAAGCCGCGGCTCAGCCTGGTCAGCCGCCGCTTTGAAGACGTGGTCAGCAAGATTGCCGTGATCTTCGAACAGGGACCGGATGGTCAGGAACGCGGCCTAGATGCCCTCAGCGACGGGCAGCAATCGCTCTTCTATTTTGCGCTGGCCGCAGCAGTGTTCGATCTGGAGCGCGAGGTGGTCTCCGGAACGGTCGAGGGCTTCCGCGACGACACGCTACGTATTCCTGCGCTTACGCTCTTTGCGCTGGAAGAGCCGGAAAACCACCTCTCGCCCTATTTCCTCGCCCGGATCATTCGCCAGGTTCGCTCATTGACCGACGCAGGTGGCGCACAGGCCATCGTCACAAGTCATTCGCCGGCGGTTTTAAGCCGCGTCGATCCGCGTGAGGTTCGCTACTGCCGCTGTGACCCGAAGACACGTGTTTCGACGGTCAAGAAGATCAAGATGCCGGCAGGCATCGATGAGACTGCCAAATTCGTCCGTGGCGCGATGCTGGCATATCCCGAACTTTACTTCGCGCGGTTCGTCCTGCTGGTCGAAGGTGATTCCGAGCGGATCGTTTTGCCTCGCCTTGCCGAAGCGCTCGATCTCCTGATCGACCCCGCCTTCGTCGCGATCGTCCCCTTGGGCGGTCGGCATGTGCAACATTTCTGGCGGCTTTTGAAACATCTTGGTATTCCGCACGCAACGCTCTTGGATCTCGATCTGGGTCGCGAAGGCGGCGGCTTTGGGCGGGTCAAGACGGCAATCGAAAAGCTCATCGAATTCGGCGCGCCAAAGGCCGAACTCCTGAAGATCGACAAAGGCGTCCTTCCTGATGCCGACTTCGCCCAGATGCATACTTGGCAAGACGCGGAGGACCGCAAGAACCTCGTAGCGTGGGTCAATAGTCTCAAGCAGCATGGCGTCTATTTCTCGGTACCGCTTGATCTCGATCTCGCCATGCTTGGAGCATTCCCCGACGCATACAAGGCAATCATTCCCAAGGGTGGAGGGCCTAAAATGGCTGTCGATAAGGCGGCAGAGGTCGTGCTCGGGACGGCGGGGCCAGGAACCACGCTCTATACGGGGCCGTTTAAGGACTATCCGGCACTGCTGCCAGCCTATCGCTATCACTTCCTCACCAACAGCAAGCCGGCGACGCACCTCGCGGCCCTGACGCACATCAAGAAAAAGGACCTGGCGGAGAAAATGCCGACCGTATTGGCCGAGGTCCTCAGGCACGTCGCAAAATCATTGCGGCGGGACTAGCCATGGCGCTGCTCTCGCGACGGGTTCGGCCGGATGATTGGAAGCCCGTGGGGGTGGACGCGCTCGAAGCGAATGCGCTAAAGGTCGTGCGCTCGACGGACAACCGTTCTGTCATTGCCGGCCCAGGCGCAGGCAAGACGGAGTTGTTGGCGCAGCGTGCCGCCTATCTCCTTCAGACGGGAATCGCACCAGCGCCAAGGCGCATACTCGCGATCAGCTTCAAGCGAGACGCTGCCACAAACCTAGCGGCGCGTGTCCGGCAGCGGTGTCACCGCAATCATGCCGGACGCTTTGACTCCATGACGTTCGACGCGTTTGCCAAAGGATTGGTCGACCGTCTTGGACAGGCGCTTCCTGATTGCTGGCGTCCACGCCCCGACTACGAAATCATCTTCCCCAGCGATCGGGATTACCGAGATTTCCTGTATCAGCAGGTCGGCACACCTCCAGCATCAGTGGGCACCTATGCTGACCTCCAAGGTATCGCAGTGAAAACATTTGAGCGGCGTCATCTGGTCGGATCACCGCTACCGTTGGACGGTTGGTCAAACCCGACGGTCGGCCAGTGGGCGGCGGATCGATTTTGGCAAACGTCACTCCATGAGGGGGAGAAAAGCGTCCTGTCATTCCCCATGATCGGCCGGCTCGCTGAACTCCTGTTGCGAGTCAATCCGATGGCGCGCGACGCGCTTCGCCTAACCTACTCGCATCTGTTTATGGATGAGTTTCAGGATACGACACAGATTCAATATGATCTGGTTCGCACGGTCTTCTTCGGCACAGATACGACCATAACTGCCGTTGGCGACAACAAGCAGCAGATCATGCGCTGGGCGATGGCGATGGACGATCCGTTCGCCGCCTTTGATGCCGATTTCGCTGGCAAGCGGACACCGCTCTATAACAACTATCGCTCTTCGCCAGAGCTGGTGCGCATTCAGCATATCCTTGCACAAGCCCTGGACGCTCGCGCTGTAGAACCAATCTCAAAGACCGCGGTTACGATTGCCGGAGATAGTTGCGCGATCTGGGATTTCTCTACACCGGAGGTCGAGGCGGCTCGCTTGGCCGCGTTCGTTGCCTCCGAGATGAAGACACACGACCTCGGCCCGCGTGATTTCGTTTTACTGGTTCGACAGAAGGCTGCCGACTATGCGGCCGTTCTTGAGCCGGCCTTCAAGGCAGTTGGTATCCCGCTGCGTAACGAGGCCGGAGCCGTTGGGGCGGTCATGCTGCAAGAGTTGCTGGCGGAAGAAGTGTCTGAACTGGCTGTCGTTATTTTGCGCCTCGCCATGACTAAGCGCGCTGGTAGGTATTGGACAAAATGCCAAGAGGCGCTTGCGACTCTGCACGGCATCACGCCCGATGATGAGGCCGCGCAGTCCAGACTCGCCCATGAGCTTGACGCCTACACGCTCAAGCTTTGCAAAGCGCATCCTTCTCCGCCGAAGTCGAAGGCGGCGGCGCGAATGATTATTGACGACATCATAGCATTCGTGGGTAAAAATCGGCTGATTGCAGTTCACCCCGCTTATGGTCAGGGAGGCTGGCTGGAGAAAGTGTTGGATGCAGCTGCCGTGCATTTATCCGCGTCGTCAGTCAGCGGCGGCGACTGGTCAACGGCGCTCGACGCCTATGAGGGCGTTCACGCAGTACCACTCATGACGATCCATAAGAGCAAAGGGCTGGAATACCACAGCGTCATTTTCGTCGGTCTTGACGATGGCGCATGGTGGAGTTTTGCCAACGACCAGATCGAGGCCACGGCTGGTTTCTTCGTCGCTTTCACTCGCGCGAAGCAACGGGTTGTCTTTACCTACTGCGCTCGCAGAGGCGACCGAAGCAAGATTGCGACGCTGTACGGTTTGCTGGAAAAGGCGGGCGTCCGAACATTCTCGATGACTTGAGTTGAGTCGCCAAGGTCCGGCGAATGAGGTGCGGTCTCAACCCAAAACTGGAGAGAGAAACGGACCTCAGGTCACCGGTTTGAGGAAGCTGCGCTGCAGCAATGCCGGACCTGGCGAATGACGGCTTTGGGCCGGTCACGCAAACTCGGCAATGATGGCTCTTGTCGTCTGAACCGCCGTCTCCAGCTCGGTCTTCTCCGCCTCCTTAAGCCCCAGAGCTGCCAGATCGAATGACAATTGACTTGACCCAGCACCACCAGCGGCCGCTCGAGCCGCTCGACCCCACGCCCGACCTGATAGCGCTGGTTTCGGATGTGGAGGCTCATTTGCAGGTGTCTCAGCAACCTTCGACGCGGAAGCTGAACCATTCGCCCCTGCAGCCGCCCTAACCTCCTGCAGTTCCAGCTTTAGCTTCTCCACTGTCTCGCGCGTCTCGGTCATCTGCCGATCGCGCCGCAGTCCGTCTTCATCCGGATACGGGAAACTCCCCGCCTGGCCCGCGTGCAGCACCTTCAGCGCCGGATCCTCGAAATACTTGATCCGGCGCGCCCGGATCGGCATTTGCGCGTCGACGACGAGGATCACCTCGTCGAGGTCCATGCGCCGGGCCTGGTCCTCGGTGAGGAGCGGCGTATCCTCCGTCCGTTCAGAGACGCTGCGCCCCTCGAACGGGTTGCGCCCGACCGCACGGGACCGCGTTACTACGCGCTTGGTGGTCTTGCCCACAGCCTGGCTCAGTTCCTCGATCGTCTTCTGCTCGGACGGGGTGAGGTAGAGCTTCACGCCCGCGCCGCCCTGAAGCGACCGGCGGGTGTTCTCGCCATAGATCTCGTCCAGCGCCGGGATCGTCTGCGTGACGATGGCGAGGTTCCCGCCGAAGGAGCGCAGCGTCTTAATACTTTCGGCCACGATCGGCATTTTCCCGAGACGGTCGAACTCGTCGAGCATGATCATCACCGGCCAAGGCTCGTCGTCGCCCGGCTCCTGCGCCTGCAGGGAGGCGATCAGGTCCGAGAAGAAAAGCCGGATCAGCGGGGCCAGGGGTCGGATCATCTCGGATTCGACCACGAGATAGATCGCGTGGGGCCGACGCCGGATATCCCGGAAGGAGAAGTCCGAGGTCGCGGTGGCCGCGTCGATGGCGCGGTTGTCCCAGGTATCGAGACCCGAGGTCATCAGGAGGGACAGGTACGAGGTCAGTGTGTCGTTGTTGGTCGAGGCCATGCGCTCGAAGATCAGCTTGGCCGAGGTGTTCTTCACCTCATGCGCGCGCTTGAGATATTCCTTCTGTTTGTCGCCGCCCGAGGCGGTGATGCGGTATATCTCGCCAATGGTCGGCACGCCGCGCTCGAAGGCCAGAAGACCGGCCGCCACGAACAGATCAATGCCGCCTGCCAGTAGCCCGCTCAGTTTTTCGTTGTCGGTCTGCAGGAAGAGCTTCGCGGTGAGCTTCAACTCCATCTGCTGCCGGTCGGGATTGGTCATCGCCGCGATGCGCGCCAGCGGGTTGTAGCGGTGGGTGGGGCGGTCCCAGTCGGTCGGCGCGAAGCGAAACACCTTGTCGCCCATGCTGGCGCGGAAGCGCGAGGTTTCACGGAAGTTCTCGCCCTTTACGTCAAGCACCACGGCCGAGCCTTTGTAGGTGAGCAGGTTCGGGATCACGAAGCCCACGCCCTTGCCCCGGCCCGTGGGCGCGACGATCAGCGCATGCGGAAAGGTCTTCGAGACGAGGAAGGGGCGCTTCGATTTCGGGGGGCCGAGCTTGCCCAAAAGGAAGCCGCCGCCCGGTTTGGCGAAGAAGCCGTTGCGCTTCATCTCGGCCCGGGTCTGCCAATGTGTCGTGCCGAACCGGGTCAAGGCATCGCCCAGAAGGGTGACACTCAACATGAGCGTGGCGATCCCAAAGCCCGCAAGGATCAGGTTCACCCAGAGGAAGTCCCGCGGGGCGCTGGCACCGAGGGCGCGGTATTCCCGCGCGAGCAGGGTGGCATCGAAGGCTTGCGTCGACAGTCCATAGCGAATGGTGAGGTAGCCCGTGGCCACGACATAGCCGATGGCGAGGCCGACCAGCGTCAGGCTCAGGATCCCGCCCGCGATCTTCCCCTTATCCATGGGTGATCCCCTTCTCACCATGGGTCGCTGCGTGACGCGCGCGCTGCGCCTCAATCTGCTCTTCGGCCAGGGCATCCAGCACCCGTTCCATCGCGGGGCCGTGCTCCGTTACTTCGCTGCTTTCCAGATAGGCCTTGGCAAGTTCCAACTGCCGAAGTGGGTCCTCGGTGAACTTGTCCAGCACATCCGCGTGTCCTGCGCGGAGGGCAGTCACAGCGTTCGGCGTGAGGTTGCGGTCGATCTGGGCGATCAGGCGCTGCCCGTCGGTCTCGGAGAGCGGCTTCACATCCTCGGCCTCGGCCCGCTGCAGGAAGGTCAACACATCAGGGGCAGTCTCAGCCATGAAACGCCGCTCGGCGTAATCCTGCCGCGCCTGATCCTCGATGTCGAAACTCCGCTCGCTGATATAGGCGCGCGATGCACCCATGGCGCGCAGCTGGTTGATCTCTTTCTGCACGGCTGCACCGAACTCCTCGTCGGGCATCTCGGCGCGGTAGCGCGCGAGGGTACGGTCGTCTTCGGTGATCGGCCCGAGATGCTGCATGGGATTGCGCAGCGCGAGGTCCATGTCGCCGGCGTGGCGCGTTCGGTCCTTTTCGTCGACGGCGAACTCCTGTGGCTTGCGGCTGTCGGTGATCTTGTCCCAGGCCATCGAGGCCAGTTCAGCATGATCAGACGACCGTTGCGCGAAGGCGTTGAAGGCGGCGCGGGCCTCTTCCACCTCGACAGCACCGGCCCGGCGCACGCTTGGGTCGTCCGAGAAGGGATGGTCGAAATCCGTTCGACGGAACTGGGCGACGAGCTCCTGGAAATCCCGGCGCTCGGACGCGGCGAATATGTCAGGTTCGCCCGCCGCGCGCTCGCGCTCAGGCAGTGTCACCCGTTCGGCCAAGGCAACCGGGTCATCCTCGGTGTCGTCCACTTCATCGACGGCCCGCAAGATGCGCGCATCGGTCAGGGTTTCACCCAGGCGGACATGGACGGCTTCCAGCCGGTCCAGTGCTTCCTCGCGGTCTTCGCCCTTTTCCAGATCGAGATCGCCCGCCTTGGCGATGGCGCGCAGATCCTGCGACAGCCATTGCCGTTCAAGGGCGGCATTGCCGGCACCCTCGCGCATGCGGGCGGCTACGGCGTCGGGATCAATGCCCGTGCCTCGCAGCGCCTCGCTGAGGCGCGCCTTCACTGCATCATCTTCGAGGCGCGCCATCTGGTCTTCGCGCATATTCGCCCGCGCGTAGACGCCGTCGCGGGAGGGCGAATCAAGCAGTGCGGCCGAACGATCCCCGAACGGGTTCAGATGCGCGACCGAGGCCAGCACATCGGTAAGCTTGCGCTCGATCTCCGGCCGCTCCGCCGCAGGCGCTCGGTCAATCGCCGCCTCGATCTGACGGATGTTCTGGGAAAACTCGGTGATCAGCGTGTCAAACGCTGTTTCGTCTTGGGACATGTAGATGGCTCCGTCAGATTGGATCTGACCGCCACTGGCAAGGATGGTGCTGGCCCGATCGAGCGCCTCGGCCACGTCGTCGAAGTTTGAGCGGGACGCCTCGGCAGCCAGACCCCGATAGGTCAGCGCGTTGCGCGCCACCGTCTCCAGGGCCGCGGCGAGATCAGCACCCGTGCGCTGGCGCTCTACCGGCGGTCGGCCCGCGTCACGGGCCTTGTAGACCTCGTCGATCTCGGCGCGGTAAGTCGTGACCCCCCGGTCAAGGCGCCGTGTCGCCTCGAGCCGGATCCCGTGGACCTGTGCCGCCTCGACCATCGCCACCCGGAAGGCGTCGTAGTTGAAATGGTGATCCTTCCCGAGAAAGAACATTTCGCCATCCTTGCTGCGGCGGTTCAGAACGATATGCGCATGTGGATGCGCGCGATCTTGGTGTATTGCAGCAATATAGTCGAATTGCGACCCCTCACCTTGAAAGAACCGCTCGCACACCGTCTCGGTGATTGCGCGCACCTCTTCGCCGCTGGTGCCGACGGGAAACGCCATTATAAGATGCGAGGTATGGCCGAGCTTCGGGCTGTGCCGCTCGCCCCACTGGTTCTCGAAACGCCGTACGACCCGGTCGATGTCGGCCTCTGACAGGGTCTTCTTGCCATCATGGGTGCCGCGGCTGTCGAGGATATGGCTCGACTTGGTGGTAAGGTAGGTCAGCTGGGCCTTCAGTTGCGCGCCGGTGTGGCACCCACCCTTGGAGATGGGCTTGAAGATGGCCGGCGAGTAGCCGCGCGCTGCCCGGACCATCTGCGCCTTCTTCGCCAGCCCCTGCCAGCTGCCCGAGACCCGGCTCCAGTCGCGATCGAAGAGGGCGGGCCCGACACCGCGTGCCTCACTCCGCGCCATGTTCGGCCACTTGCTCCGCTTGCAGCCGCGCCAGACCAGCGAGCGCCTTGGTGACCTCTAGGTCCAGCGCACGGCGGCGCGCGCGGAACATCTCCTGAATCTGATCGGCCATGTCGAAGACCAGCACCGCGAGATCGCGGATCTCGGCATGGCTGGCGGGCGGATAGGGCAGCCGTTCGCCCTTGAGCTTCGCCTCATTCAGGCGGCGCGCGACCTGGTTCACGTTGTTGCCGACCCGGTTCAGCGCCGCGCTTAAGTTTCGCAGCTCGTCCGTCATGTCCTCATCCGGGCGCAGGATGTCGTCGGCGGCCAGCATCAGGCAGCGCAGAGCATCCGAGCGATGGAGGACACCGTGGCGCGCAAGGGCCGCGTCGAAGCGCTGTAGCTCCTTCGGGCTGACGCGCACGCCAATCACCTTTGGCCGACTGCCGTTCGCCGTCTGCCGATCCGCCGCGTGGTTTGCCGCGTTGTAGACGGACTTGAGACTGACCCCATAGCGGGTGGCGAGATCGCCAGCGGCGACGCCCTGCGATCGCTCTTCGGCGATGCTCAGGCGCTCGGTTTCGGTCAGTCTGCGGCCGCGTGACATTTTGAAGTTAACGTTCCTATTTCTTGCCAACTTCGTACAAGCCCGCCTTCTCCCAGCACAAGCGGAGAAGGCACCAAGGGCTTGTACTCAATGTAGAAAATCGGCCAGCCAGGCCGATTTGACGTCCTTTGGCAAATGCAGCGCGCACGGCGCTCACTGCAACGCGTCCCGCGTTCCCTGCACCGCGCATCGCGTCCTTTGGACTGCGTTTTGCGCGCCCCGCATCACGTCCTCTGGCGAGTGTCAGATGACCCGTGCTGCCCGCATCGCGCGTGGTGCCCGATGGTACACGTCCCGTGCGGTATGCGTCACGCCTCCTGCATCGCGGACCATGGCCCGCGTCGAATGTCTCACGTCATCTGGGGACCGCATCGCGCGGACGGGAGACCGTCAGGTGTCGCAAGCGTGGTGCTTTTCGCTCCCTGCGCGACGCACCATGTACCCCGCATTCCGCCTGAGGCAGCCCGCATCCCGCCTTCTGCTTGACGCCGTCGCGTGCGGGCGTTAGCGACGCGGAAACATCTTTGCTGCGCTTCACCATTCTTGTGAGAGATCCGCCCCCATGCCGAACGATAATCTCGTGGTGATCGCCGCGATGGCCCGGAAAGGGGGGAGTGGCAAGACCACGCTCTCGCGCGCCCTGATCAGCGCTGCTGTTGCCGCTGGCCGTCGCGTCCTTCTGATCGATACCGACAGCACCGGCGTGCTTGGCACCTGGCACAAGCGGGCTGAAGCCGCGGGCCTGGGATCACCGCTCCTGCGCTCGGCGACCGTCGAAAGCGTAGGGGCCGTGGACCGCCGGATCGAGCAGGTCTATTCGGCGGACTCTGCGGATTTCATCTTCATCGACACGGCAGGCGTCGGGGCCGAGTGGTCGGACGGGATCGCCGTTCTGGCAGATCACATCGTGACACCAGTCATGCTCTCGACCTCGGATCTCGACGTCGGTGCGCAGACGGCTGACTGGTTCGAAAAGCTCCGCGCCCGCGTCGATGACCCCGACAGCCTTCCGCGCCACCATGTCGTTCTGAATATGGTTGACCCCAAGACCACGCGCGCCGATGCCGCCCTCATAGAGGCGGCGATCGCACGGTTCCCGGTGGTCGAGACCGTGATGATGCGCCGGAATGTCTACAAGGAGATGGACGAAAAAGGCCTTCTGCACGCTGTGGCGCTCCAGAAGCAAGCCGACCCGAACCCTCTCATGCGCCCCCATGTGCGCCATGTGGTCGAGGCTCTCGAAGAGGCGACCGATATCCTCAACAACATCCTGGCCGCGTGAGGACAGGGTTGTGAGGAAGAGAATCCCGACCATCACGCGGCCCGACCCGGCTTATGCCGCATCCCTGCGTCCAGAGGTGGGAGAAGACCCGGGAAGGGAAGAGGTTCTGCGAGCTGAGACGATGCCAGAAGCTGCAAACGTCGAGCCTGTAGTCTTGGACAGTCACGCTGTTTCGCCGCCAAGTACGCAGCCTGCGCCCGCTCCTCAGCCCAGACAGGAGACAGCCGGGCGTGCAGCATCCGCGGCCATGGTATCTCCCACCCGCGCACGCCGCAGTCCGGCGACGCGCAAGATCGACATCCGGGTGAACGCGCTGGAACGGCAGGAGGAAGCCCTGATCGACTGCGGCGTCGATCCGGCCCATGTCATCCGCGCCGCCCTGCGCCGCGCGGTCAAGAACTGGGAACTCGGGCCTGACTTTGTCCTCCCCTCAAAAGACCAGCGCACGCGGATCACCGAATGGCGCGCACGCACCTCGCTGGCAGTGGATGCGGGCGCTGTGACCGCCCTCCTGCGCGCCCACGACCCGCTGGACGTGCTGAGCAAGTGGACCCTGATCCGCGGGCAGTTGGAGCCCCGTGTATGGGCCGAAATCGACGCCATTCTGGACGAGATCGCCGAGAATGCTGCGGTGCCGCATGGAGATGCCGAAGCTTAACCCATTGTTTGGGAGTGTTTCCGCCAATCGTCCGATCACAATTTCCCCGAAAGCACCCGTTCATCTTGCAGTTGCAGAAACCAGTCATTAACAACCCTGCCAAGGATAGAGTGGCCTCCTTGTTCCCGGTGCAGAGGTCCAGGTAGAGGAGCAGATTATGTCCAACACAGCCCGCCTGACAGGCGAACCCATCATGCGCATCCTCTGCAAGAAGACCGACGCCCTCGTGGGCTATCTATACCAGTGGAACAACGGCGATCTCCAACCGGCATGGATCAACGAGGCCATGGCCGAGGTCCGCTACGAGCCCATGGTACAGGCCGCTTGAAGCGGGGAGACGCCCAGCTGGTTAAACGCCAGCGCTCGGGATGATGCATAGAATTCGCTTTCATGCATCATGGATCGCCATTATTGTGAGTTATAGAAATGGATCCTATAGCTCATGCGCTGGAACTGGAATCAACCCGACTGGCCGAATTTCGTCTATGACAGCGCTGCCATCGAACCTCTCGAGCGGCGGTTCCTGCTGTCATCCGGCGAGATTCTCGGCGCCGTCCGCCATGTGACCGGCGATGAACGCGACCGGCTGCGCATCGAACTTCTGAGTGAAGAGGCGATGCGGACAAGCGCCATCGAAGGCGAGGTGCTAGACAGGGGCAGTGTGCAATCCTCCCTCCGGCGGCAATTCGGTCTGATCTCTGACGGTGCGCCATCGAAGCCCAAGGAACAGGGCGTCGCAGAGATGATGGTCGACGTCTACTCGACCTACGGCGCGCCTCTGACCCACGAGACCCTCAGCCGCTGGCACGGGATGCTCCTGGCACATGACCGAAGCCTCGAGACCATCGGTGCCTACCGGCGACATGCCGACGCGATGCAGATCGTCTCCGGCAGGATCGACCGACCGACGGTGCATTTCGAAGCACCGCCTTCGGCGCATGTCCAAGGTGAGATGGACGTGTTCGTCGACTGGTTCAACCGAACGGCACCAGACGGTCCAACGCCCCTGCCGGCTCTGACCCGAGCAGCTCTTGGGCACCTCTGGTTCGAAAGCATCCACCCCTTCGAAGATGGCAATGGTCGCCTCGGCCGCGCCCTGGCGGAAAAGTCCCTTGCCCAGAACATCGGCCAGCCGAGCCTGATCGCGCTGGCGTATACGATCGAACGGGACCGGAAGGCCTATTACGACCAGCTCGAGATCCACCAGAAAACGCTGGACGTCACTGGCTGGCTGATCTGGTTCGCCGAGATCGTTCTGAAGGCGCAGCAGGTGACGCTGACGCGGGTCGCCTTCTTCATCGCCAAGGCGAAGTTCTACGACCAGTTCCGTGATCGACTGAACGAGCGACAAGCCAAGGTGATTGAGCGCATGTTCCGCGAGGGGCCGGACGGGTTCAAAGGCGGCCTCAGCGCAGAGAACTACATCGCCATAACCGGCACGTCACGCGCCACCACAACGCGGGACCTGCAGGACCTGGTGGAGATGGGCGCGCTTAGCCGTACCGGGGACCGGCGGCACACGCGGTATTGGCTGGCACTCTCCCAACCCAAAAGCCGCGAAGTTCCCCCAGATCGGTAAGGTCGGCAGGGGAACCCTACCAAACGGCTGAAAAGGTGTCAGTCTAGCGGGCCTTCAAGCCAACGATGCGAGTGCCTGCGCTGTCCGCCCGTACATCAAATGCCTCGGATAACGAGAGCACATAGCCAAGATTATCTCCGAAGGAGAAGGGAAACATCGTTGGCTGACCGGAAAGCCCGTCAAGAGTGAGCGGGCGGCCCACATGCATCAGCAACGCTTCAGACATCCATTGGACTGTCTCTGGGCTTTGCAGAGCCATTGGAGGCTTCCGGGTCAGCGTCTTGCCATTTTCGCTCTTCCCGAGGAGGGACCAGTCAACCTGCGACTGCAGGACCATATTGGTCATGCGGCGAGTGCCTTCTCGCTCGCCATAAATCTCGGCCATCCTCCTGTGGACTTCCGCCGTGGTGCAATCACCCTGAAGCGACGTAAGCCGACCCACGATTTCGGCAACCTTCGCGAAGAACGGATAGACCGCCAACGCCATGCCCCAGGTAAGAGCCGCGACCTGCTGATCGGCTACCTGGCGAAAGATGGCGACGCCCCGATCTGCCAAGCCTGCGAGCTCTTCGCGCGGCTCGAGCCAGAGACGGTTCAAGACCGTTCTCGTCTTCTTCTTTGCCTCCAGTCCAGCATGAGACCCCGTAAGGATTTGGTCGAGTTCGCCTATATCAGCAGCACCCGATCGCACCCGTAACGCGGCTTCCGCCCAATCGAGGCGGATAAACCGGTCAAAACCAATCTGAGGAGCTTTAGGCTGCATCTTCTTCTTTCCTAATCCCTATCTTCACGAAGGGTACAATCAGCTCCTCTACCGACATTCCTCCATGAGCGACAACCTGTTGGCCGTTGGGCACGAAGGCTCCGCGCCCACTAGCATAGAGCGGAAGAAAATCGGGCGGTAGACCAGGCCCGCCGAAGGCAAAGGCGTCGATATCTGCCGGAACAGACCCTGCCAATGTCTCGTTGCGGTACGTCCGAACCCGCTCCCCTTTCACTTCACTGATCACGCCTTGATTGAGCCGACCGATGCCATCGGCATCGACGTTCCCATGGTCCGCAGTCACGTAAACATGGAACCCCCGGCTGATCAGAAGGTTCATCAGCTTCTCGACGAAGCCTGTTTCGCACCACTCCCGAATCTGGCCCGAAAGACCACGTTTTCCGAGCATGGCGCCGTGGACCAGCTCGTCGATCATGTCGACGACGATACCAGCAACCTTGATCGATGGGCTGGAAATAGCTGCCTCAAGGTCGGGCAACTGCTCAGTTCGCTTGATCGCTTTGCGATAAAGGACTTCGGCGGGGCGCAGTCCATTCTCCGTCCAGAAACGGTTCCAAAGGGAAGGCTCCTGCGCGGTTGTTTCGATCGATGCCTGAAACTCACGAGGCCTTAACCCTGAGAACAGCGCCTGTCGGGAGACGGAAGTGAGACTTGGAAGCCATGCAAAGCAACCGCTCTCTTCAGTCGTTATATTCGGAGCGCGTACGCTCAAATACTCTCGAATTTGCACCCACTGATCGAGTGCCATCCCGTCAAACACCAGAAGAGCGATCTTTTCTTCGCCTGCGTTCCGGCGCATCGACAGGTATCTCGGGATGTGGTGCACCATGACTGGCGCCTTTGCGACAGGCAGCGACGGCAGATCCTGATACCGCTTTTGCACCCATTCTCGCAGTCTCGTGTCCCCATCGAGTTGCAGCTCACGCATCGCGGGCCGAAGGGCAGCCGCCTCTTCGCTCGGCAGTTCATGGAGACGATAGATGGCCTCAGCCAAGCGCCTTGCGGCGTCGGTCCAGTCCCGGTGCGTCGCCTCTGGTGCGGGGAGCTTCGCAGCCACCGACCTAATGCCGCCCTCAACCAGATCGCGTAGGCTGGTTGGGCTTTGAATAGCACCCAATCTAATCCAATCAGGCAGTGTGGCCGGCACGGTTCGCGCGTTTACGGGCTGCAGCGCACCTTCAAGGAAGAGGGTATCAACGATGACGCGGATGTCTGCATGGTCAAATGGGATGTCGACAACCGTGGCCGCTTGTGACCCTGGTTCGAGATCTGCATGCTCAATCTCTACACCCCGCTCTTCCAGAAATCGACCCCATGCCGCTTGTACCGTGCGGGCCATAGCGCTCTTCGAAGATAGTAGACCTTCGACGGGCAAAGGCCCCAAGACCGTGTCCTTCAAGATCTTGGCGACATACTGAGCAAGGACGGGGGGCTGTTGATTTTCACTCAGAACTGAGCCGGTTTTTTCACCGAGAAGTGAGCCACCTCTGATTAT
>APMI01001912.1_pt1 | contig 79340 bp, 67 predicted proteins | sample 667938 | NCBI WGS metagenome assembly APMI01 (sample SAMN01084076, study PRJNA167559) | wastewater metagenome | biome: Wastewater | place: Denmark: Ejby Moelle, Odense | collected 2011-11-28 | reverse complement strand
GAAGCCGCCGCCAAAGCCGGGCTTTTTGAAGCCGCCGCCCTGACCGCCGAAGCCTTTGAAGCCTCCGCCGCCACCAGCGCCGCCGCCGAATCCGCCTTTGTTAAAGCCACCCTTGTTGAAGCCGCCGCCAAAGCCGGGCTTCTTGAAACCGCCACCCGCACCACCGCCGAAGCGCTTGGGCCGGATGCCGCTGATATTGTCCGGACGGTCGGCGTGGTCCATGCGGACGTCACGGCCGCGCAGCTGGGCACCGCGCACGCCTTCCAGCACGGCCTCCACGGAGTCGTCCGGGACTTCGACAAAACTGCACTTTTCCAGCACGTCGATGGCACCGATGCTGCCGGGGCGGAGGTCCTGGATGGTATTGTAAAGCATGCCGGCGATGTCCTGCGGGCGCACCTGATCCATGCCGCCCACATTGATGAAGAGGCGCACCATGCCGGAGCGCGGGCCTTTCTGCACCCAGCTGCTCTGCTTCTTGGGCAGCGGGCGCTCGTCTCCGGCGTCTTCGTTGTCGGAGTCGTACTCGTTGTCAAAACGGGCCGGAGTCATGCGCGGTGCCGGGGCAGGGGAGGCGGCCTGGGTGTTCACCGGGCCGGAGTCTTCCTCTTCCGCAGGAGCGGCGGGTGCCGCAGAGGCTTCCGCAGCCGGAGCCGGGGCGGCCTCGGTGCTCTCAGCGGGGGCTGCGCCCTCGGCGGCGGCTTCAGCCACCACAGCAGGAGCGGCTTCGGCCTGCGGTGCAGGGGCGGGAGCTGGTTTCGGGGCGGGTGCAGCGGCCTGCGGGCGCGGCTTGGGTTCAAATTTCTTGCCGGCGCGATCTTCCACGATCTGCTCGGTCTCACGCACCTGATCCTTCATGAGCAGGTCCATCAGCGCGCTGGCGATCTCCGTGGGGGAGAAGCCGATGTCCAGCAGGCGCTGGATGCTGTGTTCGTGGTTGGTGTAGCTGGCGCCTTCCAGCACGGCCTTGACCTTCTCAAAGGTCTTGTCCACACGGGTGGCTTCCAGCTCCTCCTGCGAGGGCACGCGGGCGCGCTCCACGCGGATGTTGATGAAGCGCTGGATGCGCTGCATCAGGTAGATTTCACGGCCGGCCACGAGGCTCACGGCCTTGCCGCTGCGTCCGGCGCGGCCGGTGCGGCCGATGCGGTGCACGTAGTCTTCGGCGTCATAGGGCAGCTCCAGATTGACGATGAGATCGATGTCGTTCACGTCCAGGCCACGGGCGGCCACATCGGTGGCCACGAGGACTTCCACGTTGCCGCTGCGGAAGTTGCGCATCACGCGCTCGCGCATGGTCTGGTTGATGTCGCCATGCAGGCGGTCGGCGGCGTAGCCACGGGCCACGAGGGCGTCGGTGGCGTCGTCCACGGCGCGCTTGGTGTTGGCAAAGACGATGGTCAGGCGCGGGGCCTCGATGTCGATCACGCGGCAGAGCACCTCCAGCTTGGAGCGGCCCTGCACTTCGTAGTAGCGCTGCTCGATGGTCGGGGTGGTCAGCGCCTTTTGCTGGATGGTGATGGTGGCGGCGTTGCGCGTGTAGTTTTCCACCAGGCGGCGAATGCGCGGCTCAAAGGTGGCGGAGAAGAAAATCGTCTGGCGCTCCGCAGGCACGGCGGCCATGAGGCGGTCGATGTCGTCGCTGAAGCCCATGTCCAGCATCTCATCGGCTTCGTCAAAGACGAGGGCCTTGAGGCCTTCCAGCTTGATCAGCCCGCGCTCCATGAAGTCGAGGATACGGCCCGGGGTGCCGACGACGATCTGGGAGCCGCTCTGCAGCGCGCGGATCTGGCGGTCATAGGAGGCGCCGCCGTAAACGGGGGTGGCGCGTACGCCTTCTTTGAAGGAGGCCAGCTTGTGGATCTCAGCGCACACCTGCATGGCCAGCTCGCGCGTGGGGCAGAGGATGAGGGCCTGCACGTGGCGCTGGGAGCCGTCCACACCCTGCACCACGGGGATGCCAAAGGCCATGGTCTTGCCGGAACCGGTCTGGCTCTGGCCCACCACATCGCGGCCGGTCAGCGCCACGGGGATGGCCTGGGCCTGGATGGGGGAGGGCTGCTCAAAGCCGAGGGATTTGACGGCTTCAAGAAGCTCAGGGGAAATTCCCAGTTCAGGGAAGGTGTGTGTACTCATAAAACAAAACTAACGGACTCACGAGCGGTCGGATTCGACCGATAACAATGCTCGCCCCCAGAATTTGAGGGGTGTCACATTGACACCGATAAGGGAGATAGCAAGGTGTTTGATCTTGGGGCCGGTCCGGGGCGGCTCCCTAGGCATGCAGCCGGGGCCTTGCGGGAAAGGGGGCTGCTGAGGCGAAACGGTGCGATTTCGGCAGGCAGCCGGGGCGCTAATGAGAGCATAAAAAAGCCACTCTCCAGCATGGACGGCGGCAAAACATCCCCTAGAATGCACGTTTTCACCCAGCCAACCAACCTGCGGGCGATACCTCGCCTGCGTACCCGTCATGTCTTCAGTCTCAGCTCCTTCGTCGTCGTCAGCCCCCACCTCTCTTCGCAACGCCGTCATCCGCTTCGCCGGAAACTCCCAGGACGGCATCCAGTCCATCGGTGGCTTCCTGGCCCGTCTGGCAGGCCGCACGGCCCAGGAGGTGATGACCTACATGACCATCCCGTCCACGATCTCCGGCGGTCCGTCCATCTTCCAGGTGCACCTGGGTTCCGGCGAGGTGCTGCATGAGGGCGACGAGGCGGACGTGCTGGTGGCCTTTTACAAGCACAGCTACCAGAACCACATCGGCTCCCTGCGTAAAGGCGGCATCTGCTTCTACGACACGGCCGACATGACCGCCGAAGACCTCAAGCAGGACAGCGGCATCATCCACATCGGCGTGCCCTTCACCTCCGCCACCGTGGAGGCCGTGGGCGGCTCCACGCGTGACCGTGGCAAGAACATGTTCGTGCTGGGCATGGTCTGCGCCGTCTTCAATCTCGACAAGGAAAAGCTCGTGGGCATCGTCAGCCGCCAGTTTGGCCGCAAGGACGAGAGCGTGCTGCGCAATGCGCTGCTGGCCTTTGACGCCGGGTTTGCCTATCAGGTGGGCGACGTGGAAAAGTTTGCCTTCGTCCCTGGTGAAGCCCCCGGCAGCCACCGCATCAGCGCGGACGGCAACCAGATGATGACGCTCGGCCTCATCGCCGCTGGTGTGCGCTACGGCTCCGCCTATCCCATCACCCCGTGGTCTTCCATCATGGAAACCCTGCGTGTGGAACTGCCGAAGTATGGCGGCATCTACGTGCAGGCCGAGGACGAGCTGGCCGCTGTGGCCATGACCATCGGTGCCGCCTTCGCAGGCCACCTCGCCATCACCGGCAGCGCAGGCCCGGGCCTGAGCCTGAAGATGGAGGCGCTGGGCTACGCCAGCATGGCGGAGATCCCGCTCATCTGCGTGAACGTGCAGCGCGGCGGCCCCTCCACCGGTCTGCCCACCAGCGTGGAGCAGTCCGACCTCATGCAGGCCATCTACGGCAGCCACGGCGACAGCCCGCGCATCGTGCTGGCGCCGAAGGACGTGGAAGACTGCTTCTACATCGCCCTGGAGGCCGGCAAGCTGGCCAAGAAGTATTCCTGCCCTGTCATCATCCTGAGCGATCAGGCCCTGAGCAGCCGCATCGAGGCCTTTGAAGAGCCTGATCTGGACAAGCACTGGGTCGAGCCCGAGCTGGACCTGGCCACCCGCCCGGCTGACTTCAAGCCCTACCCGCTGGACGCCATCACCCGCCACGCCCCTCCGGGAGCCAAGATGGCCGGCGGCAAGTACCCCATCGCCACCGGTCTGGAGCACGACGAAATGGGCCACCCCAGCGGCAGCCCCAAGATGCACACGCTCATGACTGCGAAGCGCCGCAACAAGCTGGTGCAGCTTTCCAAGGAACTGCCGCTGCCCGAGATCCACGGAGACACCTCCGGAGACGTCCTCGTGGTCGGTTGGGGCAGCACCTTTGGCCCCATCAAGGAAAGCGTGACCCGCATGCGCAGCGAAGGACACAAGGTGGGCGCCGTCCACCTGCGTCACCTGCACCCCATGCCCGCTGGTCTGGGCGATCTCTTCAAGCAGTACAAGCACGTGGTCTGCGTGGAGATGAACGACTCCGGCCTCTATGGCTACGGCCAGCTGGCCACGCTGCTGCGCGCCAGCCTGGCAGATCCCCGCATCCAGTCCGTGTGCAAGACCGACGGCCTCGCCTTCCGCATCCGCGAGATCGTCACCGGCGTGGAGAAGATCATGACCCAGGCCTGATGCCCGCCCTGCCACCCGCAGCCTCACACCCACACCTTTTTTAAATCATCCATGTCCACCGCCATCGACACTCCCGCCGCAGAGAAGCTCACGAAAAAAGCCCTCACCGCCGACCATCCCACATGGTGCCCCGGCTGCGGCGACTTCGCCGTGCTGAACATCTTTTACCGCGTGCTGGAAAAGCTGCAGTATCCCCATGAAAACATCGTCTGCGTGGCCGGCATCGGCTGCTCCAGCCGCTTCCCGTATTTCATGAACACGCACGGCATCCACTTCATTCACGGACGTGCGCTGCCCCTGGCCACCGGCATCTCCCTGAGCCGCCCCGACGTGCACGTCTTCGTCTTCGGCGGTGACGGCGACGGCTTCTCCATCGGCGGCAACCACCTCAACCACGCCGCGCGCAAAAACATCAAGCTCACCTACGTCATCATGGACAACTTCGTCTATGGCCTGACCAAGAAGCAGACCAGCCCGACGAGCCCCATCGGCTTCAAGAGCAAGACGGACCCCACCGGCAGCATCGACCGCCCGATCAACCCCATGCGTCAGCTCCTGGCCAGCGGCGCCACCTTCATCGCCCGCACGCATGCCGCGCAGGTGAAGCACATGGAGGCCATGTTTGAGCGCGCCATCCTGCATGACGGCTTCAGCGTGGTGGAGTGCCTGAGCGAGTGCGTCATGTTCTACTCCGGCGCCTTTGACGACAGCTGGCCCAAGAAAGGCGGCACCTTTGAAACCATCGACGAAGCCCAGCACGACGTCACCGACGAAACCGCCGCCTTCAAGATGGCCGAAAACCTCGCGCCGGGGAAATTTGGCGTGTACTATCAGGTGAACCACCCCACCAAGAACGCGCTGGAGCAGAAGTGGATCGACGAGACCCAGTCTAAGCTCGGCGGCATCTCCCAGAAGGAGATCCTCAAGAAGCGCTTTGAGGCGATGCGCTGACCATTGCCTTGCAGACTGTGCCTCGATGAATATTCTTCGGGCATGCCATTACGCTTTCAGAACGCGCCGAATGCCTGCTCAAGGAGCAGGTGGGCGCGGGGGGTGGGGGATGCAGACGTTGACGCTGCGGTCGAGGCCACAGTGCAGACCTCGTTTGGCTGTCATGCGTCAGCGGCGCTGGAATCACTGTTGGACGCTGCCTTGGACCACACGGGCCGTCACGTGCCGCTCTCAGAGTGCGTGAGCGCAAGGCATGAGGCCTGTGCTTTTTAGACCACCTCTCAAAAATCTTGTCACATTGCCCGGAAGGCGGAGCGGCCCCATTGGCTGCGTTAGTCGCTTGCCTGTTATTTTCGAATAGCAGGCGGCGCTTCCGCCTTGCCACTGGGGCCGCTGCGCTCGCCAGTTCATCTATGACAATCTTTTCGAGAACTGGTCTAACCCGGTGGCGGTGGATGATCTTGAGGAAATCACCAGCCACATTGCTGAGGACAATCCGGTGGCCGCAGAAGAAGTTCGTCAGGCGGTGCTAGACATCGCTGAGTGCATGGGGCGAAGCCTGGCATCTTTTTCCTGGCGCAGATGACAAACTGCTGCGACTGCTCAGGATCAGGAGGCATGCACCTCGTCACATGGCGCGACTCATGTCCCCGGTTCGAACTGCTGGAGGGCGGCTCATCGAAACTCTACGAACACGTTGTCCACATCGAAGATGCCGTTGCGTGTTTGTTGCCAGTCGAGAGTGAATTGGAAATGAATGAACACGTTGGCACGCTGATCGAATGACAGCCAGCTGGTTGTGAGTTCCTGCCAACGTTCTGTGGGTTTTGCCACCAGATTTTCTTCTGGCAGATGTCTCTTCTGCTCAAACGGCAGATGCAAACCTTGCGTGAATACCACGACGGTGCTCTGGCCGTTCACTTCATGACAGCGGACACGCATGCCATAACGAAACTTTGTATATTTTCCCATCGGCAAAAGTGTCATGACAGGAAGCCAGTCCACATCCACATTGACCTCGGGGCCCGTTCCATCTCGTTTGATGAGGCGCATGAAGGACGTGCCTTCCTGCGTCATCACCTTGGGAGGCTCCTTCATGGATCGTATCGTGGGTCCCACGGCCCACTGTCCTACAAGCGCTGGGAAGTTCTCCGCCATCGGCCCGTCTGGCATGGAGGAAAACTCCTCTTTCAGCACGAGTCCGGTTTTTGTTTCCCGCGGCGGAATTTGGAAGCTTTCCGGCGGGCCTGACAGCGCCTTCTTCTGCGCCGCAATCGCCATCGCGACCTCGTTGGCCTGCCCCGCTTTTTCCATGTTGTTTTCGAGCAGAGTGAGCTGATCCAAATGAGATTTGCGCAACGCAAGAGCTTTCGCCTGAAAGGAGTCCCACTGGGGATAAAATGCCGCCTCCATCTTGGACCGCAAAGGCTGGATGGCCTTTGGGAGCGCAAGGGCCGCCACCGGAGTTAGACGTTTTTGACCGGCTGCAAATACCTCCTTCGACAGCAGGTTTTTTTCATCCGGAGTCAGTCCGGGGTCGCCCATCTGTTTTTGCAGAACCTTCGCGTAAGATTCAAACAAGGGATTTGTCCTGCTTGCATAGTCTGCCATCAAGGGGGCCAGGGAGGCCTCATACCGTGCCACCTGCGCACTGGTGGCGGTCGTCTGACCATGAACTGAGATGCACGGCAGGAAAAGGAGGCAGACTGCAAAGGGAGAACGGGGAAAAGGCATCATGCGGCTTGAGTGGATGCTTAAAGCAAAAGAGAAGTGACAACACAAATAAAAACTGGCACTTAAAGAAAAGTGACAAAGAATAAAATTGGTTAAAATTAAGTGCATTATATAAAAATAAACCAGGGATTTGGTGCGCCTGGATGCATGACATTGATCTGAATATCACTAACGCAGTTAGACTTCACGCCGCCCCCTCCTTTGGTGTGTGAGAATTTGATTGGGTGGATCCATATCTGCGCCGTGCCGACGTCGACGCCTTGACGATGCGCCTGCGCTCATCCCACCCGCAGTGCCCACTGCGCCGCCAGTTTCTCCAGGCGTTCGGATTCCTCCTGCCTGAACTCCTGCTCTGCGGTGGTCGCGGTCTGGGGCTGCGGTGCGTCCTGGTCAGAGGTGGTGAGGGCGGCGTGCAGAGCGGCCGGGCCGTGGGTGCAGGCGTGGGCCAGTTGCGAGTATAGCCAGGCACGCGGGTGATGCACACGGTCAGCTGCAGCGGCAGCACGCCGCGCATGAGGCCGCAGGGAAAGTCCGCCTGCTGCCACTGCGGATGCTCCAGGCGCAGCAGCTCGGGCAGCGTATCGCGGAAGCCCACAGGCAGCAGCGCCACCTTCATCGCCCGCACGCATGCCGCGCAGGTGAAGCACATGGAGGCCATGCATGTTTGAGCGTGCCATCCTGCATGATGGCTTCAGCGTGGTGGAGTGCCTCAGCGAGTGTGTCATGTTCTACGCGGGCACTTTCAAGATGGCTGAAAACCTCGCTCCCGGGAAATTCGGCGTGTACTATCAGGTCAACCGCCCCACCAAGAACGCGCTGGAGCAGAAGTGGATCGACGAGACCCAGTCCAAGCTCGGCGGCATCTCCCAGAAGGAGATCCTCAAGAAGCGCTTTGAGGCGATGAGGTAGCCCCGAGGCTGCGCCATCAAGGCGTGGTCAAGACTTCAAGCCCCGCCATGACAGGCGGGGCTTTTTGCTGTAGGGGAGGTGGTGCAGGTGCTCCGATGAAGAAAGCTCTACTATCTCTGCTGCTGGCTTGTTCCATGGTGGGCTGCCAGTCCAATGACTCAAGAATTCCTGTCTTTGAAGCGAAGCAGGACAGACCCCTTTCGGTCACGCTCAAAACGCGTGACAAGGCGGATCTGGTGACATGGGAAACCTGCCACAGACGGAACGTGTGGTTTAATGTCAAAGATTCCCATGGGCAGTCGATGCCTCACATTCTTACCTGCATCTTGTGGACCGATACCCCTGAGGCGGACCGCCCCAAACGCGATGCCATGGAAATCAAAGTCCTTGTGCAGAAGGATAAGGACTCATTTCTGATCGGTAAGCATGACGCGCTCATGTTGGGCCAGCGAATTGAAAAGCCTGGAATGCACCTGCTGGAGTTTCACGTCGATTGCTACGACCGAAAGCATCGTCTGCTTTATTCCGGCAAGACAGATAGAATTCGCTTACACATCGCAAACAGCACTTTTCTGACAAAGCCGCCAAGCGCCGAAGCTTCTGACATCACATTATTGGTTCGTCGGCGGAATTGAGGTGTGGGTCACATGCCCTTGACCTCGTGGCTCCCTCATCCACCTTGACTCCCCCATGCGCATCCACACCCTCGATCTCCGCTTCATCGGGCTTCCTGGCCTCATTGCCTCTTACTTGGTGGAAAGCGGTGGGGAGTATGCGTTGATCGAGACGGGGCCGGGTTCCACGTTGGAGACTCTGCGTGCAGCGATTCGTGACGCGGGTGTGGAGGAGGCGGCGATCAGGAAGGTGTTTGTGACTCACATCCATCTGGATCATGCAGGGGCGGCGGGCTGGTTTGCGCAGCAGGGAGCGGTGATCTACTGCCACCCGAATGCAGCACGGCATTTGATCGATCCTTCCAAGCTGATCGAGAGTGCGCGCATGGTCTATGGTACGCAGATGGATGCACTGTGGGGCGACATGCTGCCAGCGCCTGCGGACAAGGTCGTGGCGTTGAAAGACGGGGAGAGCGTATCTCTCGGCGAGGTCGAGGTCATCGCTTGGGATACTCCCGGGCATGCACGGCATCATCACGCGTTCATCATCGGGGACGTCTGTTTTGCGGGAGATGTGGCAGGCATGCGTCTGGAAGGCAGCCGTTACCTTTCCGTCACGGCTGCGCCGCCGCAGTTTGATCCCGTGGCCTATGTCCAATCCATCGACCGTCTGGCGGCTGCGGGGTTCAAGACGCTCTACCTGACCCACTTTGGCGCGGTGAGCGATGTGGACTGGCATCTGGCCACCTACCGCCAGCGCGTCACCGAGGTGTATGAGCGTGTGGCCGCTGGTTTCCGCGAGGGGATCAGTGTGGAGGAAAATCGCCTGCGCTATGCCGCAGCGGAGCACCAGATTGCGATGGCTGCCGGGGTGAGCGAGGATCTCTGGCTCAAGGGGGAGGATGCCAACGTCACCTCCATGTGCGCCGACGGGGTGCGGCTTTTTTGCGAAAAAGGCCGCTAAAGCGCAGCTGTTTTTTAAAAGTGCCCGGGCCTGTGCCTGGGGGCCTGCAGCTGTTACAGTCCGGGCAAAGGAGTGCTTTCAGGCTGGATTGTTGATTTTTGAAGGTTTTTGCAGTCGTATATACACGTGCGCCTGCGATTTCTGGGCACTCCTCGTAAGTAAGAATTGCTTTAGGAGTGTTAAAATTTCAAAAAAAGAATTTAACCAAGCTCAAATATCGATGTAAGCTTAAAAAATCCTGCAACAACGTCAACTCAGCGTCTTTCACATATGAGCAATCTTGCATACGAACAGGAAGGTGGTCGGCAAATGAAAGCCCCCACGGCACATTCAATGCCCGCCGGGCGTGTGATGGAGCTCTCCACGGCGGCGGCAGACGCCCAGGCCGCGTATGAGCGCTGGCGTGCAGAGCTGCAGAATGTGCAGCAGCACCACCAGATGCGGACGCAGGAGCTGCACCAGATCACCCGCCTGCATGAGCAGAAGACCTCCGAGGTGAACCGCCTGCTGAGCCTGGAGGCCAGCCTGAATGACCAGCTGGGCAAGCTGAACACGCACCGCGAGCTGATGCTCGGCCGGCTGCAGGAGATCAACAGCCGCTACCTTCAGGACCAGGGACGTCTGGAGCAGACGCAGCAGCAGCTCAGCGAATGGCAGAACCACAAGCAGAACGTGGAGGCGCAGGTGGAGGCGGCGGCCAGGCAGCTCACCGGGCTGAAGGCGGAGGCCTCCATGCTCGATGAGCGCAGCTCTGAGCTTTCCGACCTCCTGCAAAAGGCCATTGATGAAGTCACGCGCCAGCAGGAGCGCATCGTGGAGGCACGCGGCATGGTGGCCCGGCAGGAGACACGGCAGCAGGAGCTGGCCGTGAACATCGCGCGCATGGAGGTCAGCTCCCAGCAGGCGGAGGCCAATCTCAAGCTGAAGCAGGAGCGCCTCTCTCACCTGGAGGAGGCCGGCAGCCGCGCCACCAGCCAGGTGGTGGATCTCACCAACCGCTGTCAGGCATTGGAAAAGGATTTTGCCCTGCTCGCCGCCCAGTGCCGGGATGGGGAGTCTTCGCTGAATCTGACCCGCAGCGCCATCGTGGAGGAGCGCTCCCGCCTTCAGGACGCCCGGCAGGCGCTGGAGCAGGCCGCCAGACAGCGCACCAGCTTGGAGCAGGAAATTTCCACCCTCGCCGCCCAGCGCACCGCCGCCGCCGCCCGCCTGGGAGAGCTGCAGGCGGAGTCCGTGCAGCAGGAGCAGGAGCTCGTCTCCCTGCGCGAGCAGCGTGCTGAGAGCGAATCCGAGTTTGCTGATCTGAAGGCCACCGAACGTCAGGCCGCCGATCTGCTGGCCACCCGCCGTGCGGAGCTGGCACGTGCGGAGGAAAAGCTGGGCACCGCCCTGAATGAATGCCAGGAGACAGCCGCTCTGCAGGCCGAACTGGGGCGCAACGTGGCCGAGCTGGAGACGCGCGAAGCCGCCACCACCGAGCAGATCCGCACCCTCACGCAGGAGCTGACAGAGCTGGGCGCCCGCCGCCAGCAGATGCAGAATCAGATCTCCGAGACCGAGGCCTCGCTGGCCGCTCTTCAGGAGCAGCAGCGCAGTCTGGGGGCTGAGATCGCCGTGCTGGTGGCCACGCGCCAGTCCACCACGGAATCTCTCAATGCTTGCCGCGCCGATCTGGCTGGCACGGAGGAGCGTCTGCAGACCACCAGGAACGAATGCCTGGCCACGGAGTCCCGCCTTGCCTCGCTGACTCAGAGCGTGCAGGAGCGCCAGGAGCACGAATCCCTGCTGGGGGATCGCATCCACACGCTGGAAAGCCAGGCCCGCCACCTGGACACCCAGACCCAGGAGCAGTCCACCAAGCTCGAAGGTTTGCGCCAGGAGCGCATCAGCGCGGAGATCGAGCTTCAGCGCCTGGGCCAGCAGCATCAGGAGGCGGGCATCCGCCTGGAGACACGCCACTCGGAAATCGAAACGGTCTCCAACCGCCTGCAGCAGGCGCAGGAGGAGTGCCGCCAGTCCGAGGAGCGCCGCACCTCGCTCACGCATGAGGTGGACGCCCTCGTGCTGCGCCAGCAGAATCAGGAAAACCTGCTCAAGGAGATCGAGTCCCAGATAGCCCGCCGCGAGCAGGAGCGCGAGGCTGCCGCCGCCGCCACGCGGCAGGCCCAGCTGGAGCACGAGACCACCGCCGCGTCTGTGGCTGCCGCGCGCAAAGAGCTCTCCGAGCAGCAGGCCGGCGTGGCCGCCGCCACCGCCAAGCTCTCGGACCTGCAGGCCTCCACGAATTCCGCCGAGGACGCCTTTGCGACCGCACGCGCCACCCTGGCCGCCGAGGAGCACAAGCTGGCCGAGACCCGCACCGCCTTTGAGAGCCTCTCCCAGGAGCTGACGCTGGCCCACGACATCAAGATCTCGCAGGAGGTGCTGGCCGCACGTCAGGCCAAGATGGCCGCCACTGAGCAGCAGCTGGCCGAGCTCACCCGCCAGGTGGAGGAGGCCACCCAGCGCCGTGCCCAGCTGGAGACCGCCGTCAACGAAGCCACCCAGCAGATCGCCACCGCCACGGCGCGCTGCGATGCTGTCAATCATCAGGAAACGGAAGCCCGCCAGCGCGTGGAGCAGCTGGGCGCGCAGGAGAAGGAGCTGCGCGAGGAGATCGCCACCCTCACCACCTCCGCACAGCAGGAGCGCACGGTTTACGATGAGCTGCGCTCCATTTCCAAAGAAGCCCGTCAGGTGCACGAAAACGAAAGCGCCGGACTGGCCGCCCAGCTCAAGGACTCCCGCCAGCAGATCAGCAGCTGGGAGAACCACCTCTCTGCGCTGCTCGACTGGAAGGAGCGCATGGATCACAGCCTGACCCGCGCCCAGCAGTCGGACGACGACACCCCCGAAGCACGCGGCGCCCGTGATGAGGTGCACATGGCGCTGAGCGCCATCCGCCACATCATGGACCGCATCCAGACCACCAAGGCGGAAGTGGCCGCCGCTGCTTCAGCTCCGGCTTCCAGCCCTGTGGCTGAGGATGCCAGAAACAACTCGGGCGTGCTGGGAGAGATCAAGGCTGGCAGCCGGCTCAACCGCCTGCGTGAAGAGCTGCAGCGTGAGGAGTCGCGCCTCCAGTTCCTGCGTCAAAATTCCCGCGCGCTGGAGATCCGCTCCCGCAGCCGCCCGCAGGCCCAGCTCGTGCTGGAAGGCCAGACAGGCAGCGCCCAGGACGGCGCCTCCTACTGGGAGGAGCGCATCAAGCGCGCCGCCGCCGATGAGCAGAACCTGGTGGAAAAAATCGCCGCGCTCAAAGAGCAGATCTCCGAGCTGCGCGTGTAGTGTGGCTGCGGAGAGGTGGGGCTGACATCACTTCTTTGTGAAGGTCCGGCGACGCTCAAACTTGGGCCTCACACGGCCTTTGAGCTGAAGAAACCGTCCCGCCACCAGCAGCACGATCACGATGACTGCACGGATCATCCACTGGCGCTCATCGCTCAGGCCGGACTGTGGTTTGATCTGAAGAGGGGCTGCCAGGGAGACTCCGGGCTGCCCAGCGGGTGCGGCACCGCTGTCATCCTCAGACATGGGCACGGGGCCCATGCCGGTGGCGGAGATGGCTGCGGCTGAGGCGGGAGTGTTGGAGGCCATCGCCCGTGGGGCGGTGGGCATGGCGTCCTCCGCAGGATCGGATTTCATGCCGGACTCGTTTCCCTTTGGCTTCTCGGCCTGCTTCAGGAAGGGATCATCCGCATAGCCGGTGTCGTAGGTGTATTCAGGCTCCTGCACGCTGAAGGACACCTCTTCGATTCGCCCGTCCTGCTCAAACACTCCGCGGATGGTTTGCATGGGGCCGGTCTGCTCAAAGATCTCAAAGCCCAGCCAGAAGTCCTCCAGCCTGCGGCCCTCGAGTGTCTGCACAAAGGTCACGTCCATGTTCCGCGCCGCATACTCGGGCTCGGCCATCGGCTTGGTTTCCTCCGGGTTCGGCCAGATGGGCTGAAAGTGCACGCCAGAGCCCAGCAGCGCCTTCCTGCCATTGATCTGCAAATGGATGTGCTGGTTCAGATACGTGGCGATCTTCGGCTGCGCCGCCGACAGCTCTTCCATGCTGATCTTGGAGTCGCCATCCGTGTCGATTCCCGTGAAGCGTGTGAGCGTCAGCAGATTAAACGTCAGCCGGATCTCCAGTTTGTGCGGCGTGGGCCGCACCCGCATCTCGCTCTGGTCAGCGGGGTGGGCGGTGGCAGGGGGCTGACCTGCCAAAGCGAAAATGACGACAGGCAGCGCGCTTCTCAGCCACCAGAGGGATGTGGAGAAATAAGACCTACGGGACACAGGGGACGCATAGGCCATATTTCTTCATTCGTCATTCATTACTCCAGTGTGATCCACATCGGCGACACCCACACCAGCTCTCCATTCGTCTGCTCACCGCGGAAGTAGTAGTAGCTGGTCTTGCCTTTCTCCGGCTTCGGGTCGGTCCAGGTAAGGTTGATCTCCTTTTCCTTTGGCGCGTTCATGGGGATTTCCACGTTGTCTTTGATCAGGGTCACTTTTTCAAAGGGCATGGTGCCGATGAGTTTCAGTGAGATCGTGGGCGCGCCTTTGACGGTGAATTCATCTCCCATCATGCGCTCCTTGCCATCAGCGGCTTTGCAGCGGCTGTCGGCGATGATGTTGTCCGTGGCGCCGTAGGTGTGGCGCTGGCGCATGGCCTTGATGATGCCCTCGCGGCTGTAGTCTTCGGCCAGGATCATGGCGTAGCTGATGTGGGTGCTGCCGTGGTCGCTGCTGCTCTGGAAGCTGAACTTGTAGCCTTTGGCAAAGGCATCGCACACCCAGCCGCCGGGCTCCCAGCCGCCGATGGCGTCGTTCTCCGTGGGGCAGCGCGGGCAGCCGGGGTATTCGTAGTTCTGGCGTGCACCCTGGTAGATCTCCACCATGGGTTCAAATTCGCCGCCCCAGTTGCGCCAGTCGGTGCCCATGCTGCCCACGCTGGTGTGGCTGGCGCAGACGCCGCCGAACTGCTTGAGATATTTGTACAGCATGTTGGTGTCCGGTGCGGGCTCGTGCACGCGCACATCGCTCAGCGGCAGGCGGGGCAGGGTGCGCACGCCGCGCTGGGCAAAGACCACATTCCGGTGCCCCTCGGGATACACCACGCTGCGCTCGTAGCTGAACATGGGCGTGAAAGACTTGGGGATGAAAAAGGCGTCCGTGGTCTTCTGCGTCAGCCACCAGGAGTACTCGCGTCCGTTGCCGTTGTCGTGGTCGCCATTGCCGATCCAGTCCATGGACGCGGCATCAATGGCGTAGCGCCACATGTCTTCCAGCGGGCCGTCATTCGCACCGTCTCCGCTGATCTCGGTGTGGCGGTGGAACTCGCCACGCAGGATCTGCCGCTCTGTGCCGCCGATGGTGCTGCGGTAGCTGCGGATGGCGGCCAGTTCGGCACGCTCGGCCACGGTGCGCTTGCTGGGGGCGGGATTGTCCAGCGGCGGCTCGGCGCGGGGCTTGAGCACGGCGGCCTTCATGGGATCCGTGGTGTGCAGGCGGCTGAAATACACGTCGTTGTCAAAGGGGTCTTTGCTGGCATCCAGCGCGGCGTTGCCGCCTTTGCCGCCCGGGGTTTTGGAGCGGTTAAATTCGGCCATGCGGTCCATGCGGTGGTCGCTGCTGTGCGCCACGAAGAGCATCTTCGGCCCGGCGGCCAGGGCGGGGAGGTTGTACATCAGGTTGTCGCTGTGCGGGATGGAGATGGGGCCCACCCATTTGTCTCCCTCCAGATAAGCGGCCACGCTGCCCCAGGTGCTGCCCAGCGGGCCACGGAAGCTGTTGAGCCGTGTGCGGGCGATGAGCCAGATGCGCCCCTCGGCATCGCAGGTGATGCGGCCCAGATTGTTGAACGTCTGCGGGCCTGTGGCCTCGGCATGCGCTCCCGGTGCGCCACGGCGCTCGGCGGGTTTTTCAAAGGCCAGTCCATCTGGTGCTTCAGGACTCTTGGGAGGCGCAGGGGCGGTCACATCGGCACCGCGTCCCTTGCCCTTCTTTCCTTTGCCACGTGCCTGGGCTGCGATGGCTCCGGGCAGTGCCTCGGCGATGTTTCCCTGCGGCTCCTGCCAGGCCTTGCCATCCCACACGGCGATGCCGATTTCACGGTTGCGGTACAGGCCGATGCCGTCGTTGCTGTCATAGGCACCCCAGTCCTTGCCCCAGGTGGCACCGCTCTTTTCATAGGCCACCCACACGCGGCCTTCGTGGTCGTAGGTCACGGCGGCACGGGCCTCATACTGTGGAGTATTGGCCACGGCCATGGGCTTGGCTGCGGTCTTGCCGTCTGCCTCCAAGGTGCACATCCAGATGTCGTAGTCGCCTTTCTCATAGGTGTCCCAAGCCAGGGCAAACCGGCCGCTGCCATCGGCGCGCGGATCGGAGCTGATGGCGGGGTTCCAGCAGTTTCCGCTGCTCTTGGAAACCGTCTGTGCCGCAGCCCAGGCACCACCTTCATGTACACGGGTGCGGATCTCAAACTTCCCCTCGTGCGCCGCCATCCACGCCAGCACCAGCGTGCCTTTGGTGGAGCGGGCGAGCACCGGATTGAGGTCATTGCCGGAAGACTTGGAGAGATTTTCCACCGGGCCCAGTTTGCCTTCGGTAAAGTGGCGGGCGAGGATCTCAAAGTTACCCTCCAGGCGCTCGCTCCACACGATCCACGCACCGCCCTTGCCATCCACGGCCACGGCGGATTTGTAGATGTCGCGTCCCGGCTCCGTGACGGCGATGCGCGCCTCCTCCCACTGCTTTGTCTTGCGCAGGTGCAGCCAGAGCTGGTCGCCGCCTGCTGGGGTGTTCAGGAAGGAGAGGTCCTCCGGCTCCTTTTCCCAGCGCTTGGCGCGCTCGTCGCGGTCGATGCCCGGGGTGAAACTCTGATAAACGAGGAAGCCGTGACCCTCTGCATCAAACGCCAGGGCGGGGAAGTCATCGTCCGTGCGCTCTGTGGTAAACTTGCGGAGGGGATAGGCCGTCTGCTGCACGGCGATGCGGCCCTCCATGAGGTCCAGCGCCTCGCCGGGCTTTACATCCGCGAGCTTGAAGCTCACCTTTCCCTGCGCGGTGGTCACCTCCACGCTGCTCTCCGGTGTCACCTCCTTCAGCTTTACAAACACGCCGTTTTCAAAAATGGGCCCCAGCTGCCTGGACATCTGGCCGATCTTCTTGGGGTTGTTTCCACGCCCCTTGTTCGGGCCTGCGCCCGCAGGCGTGCGGCTGCTGGCCTGCCAGGCGTTCTTGCCCTTGACCATGTCCTTCTGCTCAAAGCGGTAGCCGCTGACCTCCTGCACCTCGCCGGGGGAGACGGTGATGGAGCCATCCCATACGGTGGATTCCTTGTCATTCAGCCCCAGATGGATCAGCAGCGCGGAGTCTGCAGCCGAGGCGATGCCGCCGAGCAAAAGGAGGGGTAGCAGGAAATGTTTCATGGGTTGGCGCGTGAAACGCCGTCTAACGACCGATCTCGCGACGAGTTGCGAGAAGTTTTCTCCTTCTTTCGAATCCGTGATTGACTCAAAACGGCACGAAGAATTAAAAACTTCGCAATTGGAAAATATGTGGGTGGTGGTTGGTAAAAGAACTGCTGCCTTTGCGTATTTCCAACGCCGTGCGCGCTGCGGCTCGTTCAAGTTCATCATACACCACATCATAACACCCGCTCAGACACCACCCCATGAAGAAGACTGCTCTCTCCCTCCTCTGCCTTGCCATCGGCCTCAGCACCGCCTCTGCAGATGATGTCATCAAAGGCGCCATGAAGAAGAATTTCAAGCCCGAGGACGCCATCGCCAAGAAGGTCGGCAAAGGTGAAGCCACGGATGCCGAACTCGACACCCTCATCAAGTGCGTGCAGGCCATCTGCGCCGCCACCCCTCCCAAGGGTGACAAGGCCGCCTGGGTGGAAAAGTGCAAAGGCATGGTGGCCGCCCTTCAGAAAGTGAAGGCCAAGGACTCCAGCGGCGTCAGCGAATTCAAGAAGGCCAACAACTGCAAGGCCTGCCACGACGTCTTCAAGGGTGCCGCCAAGTAAGGCATGTGACAGCGGCCCCCTGAATGGCCGTAAACTTCCGAAGGCCCCGTTGTCAAAAGCGGGGCCTTCTTTATTTCTGCTTCTTGCGCGTCCGGGCAGATGCTCCAATATCCGGGGCAAACCATGCCCACCACGTACCACATCGTCCCCACCGAAGCCCACAACGCACTCGTCCGCGCCGCCTACCAGCACCGTGGCTACACCCAGGCAGAGGCCGAGGACGGCGCACGGTTTTGCGAGATGGCCTCCGCGCATGGCATCCGCACCCACAACGCCATCAAGGCCCTCCACCTCGACCACCTCTTTGGCAGCGCCACCGGCGGCTGCAAGCCCGGCGCCGAGATCGAGGTCATCAAAAAACCCTTCGCCGCCAGCGAAGCCTGGGACGGCAAATTGAAGCTCGGCCAGAGCGTCGCCTTCCGCGCCATGGAGCGCTGCATGGAGATGGCTGACAAATACGGCATCGGCCAGGTGAGTGTGGACAATGCCTTCCACTACCTCTGGGGCGGCGGCTACGTCATGGACGCAGCCAAGAAAGGCTACATCGCCTACACCAACTGCACCTCCACCCTCGGCGAGGTCGTCCCCTTTGGCGGCAAATTCCCCGTGCTGGGCACCAATCCCCACTCCTGGGGCCTGCCCACGCAGGACGCCTGCGGCTTCCCCATCGTGATCGACTGGGCCACCTCCACCGTGGCCATGGGCCGCGTGCAGCAGCTCAAGCGTGAAGGCAAGCCCCTTCCTTCCGGCGCTGCCGTGGACAAGGAAGGCAAGCCCACCACCGACGCCAATGAGGCCGCCTGGCTGCTGCCCTTCGGCGCGCACAAAGGCTACGGCCTCTCCCTCCTCATCGAGGTCATGGGCGGCATGATCGGCGGCGGCCTGCCCACCCTGCGCGGCGGCGGTGCCCACCCCGACATCAAGAGCAAGCCCTTCCCAGCCGGCGAGAAGCGCACGAGCAGCTTCTACTTCCAGGTCATTCACCCGGACGCCATCAGCACCGGCCTCTTCTCCAACGGCCGCAGCTTCAATGAGAACGTCAAAGCCGTGATCGGCGACATCCTTGGCCACGGCAATGAGAGCTGCATGCTCCCCGGCCAGCCCGAGGCGCAAAACGCCGCCCACACCGCCAAAGCCGGAGGCCTCCTCTTCAGCACCGCCGAAGTCGAAGCCCTCAACGAGATCGCCGACGAGGTGGGCTCAGCCCGCTTCGACATTGCGGCCCTGGGCACGTATGACGTGCCGTGAGGATGAAAGTGCCGTGAGGATGATCGGCACCGGGATTTGGAGCACATAAGGCGCGGTAGCGTCCTGGAGTGCTCCAGTCCTCTGGAGCTTTGAGCAGGCCGCAGGACGCTCGAAAGCGCCGAGGGCTGGCAAACTCCATGACCTCACGCAAGAGTGATTAACTAGCAGAACCCCGCCCCGCCTCAGTAGATCATCGCATTGTCCGGCGCAGTGGTTTCCTCCACCTTCGTTGTTTCGATGATGGGGACGGTCTGGTTGCCTTCCTTTTTGTAGTTCATCTTGCCCACCACTTTGACCCAGGTCATGTCCTTGAATTCCGGGGCTTTCTTGCCGAAATCGACAGGCACGGAGTAGGGGCGGGCGTCGGCGGCGCAGCATTGCACCAGCATGCGGAAGATGCGCATGCGGTGTCCGTCGGCGTTGTTCACCTTTTCAGGCAGGATCTGCGCCACGGTCTCGACCATCTGGCCGGTCAGCACCTTCTGCACTTCGAGGTCGCCGCCGGTGTAGTAGAGCTCGGGCACTTCGAGGATGAAGTTTCCATCCTTGCTCTGCGGCACCTGCTTCTTGAGATCTTCCAGAGTAAAGGTGCCGTAGCTCTTTGAGGCCTGCGCAGGGGCGGGGATGTTCTTGGGTGGTGTCTTGGTTTCCGCAGCAGCAGCGGAGGCTGCGGCGACTCCTGGAGGAGGCGTGCCAGCGGGCTTGGCGGTTGTGGCAGGAGGCAAGTCGGCAGCCTTGGGTGCGCTGGCGGTGGCTGACTGAGCTGGGGCTTTGGCCTTGTTCTGCAGGGAGAACTGGTCGGCGCGGGAGGTGTCGGTGTAGTTGGGGTCGTACAAGCCCTTGTTTACAATGGCGTTGGGGCTGTACCGGTCCGGGGTGGAAAGAGCGGCCCAGCTTAGCGGCGCAGCCAGGATCAGCAGCACCACGATGCGGCCCGGCCAGGAGCTCTCCTCTAGAATGCCGTGTGCATGGCCTTCATGTCCGTGATCATGCCCGCAGCAGCCGTGTTCGTGCTTGTGCTCATGACCATGGTCGTGGCCACCGCAGCAGCCATGCTCGTGTTTGTGCCCGTGATCGTGGCCGCAGGTTCCATGCTCGTGCTTGTGTTCATGGCCTCCGCAGCAGCCGTCTTTGTGAGAGTGGTCGTGGGCATGATCATGGTCGTGGCCGCAGCATTCCTTGTGGTCGTGGTCATGCTCATCATGGGAGTGGCCGTGGTCATGGCCTTCGCAGCCCACGTCCTCGGCTCCCATGGTCAGGAGATTGAAGAGGCCCAGCACACACAGGCCGATGCCGGAGACGAGCACCATCGGGCGGAAGATGCCGTCCGGCGGCAGGTAGTTGCTCAGACGACCGCTGATGTAAAAGTACAGCAGCACGCCGCCCCACAGCAGGAGCATGGCGACGCTGAGAAGGTGGACGAGGGTGCGGGTGGCACTCATGGCAGTTTAAGGTTTGGTGTGAAGGAGTTGGATCAGGCCCATCCAGGGGCTGCTAAGCAGGCCGATCAGCACAAACAGCCCCACCAGCAGATATACGACCACCTTCCGCTGGAAGACGCCGGAGTACATGAAGAGAAGCTTGATGTCCATCATGGGGCCGAAGACCAGGAAGGCCAGCTTGGCGGCCATGGAGAAGGCGGTCATCGGCGCGGCGATGAAGGCGTCCGAGGTGCTGCAGAGGGAGAGCACGATGGCCAGTCCCATGAGGGACGGGATGGCCAGCCAGTCATTGCCCGCCACGGTGTTCAGCAGAGACTGGTTGATCTGCGTGTTGAAGGCGGAGGTGATGACCACGCCGATGGCGAAGTACATCGCTGTATCGAGGAAGTCGCGCATGGAACTGCGCATGGCGTGCACCAGCTTGCCATTGAATCCAGCGGCTGGGGCGTGCGTGTGGCCGTGGTCATGGGCATCTTCAGCTCCGGCGTTTTCAATCTTGTTGGCAATGCTGTGCCGCAGCACCTGGCCCGGCTTGAACCGCAGCACCACCAGACCCACGATGACCGCTACGAGGTAACCCAGCGAGAGACGAGCGATGGTCATGGTGGCATTTCCGGCCGTGGAGAGGCCAAGGCCCTGGAATTCCTTGAACGCCGTCATCGTGCTGATGGCCACGATGGGGTTCATGATGGGGGCGGAGAGCATGTAAGTCACCGCGCAGGAGAGTGGCAGCCCCTTCTGCACCAGACGGCGGATCACCGGCACCACGGCGCACTCGCAGACTGGAAAGACGAGGCCAAGGAAACCGGCGATCAGCGTGGACAGCAGCTTGCTCTTGGGCAGCACGCGATCCAGCAGCTTGGCGGGCAGGAAGGCGTCGATTATTCCAGAAAAGACCGTGCCGATGAGGATGTACGGGGCTCCTTCAAAGACAATGCTCAGGAAAGCCATGAGGACATCCCCCATGCGGCTGGGTGCGGGCAGTTCGGCTAGAAAAATCATGAAGTTGGGATGAACCCTTTTAAACGCTCTGGAAAGGCGGGTTCAAGCGGGAAAGAATGGCGAAATAGTGGAATCTTGGCTTGGGGGATGTAGAGAATGAGATTGATTCTCGAGGGTGGTTTTGCTGGAATTAGCCCATGGATGAGCAGTCGAAATACCCCTGGGGGTGCACGCAGTGGGGGATTGTGCTGGTCGTGGTTTTGCTTGGCTGGATGTTGGCGGCATCCTTTCTTCCCATGGTCTCCAGGCAAGGGGTGCAGTGGCAAGGCGTTAACAACTGCAAGCAGATCATTCTCGCTCTCAAGCTATATGCCGCGGACAACGGTTCTGTCTATCCAGACGCAGGACTGGAAACGAGCGGTGTGACATCAGCGAATCAGGTTTTTCGCAGGCTGTTTGAAGAGGCCATTGTAACGGATGAACGCATCTTTGGCTGCCCTCCCCGAAGCATGTACGTCCCTGATGGTGGCATTGGGACGGCACCGGACTTTTCCCAAGCCCTGACTCCCGGTGAGTGCCACTGGATGCTGCTCAAATCGCAAACGGATTTTTCCCTCGGAGATATGCCCGTCGTCGTGGAAAATGCACTCAATGCCTCATGGCCGCCCAAATGGGATGTCTCGGACCAATCCGGCGGCAAGCGTGGCCGAGTGTGGAAAGGGAATAATATCATCGTGGGACGCAATGATGGCTCTGTCGCCGTGGAGAAATTAAGTCCTGAGGGAACCATTGACTGGCGTCGCATGTACAATCCAAGATACGGCAAAAGCTGGATCGATGCTCTGACTCCGGAGCAGCTTTCCAAGCTCTCCTACTGGGACATCGAGGAGAAATAACCCCGCACTGTGCCTGCCTTGTGCATCCTTGGGCGGGATTTGCTATGGCCTATGATGGAGGAATGCCTGTGCGTTGATGGGGTAACGCGCACCTCAACTCCAACTCGACTCCATCCATGAAATCGCTTCTTGCCCCTCTGCTGCTGACCCTGGCCATGACCGCCACCGTGTTTGCCGCCTGGCCCATCAATGATGAGTGCCCGGTGGACCACAAGGCCTCACGTCCCATCTATCGTGTGAAGACGGAAGAGGGATTTGTCTCTTTCTGCTGCACGGAATGCATGCAAAAATTTGTCAAATCTCCCAACTCCTATCCGGTGAAGAAGAAGGACGTGGCGAAATAAGGATGAGGTGTCAGATAGACATTGAGGCTGCATGCTGGTCTGGCATGGACAACAGACCAGCAGTGCGGCCTTGAGCCCGGTGTCATGGGCGGCCCATGTTTCCGCTCATGTCTTCTCCTCATCCGTTTGATCTCAAGGAACGCTCCATCTGGGTCTTTGGCGGCGCCGGTTATCTCGGCGCGGCGGTGGTGGCCCAGCTGGCTCAGCTTCAGGCGCAGGTGCTCTGTGTGGACCTGCCCGGGCGTGCGGAGGAAATGGTGGCTGCCAAAAGCCTGCAGACGCAGGTGGTGGCAGCCTCTCTGGATGCAGCAGACATCGCCGCCATGGAGGCCTTTGTGGAGGCGCAGATCGCCGCTCGCGGCGTGCCACAGGGACTGGTGGTGATGACCTACGCCTCGACGGCCAAACGATTTGAAGATCTGACTGCCGACGATTTTGACATGGCGAACCACGGCAACCTCACCGCCACCTTTGCGCTGGCGCGTGCCGTCGGCCGGCGCATGGCGGAGCAGGGCAGGGGCAGCATGGTGCTCTTTTCCAGCATGTATGGCAGTGTGTCTCCAGACCCGTCAGTGTATGCCGCGCCGATGAATCCCAACCCCGTGGAGTACGGCGTGGGAAAGGCGGGCGTGCAGCAGCTGGCGCGCTATCTGGCCGTGCACTGGGGGCGTCAGGGCGTCCGCTGCAACAGCATCTCCCCCGGCCCCTTTCCCAATCCCTCCATCCAGGTGCAGCAGCCGGACTTCGTGCAGCGGCTGGCTCAAAAAGTACCGCTGGGCCGCGTGGGGCAGGCGGCTGAGATTGCCGGTGCGGTGACCTTTCTGCTCAGCGATGCCTCCTCATTCATCACGGGTCAGAATCTGGCCGTGGATGGCGGCTGGACCTCGTGGTGAGTTCACAGCGTCTCGCCCCGGATCATCCTCGGCATCAGGCGGATGGCTCTCGGCGGCAGACTGCCGGTCTCGGCCAGCTGGCGCGCGGCCTTGCAGACGTTGCGGGCAAACTGGCCACTCCCGCCCGCATAGCGCGTTACGCTGGGAACCACATGCTGCATGAAGGTCTCGTCATCGCGGGAGATCACCGCGATGTCCTGCGGGATGCGTTTGCCGCGCTGGAGCATGAACATCATCACTGTCAGCACATGAATGGCGCGCGCCACCACAAAGGCCGTGGGTGGGCGGGGGGAGCGCAGCGCCTTGTCCAGCAGCGCGCAGATGTTGGCCGCGGTGCCGTCGTGCAGGATGACCTGCGGCGGCGGCGCATGGCTCGCGGCCAGGGCCTCGCGCAGTCCCTGCTCGCTCTGCAGGTCGCCACCGTAGTCGCCGATGGGCCGCAGGAGGGCGATGTGGCGGTGTCCTTTGGCGCAGAGCATGCCGCCCGCATGGCGGCAGAGCGCGCGGTAGTCGGTGTCGATGGACGGCAGGCTCACCCCCGGCGCGCACGAGCCCACCACCAGGCTGGGAAGCTGATGGCGCACAAACCAGCTCTGCACCGGCTCCAGCGCGCCAAAGATCAGCCACGCTGCGGCGGGCGAGCGCGTGGTCAGCGCCTCCAGCGCACGTGCGGGCTTGGAGGAAAAGCACGCGGTGCTCACATGAATCTCAAAGCTGAAGCCCACGCGGGAGAGCTGGTCGCGCAGCTCGTCCACCATCACCACCGTGGACTGCGACATCTCCTGCAGCGGGCGCGGGGAGATGAGCGCGATCACGCTCGAGTGAGACGTCTTCTTCTTGCTGGCAGTTGTGGTCTTGATGCGCCGCCGCTGCCGGTCCGCCACCTCCAGGCTGCCTTCCCGCTGCAGCATCTGCAGCGCGGCGCGCAGGGTGTGGCGGCTCACTTGCAGGCGTGTGCACAGCTCACGCTCTCCGGGCAGGTGGCCGTGCCAGTGGCCTGCCAGCATGGACTCGCGCAGGCTCTGCGCCGTCTGCGTCACGAGGGAGACGCGCTGCGGCAGGCGCGGGCTGGATGAAGCGGTGGTTTTCATCTGGTTTGGACAACAGACCAGAAACGCAGCCTTGTGGCAAATCGTTTCAACCGCCTGTTTTATTCGCATGGCACACACCGCAAAAGCACGCCCCCTGTCTCACAGCGACCTGCTTCAGCTCAAGCGCTGGAACACCCCCACCATCTACAACGGCTGGGAGCAGATCACCCGCCGCGATCCCGGCTCCGACGCCTTCAACATCGAGGAAACCCACGACTTCATGCCGCAGATGGGCCCTATGGTGGGCTACGCCGTCACACTTGTGATCGAGCCCTCCAACGCGGCTCACCGCAGCAGCAATCCGAATGCGGGGGCGGAGTTCCGCCAGTACATCGCCAGCGTGCCGGGGCCGAAGATCATCGTCGTGCAGGATCTCGACAAGCCCCGCGTGCTCGGCTCCGCCTGGGGCGAGGTCAGCGCCAACATGTTTCGCGCGCTCGGCTGCGTGGGCACCATCACCGACGGCGCCATCCGCGATCTCGATGAAATGACCAGCGCTGGATTCAAGGCGCTGGCCCGCCGTCTCTGTGTGGGCCACGCGCACGTCCACCCCGTGCGCTGGGGCTGCGAGGTCGAGGTCTTTGGCCGCACGGTGGCTCCCGGAGATCTCATCCACGCGGACAAGCACGGCTTCCTCGTCATCCCTCCCGAGGAGCAGCCTGGGCTGCTGGAGGCCGCCCGCTTCATGGATGAAAACGAATGCACCACCGTCATCCCGGCGGCGCGCAGCTGCGAGGGTCTCGCCACGGCCGAGGCGCTGGCTGGGCTGGAGGAATCCATCGCCCAGTTTGGCAGCAATCTCAAAGCCCGCTTCTCCCGCAAAGGCGAGTGGTAGCCGCCAGCTTTTTCATTTCACCATCACGCATTTATGAAACGCCTCCTCATCTTCCTGGCCGCCGCTTTTCTGGCGCATGCAGAAAGCACCATCACGCTCAACCTGGAGCCCACCAAGGAGAACCCGCGCAATTCGGAAGGCTCCTTCGCCACGCTCGCCTCGGGCCGCATTATCTTTTGCTACTCGCACTTCTACGGCGGTGCCGGAGATGAGAGCCCCGCGCGCATCGTGCGCATTCATTCTGACGACCAGGGCCGCACCTGGAGCCAGCCTGTGACCGTGGTGGAAAACACCGGCGGCGACAATGTGATGAGCGTCTCCCTGCTGCGCCTCGCCAGCGGCAAACTGGCCATGTTTTACTGCATCAAAAACAGCTGGATCGACTGCCGGCCGCACATGCGCATCTCCACTGATGAGGGAGAGACCTGGAGCGAGCCCAAACTGGTGCTGCAGGCTCCGGGTTATTTCGTGATGAACAACGACCGCGTCATCCAGACCAGCAAGGGCCGCATCGTCATCCCGCTGGCGTTTCACCGCTCACGCGGGACGGATCCGGAAACCAGCAAGTCATGGGACGCACGCGCCATCGCCATGTGGATCTATTCCGACGATGAAGGCGCCACCTGGACAGAGTCCTCCAGCTGGTGGGCCATGCCCGTGCGCAGCGGCAGTGGCCTGCAGGAGCCCGGAGTGGTGGAGCTGGCAGACGGCGGCCTCTTCTCCTGGTGCCGCACCGACCAGGGCGCGCAGTACGGCTTCTACTCCACGGATGCGGGCAAGACCTTCTCCCCGCCCGTGCCCACCGAGATGAAATCTCCCAACGGCCCCGCCAGCATCAAGCGCCTGCCCGGCAGCAGCGATCTCCTCGCCATCTACAACGATCACTCCGGCATGTTCCCTTTCCCGCCCAAGAAGCGCAATCCCTACGTGGCTGCCATCTCCACCGACGGCGGCAAGACCTGGCCCAAGCGCAAGCTCATCGAGAGCGATCCCGACGGCCTCTACCACTACACCGCCATCCACTTCGTCGGCGATGCCATGCTCATCGGCTACTGCGCTGGCGACAGCAAGGTGGGCGCTCTGAACCGCCTGCGCATTCGCCGCATCACGCTCGACTGGCTCAAGCAGCCCTGATGATCCCATGCGCACGCTCCTTCTTCTCCTCTGCCTTTGCTCACACCTGCTGGCGGAAGCACCGCTGAAAACAGCCGCGCTCCTCGCCGCAGGAGAGGAGCCTGTGCGCATCGTCTGCATCGGCGACAGCATCACCGGTGTCTATTATCACAGCGGCGGTCGCCGGGCCTATCCCGAGATGCTCCAGCTCGCACTTCAGCAGCTCTACCCGCAGGCAAAGCTCAGCGTGCATAATGCGGGCATCAGCGGAGACACCACCACCGGCGGCCTCAAGCGGCTGGAGCGCGATGTGCTCTCCCGCAAGCCGCATCTCGTGACGATCATGTTTGGCATGAACGATCTCGTGGGCACGCCTGTGGACGTCTTTAAAAAGAACCTGCGCGAGATGATCGCACGCTGCCGCACAGGCGGTGCCGAGGTGCTGCTCTGCACGCAGAACTCCGTCGTCGAGACTCCGCAGCGGCCCCGGGCCCGCCTCGCCGAGTTTACCCAGGCCATCCGCGATGTGGCCAAAGACGAAGCGCTTGTGGTGGCGGATTGCTTTGCTGCATTTGAGTCTGTGCGCTCTGCCGATACCAGCGAATGGGATCTGCTGCTCAGCGACACCATTCATCCCAACATGGCCGGTCACAAGCTCTTTGCCGAGACGCTCGCTCAGGCCATCACCGGACAGACGGTTTCTCTTCGAGACATCGGGCCGCCCACACCTGCTCTGACCCACACGATCGCAAAGCTCAAGGCCGGGCAGCCGGTGCAGGTGCTCGCCATGCCGCCGTATGATTCGCTCATCACACCTGCCTTGCAGCGTCTCTATCCCGCAGCCGTGGTCAAGGTCTCGTCCTGGCCAGTGGCCGGGCAGACACTGGTGCAAATGGAGGCATCTGCACGCAAGGTGCGCAGCCTGAAGCCGGATCTGGTGCTCGTCGCCCTGCCCGCTGAGATTCCGCTGCAGGATCAGGCGCAGTTTCATCATAGTTACTCGTGGGTCATGAACTGGTCCCTCAGCTTTGGCGTGCAGCAGTGGGATGTGGTGGTGGCGCTGCCCTCGGTGGCAAAGCCGGTGCTCAGCAAGGAGGAAAGCCGCCACGAGGCATTCGCTCAGCGCCTCATCAAAGCGCAGGATCTTTCGATGATCGCTCGCAGTGCAGGCGACACCACGCCTCTGCCCGAAATCCTCTCCACCTGGCTCGCCCACCAACAACCCTGATTTCCCAATTTATGAGACGCTCCAAAGTCCTCGCCAAAATCCGCTCCGGCCAGGTGGCCCGAATCTGCTGCACGGGCTCGCCCATCGCCTTCTTCCCGGCCATCGCCGCCCATTTTCACTACGACGGCATCTGGGTGGATGCCGAGCACCGCGTCTGGTCTGCACAGGACGCCGAGACCATGATCGGCCGCCACCACGCGGCGGACATCGACTGCGTCTGGCGCGCGCAGACCAAGGAGAAAAACGGCCTCTACCGCCTGCTGGAAGACGGTGCCTCCGGCCTCATGATCCCGCACGTGGGCAGCGCGGACGAGGCGCGTGCACTGGTCAATGCCATGAAGTTTCCACCGCTGGGAGATCGCGGCTTTTGCGGAGGCGGGCGCGATGCCAGCTACTGGATCGGCAAACCGGCGGACTACACCGACGCCGCCAATCGTGAGACCTTTCTCGTGGCGCAGATTGAGACGCCGGATGCGCTCGCACAGGTGGATGAAATCGCCGCCGTTCCCGGTGTCGATGTCCTCTTCCTCGGTCCTGGAGACATGTCCCTGCGGCTGGGCTGCACACCTGCTGTGAATGATCCCGTGATGATGGAGGTGCAGAAGAAAATCTCCGCCGCCTGCCGCAAGCACGGCAAGACCTGGGGCCGCCCCGTGGGCAGTGCAGCTGACGCGAAGACGATCATCGAGCTGGGCGCGCAGTTTGTCGTGCTGGGCAGCGAATTCGGCGCGCTGCACGCACACCTCAGCGACTGCTCGGCGCAGTTTGACAGCGTGCTCAATGAAGTCTCCGGCCAGTCCGCCATCCCCGGAGGCAAAACCTACTGATGCCATGAAATGCCATCTTCTTCTCCTCGCCCTGGCCGCCCCGCTGCTCTGCGCCGCGGAGCCGCCAAAGACGCACAACGGCGTCAAGCTCCTCGTGGTGAATGACGACGGCTTCAGCGCCTTTCACAGCGGGCGCTACAAGACAGCGGAGGATCTGCGCCAGGCCATGCTGGCCTACAAAGACAGCCAGGTGGCTGTGATGGAGTGGTGCATCATCGCGGGCAGCCGGGCCAACTACCCCAGCAAGGTCACGGAGCTGATCGGCGCCGGCATAACGGAGTTCCCACGCCGGGGCGACAAGCTGGCGCATGAAACACTCAAGCGCATGGCCGATGGCGGTGAGAACACGCTCAAAATTGTGACCGACTCCTGCCATGAGGCCGGGCTGGCCTGCTATGCTTCGCTGCGCATGAACGGAGACTACCCGGAGAGCATGTGGGAGGGCAGCTTTCCCAGATATGCCAACAGCACCTTCTGGTGGCAGCACCCGGAGCTGCGCATCGTCGATGCCAAAGGCAAGACCGGCTACCGTTTCTCCTTTGCCTTTCCCGAGGTGCGCGAGTTCAAGCTGAGCATCCTCCGCGAGGCCGTGCAGCAGGACATCGATGGCATCAATCTCGACTTCCAGCGTCATCCGGTGTTCTTCGGGTTTGAAAAGCCCATGGCCGATGCGTTTAAAGCCAAATACGGTGTCGAAGCCGCCACGGCAGGCCAGGATGATCCGCGCTGGGTGCCGCTGCGCTATGAGGTCATGACGCAGTTTGTGCGCGAGGTGCGGCAGATTCTTGATGAAGCAGGCAAGGCGAAGAACAAGCACCTCGGCCTCTCCGTGCGCATCGACTGGCAGAAATACCCCACCTGGGGCTGCGACATCGCCACCTGGCTGAAGGAGGGACTGCTCGACTACCTCGTGGTGGGCCAGTATGGGCTCGGCGGCTACGACTTTGACATCGCCCCCTTTGTGCAGATGGCGAAAGGCAGCGGCTGCGCGGTGCTGTTTGGAGAGGAGGCCATCACCAAAGGCCACGACCGCACCGCCGAGGAGGACCGCCTCATTGCCGCAGGCAAGATGAAGCCGCCGCCCAGCGAGCATCTCACCCGTGAGCAGTATGAGGCCCGCGCCGCCAAGGTATACTCAGCCGGAGGGGATGGACTGCATCTTTTCAATGAGACCCGGAAAGAAATGTTCACGGGGCTCGGTGATGTAAAGACCGCCACTGCACGCTGAAGCGGTCTTCTCGTCTCATCATCCACTCCTCTCATGAAAGCACTGCTCGTCATCGCGATTCTTCTTTCACCCCTCGGCCTGTGGTGCATCGCATCTGCCGCCGAGCCGGTGCGCATCGCCACCTTTGACGTGGACGCCACGCCGCCGCTCGGCTCCGCCATGGCCTATGATCCGGTCAAGCGGGTGGATGACCTGACGCTGCGCTGCCGTGGCATTGTTATTCTCGGCTCAGGTCAGCCGGTGGTGCTCTGCGCGGTGGACTGGATCGGCATTGCCAATGAGGGGCATGATGCCTTTCGCGCCGCGCTGGCCGAGGCAGCCGGCACCATGCCGGGCCGTGTGGCGGTGCACACGCTGCATCAGCATGATGCGCCGGGATGCGACTTCACAGCAGAGAAGCTCATCCAGGAGCTCGGAGTGCAGGGCTATACACGCTTTGAGGGCACGTTTCACCGTCAGGTCATTCAGCGTGCGGCAGATGCCATTCGTGCCTCCTTGCCAAATGCACAGCCCGTCAGCCACTACGGCTACGGCGAGGCCGTGGTGAAAGAGGTGGCGTCCAACCGCCGCGTGGAGCGCCTGGCTGATGGCAAGGTGGGCCGCATGCGCGGCAGCGCCTGCAAGATCGAAGGACTCATCTCTCTGCCCGAAGGACTGATCGATCCCCTCGTTTCTGTGCTCAGCTTTTGGAATGGAGACAAACCCGTGGCGGTGATCAGCAGCTATGCCTGTCACCCGCAGAGCTACTACCGCCTTGGCATTCCCAGCCCGGATTTCCCCGGCATCGCGCGCTTCATTCGCGGCCAGGATGTGAATGCCGCGCTGCATGTGCACTTCAATGGCGCTGGTGGAAACGTGGCAGCGGGCAAGTACAACGACGGCGCTCAGGCCAATCGTGTCATCCTCGCCACCCGCCTCGCCGCAGGCATGCGCGAGGCCTATGACAAAACCGTGAAGCAGCCGCTCACCAGCGCAGACATTGGCTGGAACGGCGTGCCGGTAAAGCTGCCGCTCTCTCCACGCCTGAACGAGGAGGAGCTCATCGCCAAACTCAAGGCCACAGCTGCGAAGGGCTACATCTCTTATGCCGACCAGCTGGCCTTTGTGCGCCGCAGCAAGGCCGGGCATCAGATCGACATCACCTGCCTGCAGGTTGGAGACACACGCATGCTGCATCTGCCCGGCGAGCTTTTTGTCGAATACCAGCTCGCCGCCAAGGCCATGCGCCCGGACCTCCACGTCATGATGGCGGCCTACGGCAACTACGGCCCCGGCTACATCGGCACGGCGGCCGCTTATCCTGAGGGCGGCTACGAAACCGGCCCCACTTCCTCCAATGTCGCCCCCGAGGTGGAGCAGGTGCTCACCGGCGCCATGCAGCAGCTGCTTGGCAAGAAGCCGTGAGTTAGACAGCCGAACACACTCTTGATGATATGAAAGTCAGCAGCAAAATCCTCGGCGACTACGAACGCGATGGCGTGGTGCTGATTCATCAGTTTCTCAATGCTGGCGAGATCGCCGCCGTGCGTGCGGAGCTGGAGCGCTACATTCGCGATGACCTTGCTGCGCTGCCGGTGGATGCACGCACGATGGAAAAGGATGAGAAAACTGTGCGCAATCTCTGGCGGCTGGAAAAGTACAGCGCCTTTTTCCGACGTCTTGGCGAACGCGCGGACATCCTCACACTCGTGGCTCCGCTGGTGCATGGCGAGCCCGTTCTCGTCGGCGTGGAGACTTTCAACAAGCCCGCGCGCATCGGCTCCGGCGTGCCGTATCACCAGGACAATGCCTACTTCTGCCAGAGCCCGCCGGACATGCTCACGATCTGGATCGCCATTGATTCGGTCACAGAGGCCAATGGCCCGGTCTTCTTTGTCAAAGGCTCCCACCATGGCGGCATGCAGCCCACCCGGCCCAGCGGCGTGCGTGGAAACAGCATCGGCATGGCGGAGCCTTCCACGGTGCCGCTGAGCGAGCAGTTTTGCGGCCTCCTGGCTCCCGGAGACGCCACCATTCATCACTGCGAGACGATCCATCACTCCGCACCAAACACCACGGACTGCTCCCGTCTTGGACTGCTGCTCGTCTATCGCGGCAGCCATACGCAGACGGACCCTGTGCTGAAAGCCGCCTACGCCACTGCTGTGGCTGCCACACCTCCTGCATGAATCAAGTCCTCGCTCTTTTCTGCCTGCTCGTAGCGCTGGTGCCGCTCGGCGCTCAGGAAAGTTACGCGCCCATGCACCGCCTTACATGGGATGAGTATGTCGGCACACTGACACACTGGCGGCAGAAGTTTCCCAAACGCATGACGCTGGAGTCTCGCGGCATGAGCGGACGGAACATGCCCGTGTATCTGCTGAAGATCACAGATGCCACCGTGCCCGCTGTGGACAAACAGGTGTGCCTCGTCACCACCCTCCACAGCGGGCCGGAGCGCACTGGCACCACAGGTGCGCTGGCCTTTGCGGAATGGTGCCTAAGCGATGATCCGCTGGCGGTCGAGACGCGGAAAAAACAGATCATTCTCGTGATGCCGTGCGTGAATCCGCTGGCCATGTTTTACACCGACCGCTTCCGCAATGAGCACGGTGTGGATCCGTACACAGGCGGCGGCCGCCTCGGCAAGCTGTGGGATGTGAAGACCCTCACGCTCACCCAGCCGGAAGATGCGCCGGAGCTCACCGCCGTGCTTTCCGTCGTCGACGAATATCAGCCCGAGGTGCATGCCGACCTGCATGGCACCGGCCTTCAGGAATACGCGCCCTCCCAGCTCGGCGCAGGTCGCATGTATCACGGCCAGATCATGACGGAGGTCACCGGAGGCGCGTATTCAAACTACGCCCTGCGTCCCTGGGACTGGCGTGTGACTGAGGCGATGATCGAGGCCGGGCGCGCCGCCGGATTCCCCTCGGATCGCTTTGAGGCGGATGCCCAGCGCACCTTCTGGGGCCCGGAGCTGGCACCGCTGGGGCGCAAGCTCTGGCACGGCATGCCGCTTTTCTATTCCGCGCACTACGGCTACGCCAAATACCACACCATGCTGCTTACGCAGGAGGTCGCATGGGAGGAGAGCCTCGTGGCCCGCATGCAGGGGCTCATGCGCATCGGCAATGCTGTGTGGATGGACGAGCGCACTCCAGGCTACCCGGTGAACCGCATGCGTCATTTCGTAGGTCATTACGTCACAGCATATGGAGCCACAGCATCAGCGCGCCGTACCAGCCGTGTGGAGCTGTGGAATCAGCAGAGCGACTTCGCCCTCGGCTTTCTCTATCCGCAGACCGTGGGCCGAGAGACCCTCGTCGTCGCCACCACGGCAGCCGCCAAGCAAGCCATCGCCCGCAATGACTTCCGCCCTCTGCTGGGAGATTCCGCTGCCGAGATCGAGCGTTTCATCAAGGCGGGCCCAGAACTCAAGATCGCCATGGAGCAGACGCCCGAGCAGCTTCTCGCCGCCACGACCGACGCCTCCTTCACCCACGGCATCGGCTTCCGTCTGCGTCTGCCGTATCGTGAGCCAAAACAGATCGAGGTCCGCCTCAATGGCATCGCATTGAAACAAGATGCTGCCGACGGCTACGAAAGCTGGTATGCCGATGGCTTCACTCAGGTGCAGGTGAATGTGCCGCCGCAGCAGCTGCCGCAGCACGGTCTCTACTTCATCACCTGCGCCTACTCACCGGAGGTGCAGCGCGCCACCGGCTGGATGCCACCTGCGGAGGTGCAGAAAAAATACGCCACGGAAAAGCTCGACGCCACACCCGCCACTTTCACGGATGTGGCCTACGGCACCCACTTTCGCCAGACGATGGACGTTTGGCTGGCTCACTCACCGAAACCCGCGCCTGTCGTGTTTTACATCCACGGCGGCGGCTGGAATGCGCAGGACAAGACGGACATCCACCAGCACCTCGACGTCCGCGCCTTTCTTGATGCCGGCATCTCCGTGGCTTCGATCAACTACCGCTTCCTTGCCGATGCCAACGCCGCCAAAGTAACCCCGCCTCTGCAATGGCCTTTGCAGGATGCTGCACGTGCTTTGCAGTTCTTGCGCTCAAAGGCGGACGAATGGCATCTCGATAAAACCCGCATCGCCGCCAGCGGTGTGAGCGCAGGCGGCTGCTCTTCGCTCTGGCTGGCCATGCACGATGACATGGCCGAGCCGCAGAGTGCCGATCCCATCGCCAGCGAGTCCACCCGCCTTCTTTTCACCGCCACCAAAGCCCCCCAGGCCTCCTTCGATCCGCAGCAGCTCGTCGAGTGGATCCCCAACAGCGAATACGGCGCGCACGCTTTTGGCTACCCTATGGCAAAGTCGCGGAAAGAGACCTTTCCTCTCTTCCTCGCCGATCGAGAAAGGCACCTCGCAGACATCCGCCGCTGGTCACCCATCGCCTACGCCAGCGCGGACGATCCGCCTGTTTATGTCGTTTACACCAAGGACGACAAGCCGCCCGTCAAAGGCCAGCCGCAGACAGACCCCAGCCACAGCGTGCTGCATGCGCTGATGCTCCAGGCCATGCTGCAGCCCCTGGGCGTGCCCTGCGAGGTTCGCTACCCGCAGGATGGCAAGCCCACCACCACCCTGCAGGAACTCCTCACCCAGCATTTGAAACCATGAAATCACAAGTCCTCCTCACCATCCTGCTGGCCGGCTCGCTGGTCGCAGCTGACGCACCCGTGCAGATCGGCAGCCGCCGCGAGCTTTTTGCAGACTCCTTCCTGCTCGAGAGCTTCAGCGGCACGCACCTGCAGCTCCAGACTCCGCGTGATGAAGGCGTGGCCTTCAAGTTTGACCAGCCGTGGGAGGGGCTCTTCAGCGGCTACGCCACACTCGTCACGCTCGACGACGGTCGCCTGCGCGCCTACTACAGGGGGAAAGCAGTGGCCAACAAAGACGGCAGTGAGGAGGAGCTGACCTGCGTCGCGGAATCCGCCGATGGCCGCACCTGGACCAAGCCCGAGCTCGGCATCTATGAGGTGATGGGCACGCGAAAGAACAATGTCGTGCTCATGAAAGCGCACACCGCCACGCACAATTTCAGCCCCTTCCGCGACCAGCGCCCCGGCGTGCCGGAAGACGAGCGCTTCAAGGCCTTCGGCGGCACCATGGAGGGCGGCGGCCTCACCGCGTGGAAATCTCCCGACGGCCTGCGCTGGGAAAAGATCGCTCCTGAGCCTGTCATCACCAAGGCCATGGTGCCCTACAAGTACATGTTCGATTCGCAGAACGTGCCTTTCTGGTCGGCAGCGGAGGGGAAGTACGTGGCCTACTACCGCGTGTTTGAGGGCGGCATCCGGCGCATTGTGCGCAGCGAGAGCCAGGACTTTCGCAAATGGTCAGCCCCCGTGCTCATGGAATATCGCAGTCCCGCCATGCAGGCTCCGATTGAGCACCTTTACACCAATCAAACGCATCCCTACTTCCGCGCGCCGCATCTGTATGTGTCCATCGCTGCGCGCTTCATGCCGGGCCGTCGTGTGCTCACAGACGAGCAGGCCGCCGCCATCAAGGTGAACCCCAATTATTTCAAAGACACCTCGGACGCCATTTTCATGACCACCCGCCCTGTGGAAGGTGCCGCGCATGCCGGAGTGTATGACCGCACCTTTTTGGAAGGCTTCATTCGTGGCGGCATCGGCGCGCAAAACTGGGTCTCACGCACCAATTATCCCGCCCTCAATGTGGTGCCCACCGGGCCGAATGAGATGTCTGTCTTTGTGAATCAGGACTATGCCCAGCCCACCGCGCACATGCGGCGCTACTCGCTGCGCACGGACGGCTTTGCCTCGCTGCATTGCAGCTACGCAGGCGGTCATGCCATCACCAAGCCGGTGGTCTTTGCCGGGCGCGAGCTGTCGCTGAATTTTTCCACCTCCGCTGCTGGCGGTGTGAAGGTGGGCTTTGAAGACGTGGACGGCAAGCCCGTGCCCGGCTTCGGGCTTGAAGAGTGCGTGATGCAGATCGGCAATGAGCTGGATCGCAAGGTTGCATGGAAATCTGGCACGGATGTCAGCACGCTGGCCGGAAAGCCGCTGCGCCTGCGCTTCTCCATGAAGGACGCTGACATCTTCTCCTTCCAGTTCATGCCGTGAAGCTCTGCATCTTCCTCCTCGCACTCACGGGCCTGGCTGGCGCTGCGGACTCCACGCCCGCCATCTCCGGCATCTGGATGATGGGCCAGTCCTTGTGCGATGGCTCGGAGTCTCTGCCCGTCGTCACCAGCGCAGACACAGGCTGGGGAAATCTTTCTTTCGCACGCGGTGTGCGCACCTGGCTGCCCAAGGACAATTCAGCCACACCCGAGCTGCGCCCTGCGGAGTTGTTCAAACTGGAGCCCCTGCGCGCTCAGACAAACGGTGGTCTCGGCGAAACCGTGGCCAATGGCATGGCCGACCACTGGCAGGCCGTGCGATTGGGGAATGACAAAGCGCGCGCCGCAAAATCGGCCTCACACTTTCTGGTCGCCTGCGCAGGGCAGGGTGGGAGGCAGATCAATGAGCTATCCAGCGCAGACCTTTCCGCCGACCCTCGCACGCCCGAGTCCCGCCGTCACGGCGGCGGCTACTACCGCACCAGCCTGGACGATGCACGCCGTGCCGTGGCGCAGGCTAAGGCTGCAGGGGCAGAGTTTCGCGTCGCTGCACTGTACTGGATGCAGGGAGAGGGGAATGGCGGACCCACAGGCAGCCTCGTGCCCACCCGCTGGGATGCCGAGTTGCCACGCCCGGAAGGACTCGCCTGGTATCGCGATCAACTCATCGCCTATCGAAAACAATGGTCGGCAGACCTGTGCGCCATCACCGGGCAGCGTGGTGAGCTGCCCATGTTCACCTATGAGACGCTCGGCCCTGCAGGCGAGGCCCAGCTCATGGCGGCGGATGCCGATGCACACATCTACATGGTGGGGCCGCACTACGCCGTATCCAGTGCGATCAACAGCCGCACCAGGCCGGATCGTCACGGCGATCCCATACACCTTTCCGCCGATGGCGAGCGCTGGTGGGGCGAGCAGGTGGGAAAGGTCATGCACCGCGTGCTGGATGGAGGAGCGGACTGGCAGCCGCTGCGCCCGCGAAAAGCAAAGCTGGAAGCCACACGCGGCAGCATCCTCATCGACTTCATCGTGCCGCGCCCGCCCCTTGTGATCGACACCACCTTCCTTCCACGGCAGGAGATCGCCTCGGGTGACGGCTACACCTCGCTGGCGGGCTTTCGCGTGCACGACAGCGCCGGCAAGCCCCTCACGCTGACAGCGGTGGAAGCCGTGTCTCCGACTCAGGTTCGTCTCAGTCTGAAGCAGCCGCTGCCCACAGACAAAACCTGCCGCATCAGCTATGGGCATCCATTCGCAGGTGCGCTCGGCAGAGTGACTGAGGTGCGTTCTGGAGAGCTGGTGATGGAGCGCGGTGTCACAGAGGCCACAAGGCTGCTCATGAATGAAGGCGCTTTCCTCGCAGCCGGCACCTCCGGCCCAGTCACCCGTGTGCCGGTGCGCGCTGTGCAGGAGGCAAACGGTGCTGCCATACTGACCTATGAGTCTGCCGAACTCCGCGATGGCAGGTCGTTTGAGGCCGGGCAGGAACTCGTGGCCATGCGCGCCTTCAGCTATGGCAACCTGCGCGATTCCGACGATGAGCAGTCGGTGTTTTCGTTCGCAGACAAAGCCTATGGCTCACGTGCCGGTCAGGCCTATCCCTTGTGGAACTGGTGCGTGCTCTTCTCGGATTTCCCAGCTGAATAAGAGACGGGTGAGATATTCTGCGTTTGTGGTCAGTCTGGTCTGGTGATTGAACCAGTTCATTAAGCTGGTGGTGTGGAGGGCCGAATTCATAGTCACGGGCATGAAGCTTATTCTCTGCTTTCTCGGCGGGCTTGCTCTTCAGCTCCATGCGGCTGAGCAGGTGTTTTTTGCCTTCGATGACCAGAACATCGCCTGGCAGCACAATCTGAAACTCACGCTGGAGACGGCGCAGAAGCATCCGGGGAATCCGGTGCTGCGCAACGGCCCGCCCGGTGCGCCGGACCACGGTCATGCCATCATGTACGGCACCGTGATCAAGCAGGGCGACACCTTCCGCATGTGGTACCTCGGCATGCATGAGCCTGCGGTCGTCAAAGGCCAGGCCCCTGGCTGGTGGCGGCCCATGTGCTACGCGGAAAGCAAGGACGGCATCACCTGGACCAAGCCCGAGCTGGGCCTCGTGGAATTCAACGGCAGCACGAAGAACAACATCTGCCGCATCGAGGGAGGGCCATTTTCCATGACACGCGTGAATGACTTTCTCTCCGTGCTTTATGAGCCCGATGAACCGGACGCCTCGAAACGCTACAAGTGCGCCTACATCGCCCACATGCCCTTCGAGGACGTCAAAGGCGGCCGCAGCAAGATCGGGCCCAATGAGAAACGCTGGTGCTCCTTGGTCACCGCCACCAGCGCCGACGGACTGATCTGGAAATGTGTGGGCGACCGCCCGGCCAATGCCGGCGGCGAGCGCTTTGAAGTCAGCAGCCTCTATCGCTTTGGTGACTTTTACTATGCCACCGGCCAGCTTCTCAGCCCGTGGACATGGCGGCCGGATGGAGGCGACGTCGGCCGCGTCATGCTCGCCTATCGCTCACCGGATTTCGTCACATGGTCCAGGGCCAAAGCGTTCTCCTACGCACGCCCAGGCCAGCTCTCCGATCCTCCGGTAAAAGGCCAGCAGATGCACATGGGCGCGGGCCTGTGGAACCGTGGCAATGTCATGGTGGGCCTGCACGGCATGTGGCAGGACGCCGAGGTGAAGCCGCCCAAGGACAAAAGCTGGAACTACGGCGTTCGCGTGGACCTGGGCCTCATGATCAGCAATGACGGCGTGCACTACCGTGAGCCGGTGCCGGGCTTCAAGGTGATCCCCCGAGGCAAGGAGGGCGAGTGGGACGACATCGCCATCCTTCAGGGCCATGCTTTTGTGAACGAGGGTGACAAGACCATGATCTGGTATTCCCATTGGAACACCGGTGGCGAACTGGAAAACATGGACATCGGCCTCGCCACCCTGCGCCGTGATGGCTTCGGCTCGCTCTCCCGCAAGGTCACTGAGGAGGAGGGCCATTTCATCACCAGCCCCTTCACGGCAAAAGAAATCGCCCTCAATGTGGACGGCACCACGCCGGAGACCCCGCTTACCGTGCAACTTCTTGATCATCTGGACCACCCGCTCGACGGCTACGAACTCAAAGTCAGCACCAGCGGTGTTCGCGTGCCCCTCAAATGGGTCAAGCCTCTGCCGGCTGGTAAGAAAATAGCTTTGCGTGTGAGCTTCCCGCCCGGCAGCGCTGCAAAGGTGTTCGCGATCTACCTCAACGACTGATCCCCATGTCCCTCTCCCTTGTCACGGAACTCACCGACACTGATCGCCGCCTGCTGCATCGCGCCATCGACGGCTTTGTTCCGGAGCGCGTCTTTGATGTTCACACGCATCTTTTCCACTCGCGCCATTTCGCCGAGGGGAAACGCCCGGTGTTTCTCGATGAAAATCGCGGCTACGGCATGGCGGACTTTCAGGCGGCCATGCGCCTGTGGCTTCCAGGTCGTCAGGTTGAGGGCCTGTTCTTTGGCTACCCCAGCGCAGGAAACGACAGGGCAGGGGAGAATGCCTGGCTGCAGTCTCAGGTGGATGGCACGGGAAATTCACGCGCGCTCGTCCTCACGGCCCCGCAGGACTCGCCCGCCGAAGTCCGCCGCCTCTTGGACACAGGCGTCTTTGTCGGCATCAAGCCCTACCGCCTCTACGCCGATGTGCCAGATACGAAGGAGGCGGAGATCGAATCCTTCGCGCCCGAGTGGATGTGGGAGCTGTGTCATGAGTACGATGGAATTCTGATGCTCCACATCATGCTGGCGGATGGCATCACCGATCCGCGCAATGTGGAGGCCATTCGCCGCCTGTGCCGCCGCTATCCGCGCTGCAAGCTGGTGCTGGCGCATGTGGCCCGCTCGTTCAATTACCGCCACGCACGCGAGGGGCTGCATCATCTCGTGGACCTCGACAATGTCGTCGTGGACACCTCCGCCGTCACTCAGGCCGGGGCCTTCCGTGCCGCGCTGGAGATCCTGGGCCCGCGCCGCGTCCTCTGGGGCAGCGACTACATGGTCAGCGAGCTGCGTGGCTCCTGCATCACGCAGGGCGATGGTTTCACCTGGATTCACCCGGAGATCACCGCGGACAAGCTCACCATCTTCGGCCAGTACACCACCGTCGGCATCGAGTCTCTGCTCTGCTTGCGCGAAGCCTGCGAAGACACCGGCATGACACAGGGAGATCTGGAAGACCTCTTCCGTGAGAATGCGCTGCGTCTCCTCAAGCCCAAGCCCGCCGCCCCCTCCGGCCCCCGCCTCTGGGAGCAGGCAAAAGAGAAAATCTCCTGCGGCACCGGCCTGCTCTCCAAGCGCGCCCACCTCTTCGATCCCCAGTCCTGGCCTTCCTATTTCTCCCGTGCCAAAGGAGCACATGTGTGGGATCTCGATGACCGGCGCTACATCGACTTCACCGGCGGCGTGGGGGCCATCCTGCTAGGACATGCCGATGATGAAGTGAATGCCGCTGTGAAACGCCGTGTGAATCTCGGCAGCTACGCCACGCTCGCTTCACCCGATGAGGTCAAACTTGCCGATGTCCTGCTCGCTCTCCACCCCTGGGCCGGAAAAGTGCGCTACGCACGCGGCGGTGGCGAGGCCCTCGGTCTCGCCGTGCGCATCGCACGCGCAGCCACGGGAAAAAGCGGCATCGCCTTCTGCGGCTACCATGGCTGGAGCGACTGGTATCTCGCCGCCAATCTGGGTGATGACGCTGCGCTTGACGGGCACCTGCTCCCCGGCCTGCAGCCGCTGGGCGTGCCGCGTGAGCTCGCAGGCACCGCCGTGCCCTTTCGCTACAATGACATCGCCTCGTTCAAAGCCGCTCTGCAAAAGCTGGAGGGAAAACTCGCCGCCGTCGTCATGGAGCCCATGCGCTCCGAACTCCCGCGCGATGGCTTCCTGCAGCAGGTCATCGCCGAATGCCATGCCGCAGGTGCGGTGTATGTGCTGGATGAGGTGACGAGCGGCTGGCGCTTCGGCTTTCCCGGTGCAGCACCGGGCCTGGGGATACAGCCCGACATCGCCGTGTACGCCAAGGCCATTTCCAATGGCTACCCAGCAGGAGCCATCATCGGCAAAGACTCCGTCATGGATGCGGCAAACAGCAGCTTCATCTCCAGCAGCTACTGGACCGATGGCGTGGGCACGGCGGCCTCTCTGGCCTGCATTGGCAAAATGCAGCGCGAGGGCGTGCAGCAGCACGTGTGGCAGATGGGCGGGCGACTCCAGTCCGGCCTGCGAGAGGTGGCGGCACGGCATCCGGAGCTGCAGCTCAAGATCGGCGGCATGCCATGCGCGCCTTCTCTCGCCTTTGGCAATCCGGCGGCCAAGCCGCTGATGATCCGCCACATGATTGAACGCGGTTATCTGATGTCCAGCCAGCTTTATGCCACGTGGTCGCACATGGAGGAGCACATCTCCGGCATGCTGGCCGCGCTGGATGAGGCACTGGCCATCGTGGCACAGTCTCCGCTGGAGCCCGCCAGCGGGGCGCAGCAGGGCTTTGCACGGCTGGTGTGATCCACGGAATTTTCACTGGCAAAAGAGTGCCTGCACCGGAGTTTTGGCAGCCACTGCCACCTTCCACGTTATCTTCGCCGATCATGCATGTCCTTGCCCGCCACTCCCCGTTTTTCAGCTGGATTCTACGCTCAGCGGCCTGTCTGTTTGCAAGTGGCATGCTGCATGCTGCGGTGTTTGAAGTAGGGCCTGGGCGGCAGATGCAGGACATCAGCTCAGTGCCTTGGGAAAAACTGACGGCCGGAGATGTGGTGCGCATCCATTGGCGTGAGTCTCCCTACAGGGAGAAATGGGTGATATGCTGCCGGGGTACCGAGAAGCAGCCTGTCACCATCAGTGGTGTGCCAGGCCCTTCCGGGCAGCTCCCCGTGATCGACGGCATGGATGCGACGACGCGCCCGCAGCTCAACTACTGGGGCCAGGAGCGCGGGGTGGTGAAGATCGGAGGATCGAATGTCTCTGCTGTGACTGAGCCAGGGTACATCGTGCTGGAAAATCTGGACATCCGCGGGGGCAGGGCGCCCAACACATTCAAAGGCAGGCGAGGTGTCACCCCCTACAGCAAGGATGCCGCGAGTGTGAATGTGGAGATCGTGGACCACCTCGTGCTGAGAAACCTCGTGCTGCATGACAGCAGCAACGGGCTCATGGTCAGCGCCAAATCGAAAAACATGGTCATCGAGCGCTGCCATTTGTTCGACAACGGAAATCCCGGCAGCATCACCGAGCACAACGCCTACACTGAATGCAACGGCATCGTTTTTGAAGGCAACCACTTCGGGCCTTTGCGCCAGGGATGCTCCGGAAACAATCTCAAAGACCGCTCAGCGGGCCTGGTGGTGCGCTACAACTGGATCGAGGGCGGCAATCGTCAGCTGGATCTGGTGGACGCCACTGGCAACCCGGCTCTCAACGCCTCTCCGGCTTACCGGCATGCGCACGTGTATGGCAATGTGCTCATTGAGCGCGAAGGCGATGGCAACAACCAGTTTGTGCATTACGGAGGAGACAGCGGAAAAACGGCTGGCTACCGCAAAGGTGTGCTGCATTTCTATCACAACACGGTCATCTCCACGCGTGCACGCGCCGTGGCCCTCTTCCGCCTGTCTTCAGAGGAGGAGACAGTGGAGTGCCAGGGCAATATTTTGCACGTCACCAGTGGCGGCAAAAACCTCTCTCTCATGTGCAAGATGGGTGTGCTCAAGCTCGGTGCCAACTGGCTCACCCAAGGCTGGGTGCCCAGTGTGGATGAGTTCACGGGCAGGGTCGAAACCATGGCTCCTTCTGTGCAGGGCGATGATCCAGGTTTCGTGTCTTTGAAGGAGCAGGATTTCAGTCTTGCAGCCTCCTCTCCATGCCTCGGGGCTGCCGCAGATCTGCCCGCCGGGCTGCCACCTGTGCTGAGCCGCTATGTGCGCCACCAGCAGGTGGTGGAGCTGCCGGCTGCAAGTCATCGTAATCTTGGAGCGCAGTGACGCACAGACACTCTTCCTCTCCATGAGACACCGACTTGCCATTTTCCTGCATCTTGCGCTCATCGGAGCCTGCAATGGTGCGCCGCAAACCGCTCCGCCGCCGCCACTGCTGCAGGATCCGTGGGAAGAGAGCTACGCCAATCTGGACGCCACCGGGCCGCATGTGCTGGGCTGCTGGAAGTTTGACGAACTGCCGCTGGCAGATGCCACCGGGCGTGGAGCTCAGCTGTTTGCAGACCTTGCCAGCCTGGTGCCGGAGGGGCGTTTTGGCGGCGGCCTGAAATGCGGCACGCAGGCGCGGGTGGCCGTGGCACACCCACACCTCACTCCGCAGGGGGCATTTTCCGCAGAGCTGTGGGTACGGCCGGCCGCCAGTCCTGTGATGCAGAAGACTGTGTGCCTGCTGGACAAGCAGGGGGCGCGCATGGAGGAGTTTTCATGGAGCCTGCTGCCGCCTGATGAGCGCGGCCTGCGGCGGATGATGGTGAGGCTGGGCTTTGGCACCTTTGCCAAGGAGTTTGTCTCAGACCCGGTGCTGCTGCCTGTGGATGAGTGGCGGCACCTGGCCTTCAGTTATGATGGCGCGGGAAAGGTGGCCTTTCATGTGGATGCACAGGCTGCGGGCGAGTCTTTTGTGGAGCGCTGCGGCGCGGTGGCGCCGGGCGCACAGGCGCTTTATCTGGGACACAGCTCCACTGGTGCGGCGGCGTTTCAGGGGCTTATGGATGAGGTGCGCCTGTGCGCGGGCGTGCGTGGATTTGCGGCCTTTGCTCTCTCGATCGATGCTGCATCCCATGTCTGGGAGCGCATGGAGCGTCCGCTGTCGATGAGGATCACCTGCACCAATCTGCGCCGCGTGGCGCTGCAGGCAGCCAGCATGCTTTTCAGTGTGAATGGTGACAGTCAGTCCTTCATTTTTCCTGATCTTGAGCCTGGGGCTGCAAACGTGAATGAGTTTGGACCCGACACCGCTCTCAGGCCGGGCACCTACAGGCTGGAGGTGACGATCGGCGCCGGTCTCAGCCGCACGAGCCGAGCGCACTCATTTGAGATCACTGCGCGTCACAGCCACATGCTGCCGGTGGTTCTGGATGGCGTGGCTGCGGAGGCCCTGCCACTGATGAAGGATCTGGCATGCACGCATTGGACAGGCATCCGCAATGATGACGCCCCCTACCTGGGCAGTGCCAATAAATACCATCCTGTGGTGATGAGGCCGCGTCTGGAGGCCGGGCTGCTGCATGGCATGCGCACTGTGGCGGCATTGAATCACGATCCGGTCATGCTCAGCCGCGGGCTGCGCAAGGTGGGCAGGGACGGAAAGGAGTACAATCCGCCTGAGGTGAATACGGCCTCACCTGATGCGGCGGGTTTCATGGCGGCCTGCGGAAACATGTTCACGATATACTACCGCAGTTTTGGCAACTGGAACGGCGTCATGCTCGGCTCATCCACCACTGGCGGCTTGAACCCAGGTTTTAGCAAGGCGGAGCAGGAGGATTACCGGAAACACAGCGGGCAGGACATCCCGGCCGAGGTGCAGGGAGATGCAGTGCACTGGGAAAAGCTGCCGGGTTTTCCACCAGATCGCATGATCCCGGATGACGATGCTGTTTTGAAATATTACCGCTGGTTTTGGTCTGAGGGAAACAGGAGGGGGGCGGTGAACGACGCGTGGTTCAAATCGTATGAGAGGCGCAAGCAGGAGCACGTGGACACATGGATCATGCATCACCCTTCTGTGCGCCAGCCATCCAGGGCAGGTGCCTTCAATGCAGTGAGCATCATAGGAGATCAGAGCGCGGACACGCGCGATCCGCTCCTGGCCGGGCTGTGCATGGACCAGCAGCTGGCCATGTGTGCGGCGCACAAGCGCGAGATGGGCATTTTCGGCATCCTGCCGCTGAGCTGGGAGCGTGCGCAGGTTTCGCCTGCAGGTGCGGAGGGCACGGCGGCGGCGATCAAGCAGATGGATCGCATCATGCCTGCACAGCGCATCACCATGGCACCTGCGCTTTTGAAGGAGAATCTCTGGATGCTGCTCTCCCGCCCGCTGAAGGGGCTGGTGCTCACAGACGGGGCTGCTCTTTGCTCCGCCTCTGCGTGCACACATCCGCAGAGCCTTGCTGCTGCGCGCGATGTGGCGCAGCGGCTGCTGCTGCCGCTGGGCCCCATGCTGGGCAGGCGGCAGGCATGGCGCTCACCCGTGGTGCTGCTGGAAAGCTTTACCTCTCAGGTCATGGCGGGGCGCGGTCTCTATCGCGGTGGTGCCTCCAGCGCGCTGGAGCTCTGGCTGGCGCTGCAGCGTGCGCACATTCAGGCGGACATTGTGTATGAGGAGAGCCTGGCAGATGGTGCGCTGGACGGCAGGCAGATCCTGCTGATGCCGGACTGCGATGTGCTGCCCACCAGCGTGGTGGAAAGAATCCGCGACTGGCAGAAGTCGGGTGGCAAGGTCCTGGCAGATGATCACCTCTGCCCCGCGCTGAAAGCGGATGCCTCATGGGTGCAGCCTCCGCAGCCAAAAGCGCCAGAGGCACCTGCTGCCACACCACCTGCCGAGCCGGCACCGCCGCTCCCGTTGCCAGAGAGGCTCGTCGCACTGTGCAAAGACCACGGCTGGCAGCCCAAGGTGAGCTGCGACAGCCCAGATGTGATCCTGCACGCCAGTCAGACAGGGGAGGCGCTCTGTCTATTCGTCATCAATGACCGCCGCGAGCCCGGCACCTATGTGGGCCAGCATGGCATGGTGCGGGAGTCCGCGCTGCCGGTCTCTGCCAATCTCAACCTCGGTCATGACAAGGTGAACGTCTATGACCTCACTCATTCCACCTTCCTCCTGCCCAAGCGTGAAGACAGCGGCCTCATCATTCCGCTGAAGCTGGGTCCCTCCGAGGGGCGGGTGCTGCTGCTCTCTCCTGCCCCTCTCCTCGAAATGCAGGTGGATGCACCGGAGAATGCCACACGCGGAAACACCGCCGAGGTGCGCGTGCGTCTCCTGACCTCCGGCGGCATGCCCATGCCTGCGGCCATTCCCGTGGCGGTGAGCATTCGAGATGCAGACGGCGCACCTGCGGAAATGGATGGCCACCATGTGGTGGAGAATGGCGAGCTGACTCTGCGGCTGGATCTGGCCCGCAATGAGACACCCGGCACTTGGGAGATCCGCGTGCGCGAGCTGGCCTCCGGCATGGAGGCAGTGAAGTGGCTGCAGGTAACTCCATAAAACCACGCCCGTTTTTTCAGCATCACCCCAACGCGCACCCCAACATCATGATCATCGACTGCCACAACCACGTCGGCTCGGACCTGCTCTTCTACCTTCACGGAGATTTCCCCTATGCCCAGCATCTGGTGACGATGCATGATGAAGGCCGCGCACTCGGCGTGGACCGCTGGATCGTCTTTCCCTTTGTCAGCCATCTGGCCCTGGATGTCACCGCCTTCATGGACAACGAGATCAAGGACGAGAAGGGCCGCCTGCAGGACATCCCCTACGCCTTTGAAAACCGCCGCCTCATGAAGGAGTGCTACGAGCTCTTTCCAGAGGAGGGAAAACGCATGCTGCCCTTTGTGATGGGCGACCCCATGCGCAACACAGCGGCGCAGGAAAAGGAACTGCGCAAGCTGCGCGGCGAGTACCGCTTCCACGGCATCAAGATGCAGACGACCATCCTGCAGGCGGACATCAAGCACCTGCGGGACCAGGGGAAAGTCTTTGTGGAGCTGGCCGCCGAATGGGATGTGCCTTTCCTCATCCACTCCAGCGTGGCAAAGAGCGATCTCTGGGCGCAGGCGCATGACATCCTGGACATCGCCGAGGAGAATCCCGGCGTGCGCTTCTGCCTGGCGCACTCCTGCCGCTTTGACAAAGAGTGCCTGGACCGCGTGCAGGCGCTGCCAAATACATGGTTCGACAATTCCGCACACTGCATCCACTGCGAGGGCGCGGTGAATGACCTGCCCTACGTGGCGCCGAAGGAGCGCCGCTTTGACTCCGACTACACGGACCCCGCGCGTGTCATCATGGATCTGGCGGCGGCCTATCCGCACAAATTCATGTGGGGCAGCGACTCTCCGTTTTACAGCTACGCGGCAGAGATCAATGGCCAGGTGGTGCGCCTGATCAGCACCTATCAGGCTGAGGTGGCGGCACTGACGGCGGGTGGCGCGGAGATGGTGGAGCGCATTGCGCACAAAAATATCATCTCTTATCTTGGGGCGGAGAATTTTACCTGAAACGATCCGTATATTGACCTGCCGCTGGCGGCGTTATAAGAAAAGCAGGCATGATGAAATCATTCTCTCTTGAAGGTCGGGCGGCGCTCGTCACAGGCTCGTCCCAGGGCATCGGTCTGGCGCTGGCGCGCGGCCTGCATGAGGCGGGCGCGCGGGTGGTGTGCCACGGGCTGAACGGACGCCCGGCTGACTTTCCCGAATGGGCCTCCTATGTGTCATGCGATCTCTCTGCGGAGGACGCGCCCGAGACGCTCGTTCAGCGTGCCTTTGAGGCGGAGCCCGGGCTGGACACCCTGCTGTGCAATGCGGGCAGCTTCTTTGACGTGGGCTTTCTGGAAATGACGCGCGAGCGCTGGAACAAAACCGTGCAGCTCAACATGGCCTCTGTGTTTTTCACCGTGCAGGCCTTTGCCCGCAGGCTGGTGGCTGAAAAGCGCAACGGCTGCGTCGTCATCACCTCCTCCACCAATGGCTTTCAGGCCGAGGCGGACTCCTGTGCGTATGACGCCAGCAAGGGCGCTCTGGTCATGCTGACGAAATCTCTCGCTGTGTCTCTGGCAGATCACGGCATCCGCGTGAACGGCGTGGCACCTGGGCTGATCAAGACCCCGCTCACCGCAGGTCTGGTGCATGCCAGCGACACCGCCATGGTGGAGCACTACGAGAAGAAGATCCTGCTCAAGCGCCTGGGAACTCCTGACGATGTGGCCGGGGCGGCCGTCTTCCTCTGCTCTGATGCCGCGTGCTACATCACGGGGGAGACGATCATCATTGATGGCGGGCTGACGACGTGTCAGATCGGCCGGAAGTGAGCAGCCCCACGCCCATGGTGATCAGCGTGCCCAGCAGGCTGAACCAGATGAAGGACACCAGCAGCGGCGGCTTCACGGTGGTGAGCAGGCCGTTTTGATACAGGTAGAGCGCCAGCAGGGAGATGAAGCCTGCCAGACAGCCCAGCAGCGCCCCGCGTGTGGTGGCGCGCTGCGTGAACATGCCCAGAAAGAACAGCCCCAGAAGCGGTCCGCCGATAAGGCCGATGACCGTATTGACTGACTCCACCAGATTTCCCGGCATGAGAGACACCGCAAAGGCCAGCCCGATGACGACGAAGCCGTAGATCACCGTGATCATGCGCGCACGGCCCACCTGCTGCTCCTGCGTGCCTGCAGCCTGCGTGGAGAGACGCTGTTTGAAATCCACAAACGTGGCCGAGGCCAGGGAATTAAGCCCCGCTGAAATGGTGGACATGCTGGCTGCATAGATGGCCGCGATGAGCAGCCCCGGCAGTCCGGCGGGCAGCTGCGTGACCACAAAGTAGGGCAGGATCTGGTCCTCCTTGGCAATGAGGCCTGCGGCCATGGGATCTCCATGCGTTTTGTAAAAGGCGTAGAGCACCAGCCCCGTGCCGTAGAATAGGACGAGCACGGGCAGGATGAGCCAGAGCTTGATCCACAGGGAGCGCTGCGCCTCTTTCAGACTGCCTGCGGTGAGATAGCGCTGCACGGACACCTGGTCTGTGGCCATCTGCACCAGATGCAGAAACGCCGCCGCCAGCAGCACGGCCCAGAGATTCACACGCTCGGAGAGGCTGAAGGAGAGGCTCAAATCGAGCCGATGATCCGCCACGGCGGTGTCCCACACGCCGCCAAATCCTCCGGGGATCTTTCCCACGGCCACCAGTACGATGACGAGCTGCCCGCCAAAGAGCACGATGAGCTGCATCACATCCGTCCAGATGACGGCGCGCATGCCGCCCAGCGCAGTGTACAGCGTGGTCAGCACACCCGAGGCCAGGATGGTGAGCCACAGCGGCATGCCGGTGACTTTTTCCAGCGCCAGCGCAGGGGCATACGTGGCCGCTGCCAGCCACAGCGCCACGCGGAAGATGAAGAGCCCGGATGCCAGCAGCCGCACGGAGAGGGAGAAGCGCTCCTCCAGAAACTGGTACGCTGTGAAGAAGCGCGACTGGTAAAACTTTGGCAGCATGTACAAGCAGGTGAACGGCGTGGCGATGAAGAAGGCCAGGATCACGTAGGCAAAGGCGAAGCCGTTTTTGTACACATCCGCCGGGCCTGCGAGGTAGCTGATGCCGGAGAAAAGCGCCGCCAGGATGGACATGGCCACCAGGATGCTGTTCATGCCGCGCCCCGCCAAAAAGTAGTCGCCGAGAGATTTGGAGCCACGCGCCGACAGCAGGCCCACGCCCACAGATGCCGCCAGGTAGCCGCCGAAGATGGTGTAGTCGAGCCAGGAGAAATGAGTCATGCGCGGGCTGGTTTTATACCGCAGAAGAACGACCACCCGCCAGGCTGTTTTCTGGTCAGTTTTCTGAACCAGACGAATAGGCGCGCAAAAATCGCCCCCGGGTGTTATTCATGAAATCTGCCGCCATGTCAGAAGCCGCGCCCGCCACCACGTCTCTGCCTTACACCGACACCAAGCCGGCCGGGCATGCCGATTTCTATTTTGCCATCAATGCCACCTTCCGCTTCATCCTGAGGCATCGTGGCGAGGAGGCGCTGCGGAGCTGCTGGCGGGACATCGGCGGCAGCTACTACCGCCCGGTTTCAAAGCAGTGGACGGAGCAGGGGATGCATGGCGTGGCGGAGTACTGGCGCGCCTTTTTCAAAGCCGAGCCCGGAGCCGAGGTGGAGGTGGTGGAGTCTGCTGACGAGGTGCGTCTGGAGGTGGCACGCTGTCCGGCCATCCATCATCTGCGTACGCACGGGCGGGAGATCGTGCCGCAGTTCTGCCAGCACTGCTATTTTGTCAATGAGGCCATCGCCTCGCCAGCGGGGCTCACAGCGCGTGTGTGTGGTGGCAATGGCACCTGCACTCAGCGCTTCATCAAACGCACGGTGGAAGCCGAAGCCCAAAATCTGGAGGACATCGCCACGGCATCATGATCGGCTGCTACGACTTCTGCGGGCACTATGAGTGGACCTTTGAGTGGCTGCGCCAGCAGGGCGGGCATGAGCTGGTGCGCGCCTACTGGGACGAGGCCATCCATCAGGACTCCCAGCTCCATGCCTCCCAGCTCATCGGGGAAAAAGGAATCGAGGGCATGAAGGAATACTGGGGCCCCACGCTGGCGGACGAGGGCGCGGTGTATGAGCGCACGGTCACGGAGGATGTCTTTCGCATCGACATGCACGAGTGCCCCTCCAAGGGCTTTCTGCTGCGCAATGGGCTGCATCAATACGCCGACTACTGCGACCACTGCATGGGCTGGATCGGCCCGCTGATGCAGAAGGCCGGATTTGTCATCGACCACGAGCACAACCACTGCGGCCAGTGCTGGTGGGAGATGCGGCGCATAGACGATGCCTCTCCTGCCAGCGCACCCGGAACCCTGGCAGGCACCAGTGATGTGCGGCTGCGCCCCGGCTGGAAATCCCCCGCCACCGACCACTATGAACGCGCCACGGATCCCGATGACAAGACATAGCTTTGACCAGCCGCGCCAGCGTCTTGGAGTGCGCCAGCCCTCTGGCGCTTTCGGGTGTCCACCGGCCTGCGGAAAGCTCCAGAGGACTGGAGCACTTCAGGACGCTCTCGCGTTCTTGTGCGCCATGTTGCTTGTGTCACATGCAGGTGTCATTCACGCCGCAGACTGGCAGCCTCTGCCACCGCTGCCGGAGCCAAACGGTGGCTTCATGTGCGGGGTGCATCAGGGAAAGATCATCATCGCAGGCGGTACACGCTGGATGGATGGGAAAAAACACTGGCTGCGCGCCGTGCATGCCTATGCCCCCGCAGAGGGAAAGTGGACGCAGCTGCCTGAGCTTAGCCACGCGCTGGCGTATGGGACCACACTGCAAACCGCAGACTCCCTGGCATGGCTGGGCGGCAGTGATGGCACGCAGCCGCTAAAATACCTGGAGGTTCCGGAGGGGGGCAAGATCCGCGTTCAAATCCCCAGCCTGCCGGATGCTGTCGTGCTGGCTGCTGGTGGTGTGGTGACTGGGAAATACATCGTGGCTGGTGGCACGCCGGATGCCGCCGACATCGCCGGTGTCACTCGCGCAGTGAATGCAGTGGCATTTTCTGGTGGTATGTGGCATGTATCGCCTCTGGCCGGCTACCCCGGCAAGCCATTTGCCGTAGCCGCCTCCGCTGTGGCGGGGGATGAGCTCTTCGTCTTTGGCGGCATGAACTACGACGCCGCAGCCGCCGCGCCGGTCAATGCCACCGAGGCCTACGCTTTCTCACCCGCGAAAAACACCTGGCGCAAACTGCAGCCCCTCACCGTGGCCACTCGCGGCATGACCGCCGTCGCGCTCGATGATCAACACCTCTACCTTGCCGGAGGTTATTCCAACGAATTCACCGCCGATGCCTTCATCTACGATGTGAAGTCCGACACCTATGCCAGAGCCAAATCACTGCCCTATGCCGCCATGGTGAGTCTGGTAAAGCTCGGCGATTACCTTTACTGCCTCGGCGGCGAGGATAAAAAGCAGTCCCGCACCGACAAATGCCACCGCATTCCACTGGATGCGCTGCGGCAGCCCTGAGGCGTTCTTATTTGGCCCCGGCTGGCTTCAGGCGGATCTTGTACCACGCGGCACCGCCTTCGGGATCGGGGATCTTGACCACATAGTGGTCTCCCTTCAGGCCGCCGCTGGTGGCGGCACGCATCTGGGCTTTGCCATAGCGCTCATTCGTGGTGGTGACGGAATCTACGACCAGGTCGAGAGAATGGACGGGGAAGGGGTAAAGATCGCACATGTCCGGGCCACGTGTGCCCTGGGTGCGCCACTTGGGCTTCCAGCGGCTGCCGTTCACATAGCAGGGGTCTTTGGCATCATCGTTCATGCCCACCTTGGCCTCACCGCCTAGCACTGCCCAGTAGATGCCTTCCTTGGTGATGTGCAGCTCGGTGTTTCCATCCACATAGCCCTCGATGGTGATGGGCTTGTCCTCAGATTCATCTTTGCCCACAGGCTTTTCCTTGCTCGCCATCAGGGGAGACAGTGTGCCTATCTCATCATTGAGCTGCCTGGCCCGTGCATCGGCGGCATTGGCATTGTCCAGGTCTCCGGATTTGAGCAGTGTCGTCTTGAGCTCCTCCAGCTTTGGCACGTAGAGCCTGTTCAGGCCGACCACACCGGCGCAGACTTTGGCTGAATGCTCGGTCAGGATGCGAGCGGCCTCGGCTGGCAGATCAGGAGCGGTGGTGTTGGGCTTCACAGCCGGAGCGGCGGTGATGGCCGGCAGTCCGGTGATGATGGCATGGGTGGCGTTGGCACCTGCCAGATTCCCGGCGGACATCTGGGCTTTTTTAACCGCCTCCAGCTGGAGTTTGGTGGCCTCATTCAGCCGCTGAAGTCCGGACGAGCGCTTGGCCGCATACTCCGTATTGATATCCGCCAGCGTCGCCGCCTGGAGTTGTCCAAGAAATATCAGGCAGGGGATGAGGAGGCGTTTCATGACTTGGTGCTCGTGATTTTGTCAAGGGTGGCTAGGAGTTCACATTAATGACAAACGATGAAGTGAGGCAAGCCGGAAAGGATGGCAGATGAAAAGGGCGCATGCCGGGCGATGCGCCATCCTCTGAATTTTAGGCTCCTTTGCGCGTGTCTTGTGTGCAGCACTGATGAGGGCTGCCGTTCTGCCTGCCGCGTATATTCAACTCACGCCCGGCTCTTGTCTCCACGGAAACGGTTCCAGAACGAGGGCTTGCTCGGGATGGCGCGGCGGATTTCCACCACGGGTTTCTTTTTGGAAGCTGCAGCTGGTGTGGGTGGCGGAGCGGACTTGGGCTTCACGGCCTCTTTTTCTTTCTCCGGCGCAGCGGGTGGAGTGGGTGGCGGGCTGTCCTGGGTCTGAGCGGGGCCGTAAATCTCGCGTGTTTTCTGGTGCAGCATTTCGGCTTCGGCAGCGCGCTGCATGGAGTCGCGGATGCTGTTGGGCACGGCGTTTTCTGTCAGCGGTGGCAGCAGCGGATTGGGGCCTGCGGCCCAGGAGCCCAGCGAGGGCATGAGGGAGGAGATCTCTGTCTGATTATTCACGCGATGCAGACCGATGACGCGCAGTGAGGTGCCAAAGAGGTAGAAGATGGTGCCTTCGTCCAGACCTTCCACCATGCTGCCGCCACGCTGCAGGATGGGGTTGCCGCGCAGGATGATTTCATCCTGGTTGATGTAGGCCTCCTGGCAGAGTGCCTTGGCGGGCTCGTTGAAGTTCATTTCCAGGAAGACCTTGCCACGGGCACGCGCCTTCAGCGGCTTGCCATCGGCGGAGTATTTGAAGACCTGGATCGAGTCCGCAGCGATCTTCAGATAGGGCGGAAATTCCAGCTGCTGCGTGGAGATGCTCTTGGCCTCCATGAAGCTCATGCTCAGCAGGAAGCTCAGGTCTGTGGGAGACTTCACCAGCGTGGCGTCCTTGGCCTCGGTAGCTGTCTTGCCACTGGCTGCGGCATTCGTCGCAGCGGTGTTCAGGCCGGCGCACCCAGCGCACAGCAGCACCGATGCCAGCAAGGCTGCGGTGGCGGATTTGGACTGGAGGAGATGAGTCATCTGCACGGCTTAGATACACCGGAAGATGCTTTTGCTCATCTTGAAATTATTATAATTGAGCCGCAGGGGCTGTTCTGGTGGCTCCACGGCGCTCGTAGGAGGCAAAGCGCATGCCGTGCGCGTGCATGGCATCGGCCGGAAAGTCCTCGCGCTCAGTCATTTGCCACAAGGCGGGATCGATCTTGGGGAAGGGAACTCCGCCGCCCAGAGCGGCGTCCACGTGGGTGAGCAGCAGGCGGTCGGCATGGGGCATGGCGGCGGCGTAGGCGTCTCCACCCCCGCAGACAAACAGCTCGCGGGCACCTTCTGCCCCTGCCAGATGCAGCGCCTCAGCCACACTGGAAACCCTGTGACCGCAGGGCGGTGTGAAGTCTGACCTGTGTGTGAGCACCAGCGGGCGGTGGTCTTTAAACCAGCCCAGCATCTCCTCATACGTGCGGCGGCCCAGCAGCAGCCACTGGCCGCGTGTGGCTGCGCGAAAGTGCTCCTGATCGCGTGGCAGGCGCCAGGGGACTCCGGTGCCTGTGGAGATGAATCCATCAGCGGAGACGACGGCGATGAGGGTCAGCAGCGGAAGCGTGCTCACTCAGTAGATGGCGGATTCACCTTCGCAAAGCAGACGTACCCGCTGCTCCAGTCCGCGCTCGCGGGCGGCTTTCATCAGGCGTTCGGCGGGCTCGTGCATGGGCTCGCCGCCCAGCGGAAAGGTGTCGTGGTGCATGGGCACCATGGACTGCGCGCCCATCATTTGGAAGGCATCGAGCGCCTCTTCAGGGTTCATGTGCACCTGCCTGCCGCTGGGTGCGTCATATGCGCCGATGGGCATGAGCGCGAGATCGATGCTGGCGCGTTTGCCGATCTCCTGGAAGCCGTCAAACATGGCGCTGTCGCCACAGTGGAAGAGGCAGCGCTGGGGGGACTTGATGAGGTAGCCGCCGAACTGGCGGTGGGTGTCGTGGATCATGCGCGCGCCCCAGTGGCGTGCCGGAGTGAGGGTGATGCGCAGGTCTTTGAAGGTGGCGCTTTGCCATGTTTTAAGCTCCACGATGTGTCCGAATCCGCAATTTTTCACCACCTTGCCCACTCCTTCCGGCACGATGATGGGCTGGGCGGCGGCCAGCTTGCGCAGGCTGGGCAGGTGCAGGTGGTCGTAGTGCGCGTGGGTCACCAGCACGAGATCAATATGAGGCAGGTCATTGGCCCAGACGCTGGGGTGGCGCACGCGCTTCACCGGGCCGTGCCATAGAGCCCAGTTGGGGTCGATGGCGATGTTCACTCCGCCCACCTGGGCAAAGAAGCCGGCGTGGCCCAGCCAGGTGACGGCGATCTCATCACTGGAGGCCACGGGCAGACAGCCAAAATCCTGACCTGGGCGGCGCGGGGCCAGCAGGGTGGGGATGAGCACCTCATTGAGGAAATTGAAATTGCGTTTGCGCCAGCCTTCCGTGGGCAGCAGTCCGATGCGGTTTCCTTCCGTCTGTGCTTTCTTCAGCAGTCCACGTTTCTTGGGCGGACTGGGGTTTCCAGCCCCGCCAGATGAGGAAGCGGGATCGAAGAGCATGTGCGGCTGCTAATTTCCAATGATAATTAACGAACCGGACCCGCAAATTCAAGAAATAATGTGGGTAGGCGTGTAGCGGATGGAGGGACAGAAAAGAGGACTGGGAGCGCCCCTCGTCACTCATTGGCTTATTTCCTGCCCGCTGTTTTCACTGTGCCCACCGCTGTGACCCACTTGCCCTTGGTCACGATCTTCTCCACCACGAGGCCTGCGCGTTTGCCGGCGGCAAGGCAGTCTTTGGCCTGGGATTTGAGAATGCCGGAGAGCATGAGGATGCCTCCGGGTGCCACGGAGCGAATGAGCTGCGGAAAAGCGGCCTCAAGGACGTCGTGGAAGATGTTGGCTGCCACGATGTCCCAGGTCTGTTTGGGTTCCCACTTCAGTACATCCACGCGGGTGAAGCGTGTGCGCGGGGTGTCATTGCGGACGGCGTTTTCCTGGGAGATTTTGACGGCGGCTTGATCGTAGTCGCAGCCCCAGATGCGGGCGGCGCCCAGCTTTTCCGCTGCTATGGCCAGGATGCCGCTGCCGCAGCCGAGGTCGGCCATGGTCCACTTTTGCCCTGCGGCGTTTTTCTCCCTGGCGGCGTCCACCAGCAGGCGCAGCACGGTGGCGGTGGTGGCATGGTGGCCGGTGCCAAAGGCCATGTCAGCCGGCACTGCGATGATTTCACGGCCTGGGAATTTGGCTCGGGCCTGCTTGATCTCGGCGGCAGTCTTCACCGCGCAGATGACAAAGGCATCCCGCACTTTCACCGGCGGCGGAGTTTGAGAGGAGTGTGCGGCCCAGTTTTCGATCTTCAGCTTGGTCACGCTGCCGCCAAACTGCTTTTGGATGGCCTTGAGGAGCTTTGGATCTTCGCAGTAGCCCTCCAGTTTGCTGGTCTTGCTGCCGGGGCTGCTGGTGACAACCAGGGTGACGTCGCTGATTTCCGCGAAACGTTCTTCCCATGAGTCAGCCGAACGTGAAGCTGTGAGTTTGGTCCAGACGAACATGCTTTGTCGGAGGCGAATCCATCTCTCTGTGAGAGATGGAGCGGGTGACGCGATTCGAACGCGCGACATCTTCCTTGGCAAGGAAGTGCTCTACCACTGAGCTACACCCGCTTTTGCGTTGGGATGGTTATACTGGCGCATGATCTGAATCGTGCAAGCGCAAAGTGTGTTTCTTGAGAATGATTTTTTTCAGACCATGCTGCGCCGATGAAAACTCCCGCATGCATCTGGATCAATGGACGCGTCATCAGCACGGCAGACGCACGCATCTCTCCCTTCGATCATGGGTTTCTGGTAGGAGATGGTGTGTTTGAAACTCTCGTGGCACGAGGTGGCAGGCCCTTCACGCCCACGCGCCACTGGCGGCGTCTGGTGAATTCATGCACGGCCATGGGCATCGCGCCTCCTGCGCAGGAGCTGTATGAGCGCGCCATGCTGGAGACGATGCAGGCCAACGGGCTGGGCGATGCACGCATCCGCGTCACGCTGACCAGCGGCGACGGTCCTCTTGGTTCAGACCGTGGAGACGCGCCCGCCACCATGACTGTGGCTACGACGTTGCTTAAACCCTGGCCGCCCACGGAGACGGTCATGACGGTGCCGTGGACGCGCAATGAGCGCAGCGCTCTCGCAGGCATCAAATCCACCTCGTATGCCGACAACGTGCGCGCCCTGGCTCTTGCGCATGACCAGGGGGCAGGGGAGGCGCTCTTTGCCAACACGCGCGATGAACTCTGCGAAGGTACGGGCACCAACATCTTTGTGGTCATGGATGGCTGTGTGAAGACTCCGCCTCTCAGCTCAGGCTGCCTGCCTGGGGTGACTCGTGCGCTGGTGCTGGAAGCCTGCGCCGCCGCAGGCATGCCGGTGGAGGAGAAAGCGCTGCCCATGAGTGTGCTGCAAACCTGTGATGAGGCTTTCCTCACCTCCAGCACACGGGATGTGCATCCGCTGGCACGCATAGATCAACGCAGCATGCCCGGTGCGGACGGTGCGGTGACGCAGCGCGTGGCACAGGCGTTCCGGGATTATGTGGCAGGGCGGGATGATCCTTAAAGCAGAAGACAGCCATGGCCGCAGCCAATGCCATTCATGCCTGACACCGCATTTTCGACTGTGCCAGGCGCAAGCAAGGGGGATTCAAAAAACTTGAAATAAAAACGCCCTGTCATACTCATGCATGCAGAGATGAAACGTGCCCTCCAGATGAGTCTGATGATGCTGGTGCTGCTGATGCAGACAGCACCGCTGATCATCGTTGCCTCTCCGCAGGAGGAGAAATGCCAGATGGCATGCTGTGGGTGGCTGGAGGTGGCAGGCATGTCAGACTGCTCGTGCGCCGAGCCATCTTTCCCGGATCAGAATCTCCCCGCACAACTGCCGCCTGCCTCTGAAGGTCGCGGCTTTACCCCGCAGGTGGTGTGGACGGAGCTGTCGCAGGATTTTCATTTCTCTCCTTTCCAGGAAAAACAGACGGGCTGCACGATCCGGCCCACTGCTGAGGGGCGCGCCAGCACCCGGCCTCATGTAAGGCTGAGCGTGCTGCACTGCTCCCTGCTGACCTGAATCCGGCCGAGCACAGACGCACTGTGCCTGCATCACACGGTCCCATCAGGGGCCTCATGCTTTGCAGGCGTGGCCTCTTGTCACAACGCCCTGATTCAGCTTCCCCGTGAAAACACTTTCTCTTTTGGCGTGTGCCGTACTCCTGGCACCCGGCGCAGCTCTTGCCTGCGACACCTGCAAGAAACCCCAACCGTCCCCCGGCCAGCGGGTCGTCGAGTACGACCTGCACATCTCCGAGCAGCGCCTTGCCCCTGCGGGCAGGAAAGTGCGTGCCCTCATCATCAATGGAGGCATCCCCGGGCCGGTGCTGCGTTTCCGTGAGGGGGACTACGCCCGCATCCGCGTCCACAATGACCTGCGGAATGAGGAGACCTCCACGCACTGGCACGGCCTGCTGCTGCCAAACAAGGAGGATGGCGTGCCACACGTCACCACACCCCCGATCAAGCCCGGCACCACCCACACCTTTGAGTTTCCGCTGCGGCAGAGCGGCACCTACTGGTTTCATTCCCACACCCACCTGCAGGAGCAGAGCGGCGTTTACGGCGGCATCGTCGTGGAGCCGCGCGGCGGCGAGCCGGTGAAGGCAGACCGCGAGCAGGTGCTCATCCTCTCCGACTGGACCAATACCGACCCGCATGAGGTCATGCGCATGCTCATGCGCGGCAGCGACTACTTCGGCCTCATGCGGAAGAACTCGCAGACCATCCTCGGCGCGTGGCAGCGCGGCAATCTGAAGGACTACTTCCTCAGAGAATGGAATCGCATGGTGCCGATGGACGTCTCCGATGTGGGCTACCACGCCTTTTTAATCAATGGCCAGCGGCAGACCCGCATCACCGGCAGCCCCGGCGAGCGCGTGCGCCTGAGGGTCATCAATGCCTCCGCCGCCACCTACTACCATCTCAGCTCCAGCGCTGGTCCTATGACCATCGTGGCAGCAGATGGCCCGCCCGTGCAGCCTGTGCAGGTGGGCAGCTTTCTCATGGCCATCGCAGAAACCTACGACCTCATCATCACCATTCCCGCCGGTGGCGAGTATGAGCTGCGGGCCACCGCACAGGACGGCAGCGGGTACGCCTCCGCCTTCTTTGGCGAGGGAGAGCGGCATGCGGCCGCCAGCCCTCCGCGCCCCAATCTCTACCAGATGGATCAGATGCTCGCCCTCTCGCTGGAAGAGCAGGAGGCAGATCCCCGCGCCCCACTCCGGCTGCCCCGCCCAGGCTCGCCTTACAAGCTGCTCAAAGCCACGCATGACACGACGCTTCCGTCAAAACTCCCGCTCCGCCGGATCACCCTGCACCTCACCGGAGACATGGTGCGCTACGTCTGGAGCTTCAATGGCAGGACCATCGCCCAGGAGCCTTATATCAAGATCAGGAAGGGGGAGATCATCGAGCTGGAGCTGGTGAATGACAGCATGATGCACCACCCCATACACCTGCACGGCCATTTCTTCCGCCTGTTGCTGGGCGGCGGCTCACGCTCCCCACTCAAGCACACCGTCGATGTCCCCCCCATGGGCCGGCGGCTGGTCGAATTTGAGGCCAATGAAGACAAGGACTGGATGTTCCACTGCCATATCCTCTATCACATGATGAGCGGCATGGCCCGGGTGTTTCGCTATGAGACGGACGATACTGCCGCGCCTCATCATCATGGCGATAATATGAGCGAGACAACTGAGGACACGCTCGCCAATGCCGCCGGGCTCACCGGCATGACGGCCGTGTCTCACGCTGAGCACACAGCCAAGCCGCGCTCCTTTTTCAGCCATGATCACGCCGCCGCCGGACTCGGCGAGCACGCCCATGACATGAGCTATTTCTGGGGCGCGGCATCTCTCCAGACGCAGATGAGCAACGGCCTGCTTTCCTGGATGAACCCGAAAAACAACCTGCTCCTCTCCTGGGAGCTGGGCTGGCGGCGCAAGCCCTACACCGAGCATGAAGTGGACGCGATCTACCAGCGCTACTTCAACATGAACTTCCAGGCCTACGCAGGCTTCCGCTTTGCCAACCATGGCGGCGGAAACCGAATCATCGCCGGGTTCAACTACCGCCTCCCCCTCATGTTCCTCGCGGACTTCACCGTGGACGGCAACGGCAACGGCCGGTTTCAGATTTCCAAGCGCTTTCAGCTCACCCCGCGCCTCGGTGTGTCTGGCTACGCTTTTTATGACACCGGCAGCCGCTGGGAATGGAGCACCGCAGCCGACTACACGCTGGCGCGCAATGTCTCCCTCTCCGCCAGCTATCACAGCGACTACGGCCCCGGCGTCGGCCTCATCATCCGCTTTTGATGGAACTCAAACCATCAACTCTGCACCCCAAAATAAAACACAGACATACAACCATGAAAACAAACACACTCATCCTTCTCTCCAGCCTGCTGCTCAGTTTTGGGCTCATCTCCTGTGCCGGAACCTCCAGCACTGGCGGTGCCAAACCCTATCCGCTGAAGGTCTGCCTCGTCACAGGCAATGACCTCGACAGCATGGGCGGCCCCGTCAGCACCGTGTACAACGGCCAGGAGATCAAGTTCTGCTGCAAGCCCTGCCTCAGGAAGTTCGAGGCCAATCCTGCCAAGTATCTCTCGAAGCTCTAAGCAGCCCGGCCTTCTCCGCTCTCGCATACGCGCGGCGGCGGCAAACCATTTCCCAGGCGGTGTCCTGCAGCCTGGGGCTCCAGACAACAATAAACACAAATACACCATGAAAACGAAGCTCATCCGCACCACCCTCCTCGGCAGCAGTGCGCTCAGCGCCCTGCTGCTCGCCTCCTGCCAGGCTCCCGCCTCTGCGCCACACAGCGCAGTCACATGAATCAAGTGCCACACCATTCACTTCATGTCGCCTGCCTCCAATGGCCCTGGCCCGAAGGGGCTCGTGACTCTGAAGCACTCTGACAGCATGAGCTGTGCTGACTGTGAAAACCAGGTCGTGGCCATGCTGAAAAGCGGCAGCCTGACCACTCATGCATGCAAGACCTGCGGAGGCACTCTGCACCACTGCACCGGCCACTGATCCATGCCAGGGGCAAATGCCGCCTGCGCACGCGCCGCAGGCGGTCTTGCTCACTGGCAGTCGCAGTCCAGGCAGCCATGCCTGGCGCAGCTGCGGCAGATGTTTTCCACCTGCGCACGCAGTTTCTGCCGAGCGCGCAGGAGTCGCACATTCACCGTATTGACGCGCTGCTGGGCGGTCTTGGCGATCTCTGTGGGTGACTCTCCGCCGAGATCGATGCGCCTCAGCAGCTCCGCATCCGCCTCAGGCAGCAGAGGCAGCATTTTCATCACACACTGACACAGGGTCTTTTCATCCTCGAGAGAAACGGACTGCGGCAGCTCCAGCCGGAGCATGGGCAGCGCTTTTTCCTGCGTCATCCTGCGCCGGTGCGCATCGATGATGGCATGGCGCAGCACACGGTAAAACCACACCACGACCCCCTCGCTGTCCGCAGGCGCCTGACCGGAGCGCAGCGCCTTCAGCAGGCATTCCTGCACCAGATCGGCCGCCAGATCGGGGTCTCCCGTGCGGGAGCGCGCAAAGCCCACAAAGGCATCGAGATGCTGAAGAAGCGCGTCCGGGATCATCACCCGATCATACGAGGCGTAAGAAAGCCTGTAACATTTTTTATCTGCTGCGTGAGCAGGAATGAAGGGGGCATCCCTTCGGCCAACTCTTAACTCAACCTCTGAAATCCATGAACCTTCCACAGAAATTCGAACTCACCGGCTTGTCCTGCACCTCCTGCGTGGAAAAAATCACCGCAAGGCTGCAGAAGCATCCAGACATCACCGAAGCTGTCGTCACCCTGCATCCTCCCCAGGCCAGCATCAGGACCAATCACGTGCTTAGCGATGAGGAAATGAACGAGTGGCTGCGTCCTCTGGGGAAGTATCAGGTGGCCGCGCCGGCTGCTTCTGACGAATCCGAGCTGCCCGACACAAGCACCAGCACTTACCGTCCGCTCATCATCCTTCTGAGCTATCTGCTGCTGGTTATCACGGCAGTGAATGTGATGAAGGGCGGCTTTGATCCGGCGCTTTCCATGCGGCTTTTCATGGGCGGCTTCTTCATCGCTTTTTCCTTCTTCAAAATGCTCGACCTGCGCGGCTTTAGCGATGCCTACCGCAGCTACGATCTCGTGGTCAAGGTGCTGCCATCGTATGGATTCGTGTATCCCTTCATCGAGCTCCTTCTCGGCCTCGCCTACCTGGCTAACGTGCAACCCACTTGGGTGAATGCCATCACGGCGCTGATCATGGGCGTGAGCCTGCTGGGCGTGCTCAGGGCGGTGATGTCCAGGAAAGCCATACGCTGCGCCTGCCTCGGCACGGTTTTCAACCTGCCCATGTCCACCGTCACCATCATCGAAGACGGCCTCATGCTGGTCATGGCATGCTGGGCACTGATCCATCCATGAGGACAGGCTATGCCGCTTGTGTCTTGCTGTGGCGGCAAGCCGTCATGATTTCGTCTCATACACCGCGCCTAGCTTTAGCAGCAGGGCTTCCAGCTTGGAGTAGTACTCGTCCTCGTTCATCTTGGCGCGCTGGTCTTTGAGCGTTTTTAGTTCGCGTTCGAGAGCATCGCGGGTGGTGCGCTGGGCGTCGGTGAGCTGCTGCTCTTCGGGGCTGAGGACGAGGACGAGCTGCGCGGCGCGTGCACCATCAATGGGGGCTGCGGTGGTGGCGGGGGCTTCGGCTTCCAGCACCTCGCTGCGGGTGCCGATGCCGTCGCCGTTGTCTTCGATCAGGGCGTGCTCGGTGGCCAGGCGGCCTTCGTTTTCATAGAAGAGCGCGGCGGACTTGCTGGCGTGGCGGAAGGCTTCGAGAAGAGAGACCTGCTTGTCCTGATTCAGGTCGGCGTCGGGCAGTCCGCCGATGGCTTCGGCGAAGTACTCGCCAAAGCGGGCGTAGAAGACTTCGTCAGGGCTTTTGGTGGAGGTGATGATGATGCGGCCTTTGCCGGAGAGCGCCTTTAAAAAGCCGCCGCTGGAGGAGGCGGTGTGGATCACGGCCACCTCCTGCTTCAGCGGCTTGAGCCAGCCTGCGAGCTGTTTCATATCCAGGTCCGGCCCCTCGGTGTTGAACTTGGCATCGCGCCCGTCAAAGGTGCCGTGGCCGATGAGCACCAGCCAGAGCGAGTGCGAGGCATCGGCGGTGGTGAGAGCCTGGGCGAGATCCTCCACAGATTTCTCTCCGCGTATGATCTTGGAGGGCACTTCGGCTTTGACGCAGGCGTTCGTCCACGCCGTGACCTGGGTTTGGAATTTCTTGCCGTATTCCTCCGTGCCGGATGCACCGAGGACGATGACGACATCCAGCGTGCGCGGGGCGGCGTGGAGCTGCATGCCGGTCAGCATGAGACAGAGGGCGGTCCAGAGCTTAAGCGCGTTCAGATGTTTCATCATGCCATGCCTCCCTTTCTACGCAGAAACCACTCCGCGCCGATGAGCAGCAGCAGCGCAAGGAAGATCCACGGCGAGTGCCACAGCGGGGTGGAAAGCGTGACCTCCACTGGCACGCGGATGTTTTTCAGCAGCTCCGGCAGGCGACCGATCTCCTCCAGTGTGAGCATCTGCCCCTGGGTGTCCGTGGCGATGCGCTGCATCAGCGCCTTGTCGGGCTCCAGACGGCTGAACTCCACGGCCTGCGGATCGTACGTCCATCCAGTGGCGCGGGTGCCGAGGGTGGCGTGCTTTTCCATGTCCTCCACGCTGGCGGTGGCGCGGTAGTTTCCAGCGGCGCTGGCAAAGAACTCGGTCTCAAACAGCCCCGCCTCCTTGAGGCTGGGCTCGGCGAAGAGCTGGGATTTTTTGCCGTCGGGCTGTGTCACCTCCACCTTCACCATGGCGTCTCCGTGGGCTTTGAAGGCGCGGTCTCGTACACGCACGGAGAGCTTCACACGCTCGCGGTCGGCGGCGTCGGTTTCTGCGGCGAAGGTGATGCTGTCCGTCACATCCACCACCAGCCAGCGCATGAGCTGCCGCCAGGCACGCTCCATGTCCTTGCGCTGCTCCTCGTCCTTCATGCCCCAGCGCCAGAGGTCCGCCACCAGCACACTGCCTACGCGGCCTTCGCCAAAGCGCTGGGACACGATGGCCGGCACCGTGGTCTGCGCTGCGTCTGACACCGTGGCCAGAATGCTGGCGCCCGGTTTGATGGAGAAGGTCTGATTGATGGAAAAGAAGGCGGGCATGGTGGCCAGGCGCTTCTCATCCTCGGCGCGGTCGGTGCGCAGGCGCATCCAGGGCTCCAGCCAGCCTTCACGGGTTAAATTAAAGCGCGCATCCAGCATCGGGCCCGTGGTGCTGGTGCGGTCCAGGTACACCGGGAGCATGCTGCCGATGGGCGTGTGGTCATACCCGCCTGCCTGGTAGCACTCCTGCCCGCCGAGCATGAGCAGCGCGCCGCCGCGCTCGCTGACAAAGCGCTGGATCAGATGCATCTGCTCCTGGGTAAAGAAGGCTGCCTCCAGGTCATCGATGATGATGGCGCGGTACTCGCTGAAAAGATCCTCGGCGGATTTGGGGAAGCCGTCGCTGAGTTCTTTGGAATCCCGCGTGCCCAGACGGATGAGCACAGGCTGGTCGTAGCGCTGGGCTTCCTCGCCCTCCTTGGCACCAAAGCCACGGAAGAGCGGATTGCTGCTCTCTCCCGCATGGCCGCGCCATTCAAACTTGGGCTCGCGTTTGGCGATGCGCACGAGGCTCGGCATCTGGATGTCGTCATCTCCTGCGATGGCTCGGCGCAGGTACTTGTACTCCCAGTTTGGACGACCTGCGATGTAGAGCACGCGGTAGGGGCCTGCGCCGCGATCCGCCGCCAGCAGCCGCGTGTTGTTGGCCAGCGTGGCCTCTTTCACACCTTCGGCCTTGAGTTCAAGCTTGTGAAAGGTCACGCCCGGTTTGGCCACCGGGATGCGCAGTCGCACGGTCTGTGGCGAGTCTCCATTGAAGGTGATCTTCTCCGTCACCACCGCCTTGCCCTGCTCATCCAGCGCGGAAAGTGTGGCCTGTTTTCCACTGAGGCCATGGGAGGACACACGGGAGGTGAGGGTGATGGGCGCATCCTCAAAGGGGCTGGTGGCCACCGTGGCATCCAGAATGGCGAGGTCCGGGGCAGGGGACTGCTTTCCAGCCAGCACGGTGAAGACGGGAGAACCAGCGGCCTGCGACTTCCACGCTGTGGCGTCTGTGGCATTGCCATCACTGATGAGCACCACGGCGGCGAGATTGCTGCCACCGCTGCGCAGCGTCATGAGCGTGCGGCAGAGGTCTGAGCGCGTACCGTCATATATAAGAGTGTGGAAATGCGGCACACTTTGCGTCTGGGCACCTGCCGTCATGAGACGCAGGCGGAAGTCCTCGCTCAGAGCGCGAATCCACGCTGCATCCTGCTTTCCATCATTGAGCGCTGCCGTGACCTGTGCGGCGCGTGTGGGCTCGCCGGGTTTTTCCGCAGTCTCCAGAGAGGCGCTGGTGTCCACCAGCACGATGATTTCATTCTCGCCCTTCTTCGGCTGCTGACTGGTCCACAGCGGGTCCAGCAGGCAGAGGGCTAGCAGAGCCAGAGCGGCCAGCTTGCAAAGCATGGCGGCCAGTCTGCGCCAGCCACGCAGCGGGCTGCGGCGGTAGCCCTGCCAGAGCAGCGCGAGGACGACCACGACCACCACGGCGGCGAGCCAGGTGCTGTGGGTGTTCTGCCAGAGGATGCGGGGCATGGGCTGCCAGTAAACGTGAGGTGCGGCCAAAAAGCTACATGACAACCGCTGTCAACGGCACTCGTTGCCAAAAAAATGAGCATCGAAGCGCTTGTCGGCGCGCCCATTCTCGATTTCATCCGGCGCATTATCACTCCCGCATCCGCCATGCCCCTCGTCGATCCCTATGCATTCCAGCTCGCCGGTTTCAGCGAGGGCGACGTGGATGAGATCCTGGCCGATCTGGAATACCTGCACCGCAACTCACGCTGGACGCACCGGCGTGATCAGATCGAGCGCATGATCGTGGAATCTCCGGTGATTTTGCTCGATTTCCTGCGCAGTGTGAGGCCGGAAGTGGTGCGCAGCGCCATGATACCCCGGCGGGTCAAGGACGCGGTACTTCGTTAAGACGGCCTTTTTGAGTCCTTGCGCACTGGCTGACATCCGCCACATTCGGCGTCCCTCCGTTCCGGCCATTGTGGGTCGGGCGTCGTATTCTATTTCCCCATGTTCAACTGGATCATCAAAAAAATCATCGGCACCAAGAACCAGCGCACCGTGCGCAAGCTCCAGCCCGTGGTGGCCGAGATCAACCGCATCGAAGCACAGCTGCAAAACGAGCCCGAGGAGGCGCTGCGCGAACGCACGCAGAAGTGGCAGGCGCAGTTTCGTGCCTTCCACACACCGCCGTTTCTCGGCGGGGTGGGCCTGCGCATCGCCGATGAAGCGGCGGTGGATGCCTGCTTGGAATCCGTGGAGCAGTACTTTGCCGCGCTGAAGCCGCATTTCCCTGCTCTGGACGACAGCTATCTGGCCAAAGGCGCCTGGCGCAGCGGCAGCCTGGAGAAGAAGAAGGCGAACGTGGACAGCTCCCGCGAGGCCTGGAACGCCATCCAGCCCGACTTTGCCGCCATCGAGCAGAAGATGCTCAATGACATCCTGCCGGAAGTGTATGCCGTGGTGAAGAACGCCGCACGCCGCATGTGCGGCCGCGAGATCATCGTGTGCGACCACCCGCTGAACTGGAACATGGTGCACTTTGACGTACAGCTCATCGGTGGTGTGGCCCTGCACCGCGGGATGATCGCCGAAATGGCCACTGGTGAAGGTAAAACTCTCGTGGGCACCCTGCCGGTGTATCTCAATGCCCTGACCGGGCGCGGCGTGCACGTGATCACCGTGAACGACTACCTGGCCCGACGCGACAGCGAGTGGATGGGCAGCCTGTACAAATTCCTGGGCCTGACCGTGGGCTGCATCCAGAACGACCAGCCGCCGCACATCCGCCGCGAGCAGTACCTCACCGACATCACCTACGGCACGAACAGCGAGTTTGGCTTTGACTACCTGCGCGACAACGGCATGGCCTCTAGCAAGGACCAGCAGGTGCAGCGCGGCCACTACTTTGCCATCGTGGACGAAGTGGACTCCGTGCTCATCGACGAGGCGCGCACGCCCCTCATCATCAGCGGCCCCGTGATGGCCGCCGAGAGCAATCACCAGTATGAGCGCTACAAGCCCCTCGTGGAGCAGCTGGTGCGCCGCCAGAACACCCTGTGCAACCGTCTCATCTCCGAGGCCAAGGAAGCCGCCGCCGCAGGCCACCTGGAGCAGGCTGGTCTGAAGCTCTTCCAGGTGCACATGGGCCAGCCCAAGAACCGCGCCCTCACCCGCTGCATGGAGGAGCCCGAACTCCGCCGCGCCATGGAAAAGGCCGAGCTCTCCCTCTACGCCGACACGCAGAAGGTGGAGTATTTCAAGCTCAAGGAGGAGCTCTACTACTTCATCGAGGAGAAGTCCCACGACGCCGACCTCACCGAGATGGGCCGCAATTTCCTCAGCCCTGACGAGCCGGACGCCTTCGTGCTGCCGGACATCGCCACGGTTTACTCTGAGATCGATGGAGACAAGACGCTCTCCGAAGACGCCCGCACCCGCAAGAAGGCTGAGATGCAGGACCGCCTCTCCCACCAGGGGCAGCGCATCCACCAGATCAGCCAGCTGCTGCGTGCCTACTGCCTCTATGAGAAGGACGTGGAGTACGTGGTGGAGGAAAACAAGGTCGTCATCGTGGACGCGCAGACGGGTCGCAAGATGGCCGGACGCCGCTGGAGCGACGGCCTGCACCAGGCCGTGGAAGCCAAGGAAGGCGTGCAGATCGACGCTGAAACGCAGACCCTGGCCACCATCACCATTCAGAACTACTTCCGCCTCTACCAAAAGCTGGGCGGCATGACCGGCACCGCCGAAACGGACGCCGCCGAATTCCACGACATCTACAGCCTCGACGTGCTCACCATCCCGACCAACCGTCCGGTGAAGCGTCAGGACCACAACGACAGCATCTACAAGACCCGCCGCGAGAAGTTCACCGCCGTGATCGAGCTGATCCGCGAGCTGCACGCCAAGGGCCAGCCGGTGCTCGTGGGCACCGCCAGCGTGGAAGCCTCTGAAATGGTCTCCCGCATGCTCAAGCTGCAGAAGATCACGCACAACGTGCTGAATGCGAAGTATCACCGCCAGGAGGCCGAGATCGTGGCCCGCGCCGGACAGCGCGGTGCCGTGACCATCTCCACCAACATGGCCGGCCGTGGTACGGACATCAAGCTGGGCGAAGGCGTCTCCGAGCTGGGCGGCCTCTTTGTGCTGGCCACCGAGCGCCACGAAAGCCGCCGCGTGGACCGCCAGCTGCGCGGACGCTCCGCACGTCAGGGCGACCCCGGCGAGAGCAAGTTCTTCCTCAGCTTTGAAGACGACCTCATGCGCAACTTCGGCGCCGCCGAGCGCATGACGAAGATGATGGAGCGCTTTGGCATGAAGGAGGGCGAGGAGCTCCAGCACCCCTGGCTGAACCGCAGCGTGGAAACCGCGCAGAAGCGCGTGGAGCAGCGCAACTACGTCTGGCGCAAGCGCGTCCTCGAATACGACGACGTCATGAACCAGCAGCGCGAGGTCGTGTATGAGTGGCGCAACGACGTGCTGAACAGCAACGACACCCGCATCCTCATCAATGAGGCTGTGGAGAAGGGGATCACCGAGCGTCTGGGCGCCTTTGTGTCCAAGGATGCCAAGGACGACGAAGGTTCTGACTACGAGGGCCTGCTCTCCTGGGTGAACACCACCTTCCCCATCGGCATGCGTGCGTTTGATGATGAGTTCATGGCGCTCGATTTCGACGCCAAGTCCGCCTTCCTCAAAGACAAGATCCTTGGTGCCTATGATGTGAAAGTGGGCAATGCCAACCCGACCGTGCTGCAGGAGATCGAAAAGATGATCCTGCTCAACGCCATCGACCGCCTGTGGCAGGAGCACCTCTTTGCGCTGGATGCGCTGAAGGAGGGCGTGAACCTGCGCACCTACGGCCAGAAGGACCCGCTCATCGAGTTCAAGCAGGAGGCCTTCACCATCTTCGCGGAGCTGATGAACAACATCAACGGCGAGGTCCTGGGCAATCTCTTCCGCAGCACGCAGCAGCTGGCCGCCTTTGAGCACTTCCTGGCTCAGATGGCCCTGCAGCAGGCCGGAGGAGAGGCACCCCAGCAGCGCCAGGTGGAAGAGGAAGAAGAACAGGAAGCCCCGCCGCCCAGCCCTGAGCGCGACGGCCCCCGCCTCATCCTGCCCAGCTCCGTAGGCCCCCGCCCCAAGCCCAAAGTGACCAACATCGGCCGCAACGACCCCTGCCCCTGCGGCAGCGGGAAGAAATACAAGCAGTGTTGTGGGCGGATAGCGTAACTTGCGGCTGAGTCATCCGCAGATAAGACCGTCGCATGCGCTACCTCCTTGCGTCTTTTTATCTGCTGCTGGTATGCCGTTTGTTCCTGCTGGACTTCGTCCTTGAGCCTACCAATGACGAGGGGCTCTGGCAGTGGAATGCACGCTGTGAGCAGTGGAGCCTTCCGGCTCACGGCATTCTGCACAATGCCCTGAGCCCGGTCAATCATTGGCTTAACCGTGCGCTTTTTGCCGTTGTTTCTCCTTCGCTGGTGACCAAGCGAGTTTTGTGCTCGCTGCTGGTGGCTGTGGCCGCAGGGCTGTCGTGCCTGAGGCTGGTGCGACGAGGGAATGAATCCGGAGCCGTCCTGCTGCTGGCCTGGCTTTGGATGGACCCTTATCTGTTTCGCATGGGCAGCTGGGCCATTTTGGAGCCGTTGTTGATGTTCGGAGTGGTGCTGTGGTACCACCGGGCCGAGCGTGTGGGCTTCAGCGTAAAAGACGCCCTGCTGGCCGGGGTGCTCACGGGTTTGCTCGTGGGGGTAAAGCTCACGGTCATCTGGCTGGTCGTGGGAGCATGCGCTTTCCTGGCGTGGTCGCGCAGAGTGAAAGAGCTGGCGGTTTTTATGGTGGCGACTGCGGCTGTGGCGGCGGCCTGTTATCTCTCCGTCTATCTGCAGTCAGACCAGGCGCGATATGTGGAAATCTGGCGCCAGCATACCACTGAGCGCACGCAGGTCGTGGCCAATCTCTGCGCGCTGTTTCAGGGGCTGCCGGACCTGCGCTCCGCTTTTTATGCCCTGACAGCGCTGCTGGGGTGCGGCTGGTGGCTGTGGCGCCTCGTCCGCCACGGCCAGAAGCTGGGTGCTTCTGCCTGGGCTGTGATGGCGGGGCTGGCGGCGCTGGCCACTCAGTCATGCCGGCCTGAGCGATATCTCTTTCTGATGGCATTTCTGGCCCTGCTGGCCGCGCTGGATGCAGGGATGCTGCGTCAGTGCCGGGGCTGGGTGACTGCTGCTTTTTTGGGGCTGGCGCTGTGTGCGAATGGGGTTTGGTATCGGACCTTTATCATGGCTCCGGCCAATGCAGGAGGGTGGGCGCTGCACGCCAGGCTGCAGGAGGGGGCGGCCAGAGGTGCTGCCATTGCCGCACCGCCGCATCTGGCCCTGGATCTCAGGTCGCCGGTGCAGCCCGTCTCAAACGGACTGCTTTCCATTCCTGCAGATGAAACATATCAGCCAGACCTCCTCGTGCTCCAAAATGCGGCGGCTGTGCCCTCAGGCGGAGATGGTCACCTCAGGGAGCAGATGCTGCAACGGAAGGCAGTGGTGACAGAAATCGGCTTTTACACGCTCTACGAAGCACCTCCAACCTCAGCCTTGCCAACACTCAAATGATGAACGCGAGAGAGCCTGCAGTCGTCATCATCGGAGCGGGGCCTGCCGGGCTCACTGCTGCCTACATGCTGGGTAAGGCGGACATTCCTGTTGTTGTTCTGGAGGCCGATCCCGAGCACGTCGGTGGTATCTCACGCACGGTGAGCTACAAGGGCTGTTTGTTCGACATCGGAGGACATCGATTCTTTTCCAAATCCGCCGAGGTGGAGCGTCTCTGGGATGAACTGCTGCCGGATGGCATGATGGAGCGCCCGCGCTCCTCCAGGATCTACTACCGTGGAAAGTTCTTCTCTTATCCGCTCGTGGCCATGGATGCGCTGATGAAGCTGGGGATTTGGGAGTCTTTTCGCTGCGGCCTTTCCTATCTGAAGGCGCGCCTGATGCCTGTCAGCAAGCCGCTGAATTTCCAGGACTGGGTGAGCAACCGCTTTGGAGCCCGTCTTTTCGAGATCTTTTTCAAAACCTACACGGAGAAGGTCTGGGGAATGAACTGCAAGGAGATATCTGCAGACTGGGCTGCACAGCGCATCAAGGGGCTGTCTCTCTCTACCGCCATCTGGAATGCGCTCTTTCCGCGTCGTGCTCCGACCGGGCCTGAGACCATCAAAACCCTCATCAACACATTCCGCTACCCCCGGCGTGGGCCCGGCATGATGTGGGAGGCCTGTGCCGCCAGAGTCACTGCGCAGGGCGGGCGCATCCTCATGGGCTGCCGGTTCCTCGGGGGAAGCTACGATTCCGCGACGCGGCGGTGGACGCTGTCGTATCGCGACAAGGATGGAAATATGCATCAGCTCCAGGCACAGCATCTGGTGTCCTCGGCACCCATCGCCGAGCTCATTCCCAGCCTTTGTCCTGCCCTGCCACATGCAGCCCAGGTGGCTGCAAAAGCCCTCAGGTATCGTGATTTTCTCACAGTGGTGTTGATGTACCGCCACGAAGACTCATTTCCTGACAACTGGCTCTATATTCATGATCCTGGTGTGAAAGTGGGACGGATCCAAAACTTTAAATCGTGGTCACCTGAGATGGTTTCTGACGAATCCATCTCCAGCTACGGCCTGGAGTACTTCTGCTTTGAGGGAGACGGGCTGTGGACCAGTCCTGATGACCAGCTCGTCTCGCTGGCCAAAGCGGAGATGGAGAAGCTCGGGCTGGCCATGCCTTCCGAGTGGGTGGATGGCTGCGTGGTCCGCCAGGCCAAGGCCTATCCGGTGTATGATGCTGACTATGCAACCCATGTGGATGAAATCCGCAGGGCGGTCAAAGAGCACCTGCCCGGGCTGCACCTGGTCGGACGCAATGGCATGCACAAATACAACAATCAGGACCACTCCATGATGACGGCCATGCTTTGCGCACAAAACATCATCAAAGGGGAGGAGCTGTACGATCTCTGGCAGGTGAATCAGGATGCCGAATACCATGAAGGGGACTCCCCGGACCGTGGTGGGCGGCAGGTGCCTGCAAGATTGTCGGCTGGCTCTTGATGAATCGGTTGTTTTTTGGCGTTCTATCCGGGCTAAAACCCAACCTGCACAGACCTTTCTTTCCGCCATGCTATCCCGCTTTTTCCAGACTCTATTTTGCTTGATCTCCGTCACCTCCCTTGCAGCTGACGACTACCAGCTGGGCCCGCTTTCCCAGGAGAAAGCGGACGTCCCCAAGGGGAAGGTGATCGCGATGCCGGTGCATGAGTCGAAGATCTATGAGGGGACCAAGCGGGACTGGTGGATCTACGTGCCAGCGCAGTACAAGGCGGAGCAGCCGGCAAACCTGATGGTGTTTCAGGACGGGCACGACTACGTGGGCGTGAAGGGCGCATGGCGCGTGCCGGTGGTGTTTGATAATCTCATCGCCAGTGGCGACATGCCGCCCACCATCGCCATTTTCATCAATCCCGGCCACATCGGCGAGGCGAAACCAGCGAGTGCGTGGAAGAACAACAACCGAGGCAAGGAGTACAACACGCTGGGAGACACCTATGCGCGCTTCTTGCTGGAGGAGATCATCCCGCAGGTGCAGAAGGACTACAAGCTGACCGACAGTCCTGAGGGCTGGGCGCTCGCTGGGGCTAGCAGCGGGGCCATCTGCGCCTTTACTGTGGCGTGGGAGCGGCCGGACAAGTTTCGCAAAGTCTTCTCCACCATCGGCAGTTATGTGGATCTGGCGGGCGGACACGTGTACCCCTCCATCATCCGACTCACCGAGCGCAAGCCGCTGCGGGTGTATCTGCAGGATGGCAGCAGCGATCTGGACAATCCCTTTGGCAACTGGCCGCTGGCCAATCAGCAGATGGCTGCGGCACTGGCCTACCAGAAGTATGATTACACCTTCACCTTCGGCACCGGCGCGCATAACAGCAAGCACGGCGCGAGCATCTTCCCTGAGGCCATGAAATGGCTGTGGCGGAAGTAAAACATGGGCTGCTCGCCTCTCGGAGGTGGCAAATTGGGCCCAAAAACGCGAATCTGGTGCATTTTCATTGTGAATAACTTTGTTTCTGCCTTGACTCTTTGGACAAACCTCCTACCATCGCGGCCCCCCTTCTTCCCCAGAACGGAAGATTTTTCGTACACATCATTCATGAAGACGTTTTCAGCCAAAGCCCAGGAGCATACCCCCACATGGTGGGTTATCGACGCCAAGAACCAGGTTCTTGGAGACGTCGCAGTCGCAGCCGCCAACCTCCTGCGCGGCAAAACCAAGCCTACCTTCACCCCCCACGTGGACACGGGTGACTTCGTGGTCGTTCTGAACGCCGCTGACGTCCGTGTGACCGGCAAGAAGGAGCAGCAGAAGATCTACACCTCCAAGGCTGGCTACGTCGGCAACCAGAAGATCGAAAACGTCGAGCGCGTGCGTGCCCGCCGTCCTCAGCTTCTCGTTGAGCGTGCTGTGAAGGGCATGGTCCCCCACACCCGTCTTGGCCGCTCCATCCTGGGCAAGCTCAAGATCTATGAGGGTGCCGAGCATCCTCATGAGGCTCAGAATCCGAAGCCCTTCGCCATCGCCTAATTTTTCAAGTTCACCCATCGCATGAGCAAGCCTCTCAAAACCACCACCGGCCGCCGCAAGACTGCCATCGCCCGAGTCTTCATCTCTGAAGGTGCCGGAAGCATCACCGTGAACGGACGCGACTTCGAAGAGTATTTCCCCACGGTCGCCCTGCAGAACCAGGTTCTTTTCCCGCTGGCCCTCACAAATTCCCGTCAGAGCTATGACTTCAAGGTGAACGCCACCGGCGGTGGTGCTACCGGCCAGGTCGGCGCTGTGCGTCTGGGCATCGCCCGCGCACTGATCGGCGTGAATCCTGAGCTTCGTGGTGTGCTCAAGCAGAACGGTCTGCTGACCCGCGACTCCCGCGCCAAGGAGCGTAAGAAGCCCGGCCGCCCCGGTGCCCGCAAGCGCTTCCAGTTCTCCAAGCGTTAATCGTCCGTTTTTTTCAGCTCGATGTGTGCAAAACCCCGCCCTGTGCGGGGTTTTGTTTTTTCTGTCGCAGGCCTCCGCATTCCACGCCACACTTTCCGCCATGTCCTCCGGTCATCTTCTCGTCCTGGCTTCCAGCATCATGTGGATCCTCTTCTGCATGCGCTTCTGGTACATCATTGACCGGGACCACGTCTGGCAGCGGCACCTGATCGCCATCGCAGCTGGTCTGGGGGGCGGGCTGATCTACTTTGTGGGAATGATGCTGGTGCAGGCGCTCAAGGAGCCCGCCCCGCCGCAGCCAGCACCACCCGCCCAGGTGCAGGATGGCAGCGACATCCGGGTGTCCCCACGGATCAAGGAGGCGGCGGGGAAGAAGTAGTCCTGCTCCTTCTCTTGTGTAACACTGCGATTCCGTCATGACCTTTACCTTCAATGGAATCGGCACCTCCTACTACGGCGAGTGCGACTTTCGGCCCGACAGCTCCTACGTCACCACGGAGTGGGCTTCTCTGTTTTACCTGCCCCTCTTTCCGCTCAGAAGTGTGCGCCTGATACGTCAGCGGAAGGGTGATGTGAATTCGGTGGCCTTTGCCTCCAAGTCCGTGATCCTAGTTGAGCGCATTCCACTGCACTGGCGGCAGGTGGGCATGCTCTACGGTTTCATAGGGCTCTGCGCGGCCTATGTGGCGGCGCTGAACCATGCTCCTGCCATGCTGGGCTGGTCTTGGGATGCTATTCCCGCAAAGCTGGCAGCTTTCATCTGGCTGCCGCTGCTTTCACTGCCTTACGCGCTGCCGCTGTATTTGCGCAGGCGTGCGCGTCAGAGGGTTGGTTTCTCCCCGGAGGCGCTGTTGAAAACGATCACCTGGCTCAGAGTAAAGCAGGGCTTCGTGGATTAGCCTCTATCACTCCGCGTCTCCAAACCCGGACGTCACCAGCTCTTCAAGGTCGGCCACGGCGGCTTCGGCGTCGGTGCCGTCGGCGATGATCTTGATGGTCTCGCCGCGTCCGGCGGCCAGCATCATGAGGCCCATGATGCTCTTGCCGTTAACCGGTTCGTCGTCCTTTTCCACCCAGACATCGCACTGGTACTTGCTGGCGCGTTTGACGAACTGCGCCGCCGGACGTGCATGCATGCCCATTTTGTTGCGGATCGTGAGTTCTTTTTGAATGCTCATGGTGGAGTGGAGAAACAGGCTGGGACTAACCTAATTGATCATCCGTCATCTTTTTCAACAACCTTTGGTCAAACTCTACCGCGCTGTTGTAGCCAAAGGTGCGCAGTTTGAAGTTGATGGCGGCCAGTTCGATGAGGCCTGCCACGTCCCGGCCGGGCTCCACGGGCAGGGCCACCCGGCCGATCTTGATGCCCATGATGTCGCTGGTTTCGCTGCTGACGCCCACGCGCTCCAGGTCTTCGGTTTTGGCCCCGCGGACGAGCTCCACGATGAGGTCCAGCCGCTTGCTCAGGCGCACGGCGCTGACGCCAAAGAGGGCCGCCACGTTCAGGATGCCCAGGCCGCGGATCTCGATCATCCCCCGGGTGATGTCCGGGGCGGAGCCCACGACCTCGCGGTCTTCGATGAGGCGCAGGCGCACGGCGTCGTCCGCCACCAGGCTGGCACCGCGCTGGAGCAGGCCGATCACGCTCTCGCTCTTGCCGCAGCCGCTTTCACCCTGGATGAGCACGCCCAGGCCCTGTACGTCCACCAGGCAGCCATGCACCAGCAGGGTGGGGGCAAAGGCCCACTCCAGCTTGATGGTGGCGGCGTTGAGGAATTTCATGGTCATCATGCTCGTCTGAAAGACGGAGATGCCGGCCTCATTGGCGAGGTCCACGAGGGCGTCCTCCAGGCGGTGGCCGCGCGCCACCACGATGCAGGGGATGTCCCAGGAGCAGAGCTGGCTGAAGCGGGCCTCCCGCAGCTTGGGGTCCAGGCCTTCGAGGAAGGAGTGCTCGGAGTTTCCGATGACCTGGATGCGCTTGTAGGCAAAGTAGGTGAAAAAGCCGGAGAGTGCCAGGCCGGGGCGGTTCACGGAGGGCTCGTTGATCTTGCGGGAAAAGCCCACATCACTGCCCACCAGCTTCAGCTTGAGGGATTTTTCGTTCAGAGTGAAAAACTCGCCCACAGTCACCGATGACGGACGTTTCACTTTGGCGGGTGGCGGCATGGTCTGACATTACGCGAGCCCGGTCCTTTTCAGCAACGAAAAACCAACTCGCACTGGAAAACAGTCGTCCATCAGCTAAGTCATTAACCCCTGAATGCCGCACCCCTGCGGCACTGGCTCTTTCCCACCTCTCCCATGCCCCGCAAAAAGGAATCCGTTTTCGACTCCGTGGAGTCTGTCGTCGCAGATATTCGCGCCGGCCGTATGGTCATCGTGACCGATGACGAAGATCGTGAAAATGAGGGGGACCTGATCTGTGCGGCGGAGAAGATCACGCCGGAGATGGTGAACTTCATGGTGAGGCAGGGCGGGGGCATGCTGTGCGTGCCGGTGTCCCTGGAGATCGCCGAGCGGCTGAATCTGGCCAGCATGGTGCCTGAGAACCGGGAGGCCTTCCGCACGGACTTTACCGTGACGGTGGATGCCGCCGAGGGCATCAGCACGGGCATCAGCACCGCTGACCGCACCCGCACCATCCGCCTGCTGGCAGATGCCAAGACCAAGCCCTCTGATCTGGTGCAGCCGGGCCACATCAACCCCCTGGTGGCCAAGCCGGGCGGCGTGCTGCGCCGTGCGGGGCACACCGAGGCCGCCGTGGATCTTGCCCGCCTGGCTGGGCTGCGGGAGGCCGGGGTGCTCATCGAGATCATGAACGCTGACGGCACCATGGCGCGGCTGCCGAACCTGAAGAAATTTGCCAAAAAGCACGGGCTCAAGATGTGCAGCATCGCCGACCTCATCGCCCATCGCCGCCTGAGCGAGAAGCTGGTGGAAAAGATCGAGGTGGTGGACATGCCCACGGACTTTGGCACCTTCAAGCTGCACCTCTACAAGAGCGCTCTCGATGGCATCCACCACGTGGCGATGGTCATGGGTGACATCACCCCGGACTCACCCGTGCTGGTGCGTGTGCACAGCGAGTGCCTGACCGGCGATGTGTTTGCCTCCCGCCGCTGCGACTGCGGCAGCCAGCTGCATGCAGCCATGAAGCAGATCGCCACCGCAGGGAAGGGCATCATCATCTACATGCGCGGCCATGAAGGGCGTGGCATCGGGCTGCACGGCAAGATCATGGCCTACAAGCTGCAGGAGGAGGGCTTCGACACCGTGGAGGCCAATCTCAAGCTAGGCTTTGCCATGGACCTGCGCGACTACGGCATCGGCGCGCAGATCATCTCCGACCTGGGCGTGCGCAAGCTCCTGCTCATGACCAACAACCCGCGCAAGGTCGTGGGCCTGGAAGGTCACAAGCTGGAGATCGTGGAGCAGGTGCCCGTGAAGTCCACCCCCAAGCCCGAAAACGCCCGCTACCTCGAAACCAAGAAAAAGAAGATGGGGCACAAGCTCTGAGCCCGCCGCCTTCTTCCCGTTCATTCCTCATTTTTCCCTCTCATGTCCAATTACGCCTCCAGTCGTCCACGACCCACCCAGGAGCCGGTCAATATCGCGATCGTCGCCTCCCTCTATAACAACCAGTTCGTCCAGGGCCTGCTCAATGCCGCCCGTGAAGAGATCGAGGTCATCGCCCCGAATGCCTCGGTGGACGTCTATCGTGTGCCGGGAGCCTTTGAGATTCCCGTGTGTGTGGAGCATGTGCTGCGCGGCAGCACGCCGGATGCGGTGATCACGCTCGGCGTCATCATCCGTGGCAGCACGGAGCACGCAGACTTGGTGGGTGCCTCCGTCACGGACGCCCTGCAGCAGATGGCGGTCAAGCATTGCATCCCTGTCATCCATGAGGTGCTGCTCGTCAGCAGCGAGGAGCAGGCGGAGGAGCGCTGCCTCGGCGCCACCATCAACCGTGGCACGGAAGCCGCGCAGACCTGCGTGAAGATGATCAACCTTTTCGGCAAGATGAAAGCCACCTTTGCCGGTGAACCCATCGACCAAGCCTAACCATGGGAAGACGCCGCGAAGGCCGCGAGGCCGCCATCCAATTTCTCTTTGCCCGTGATCTCCAGGGAGCTGAAGCCAAGCCCGAGGACGCCGCCGCGTTCTGGACGCTGCACAGCGCCAAGACCTCCACACGAGCTTTTGCCGAAAGCCTGATCCAGGGGGTGCTCTCCCATCAGGAGGAGATCGACACCGGGATCTCCAAACAGATCGAAAACTTCAGCTTTGAGCGCCTGGCCGCCGTGGACCGCAATGTGCTGCGTGTGGCCGCCTACGAGCTGCTCTACTGCCCGGAGGTGCCCACACCAGTCATCTTGAACGAGGCCATCGACATCGCCAAGGCGCTGAGCGCCGGAGAGTCGGGCTCCTTTGTGAATGGCGTGCTGGACAAGCTGGCGAAGTTCATGCGCAAGCCGGGTGCCCCAGCCTCAGCACCTCAATCCTCCTAGACCCTCTGCATGGCTGGTTTTTTCAAATCCCTCCTTCAGCGCTTCACCAAGCCCGACATCGACTGGGACGAGCTGGAGGCCTCCCTCATCTCAGGAGATCTGGGTCCGCGCCTGGCGCTGCAGATCGTGACGGATCTCAAGGCGCGTCAGCGCACGCTGCATGGTGCGGACATCGTGCAGGTGGCGCGCGAGCATGTGCGCAAGATCCTGCCGGAGACCGTGCCACCGCTGGAGCCCATCCCTGGCAAGCCCAAGGTGCTGCTGATCGTGGGCGTCAACGGCACCGGCAAGACCACCAGCACCGCCAAGCTGGCCAGCCTGCTGCACAAGCGCGGCTACAAGATCGTGCTGGCTGCTGCAGACACCTTCCGCGCCGCCGCTGTGGAGCAGCTCACCGTCTGGTCTGAGCGCCTGCAGATCCCGCTGGTCAAAGGCCCGCCGAACTGTGATCCCGCCGCCGTGTGTTTTGACGGTTATGAAAAGGCGGTGAAGACCGAGGCTGACTTCCTCATCTGCGACACCGCAGGCCGCCTGCATACGAAGCACAACCTGATGGAGGAACTCAAGAAGATCCACCGCATCCTCGGCCGCAAAGATACCAGCTCACCGCATGAAGTGCTGCTGGTCTGCGATGCCACCACAGGTGGCAATGCGCTGCAGCAGGCGCGTGAATTCCACAAGGCGATCCCGCTCACGGGCGTCATCGTCACCAAGCTGGACGGCAGCGGCAAAGGCGGCGTGCTGGTGCCCATCCAACAGGAGCTCGGCGTGCCCACTCGGTTCATCGGTCTCGGAGAGAAGGCGGAGGACTTTCAGCCGTTTGATTCGAAGCGGTTTGTTGAGGAGCTGTTGTAGAATCGTGGAGTAGGGTAGGGCTGGTTGTCCCCAACCAGCCGCGTGAGGTCTGTGTGGTCGAGATGTCATGCGGCAGTGCGGTAACCCATCAGCCTGCGAGAGACGGCGCTTGGAGGACCAA
>APMI01006114.1_pt1 | contig 79380 bp, 90 predicted proteins | sample 667938 | NCBI WGS metagenome assembly APMI01 (sample SAMN01084076, study PRJNA167559) | wastewater metagenome | biome: Wastewater | place: Denmark: Ejby Moelle, Odense | collected 2011-11-28 | reverse complement strand
GCTTATACTAAAAATAAAAAAGTAACCATTACAATTCCTGAAGGTTATAAATTTGAAACCATACCAGATTCTAAAAAATTTAAAACAGAAGATGAAGGCATTGTATATACTTATATGGTAACCCAAGAAGGTAACAAAATTACAGTTGAAAGTAATATTTTAGTTGCAGACTCATTCTTCCCAAAAGAATACTTCCCTGCATTTAAGCAGATTTTTGATGCCATTACCAAGTACGAAGGTCAGCTAGTAACTGTAGTTAAGAAATAACTAAAAGCGAGATTTTTCTCGCTTTTTTTTGTGCTTCTATTTGCTTACATTTAGCACCAAATAAATCTCATTAAACAATGTTAACATACGGAGTAGATCTTTTTACTTTTCACGATGTTTTAGAAATAATAAAACATCCTAAAAAAGCAAAATTGGATAAAAGCCACTTTGTGAAACCAAAATTTCTGAAGAAGAAACCGCTAAATTGCAAGAAAATCTCATTATCTCTCATTCGGTAGGTGTAGGAAAACCAATTGCCAAAGAAATTTCTAAAATAATGATGGTTTCTAAAATACACGCACTTTCTAAAGGTTTTTCGGGGATTTCTCTGCAAGTGGTAGAAAGATTAATCTTAATGGTAGAAAAAGACATTATTCCTGTAGTTCCAGAGCAAGGTTCTGTAGGTGCAAGTGGAGATTTAGCACCATTAGCACATCTTGTTTTGCCACTTCTTGGTCTAGGAAAAGTTTGGGATGGTGAACAGATTGTAGAAACTTCTGCACTTCTTCAAAAGTATCAATTAGAACCTTTGCAACTTCAGGCGAAAGAAGGTTTAGCTTTAATTAATGGAACTCAGTTTATTTTGGCTCACGCAATCAAAGGTTTAGAAAAATTTGAATATTTATTAAATTTAGCAGACTTGGCAGCGGCATTTTCCATAGAAGCATACCAAGGCTCTGCTAGTCCGTTTAAAAAAGAACTGCACGAAATTAGACCGTATAAAGGCAGTAAATTGGTGGCAAAAAGAATGCTGAAATTGTTGAAAAATTCAGAAAATCTAGAATATCACGAGAATTGCGGAAGAGTACAAGATCCATATTCTATGCGTTGCGTTCCGCAGGTACACGGAGCCAGCAGAAATGCTTTTGAACATTTGAAAGAAATGGCAGAAACAGAGCTTAATTCTGTAACAGACAATCCTATAGTAATTTCGGACGAAGAAGCTATTTCTGGAGGAAATTTTCACGGGCAATTAATGGCACTTCCGTTAGATTATGCCACTTTAGCAGCAGCAGAATTAGGAAATATTTCAGACAGAAGAAGTTATCTTTTGCTAGAAGGAAAATATGGTTTGCCTAAGTTATTGATAGAAAGTTCTGGTCTCAATTCAGGATTTATGATTCCGCAATATACTACTGCTGCGTTAGTTACAGAAAACAAAACGCTTTGTTTTCCTGCTTCGGCAGATTCTGTGCCTACCAGTTTGGGGCAAGAAGATCACGTTTCTATGGGAAGTATTTCGGGGAGAAAATTCAATCAAGTCTTAGGGAATTTAGAAAATATTTTAGCGATAGAATTGATGTTTGCAACACAAGGAATAGAGTTTCGCAGACCGTTGAAATCTTCTAAAATTATTGAAGAAAACTACCAAATTCTTCGTTCTAAGGTCAAAAAATTAGAAAACGATAGATTAATAGGTGAAGACATTCTCACAATTGCAGAAATGGTGAGAAATAGAGAATTTAAAGTAGATTAAAAGGGGGGTATGAAAATAATTTGTTTAGATGCTTTTTTCGTCTATAAACAAGTATCTTTTTAGTCGTCTTATTATTCTGTATTTAAAGTAAATATTTATTTTTTTCATCAGTGTTGTGTGTAATTGTTTCCAATTTATATACAACTTGAATACAATAATTATTCCATTTTATCGTTATTGGAAATTATTTTTTTTCAAGAAATTAATCTCCTAATTGATAATCCAGCGGTAATAGTTTTTCTAATTTTTGTTCAGAAAGATAACCTTGTGCTAGCAATTCCATAGGATTAGAGCAATTTCCGTCTGCATAAATTTCAAAGACATCTTTTTCTGGATAGAGGTAAGAACTTTTGTTGGTAGAGGTTTCTGTTTTTACAAATTGTCCTTTCTTCAAATCATAAAAATATTTTTTAAAATTGACTTGCAAAATATCCTTAAAATCTAAAAATACATTTCCTGAGAGTGTTTTAGTGTAAGCACTTTCGGGGATTTGAGATTTTATTAATGCCAAAGTATATGGTTTTTCATTGTTTTTTCTTCGGGTAATATTGGCAATATCTTCAGGGATTTTCATCATATTACTCGTTTTAAAATCTTTTCGGAAATTTTCTAATCTTTCTAATTCTTCTTCTGTAGGATAATTTTTGTTGGGTATTTTGATCACGTGATTTACAATAAAACCTTCTTGTGAAGTAGTCTTAGCATATACACTTCTTAAAAAATGCATCATACTTCCAGAGTAAGCATCCATTCTGTTTATTTTCACTGTATTTTTTTGTGAAGTTTCTTTAAAAAACGAAGTTCCAGCATAGGAAATGGTATTATTATTAAAATCTGCTTCAAAAGCAATAAGATTATATTGAATTTCGTAGCCTAAGTTTTTATTGCTAATAATAAGTGTTTTGGGAGCTTTTACCTTCAGTAATTTATTTTTTTTGTCATAAGAAAATTTAAGTGTTCTTTGGTTTTTAATCTTCACATTGTTTTGGTCAGAGCCAATAAATTCATTCAAAAAATACTGAATATAATTTCGATAAGCCTCTTCTGTGTAAGGTATTAGCAATACTTCTTCTATATCTTTAAATTTATTAAGAACTACTTTTACTTTCTTGCCAAGTGCTTTATTGATTGTGATGGAATAGCTTTCAAAAGTCTCTTTTTGGAAAACCAAATTTCCATTTTTTTGATTCTGAATGTCAATACTGAAGCTTCCATCTACAGCAGAAATTGTAGATATTTTGGTGCCATCTACATAAACATTTACATTAGAAACAGGGTTTCCTGCTTCATTTTCTATATTTCCGGTGATGATCTGAGGAAAACAAATTCCAAAAGTAAAAAGCAAAACAAGGGTGAGAAAAGTTTTCATTATTTTATTACTAAAAATTTAGTGATAAAGATAAATAAAAAAATCTTGCAGAAAAAATTCTACAAGATTTAATCAACAAATTATTTTAATTTCAAAATGGAAGTTTAAAGAATTTTAATTGTCTTATTTTAAATTGTTTAAAATTAATTTTAGGTTTTATTTAATTTTTTAAAGTTTACTTAATAGTTGAACTTTTCCATTCATAGTAGAAGAAGCTTCTAAAAGGAGTTTGCCTTTTTTTCCTTTTTCATAGAGGTAAAGTTTATCTCCTTCTTCCATTTTAATGGTTGTAGTTGCTCCTTTTGTTAAAGAATAAGTTCCACCACTTCCTGCGTTATAAACTTGTACTGCATTATCTGTATCATTTTTAATTTTGATGTCAATTTTTGATTGAATTCTTGCTTCCATTTTCATTGAAAAAGGCAGTTTTAATTTTGCATTTACAGAATAATAGGAGGTTAGCATTATTAAAGATAAAATTATTTTTTTCATGGATGTAGAATTAAATTAATGTTGTTATTGATTTTTATTTATGTTTTATAAAATCTATTTTTATTACTCTTTTATTAAATTTTTAGTTTGAGTGTTTCCTTCCTTATCAGTAACTTTTATGATATAATTTCCTTTTGGTAAAGAAGAAACATTCATTTCTTTAGATGCTGATTCTTTCAGTTTTTTACCAGAATAATCATAAAGTTCAATCTTACTAGTTTGTTTTTCAGATTTTACAAAAACAACATCTTTTGTAGGATTGGGAAGAATATAAATTTGATTTTTATAAATTTGATTTTCATTCGTAGTCAAAAGGTTATCATATTGATAAAGATTCTGAATTTGAACATCTGTAAGCGCGAAATCATAGATTTGTAAATCATCTATTTTTGCATTTAATGAAGACACACTAGAAATACTTGGCGTATCACCTAATTTAAAATAACCATTTAAGGTGTTTATTGCAATGGCTTGAGATTTTAAAAGTACTCCATTAATATAGATTTTAACATTAGTTCCATCATATACAGTTACTAAATGATACCAATTTGTTGTGTTTAAGTTGGCTGATAAATACCCCAAAACACTATAACCACCACCCCAATTGTATTGTTCAAACTGAGTAGAAGTATTTTGTGTTAATCCAAAACAATTTCCTGTAGAAGACGCACCATAACTAAAAATATAATTTTTACTACTTACATTGTCGAATTTTATCCATACCGCAATACTGCGCGCAGAAGCATTAAGTGGTAAATTATTTAGACTAGTTGATAATGAACTCCCCAAAGGAAATTTTACAGCTTGTCCGCCATTTCGACCAGATTGAAAATAAGTAGTATAACCATTGCTGCCAGATTGAATGAATTGCACGGTAGAACTGGTGTTCCAATATGTGTTATCAAAATTAAAATGATAAAGTGGTGCTTGAGAAAATACTATAATAGAAGTTAGCAGAAAGAAAATTTGTAAAATTTTTGTTTTCATAATTTTTTTGTTTTAACAGTTAAGAAATAATCCTGAAATTCATTTTCTACGTTAGTAATATCAACTAGTTTTGGAGATTTATTTGGCATATAAAAAATAATTTCCCAAGAAAGATTTTTGATATCGAAATTTTTAGTTGTAGTCTTGTTTTTAAATTTCAAAACATCAGAACTATAGATTTTTATTAGTTTTATTCCTTTATTTTTCAAGAAAATTTTAGCATTATCTAGATAGAATATACCGTTTTCTATTATTGAAGAATATTCATCTTCACTTGCAGATTCTTTTTTTAGTTGAGCAATTTTTTCTTTAGAAGGAAAAACTATTATTGCAGCTTTTTCAGAAATAGTAACATCTTTTTTTTGAGCATTTGCAGTAATACTCAACATTACTATTAATAAAATCAAAACTTTAATTGTGAGCCTCATTTTAATGAATTTTAATAAATAAATTACTACGAAATCAGAAAAAATCAGAATTCCGTAGTAATGGTATGAAGAAAATTATTTGTTTGTGTTTGCTTTTGCACAATCTATAGAATCCATTCCAGAGTTGGCATAATCTGTAGGAGGTGTAACGTAATTTTCGGTTAGACTTCCTGCTGCAGAGTAAGAATTAAGTTGCTCTATTTGCATATTCATAAATCCGCAGGTTCCGTCTGGCTTTTTGAAAACGGCTACAATTGCCATTAATCTAGAAGTAAGCGTTTTCACATAATTTCCTTGGCTATTTCTTAAATCCTGATATTGTGGCGCCCACTCACTTGTAGGATAGCAATAAATTGGTGTTTCTTTCCATCCATAGTCTGCCACACGTTTTTTTACCGCATTCATCATCGCTTGTTGAGAAGGAGCTTTTGCAGGATTAATTTTTTTAGGAAGATTAGCTCCTGCTGCATAAGCTTCGTCTTTTTTCTTATCCATCTCTTTAAAAATTTGAGCAATTTTTGCTGGAGGATAATTTTTAATTTTATCTTGCATTCCTGCTTTGTAGAAGAATAAATATTGTTGCCCATCAAATAAGTTATGACCATAAGGATCACTACCAGAAGCAGCATAAGGTTCATCAGAAGCATAAAATAATCCTGGTTCTAATTGAAGTAACCCTTTTACTTCACCTTTTTTTACACCTTTTGCAGGATCTTTGTCTAGGTACTGTACATATGCAATATCAGGCATATAACATTCTCTGTAGTGTAAAATTCCTTTAGATTTCATTTGTTCTAAAAGCATAGCTTTATATTTAAGTGTAACTCCAGAACTTATCCAAGTGGTGTATTGAGCATCTATAATTGGATTTCCTTCGCTACTTTTTTGGAAATGATATCTTGAATAAAGATTTACTTTGAAATTGGCATCATCAAATTCTAAATAAACTTTTTTAAGTGCTAAAACTTTCCCGTTGGTAATGTTTTTAATTCCTAAAGGAACTGATGCATAATAGATTCCACTTGGTCCGTCTTTTTTGAAATTTTGTTTTTCTAAAAAAGGATCAGCAGCATCTTCTTCTAATGCTTTTAAATCTTTTTTGTCTGGCGTAATTGCTTTTTTAGCGTCACCTTCTGGTGTACCTAATGTTTTTTCTGCTACTTTGTTGAGTAATTTTCCGAATTGAGCATTTGCTTGTAATGTAAAGCAGCTAATCAATAAAACGAATACTGTTTTTTTCATCTATAGTTTTTTAGTTAAATGCAATTTTTATCAATAAACCATTGTCTCTTTAGTTTTCGTAAAGAATATTTAATGTAAATATTTATTTTTTTCATCATTAAGAATTACTTACAGTGAATTAATGGCGCAAAAGTATAGCCTATTTCAAATTGAAATTGCACAGACTTAACCAAATCTACTTTTGAGTTAATGTAAGCGTGATGCTAATTTTGGTTAACTAAAAATGAGAATTGGTAAATTCTAGTTTATGGAGAAAATTATATTTATTACATTTGTTTCTAATGTATAGAAAGCTCTTGTTTTTATGTTTTTTCTTAATAGGTTTTGGTTTTAGAGCTCAGAACTTTGTTCCCTATTATTATCATTTCAACAAACAAAACGGATTGCCTACAGAAACAGTTTACGATATTTACCAAGACAAAAAAGGGTTCATTTGGATTTCTACAGAACAAGGTTTGTACAGATATGATGGTAAAAATTATACTTCATACACTTTAGAAGAACAAACCTCTAAATCTGGTTCCGGCATTACCGAAGATATTTATGGTAGAATTTGGTACAGTAATTTTGATGGCTACATTTACTATGTAGAAAAAGGTGAACTTAAACTTTTCAAACCACACATTCCTGTTGGTTATCTTAAGTTTGCTGTTATTAATAATTCCCTTTTTACAATAGAAGAAAGCGGTTTGGTGATTTATGACATTAGAAATGGAAAAAAACTAAAGAATATTTCAATCAATCTCAAAAAACTAAATTCTACACATACTGATGCTAAAAATTTCTACATTTTTGCTGATGAATTATTAATAGTAAACGAAAAAAATGTAAGGAGAATTCCACTTCCTGAAAAATTAAAAAATTTTAAGGCTGGTTTAATTCAAAATACAAAGAACGGACTTCTATTTACTTCAAAATACGAAAAAAATGGAGTTCTTTATGATTTCAAAAATTTTAAAACAGTAGAATTTCCAAATGAAATTATATTTATACAGAACTCTTCTTTTGATGGAAAGGAAAATTGGCTTTGTACTACTGATGGCGCATTTAAAATTAATGACCCTCGTCAATATTTCAAAGGTTTTAATATTTCTAGTGTTTACCAAACTAAGGATGGTAGTTTCTGGTTTACAACCATCAATAACGGAATTTTTTTAGTACCTAATTTAGATATTCAGTTTTTTGAAAATAATAAAATCATAACTTCTATTTCTAAAGTCAATCAAAATCTTTTAATTGGGACGCAAAATGAAGAATTATTTCTTAAAAATTTAGAAAAAAATACTGCTCAACTTCTTTTTAAAGGACAAAACAACCACGAAATTTATTTGCTGAAAACCTTCGGTAATATTCCTAAAATTTTCTTGTCTTCCTACGGTTTTAGAGTTTTAGATTTTCAAGGAAAAACCCTTTATGAAAGTGAAGCTGCAATTAAAGATATTATTCCTATAGATGAAAATTCTTATGCTTTTGCAGCAAGTGGAAGTTGCGGAATTTTACAATTAGGTGCGTCAAGAAATAATTGGAAAAAATTTTTTCCAGTAGTTTTAGAAGAAAACAAACAATTGATTTTGCTAAAAAATGTTCGTGGAAAATCTGTAGCCTATAACCAGCAGATAAAATCGTTGTATTTTGCTACCAACAAAGGATTATATCTCTTCAAAGATTACAAAAATCAAGAAATAAAATACAACGGAAAATCATTGTACATTACAAGATTGGTATGTTTTGAAAATCAGGTTTTTGGATTAACACAAAATAATTTTTTAGTAGAGATTGTAGGAAATCAGGTAAAGAAAACTTCTTTTAATCAGTTCATCAAAAATTATAGAATTCTTAAAATTAAATTACAAAATGAGCGTCTTTATCTCAACACCGATAACGGAATTTTTGTGTATGATTTTTTTAAGAAAAATTTTTATAAAAAACTTTCGTACAATCAAGATTTTGAGTTTAGTCAGATTTCTGAAGTTAATGATAAAGCTTATATTGCGGTAAACAGAGGAATTTTAGCACTTCCCATTGCTTATCAAGAAAAACAAAATACGCCGAAATTAATAATAGATGAGGTGAAAATGAACGGCGAAAATTTTGAATATCAAAAGCCAATTTCTTTTGAAAATGATAAAAATAATTTAGAGCTCAATTATGCTTTGCTCAATTTTACCCCTGGAGAAAAAAACAATGTTTTCTATAAAATAAATAACGGAATTTGGCATCTTGCAGACGAGAACTCCAGAAAATTAGAACTTCCCTCGCTTGCTTCGGGAGAGTATGAAATTTTATTAAAAACTGAAGAAGATAAGGCGAAACCGCTATCTGTAAAATTTGCAATCGAGCAAGTTTTTTGGAAATCTTGGTGGTTTATTTTGTTGATGGGAGCTCTTACAATTGCATTAATCGTGATGTATTACAAAGCACAAATTAGGAAAATAAATTATACTAAACAATTAGAAATTGATACATAATCGGCGAAACCAAATGTAAAAAAAATAATTGCAATGAAACTAAATTTTTTATTAAAAAAACAACCCCGTTTAAATAATCTTTAAACGGGGTTTAAATTAATAATTATTCTTATAAATCATAATATCATTATATCTTGCATTATGCGTTAATTGAGCACCTACTGTTACCGTAGTTGAATCATCAAAAGGATTATTACAATACCCATTATTTTCCATCCAATCACAGAGCTCAATAATCTGGCTTTTATTGCTAGTAAAATAGAAATAAGATGTATCTTCTATTACTTTTAAAACATTTAGATAGTCAGTTAATTTCCAATAATCAGTCCTATTATAGGTAGTTGTATCAGTAGATAAATATGGCGGATCTACTAAAAAAACCACATTATCATGGTTACGATACTCAGCAAATAAATCGCGATAATCTTTCTTAACTCTATTTACGCCATCTAAATATCCATCACATCTATAATTACTTTGTCTAACATTATTATATAGACTGTCTTTTTCAAAGTGCTCTAAGCTAGTTCCATAGTTCATTGAAAAACAAAGTGAACTAGATATTGTAATAAAATCTACAAAGCCTTTTTCTGATTTTAATCTATCAATAACTTGATAATGAGTTTTACCTACTATTCTTTTAGCGTCAGGATAATCTTTTAAAATCTGTCTTAAATCGCCTAAAATTAGGTTAGTTTCTTCTACATTTTCTAAACGCTGACTATAATTATCAAAATCATTATATATGACGTTAGCGTTTGGATAATGTTGCTTAACAGTATGGCTGAGCAATCCAGAACCACCAAATAAATCTACATAAGTTGCCGTTGGTGAAAAACCATTTAAAGCCTCTTTAAACGGTCTTAAAAATCTTCTTTTTTGCCCCTGAAATGGTAGAGGCGATTGTGTGTAATTTTTCATATATTATTCTTGTTTAATTTTATTTTTTTTACCTTTGCTACTCTCACAGTAATTAGACATAACAAAGCCACAGCGAGAAGACTTATTGTCCTCCAACGCTGTGGCTTTGGTGTCATAAATTAAATTACTGTGAGAGGTATTTAATGTTGGAGGACTTTTTTCCTCATTATTTTATTGATACGCTTCTAATTGCGCCCCAGTACTTTCGACAGTTGCTACATTTCTTAAGCGTTGCGCAATTGGTAGTGAGCTATCTTGAATAGCTTGTAAAATATCATCAGCATTTACATTATCTGATGTACCAACAGTATTATCTACAGGAATGTTTTTTCGCACATTATCAGGAGTTGGCACGTGACATGTGCCAATTGCTAAACCTGATTTATATGAAACCCCATAGCGCACATCTGCTGGCGTTGGATAATTATATCCCTCTACGGTTGAAACGTAGTCTATATCTTCGCCATTAGATTTTTTAAATTGAAAATATGAGTTAGAATTAAAATTAATTCTAAGAGTTTGTGAAGCTATTGCAACAATGTATCCATTTTTTAGAAATGGACCTGTACATATCACAGTAGATGTAATTGGCGAATTACAACTAATAGCAGATGCAAATGCCGATGCTTGAACAGTACCTACATGATTTAGAATTGCATTTTGAACAATGACACCAACAACGCCAGCAAAATTTCCACCTGCTATAGTCCCATTGACATTAGCGGTTCCAGCAAGTAAATAAAGTCCAGCCGATACATTGCCTGTTAAATTACCAATAATACTACAAGTTCCTGAAGAGCTAAAGACAATTGTTGCATAGCCGCCTAAACTGCCTGATGCTCCCGTCACATTCCCATTAACTGTTAAATTAGCAGATCCTTCTACTAATATAGCTGGTGCATTTTGAATTGTGCCTCCTCCTGTAACATTTCCTATGATATTGATATTACCACCACCTGAATTATATATAGTATTCTTAGTATAATTTGCCCCACTCGTGCCAATTATATTACCAGTTATAGTTAAATTACCATTACTAGTTTTTGTAAGAACACTTTTATTAATATAAGGGTCGCCGCCACTACCTAACGATATTAATGAAATAGTCAAATTACAGTTACCAGTATGTTTTATCAACTCAACATTAGTATTGACGAGAATATTTGCATTAGTTATATTAATAGTTACTAAACCACTAGTTGCAGTAATGCTAAATATAGTTGCTGTTGTATAAAAAATAGTATTACTAATATTAACAGTGATATTTCCTGTATTAAAAGTAAAAGTACCTCCTGCTGTTATACCTGTATTAGCTGTATTTCTTAAAGAATTTACTGTAATATTCTGATTAATATTAATACTAAAATTGTTAGCATAAATATCATCAGTAGATGTAGGCAACGCTCCAGTATTCCAAACTGTAACATCGTTCCAATCTCCAGATTTTATTGCCCAAACATTTGCCATAATTAACTTCTATTTAATTGGTTCTGAAAGGCTGTTAGAATATCTATCCCTAATTGCTCATATTGGCTCTCTAAAATAGAAATTACAGACATAGGTAAACTAGCCTCGTCTAACTTTTCAATAGCTCCATTTTCATCTATTCTATACGGTGTGAGGTTACTTGCAAAAAAGTATTTTTCTACATCATTCTGATTGGTAGACATACTTATAGAAAGCATAGCAAAAGGATATTCTACGCCATCTACTACTATTGGTTGTTTTAATACTAATTTCATAATTCAATATTTTTAAAATGGCACACTAGACCATGTTACGTTTGTAAATGTTTGTTTTGTTATAGTTCCGTTAGCGGCAACTGTAATTTTAGTCACAGTCCAAACTGCTGCATTTTCAGCGCTTCCAGATGGTGCAAAACCGCAATAATTAATAGCGCCATTTTGTGCGTTTTTTCTAATATTGTTTTTTTTAGAGTCAATATCGTTTTTTAAGTCTTGAGCAGTACCTGCGTAGCCACCTTTATCTAGTTTCCCAGATATATCTACACTCGCTGCCATTATTTCGACCAAATCACCATCTTGCAACACTTTTACTTTTGCCGTCTCGTTATTTTTCAATAAAAAATTACTACGAAAAGTTGCCTGTGTAGGCTCATCAAAACCTTCAATGTGTTGTAAATTAACATCAGATCCAGTGTTATTAAGAATTGTCAATTCTTTGCCAGACCACCAGTTTTCAGAAGTATTATTACGTAAAAAACCTCCCAAAATGAAATTACCTGCTAATGAATTTTCACTAAGCAATAAAAATGATGCTCTACCATCAGAAAATGGTAAAAACATAGGCACATCAGTTTGCGCAAAAGAAAATATCTTCCAATTATCTTCTTTTTTTTCTTTAAAACCTGTCAGTGTAGGCGTTTCAATATCTGCACCAGAAGAATTTACTAAAATTCTACGCACAAATAGCGCACCTACTGGCAGTTCTGGTTCTACAGCTTCTAAACCTTCCAAGCCTTCTGCCAAACGAAATATGCCAGCGTCATTTACTGCATATAATATCAAAAACTTGCTACCTGTACTTACAGGCGTAAATGTGAAATTATTTGGGAAATTCCTTGTATGTACTACGCCATCTACTCTTACCACGTTAGCGCCAGAACTATGAACTGCTAGCGTAACCGTGTCTGTAGTACAAGTGATATTTCCAATTGCTATCACTTCAGAGGTATTAACAGAAAACGGCAATTGACTTGCAGGCACTACACCACCCACTAAATCCGCTTTTTTGGCTAAATCTTCTACAAGATTCTCCACGCCGCTTTTTGGGATTGGCTCGCTTTTGTGGTAAAAGCTATCTATCCAATTCCAGAATTGCTCTTGAACTGGTTTGGCTAAATTTTTAAACCAAATTTTTAATTGATTTTTATCTACTACTGGCATTTTCTTAACTGCTAAATCCTACAAATCTGATATACTTCACAATTCTTGACGGTTGAATATTCGTGTGCGCTTGACCACCACCAGCTTCGCTGGTTTTAGCGTTTCTGTATGAAGCAAATGTACCATCTGGATAAGTTCTGTTACCTATCACAGTACCGCCGCCATAATCATGATATAAACCTTCAGTACCTTGTAAATGGCTGTGAGATGGCATTTGAGAAATATCAAGAGTTACCTGTGAAACACCTAAATTACCACCTAAAGCACCAAAATTAACATCTCCATCGGCATGACCAACCGCCGTTCTGCCAGCTAAATCGGTATGCTCTACCCAACCTGTTGGGATTACGTCTGCTGGTCTATCCCAAATTGCAACCAAGCCAATCGGTACCATATTCTCTAATTGCGTGAGCTTTTCTTGTATTTGCAATAAAGTTAACGGTCGTTTAAAATCAGTCCATAAATATTGAGTTTCAGCAGTTCCAAAAGTGGCGTAACGCTCGTAAATAATTGGCTTTGCGCTTCCGTCTTCGAAACCTCTCGGATTCTCGGCAACTTCTTGAATGACTACATAATCAGACAAAGCAGAACCTTTGAATTTTAGTAGCTCGCCATTTATAATCACAAAACCATCAGTAACCACACCGCCTGCCTCTATGCAGCCTGAAACAATAGTTTTATCGCCTGCCAATCTTCCTAATTCATTAGTAGTTCTGTAGGCACTTTGCATATTATCTAAAATCTGCGTGCTCAATGGTAAACCACCAGATTGATCTAAATCTAGTCTATTCATAGTATTACTATTTTATAACGTTTTGCTGCTAATTTGTAAAAATCTATTAAGCCTTTCATTTCATTAATATTGAAAATAATATCATTAGGAACTTGAACAATGAAGTCAACGCCTGTATCTGAGTAGTCTTCATCACCATGAATGTAAATTATTCCTAAAAATTTAGGTTTTTGCTCCTCGTCTGTATAGATGTATTTGCGTTGGTATTTATTACCGTCAATAATTTGGATTCGCCTTTGCTCGTTATCAAACCTGTCATTTAAAGAAGCTCGTAAATAACAAACCTGTGAGTTATGTGCCAGGATGTAAATATTAGATTTACGGAACTGTAACCATTGGTAATGAATATCATTGATACCTTCCATCAATAGCTCTAACCAAGCAATCATCAACTCACTTCTTAAGAAAGTCGGAGTTAATAAAATTGCAAGTTTTTTCCAATTGACATTAAACCACATACTCTATATTATCAAAATTTTCAATTTCAAAATAACCAGATACAGGTATTTTTTTTACCGAAATATTTTCAAAATTTCCATAGTCGTCTAAAGCTGTGTCAATCCATTTACTAGCTGCTTGTACTAAGTGTGGAATTTTAACGCCTTCAGTTTTTTGCAACTTATCAATCAGTGAATTCAAAATTAATTCACCATTAAAAGGCAATTCTTTCATAAATTCATTGAGCGCATCTTCTACAGGTTTTTTACCAGTTCTAATTGATACTCCAGAACTTGTAAGAACCAATGGATCATAATAAATTTTTAAGTTTAATTTTAAAATATCTGGTAGATAGTTGATAACCGTAATTGCAACGCCTGCATCTTTTATTTCTTCAATATATGGAACAAAAGCATTTTCTTGACCTGCTGTAATTGGCGCTAATTTACCTGCATTATCTTCAGTGGCAATTTTTAAAACTAATCTACTTTGTGTTGTTGCTTCGGTGATGGCGGCATACTTAATAATTTTTGAAGCTTCAATTTGTGCTTCTGTAGCCGTTCCGTTATCAAAAACATCAGTATCACTTATCAAATCAAAACCATACTGAAAGGCTAAAGCTTTTTGACGATACCAACGCATTGTATGAGGTTTCAATTCTGTAATAATTGAAGTAACTTCTGTATAATGCTTGTCAAAAAGAGATTCTAGTACATTGGTAGCATAAGCCACAATGTAGAGCCATAGTCTCCAAATTGCTGTTTTAGACGTGCTATTTAGCGCATCTAAATTACTGTCAGATTCTTTTTTCGCTAGCAAATCTGCATATATTGTATCAACTGATCTAGCCATTTTATTGTACGATAAAATTTTTGTTCAAAATCCAGTAAGAAATACCTTCTAATTCTGGTGTAATTTCGCTTTCTATATAATTAAATCCTGTAGCTGGCTGAATGCCTTTACCAGCAAAATAATTCACAACATCGTTATTTATTTCTACATCTGAAGGAATAATTAATTGCGCTCCAGGTTCTAGCTCATCCGTCGGACTCAAACCATTTGCAACCGCAATTTTGAAAGCGTTTTCTATGGTGCCTGTATAGCGGATGGAAATATCAAATAATGATTGATTATGTAGTACTATTGCTTTCAAGTTCTTTAATTCTTTGTTTTAATTCTGTATTTTCTTTTTTCAATCCCGAAATTATTTGTTTTTGTAACTTAATTTCTGCTTCTAAAATCTCAATTTTTTTATCATAGATAGCAGCTACTTCTTGATATTTTTTTTCATAACGATTACCTAAATCATCAATTGCTTCTTTGTACATTGAAACTATTTTACCGCCATTGTCAATTTCTTTTGACTCGTAATCAGCTTCCACAATACTTGCTTCTGCGTTTGACTTTCTTCTTCCAAAAAACCAACCTCCAAAACCAGTGATAAGAGTTGCTAGTAGAGTTCCAAAATGTTCTTTAAATAAATCTTCCATTATGTAATACTTATAATTGTTACAGTTCCGTTTGGTGATGTGGCTGCAATCGTCATATTTTTAATTTCAAAAATGACGGCTTGAGCCAATTTTTCCGCAAATTTTTCTTTTGATGTTTCCGGGCTTGTTTCTTCAGCGGCACATTCGTCCATCACATCTATTATTTTTTGCTTTAATCTTTCTTCTGAAGTTGCCATTTAATTATCTTTTAAAAAGTCTTTAAATCTATTTTCAATACTCAAAAATTGTGGTTTATTAACCAATTTTATAGTAGAACCTGTATTGGTGGTAAACTTCATTTTTTGTATTTCCTGAAGTAAATCGACCATCAATTTTTTCAGCGTTTCATTTTCTTTTTTTAGAAGGAAACCGTCATTTACTTTTAATTGACAATGCTCTGATTTTACATCTATTTCTTCTACTACGTCAGCCATTATTAAAAATGGAAGCGTCTCAGAGTTATTAATAAAACCTATCAAACAATTAGAGCCAACTTTCGGCTTTACATCTACAGAACCTAAACCAAGCAAAACATCATAATACTCTAAATCATCAGCAATACCCAAAACCGTCATTGTTTTTTCTTCCCAATCAACTTCCTTTACTTCAACCCAAACCGTTTGAGTTGGAGTATTATTTTTTTGAAGCTCTGATAGCGTTTGCTTTAATTTATCTAAACTCATTTTTTGAAAGTTGCTCCTAATTCTATTTCCTGTCTATATCCATCTCTATTAAAAGTTTTTTTAACAGAATCGGAATAATAAACACCTTCACGATCTGTATATAAAGAAGACGTTAGTTTTTGTTTTTGTCCGTGCTGTACGCTTGGAGTTCCAAACGTGGTAAAACTACCATCCCAACCGTCTTTCTTTTTATCATTATACATTCTTTTTACTTCATTTTCTAGATCCTTCAGATTTGTTACATTAAAAGTCCAATTTATAGTCTCAGTAGCATTTGCATCACCAAACTCAAATTTTAATTTTTTATCTTTTTCTCTTTTCTTAATTGCTTTTGCAAGCTTTTGCATAGATTGACCAATTATTTTTACTAGCTTTTCTTCTTTGCTTAAATAATTAAGATTATTACTCACGCAGTTTCGTTCTAAGTCAAAAACTGGAATTTTATCACTAACATCAGAGTACGGTTTAGCAATAGTTAATTTCCCGTTTCTAATAAAAGAGTAAAGCGAAAAATCATCTTGTAATTTTTTCAAAACTTCACCCAGGGTAACCTTACTAAATCTTACAGCTCCAAGACTGATATCCGCATCAATATCAATTGGATAATCAGTTACAAATTTTTGAATGAACGCCTTTAATTTTATATCTTTTGAAACAAAACTTACAGGTATTTGTTTCAGCCTCCACATTTCATCCTCTAGTTTTATCGTTATAGGATAATCAGCTGATACTTTATCTATATAACCCGAAAATTCAAGTATTAAATTTTCATCATAACCATAACCTAGATGTATTTCTACCTTATCGCCACGGCGAAATATTTCTTTTACTTTTTTACTGTCAAAATCTTTTACATTTCTTGGTAAAATAATATGAGCTGTATCACAAATAGTTTTCCAAGAACTATTAATTTCAACTTCTGAAATTTTTCTAATAAAAAATTCTTTATGATTTGGAGTAGCTTTAAAAACTACCTTTGCATTCATTATTAAATCTTTCATTCTTCAGAATTTATAAAAATTTCAATTGCTTCATCAGAACTACAACTTAATTCAATAGGTATTACACCGGGTGAACCTGCTAGTGTTTTTATATCTATATCATCAATAGATAGACTATAAATTTCTTTTTTAGTGAAAATTGAGCCTTTTATATTAATACTTCCTGCTATTCTAGACCAGTCAGTTATTAGTTCTGCATATTCTTTAGCTTTATATTTATTGTCACTAAGACAAAGCATTCTTATTCTAATTTGCCAATCATCAAATCCAAAGTATTCTTTTACCGTTCCGTTTGCTCCTAAAACATTTGTTTTGATAGTATTCTTTGCACGACTAAAATCTACCATTGTAGTAGCAGGAAGCCATAGATCTTCAAATGTTTTTTTTATCAATTTTCCATAAAAATCATACACTGGGTATTCAGAACCAGAAAACTGAACTGGGTAAATTATCGGTGTTCCGTAAACACTTTTTAAAATCTCATCCTCATTAATTTCATCTTCTTTTACTGAAGGATTAAAACCTTCTATTTTTACTTCACCTGTTTTACCAATAGGTACAGTCATATAGACAGGAGCAACACCAAATGCAGTCTTAAAAAGCTGACCAAGTGCAGCTCTATTATCAATGCCAAATATTTTACTGTCCACGATTAATAACTGTATTTATTTTTGTTTTTAAAGTCTTAAAATCTTTATTGTCAATCGCCAAATGAATGGCTACAGTGGCTTCAATTTCTGATTTACTAGCCTTTGATTTTATAAATCTATACAAATTAGGACCGAGTGTTGGTATCATTTTCCATTCGCCCTGGGTTGATTGTAAGATTAGCCCAACCTCTTGCATTTCACTGTCTCCAAAATCAAAATCTCCATTAATAATTTTAATGTCATTATTGTCGTCAAGTAAAATATCTTTGCTCATAATTTTAATCTAAAGCTACCATTCCATCACGAAGACGGTCGTTAATTTTTCCAACAATTTCATCTGCAATTTTCCCGACATTTTGTTTAGTTGCAGAATAATAATTGTTAATGTTTACAGTTTGATTTATAGTCCTATTACCTCCTTTTTCTCCACTCATGCTTAAACCGTCGTTAGAGGATTTAGCAGATTTTTTTGTCTTTTTGTCTTTTTCTTTTTTATCCCCGAAAATATCATTAGCAGAAATAGTAGTAGCATTTGCTTCTTTTTCTTTTTTCTGTTTTTCAAACTTATCTCTTGAAGATGGCAAAATAGCTTTACCATTATACATTACTAGTTTACCCTTTTCTAAAGCTTCTTTTACACTCAATTGACGTACGGTTGGTGTTTTAGCCTCACCTTCAGTTACTAGGTTCTGTTGCTCTCTTAATGATTTAATTTTTCCAGACCAATTAGTTCCTGTTACTTTATCTACAATTTCTAAAATTTGTTGAAATGGTTTTAATAAAGCATCTAGGATTACCCAGCCTAATCTTTTAAGCCCACCAATTATACCTTCAGTTTGGAAAGCTTTTTTTATAGATTCCCAATGGTCATATAGTGATTTAAATAAATTAATAACCCATCCTACAGGACCCATAAATTGTAACAGAGCAGCACCCCATTTGTCGTAATGTTTAATTGCTACTACAACCATAGCAACTAAAGCAGCTATAGCTACAATAATTAATCCTATTGGATTAGCTGTTAAAGCGGCATTTAATAACCATTGAGCACCAGTATATATTTTAGTTGATAAAGCCGCTACATTTTGCCATAATGCTGTACCTTTAAGCCAAATTGTTGTACTTCTAAGAACTGGTGATAAACCACTATAAGCAGTTGATAAATCAGCGGCTAATTGTGCAGATGATGACAATGTAGCAAATCCAGCACTTAAAACGCTTGTAAATTTGAAAGAACCAATTTGTAAATCTTCAACCCACATTTTTGCACGGCGTAATTTTTCAGACCAGCCATCCATTACTATTTTAGATTGCTCATAGGCTACATTAGTTCCTGTAATTTTTTGAGTCAAGTCTTCTTGATATTGTGCGGATTGTATTAAACCTTGAGCAGCTTGTATATTTTCAGCCCCAAATACAGCCGCTAACGCATCTGTGTTTTTTCCAATTTTTTGAAGCTCTTTTAAACGCTCTGAAAAAGGCACTGTAGAATTAGATACTTTATTCATGTTCACATGATATTTATCTAACATTGCTACGGCGTCTTTACTTAACGCGGATGGTGCGTTCATTTTTATAAGTACATTTCTTAATCCAACACCCGCTTCAGCTCCATACTTACCGTTTTGCGCTAGCGCCTGTAAAGCTGAGTTGGTTTCTTCAAAACTTAAATTAGCCAGTTTTGCAGTACCTCCTGCTTGTGCTAATGCAGCGGAAACTTGTGGAACCTCCATAGCGCCTTCTTTTGCTCCAGCAGCCATAACGTTCATCATGCGCTCCATTTCTTTTGCTGCTGCAATAGGATCATCTAAATCAACTTTAAACTGTAGCATAGATGTTGTGAGTGCATCTGTAGCTCCAACTACATCATTTTTCATTGTTTTAGACAATACATTGGCATATTTACCCATATTACCTAAAGCTTTAGAGTTTTTACCAATATCAGGCCCGAGTCTTGACAAAATTGTCTGAAATGTTTCTAAATTTGGAACTGCACCAGTACCAAATTCTATAGATAATTTTCTGGCTTTATCGCCCAAATCTTGAAGATTATTGCCTGTAATACCTGTAATAGCTGATACATCTCTTAAGGCAGCATCATAATCTGCTCCTACAGCTGCTACACTTTGTAATCTATCGTTAATTTGATTGATGCTAGATCCTACAGCTTGCCAATCAATTGGGCGTATTTTTTTTAAAGAATCACCAAAACCGTTAGCTTTTTTAGTTGCAGAATCTAATTTATCAGAAATAGTATTTAATGAACCACCAACAGAAGAAGCCATTTTCTGACCTTTCTCATTGATAACAGAAAGTGTTCCTGACAATTTGTCGGATACACTTAATGTCCATGTGGTTTGATAGTTCATCTAATCTTCTGATTTTTTAAATACTTCTTGTAAAATTTCGGCAATTGCTTTCCGTGTAGCATTATAATGATTCAATCTTTCTAGCTTATAATGAAAATCAATAGCCTGATAATAGCTTGCGTATTGATCATCAGTTAATGTTTTCACATCTTTTTTAAAATGAAATAGAATAAGAGCGTCTATTCCTTCAAAGTAGTCGAAACCGTCTTCATTTAGACGGTTCGACTCTAAACTTTTTTTAACTGAACCTTTGTTACATTGCTTAGATTGATTAATTTTTCAATCAACCCGGTAAATACTGATGAGTCATTATCAAGCATATCCATATCGCCTTCTAATACACAATTAGCAATTAATGCATCATTGGCTTTTTCAGGATTGTCTTTGTATTCTTTAGAACCAAGCATTGTTAATAATGCTTTCGAAGGTTTTTTCACAAGAAAATAACAAGGATCGTCTTCTTCTGATTCATCAAATTTTGATGGAACTAATGTTACTTCACCTACTACATTCGGATATTTAGCTTTGTAAGCTTCAATTTGTTCTTCTGTATATGTCTTTTTCATTGATTATTTTTTTTAAGATTAAATACCCCAAGTAATATGACTTACAAGCATTTCGTGCTTATGAACCATTTTCCCTTGGTCGTTTTTGCCACTTTTAGTTCTACCTGTGAATTGGCAATTGTGAATGATGTCAGTGATAATCCTACCAGTTGATGGATGCGCATATTGAGCAATACTATCAAATGGTTCAATATCTTGAAATCTTTTTCCGGGTGGTAAAGCTGCCTGAATTGCGTTTTCTTCTTCTACGTATAGAGATAGGGAAAATTTAGCTTCATAATTCCCTTCTGTAGAGCCTACAGGGTAACCACCTGCACCATAAACATTTTCTTTTTTTGTGGAATCTGAGTATTCAAACTCCTCGATTCCTACTACATCACGTCCGAGAATATTAACAGTTGACTGATTCCAACCTGTTAGTTTGCCTAAATAATTTGTTATTTTATTTGCCATTGTTCAAGTTTTATTGTACGGTTAAATCAACTTCAAAAGTGTGTGCAATCTCATCAGATTCTATGGTTACATTTATTTTAAGTGGAGTTTCTTTTTTGGGATATTGTGCTGGGTTTATATAAATGCTACCTCCCGAAATGTCATTTTCGGCTTCCATTCTTTCAATACAAGCTTTGTAAGCTACTTGTTGCCAGTGTGCAATAGTGGTAGAGAGGATAAAACCCGTTTTAGGATCTTTTTTAACTTTACCCTTGATGTAAGGCGCTAAAGCTTCACGAATTAATCTAGCTGCTGCATTCCAAACGCTATTATTCTCAATGGTAGAATATTTAGAAGTAGATGATGTACAGGTTTCAGAACCTGAAAAATACATCCCTGCAGCTCCTACATAAGAACCAATTAAAATATATCCTTTTTCCTGGAGAGATTTAATTTGTACATTTGTAAGTTCTGAAAGCTTTTCGCCTGTAGATAAACTCGCCTTAACAAATTTTTCTGTAGCAGAATCTGTAAGGCTATAAAACTTTTCAGCTTTTCTATCTTCTGGTTTATTGATAATATCAGTACTGCCTAAATTTTCAGAAATTTGGCGTACAGCTAACATACCAAGTGCTGAACCAATAGAGCTATGCGCTGCATATTCAGTTTCTAAATCTGCAACATCTCTATCTTGACCAATAATTACTGAAATATTTTCAGCAGATTTTGTAGTAAAATCTGGGTAATTATTGAAGGTTAAAGCCCCTTTCCCGCCAGCTTCTAAAAGCACGGAATCAATTAAAATTCCAGACTTTTTCGCCTCACCAACTAAATCTTCTTGTAAAGATTCTACCAATCCAAAAACAGAGGTTAATGTTTGATCAGTAAACCCAAAGAAACCAATACCTTTAATTTCAGAATACGTTTTCAAAGTTTGTAAAACGGTTGGTAAAGTTTCTGTAATAGTAGCATCATCTGCAACTGGCAAGAAATACAAAGTTCCTTCAGGTGCGTTTCTGAAAAACTCTGAAACATGATAATGAGCTAAAACTTTGTTGTTAGCATCAAAAGCAGGCGTAATTCCTACAGCTTCTACATCTTTTGTCTGAATTAGCTTTACTGCTTCATTAGCTTGTAATGTAGAACCAACCAAAGAAATAGCGCCAATCATCAAAAAGATTCTTGCATTGGTGGCGGAAAGTCTTCCATTTCCGCCATCAATTTTGTTAATTTTAGTACCTTCTAAATTTCCCATTATGCTGAGATTTTTGTTTTATATTCTGTTAAAGCAGCAATTAAAGTATCTGCTTTTAAGTCTGGAGTTTCAATTCCAAAGAAAAGAACCAAAGATTTCATTTTTTGGTAATTAGCTGATACCAGTTCTAGTTCTTCTAGCTCCTTAGTTTTTTCAGCGATTTCTTTTTCGTCTAAGTCATCTACTACAACTTTTTCTAGCTGAGTTCCTTCAGCTTCAGTTCTGGTGATGGTGTAGTATTTCATCTCCTTACCTTTCACGTGAATTTTCGCACGGTTTTCGTCTGTGAAAACGTTGCCGTCTTCTGCTGCATAAGCTACATTAACGTTTTTATGTTTTTCAACACCAAAAACAAATAATACTGCTAGTTCTATAAGTTCTGCAAGTGATTTCATTAAAATAATTTTTTAGTGATTAGGAACCTAATTAAGAAAGCAAGTATGGTAAGTCCCAATAAACCAAGTGTTATCTTGCCTGTGTATAACTGAATATTTTGCCACGTAGTAAGCTCTTTATCTATATAAATTGGCTTTTGTGTTTCGCTAATCTCAGCAGTATATTTTTCTTTCCAAGTTGCGAAAAGCCGTTGAGCTTCTTTCTCGCAATTGACCGTTAATAGACCATTATTGCTTAATTTAACTTTAGGAATTTTTAAATATTTACCTTCCTTTAATTTTGGTTCTGTAGCTGTAGTTCTATGAGGTTGATATTCTGGAGTTCTTTCTACCAATACTGGTCTTCCATTAACACAGTTAATATAAGCTTGATACATTGAGCTATCTTTTTCAATAACAAAAACAGTATCTTTTACCTTTTCTATGGTTTTTACATAGGTTGTTTTCGTTTCTTCTGGTAGTTTGCTTTTACACGATGTGAAAAGCAAACATCCCAGTAAGAAAAAAGAGAATATGACAGAGAAAATTTTTAGTGATTTCATACTTTTAATTTTAAATTCGGATATAACCTTTAATTTGAGATTGTTTTCTAGTTCGATAACACACTTCGTAACCTTCACGGCTACCTTCGTCGTTTGTATTACCTTCTATTGTTTTTAAATTTCCGTTCGATAAAACTTCTACTACGAAGCCTGTATGTCCTTGACCTTTTCCAAAATCCATTATGAAAATGTCTCCTGGTTTAGGATTCTTAGTGAATTTCAGTTTAGAATTTACTTCATTCCATTGGCGCAATACGCCAGCTGTTTTAATCAGCGGACTTGTAGTATTAAGTTGTTTTGCGGCTTCTTTTACAGACCAATAGACAAAAGCCATGCACCAAGAGTAACCTTTACCAAGCCCAACACTTTTTAAATAACTTTCCACGGCTGCACCTGCGTTGCTGTTTCGTGGAACTTCCTGTACGCCGTTTTGGCTTTGAGCGATTTTTAATGATAACTGGTTTAAGGTCATGGCTTTTGTATTATAAATTTTGTTATATATGATTAAGCTGCAGCTACAGATCTAATTGCAGCAATACCTTCGTCTTTCATTGCCACACATACCCAATGTAATTCAAAGCCAATAGTGTGTCTTCTCATTGTAGGATTGTTAGCTTTGTCTACCGCAAATCTTTCAGCCGTTCCCGGTGCTTTAGCAGTCATTGGAGCAAAGAAACATACAGAAGCTTCGTAGCCTGTAGTAGCACTGTCATAAGCTATTTTTTGACCAGCAGCTGTAAATTCTGGAGCGTAAACACTTTCGTAGATTTTGAAACCACAGAATTTTTCGGCAATTGCACCTTCTGTATGATTTTGGTATCTCGTATTGAATGTTTCGTCTTGTTCTAATAAATCATCTACGTGATCTGAACATAGAACCAAAACACGACCAGCTTTAGGAACGCCGAGTTTATCTAATTTTTTCTTAAGTGTTCTTAAGTCTTTTGTAATAAGTCTTTTTCTGCCATTACCATCATCAGGACCAGTAGTGACTAATACAGGTGTTGTAGCTGTATTTTCTTGTGGCGTAATAGAAAACAAAGCATGTTCTGCAGTTACATCTTCTAATGTTTCACGATGCTGTACTTGTACATCATTTACCTTCTCATAAGGCAATGCATAAAGTTCGTCGGTGGTTACTTCTGTATTTTCAGTCTCGTATTTGTGTAATGAGATTTTTAGGTAACCGTCTTCTCTCTCGCTAGAGTCGATAGGATAAACTGTATTATCTATTAATACTCTAGGAGCGGTTCCTCTAATTGGAATTTTAATAACATCATTACCAACCCATTGTGGTTTAGATGGTACTGCTTCTAGCCACGTGTCTTCGTGTCTAAAATTCTTGATAAGCTCTGTTACTGCAAGCTCATTCTTTAGTGTTAAATCTACTCTTTGTTTTGACATTGTGAATTATTTTTTAGCTGCATAAGCTGCGTTTAACTGTCTTACTTTTTCAGGGTTCGTCTGGATTAATGCATCTAATGCATTAGGATCTTTCTCTAGATAATCTTCTAAAGTCCAATTGGATCTTGCAGATTCTGAATCACCACCACCTTCAGGAGTTTCTTTAATTCCTGCAGATGCAGGCGTAACACCTTTCATAGTTGCTAATAAAGCTTCTGTATTAGCAGAATCATTAATATGCAAGGCGATAAAACTTTCTCTTTGTTCGGCAGTAATTTTCTTATCTACCAAAATTGCTTTATCAATTACAGTTTCAGCGGCTTTTCTTTTTTGTTCGGCTGTAATTGCAATATTTGCAGCAGCTGTGTCTGCTGTACTTTTCAACTCTTTAGCTTTCGCTAGTACCTGCTCTTCTGTAGCATCAGCCGACATTCCTAATGCGGCTCTTAATTGATTAATATCCATTGTATTATTTTCGTTTGAATTTTCTGGTGGAGTTTGTGCGGTTGGGGTTGGAATGTTAGGACATCCACAGGCAACCATCATTTCTACAACTGATGCGTTATAAGGAATTTCTTCTTCTATAACGCTAGTAATCAAACCTATTTTTAAAGCTTGGTCTGCATTCATCCAATAATTTTGCTTCCATTTAGATTCAATTTCAGATTCTTTTAAATTGAATTTTTTAGCGTAAGCCTTTCTGTAATCGTCAGTAATGTTTTTTAGATTAGCTAATTCAGCTTGTATTTCATCTTCGTTCCCATCCAATGAAACCATTGGTTTATGAATCATAAATTGAGTAGCTTTATTGGCATCTACATTATCAAACTCACAAAGAATTCTAGTTCCTGCACTGGCAACAATAGAACCTGTGATTATTTTTAGATTAGGCAGTCTTTTTAGTTCTGTAATTACATCAATTGCTTCATAAACATTGCCACCAGGTGTGGTGAGTAACAATTCTGATGATGTAATTCCTTTTGCAATCGCATCATCTATTACAGAGCGAAGAGCGTTTGCCATTTCGCCATACCAAATTCGACCTGTGATGTTAAGTTTTAAAAACTGATTAGAAGCGTTAGCTTCAATATTAAATTTGCCCTTCATTGTTTTGAATTACAAGGCAAATTTTCCACTGTTTTTTTTACCTGAAAAATCTGTATTCCGAATCAGTATCAATAGATAACTGTTTTAGTAACAATTACGGTCTGATTTGGGATTGCGATTTCACACAACATTTTATCTAATGCAATTTTGCTTCATTAAATGTTTCTATTAATGGCAAAAGAGCAAGAAAAAAACCTCGCATTTTTCTATTTCACTAAAGAAAATATGGAAGCTAAAGACATAGCTACCAAATTAAAAGTGCGTCCAAATACTGTAGGTGATTGGATTAAAAAAGGAAATTGGAAAAAAATTAGAGATGCTAACATTAATCAGGTTGGTGAAAGACTTGACCGAATTCAACAAGTAATTGATGAACTATCTAATGAACGCCTTGAAATTATTAAAAGACAAAAGGAACTACCTGCATTAATTAGAGCTCTTGAAATTGAAATTAAGGAAATACCTAATAAGAATATCACTACTCCTATGCTAGAAGAAGTGGCTAATCTTAGAGCGGAATTAAAAAATTTAAAAAGGGATGCAGTATATAACGACCAAGGTATAGCAATGTGGAATAAAACGCTTGCAAGCTTCCAAGCCGAAAACAAAACCACACTCACCAAGTATATAGAAATAATGGATAAAATCTTTGGAGATCTTAGAGCTAAAGATGAAGGTCTATATATGCAGACTTTAGATTTTCAACACGCACACATTTTAGAAGCGTCAACAATATATTCTTAAAACCGTTCAAACACCGTTTAAATTCAATTTTAAGCCATTAAAAATAAAAAGTTGTAGTTAGTATGAAGCAAAAAGATAAAAGCGCCCTAGAGCGATATTTACAAAAATTAGAATTTGCAAGAAGTGCAGGTTCTGAATTTGCTTTTGAAACTAAAGAACAACGAGCGGCTGCAATTGAAGCCTGCAAAAATGATCCTCGCAAAATGGTTGAGCGTTATTTCCCTCATTATGCAGATGCTCCTTGTGCAGATTTCCAAATTGAATGGGCATGGATGGTGGCAAAAAACAAACGTTTTAGAGGTTTTGCGCAATGGGGACGTGCTTTGGCAAAATCTGTATGGAATAATATTTTTATTCCCTTCTGGATTTGGTTACGTGAAGGACATTGCTATTTTGTTTTGATTGGTAATTCAAATGATAAAGCCAATCAATTACTAGAAGATATTCGTGCAGAATTTGAAGCAAATCCTAGAATATTAGCTGACTTTGGCGAACAAAAAGTTTTAGGTTCTTGGGAGGATGGTTTCTTTCAAACAAAAGGAAACTTTATTGCTCAAGCTCTTGGTATGGGACAATCTGTAAGAGGTTTACGTGTAAAAAACAAACGTCCTTCTCTTATTAATTGTGATGACTTAGAAACAAAAGACATCAATGCCAATCCTAAACGCCAAATTAAAATGGTAAACTGGATTGTTCGAGATTTAATTCCTACAATGGACGGTGAAGTGAAACGTTTCACGTATTCTAATAACCGTTTTGCGCCAATAATGATACAAACAATGTTACAGGAACTTTATCCGAAATGGAAAGTTCACCAGGTGAATGCCTACGATCCTGTAACCTACGTGCCTACTTGGACTGGTAAGTATGATAATATGTATTTCCGATATGTAGAAGAAGATATTGGACGATTAGCCGCTATGGCAGAATATAACAATACACCACACGTAGAAGGAACTGTATTTAAAGACGAGATGATAAACTGGGTTGATTTACCTAGAATTGACCATTTTGAATGCATTATAGGGCATTGGGATATTGCATACGCAGGGAATGCTACTAGCGATTATAATTCTGTAACTGTAGAAGGTTTGAAACAAAGTAATTTTTATGTAATTGACTTGTTTTGCAAACAAACCAAAATGAAAGCTCCATTAAGATGGATGAGTAATTTCCAAAGTAAGCTTCCTGCATCGGTAAAAATTAGATGGCAATATGAGTCACAGTTCTGGAATGATGAAGTACAAAGAACGATTGACGAAGTTAAGAAAGAAACAGGTGTACGTTTAAACCTCGTAAAAGTATCTATTAAAGGAAAAAAAATAGACAGAATTATGTCTATGGTTCCTTACTATCAAAATAATAGAGTGCATTACAATAAAAAGATAAAATCTAATAACGACACTCAAATTGCTTTAGCACAATTGAAAGGAATTGAACCAGGATATAATTGTCATGATGATTATCCTGATGGACACGAAGCCTGCACAAAAGAACTTGAAAAATATACTCCTGTTAGAAAAGGTAAAAATTTAATGGGAAAAATGAAACCTAAATACTCTTGGTAATGACATATTTAGAAGATAAAGATTTAAAAGCCTACACTCAAGAAAGATTGTTGAATGAAAGTGTAGCAGATTTCACGGATGCAGTAATTGAATTAGAGAAACATTGTATTTCAGAAGTTAAAATAATGATTTCAAAATACTATGATGTAGAAAGTATTTTTAGTGAAACAGAACCTATTAAACACCCTCATATTGTTAAGATTTTGGTAAAAATGGTAGGTTATTATATTAAAAAAAGAAATGCCGCTAGAAAAATAAGTTCTGATACAGAAAAAGATTTAGAATGGGCTGAAAAAGAACTAGAAAAAATGCACCGTGGTATTATAAAATTTGATGATTTGCCACCAAAAACAAACGATTCTAATTCTGGAAGTACAGCATCTAAGATGCTTTATGGAAATTTAAAAAACCCTAATTTTTATATCTAATGAATACATTTAAACAACGTTTAAAAGGTAATAAAATATATCGTATTGCTGAAGCTTTCTTTCTAGGAAATGCTTCTTATACTCAATTAAATTCTTTAGTTGCTGCAGGAAAACGAAGTAATGCAGCTATGCCTTCTAGTATTATTAGTCATACTTCTACAATGATGCGTGTAGAAGATTTGAACTCTTGGAAAACAGCGTTGATGTTAGCTACTGACCCTGATAATCCTGATAAACAAAATCTGAAAGCTTTATATGATAATATGAAGCTAGACAATCATTTAGGTTCAGTTATAGAAACTAGAATTTCTAAAACTCAACAGTCGCCATTCAAACTATCTCATAAAACTACCAAAGAACGAAATGAAGATGCAGAAACACTATTTAAAACGGTTTGGTTTCAAGAGTTTGTAAAACTTGTTTTAGAATCTAAATTTGAAGGAACTAAACTTGTTGAACTTTTCCAAACTGATGAAGAAGGAAAACTCTCTGAAATTACAGAAATTCCGCAATCTCACTTCAATCCTAAAAAAGGTATTATTTTAAAAGAACCAGGACAACCAACTGGTACAGATTATAAAAATGGACCTCTATCTAATTTTTATATTCAAATAGGTAAAGATTATAAAGATTTAGGAACTTTCGCTTTAATCGCACCTATTATTTTAGCTAAAAAATTAGGGCTAGGCTCTTGGTTAGATTTTATTGAAAAATACGGTGTACCGCCTTTATTTGTAACCACAGACCGTGAAGATGATGATAGATTACTTGAGCTTTTTGAAATGGCAACTAATTTCAAAGCAAATAACTTCATGATTGGGCGTGGAAACGAAAAATTCGAAATTCCAAGTATTACCTCTACTAACTCACAAGAAGCGTTTGATGGTTTAATAAAACGTGCAGATAACGAAATTTCAAAACGTTTTTTAGGCGGTACTGGGTTAACAGATGAAAAAGGTTTTGTAGGTTCTGTAGAAGTTCAATTTGAGTTCGCACAATTTAGATTTACTTCCGATAAATTATTAGTTTCTTATGTCGTAAATGAAAAGCTAATTCCGCTTTTAATAAAGCTTTCACCAGTTTATTCATTCCTCAAAGATTATCGCTTTGAATGGGATGATGAAGACGAAATGACGGTTGATAAATTGCTGAAAATTGTAGAAAAACTAGGCGTTTATTTTGACTTTGATCCTGAACAAATAGAACAAATTACAGGTTTAAAAATTCTAGGTGTAAAAAGCACTACACCTACAGAACCAACTACACCAGCTTCAAAAAAAAAAGCCGTGACGTAAATGCGTTTTTACGTTTAAGAAGCATTTTAAGACGTACAGAAGCAATATATCATAAAAGTGATTGTGGTTGTAAATCTTGTAAATCTTTACTTTTAGAAGCTGTAGAAGCTATTGATGTTGAAGGATGGGTTAAAGTTATGGAGCGTTTAGCCAAAGAAGTGTATGACGGTAAAACCGATGCTAAAATAATTGATGAAGGGTATATTTTATCTACTTATAAAGAGCTTAATGTAGCTGCAGAAAAAGGATATGGTAAAGATTGGTTAAAAGTAAATAAATCTACAGGAAATATTGCTCCTGAAGTAATAGAATTACAAAAGAACATCTATAAATTTTCTGGTGCAAAATCTGCCATAGTTTTAGAACAAATCAATCAAATTTTACAAAAACAATTACCTTGGAATCAATTTAAAAATGAAGTTTTAAAACTTAATCCTCTCTATAATAAAAACTATTTGCAGGCAGAATGGCAAACAGCAAATCAAAGCGCTAAACATGCTAGAGATTGGTTATATTATAATGAAAATACAAAGCTTTACCCAAATTTAGCTTATAGAACTCAAGGTGATGAAAGGGTACGTGATGCGCATTCTTTATTAAATGGAGTTGTTGCTCCAATAAATTCTGATTTCTGGAAAACTCATTATCCTCCCAACGGCTGGCGTTGCCGTTGTTATGTAGTACAAACTGCAGAAACGCCAACCAATGAAGATAAAATACCAAAACTTAATGATAAAGATTTTCCTGAAGAATTTAGAATTAATGTGGGAATTACAGGACAAATATTTAGTGAAGAAAATTTAAAAGATAGTAAAGCTCATCCTTATTTTGCTTTAACTAGAAATAAAGATTGGCAAAAAGCTTTTGAATTATCAAAACTATCAGCTCCGGGAAATGAGGTTTTCAGTTCTGGTAAAAATACGTTAAAAGTAAGTCCGTATGCGGACGAAAAAGACCTGAAGGAAAATATAGATGATGCAAAAATAGTTGTGAAAGATGCAAAAGTAAACGTGGAAATAAGAGCTCATTTAGATAGTACAATTATTATAGGACATAAAAACCCAGAATACATTATTGATGATACTATTGCAGACCGTAAAGCTCCGACCACCGACAAAGTAAAAAACCTGCGTAATATCTATAAATCTGCAACTAAACAAGATTGTGAATCTTTAGTTTTAAATATTTCTAAAACAATTCTAAAATTAGATGATGTAATGAAAGAAGTGGAAAAGAAATTTAAAACATTTCCACAAATAAAAACAGTCTATATAATTGATAAAAATGGAGATTGTACCATAATGCAAAAAGAGCCTAACAGGTAGGCTCTTTTTATACTGACATATTCTTGAAGTGACTCGCGAACTTTAAGTACACTGCAAATATACAAACTTTTAAATACAATTTAAAAATATTTTAAATGCCAAACAAAAATATTGATTTACCAACTCCAGACTTTAGGAAAATAGCTGAAGAAGTAATGAAAGATCTACCAAAAAAAGCAGGTGAAAAGGCATTACAATTTTTTTTAGCATCCTTTATTAAGCAAGGTTTTACAGATACTTCTTTCATTCCCTGGGTAAAACGCAAAGATGATTTAACACATAAATTATTAAATCAATCTTATGCCCTTAAAGCCAGTGGTAAAATAGACAAAGCAGATTTAACAGAAGTGAATATTTCTTTTGGCGAAGGTCTTAATTATGCAGCAATTCATAATGAAGGAGGTACTATTACGGTGAAAGTAAGCGCTAAAATGAAGCGGTTTTTTTGGTATATGTACAAAAAAACAGAGGATGAGAAATGGAAATGGATGGCGCTAACAAAAAATGAAACATTAACCATAAAAATACCTAAAAGACAATATATTGGTGAAAGTGAAACGCTAATGAATGAATTAGATAAAATGTTTATAGATAGAATAAAACAATACTTTAAAACCTTAAAATAATGGAAAACTGGCAAAACCTATACCTAGAGCTCGCAGAAAAATTATCTGCAGATTTAGATGATAACGAGCTTGAATTTTATAACAACCTAAATACCATTGCAGAACACGATGGTAAATCACCATTGCGATGGCTAGATCTTTGGCACAACCAGGTTAATTTTTTAGAAGACGAATTACAGTTCCCAACGCCTGCAGCTTTTTTATCTTTCCGCTCTAAAAATGTAGAAGATTTAGGAGATAAACTTCAACAAATGGTTCTGCAAATAGATATTTACCTATTTTATGAGACATTTGCCAATACATTTAATGGTTCATTTAACCAAGAAGATGCACTCAATTTTATTGGTTTGCTAGATTTTATTAATGCGAGATTACACGCTACTACAGGCGAAAATTACAGCGCTATGAGAAAGGTAGGCTTTGCTCCAGAAGATACCGGGAACGCTGGGAACTTATACCGAATTACATTTGAATGCATAATTACCGATGCTAGTGCAGCCAAAATATCTGAAGAAGCTGAAGTGGGAGATCTAGAGCTTCTAAATGATGAAGATAATGATTTCTATATACCGCAATAAAAAAACCGCCTATTTTGGCGGTTTTCAATTTTAAATTCTTGTTAAATCGTTTTTAAAATAGCATTTTCATAGGCTTTTAATAAAGTTTGATTGGTATTTAGACAACAAATATATACGGATTTTTTTTATGTGCAAATTTTAGCTTTAAAAATTCATATTTTTTAAATTTGTAGCAAAAAAAACAGGTTCAGACTTTGGAAAATCTATACTTTCATTACTTGCCGTAAATGCAAATATTCTAACATTAGGGCTTCTCATTTGTATATATGCATCTAAATCATCAAAAAGAAAGCCTTTAATATTTTTACCATAATATGCTTTTCTATCAAATTCTGAATAAGTAATGGGGAATAAAATTTGGAAACCTTTTTTTTCTGCTAGCTCTCTTGTATAATATGCCATTTCCTGATTTCTAACAATGATGTACAAGCCTTGTTCAGCTGCAATTTTTATAAGTTCTAAAGTTTTACCTTCGTTTCTTTCTTTAATTATTGCTTTCATATCATACTCTATTAAAAATAATATTTTCTATTGTTTTGGGGCTTCTGTAAAAACGATTAGCCAACACTACCACAATATAATCGTGTGAGTATTTAGAAACACCATGGCATTTGATGTCTGACATTTTTTTATATTCATGCCTTACATCTTCATACATTTTATTGGTTCGTTCTTTTTTTGTTTTGGCTTCCATTAATGCGAAAATATAATACTTTTTTTTATCTGTAAAATATTTTAATAAAAAAAACCGCTAAAAATTAGCGGTTTAGTCGTCTGTATTTTCATTAAAATATTTCCAAATATTTTCCAAATTAAAATTAGTACCATTTTTTATATACTTTTCATAAAAATCAAGATCTAATTCAGAACCTATTTTTAAGTTTTTTTTACCATCAATCCCTGTTGAAGCTTCAAGAAATTTATTTAATAAATTTTCATTTCCAAGATTCCAAAAAAGATCGTTGCATTTTGCTATACATATATATTCATTAGTATCAGTGTTAACTATATATAATCTATTATTTGCCATAATTTTAATTTAAATTCTTATTGCCCAAATAGGACCCATTTTCACAAAATCTGTACTATTACCATCGGGTGTGGTGTAATACTCAAATCCTTTTTTAGATAGCGTTTCTGCATCTGTTTTAGTGCTAGAAAACTTTTGCCAAACTGGGAAAACAGTAAGGAAATTGCCGCTTATGCTTTGTATATTCCAAACTTTAGTTCCTTTAATTTCTAAATCTTCATTAGCGCCTTCGTAGGATGGATAATAAAGAATCATTAAATTATCACTTTCATTTTCAGGATTTTTAAATTTTATATAAAAAATTCTATCTTCTTGACTTTGTTTAGCTACTACAAAAGGTTTTCCTGTATCACTCACAATTTTTTCAAGCGTTTTTTGTAAGCTAATACTATCAAGTTTTTGATACTGTGAGTAGAAAAGCGCTGATGTAATAAGCGCTAAAAATAAAATAAGTTTTTTCATAGTTATAAATTTAATTTAAAAAACCGCCATTTAAGACGGTTTAAAGTTACAATTTTTACACCAATTTTGGTTTTATAAATTCTTTTTGAAATTCTTTTATTGCTACATTATGCCAAATGTTTTCGTCTGATGGCAGCTGATCTGCTTTTACAGCACATTTTGTATCGTACCAATCTTTAGTAAAACCACTGCCATGTATTGGTGTTTCTGTGTAGGTTCTATAAGGTAAAATTAGATATCCTTTTTGTCTTAAGGCTTCCAGTACTTCGATTTCTGTGTATTCAAATCCGTTAATTTTCATTCATGTGTTTTTTTAAGTTTTTTCTATGTTGCTGAGAGATTTCTATGTATATTTTATTAATTCTAATCGTTTTATTAGTCTCTTTTCTTTTTGTTAAAATATCCTCTCTACTTTTTTTTAAATAATCTTCTAAAATTTCGTTAGTTTCTTTAGCTTGTTCTACAATAGTTAATTGATTAAATTCTATTATTGCATCTTCAATGGTTTTATTTTCATAATTTATTCTCATGACTCCCAATATTTACCGTTCAAATAAGAACTTGCATAAGGAATATTAGTTCCTTCTTTTCGTTTTAGTGGTATGTATTCATCTAGGTAGAGAATAGCGTCCATACGTTCTGCATCACTCATTTTGTCCCACGTTTTACGGGCTAAATCTTTTTTGCCTAGTTTATTAGGATAAGATTTGTAGAAAGCTTCAAAAGAAAGCTCTGTGAGTTCTTTAAAAATCCATTGAGAATTTGGCTTTTGGTCTTTAATTTGAGAAATACAATATTGTACATTTACTGGTATTTTTACTTTTATCCTTTCAATTAAATCATCTGTCCATTTGCCGTCAAACTCTACACTTCTTAAAACACCGTTTAAATCGTATTTAAACACTATTCTAAGACCTGTCTTTTTGCCAATTGCTAAAAATGATCTCATATTGCTAATAATTTTTGGTGAAACTCGTCTTTGTACTTTCTGCAAACGTTTCGCTCATAGCATATTGGCGACAATATATTATAAACTTTGTCTAGAATATTCATTAGAGCATACGCCTGTACTGGTTCTAACTTTAGCGTGTACAATTTTGTAGTACCTTTCGTTTGAGCTATTCTAATTTCTAGCTTTTGTTTCAGTTTTCTCATCGAAAAAACGTTCATTTTTTGTTCTACGCTTTCTGGTCTGAAGGTGTTGCCCCAGGCGTATAAGCATTCTAACAAAATATTCATATCTTCATTATCAATTTTTACTGATACTTCAGAAATCGGTTGATCTAGTGCGTTCATATAGTTTTTTTTTAATTTTTAGATGGTATAGGAAATTTATTTTTGTGATACCAAGCTTTTTTACCTGCTTTTTCTGCAGATGCTTGGTAATTACTTTCTGTAGCTCTTAGTTGACGCTCTAGGTCTTTAATCTCCTGAAGGTTATAATCATTTAATTTTTTCTTAAGTATGCTACTTTTTAGCATCCAATTATTAAATTTATCCCAACTATCTGGCTCTTTAAGTCCTATTCTAGTGGCAATAGAAAGCACAATAGAACGATGCTCTTTTAATAATTTTTCATATTGCAGCATGAAAACTTTTTCCGCAATATTTATTTCTGTAGGAAAGAAAATTTTGTAAACTTCTGCTAGTTCTTCATCAGAAAGTTCGTCTATATCTGTAGTTCTGCCAGTGTGCAGAAATACAGTTTGCGAAATGGCAAATGCACTGAACTTTTCAAAAAGCTTATTTTTTATCGTTGTTGAGTTCATCTTGTTGGTTTTTATATTGTTCTATAACTTGATTTTTAAATAATTCTACTAAATCCTCTAAATTCATAAGGCTAGGTTTTTTGCCTGCTTTTCTCATAAAAAAATACTCGAAAAAAGCACGTTTTAATAGCTCTATGAATTGTAGGTTGGTCATAACTTTTTTAATTCATTAAATATTCTTAATGGTATATCCTTTACAACTGCATTACCACAAGCTCCTAGTCTTTTAACAGCGTCCAATCTTTTGGCAAGCCCATCATCCACTCGGAAAACTGGGGGTTCGCCAAACCTTTGTTCAAATTGTAAAAAAGGACTGCATTGTGAATCCAATGGATTTGTTTTACTATTCTCTTTAGCGAGGCTTCTTTTGATGTAATGTAATATCCCTCTCCATCTTTGTACATTGGGGTAGGCAAGGATGTAAAGTCTTTCTCTGTAATGGTATTTCCCAAATTCGGTAGCGAAAAAATTTTCCCATTCTGCATCATACCCGATTTCGGAAAGGTCATATAAGACTTTTTCAAGACCTTTTTTTGTGATTCTAGCTGAGTTTTCAATGAGGACGTATTCAGGTAAAACTTCTGAAATAACTCTACTGTATTCATTCCATAATCCACTTCTTTTCCCATTAATTCCTTCGCCTCTTCCTGAGATAGAAATATCTTGACAGGGAAATCCCCCGGAAACAACTCCAATTGAACCTCTGTATTTTTTTGCATTAAACTCATTTATATCAAAATATTTGTCTGTATTAGGAAAATTTTGGTTTAAAATTTTATGACACCACTTATCTAATTCCACTTGAAAAACATTGGTAAATTCAGCTTCCTGTGCAGCTAAATCAAATACTCCTATTCCTGTAAAAACTGATGCGTGTGTATTATTTAACATTACTTTTCTATTTGTTCCCTGCGTGGAATCGAACCACGTAAAAACCATTAGGGAAAACTTTGTTTTTATTTGAAGATTTTAATCTTCGTTTATTTGTTTTTGAAGATTTGCATCTTCAAAATTCTTTGCAATTACTTCTAGATTACTCTGAAAAACAAAAGGAGAATCTAGCTTTATAAATTGATGCCAAACATTGTTTATTAATGCATAGCGATGGTGTGCAAAGTATAAGAAATTCGTTTGGCGGTTATGAAATTGCTCCATAAGCTTATAGCTCTTAAAAGTTTTTATTTTAAGTTCTACGCCATCTTCAGAATATTCTAACTTAAAAGAAGTAGCGTTTTCAATTCTCAGTTTCTTCTTATATTTTGCCATTTTCTTACTAAATTTTCTTTGTTCCCAGCGTGGAATCGAACCACGCAAAAAACCGTTTGGGAGAATATAACACCAGTTTTGCAAAATGCTTCGCACTTCGCAAAGCTGCTTGTTAGCAGTAATTTAATACGGCTCTGGAATATTTGGAGTTAAACCCATCTTTCTTATTAAATCACAGCCTTTGTTAATTCTATCCATTTGTTCTTTTTCTTCCTCCTCTGTAAGTATTGGTTGAGTACTTAAAAACAAATCAATTTCTATATCATCATCAAAACTACTGCTAACAGGCAGTTTTGCGTCATGCTGCGGTTCGGTGGTATTATCAAGTTTCGTTTCCATGTCAAATTTTGTTGTTAAAGTGAAGCGTTCGGTTTCAAAATGCAGCACGAACTCAAAGCTGCTTGGGCGTTATACATCTATTTCATATCTATATTGTAACCCATTAAAATCACCAATAAATCTTCTAAATATAAATATGCCGTCATATCTTAAAGTATGAATTGGAGCTCCATAATTTTTTACAGTTTCACCTTTTCTTGAAAATTTTTTAACATCAAAATCTTTAATTCCTTTTTTTTCTAATACATACAATATTATTTTTGTTTCAAAAGCTACAGATTTTTTATGTGTAAAGTCTTTTACAGATTTTGTAATGTCAAAATTTAACTTTGGTTTTCTCATATTAATCAAATAAAGAAGGTTGTTTTTGTTGTTTTTTGTGGCGGTCTTTCCATATTATAAAAGGCTTATTGCCACCGAATCTAGAGCGTGGATTTTCAATTACAAAATCCTTCACGTAGCTTTTAATATCTGCCATATACTCAATATCTTTGGCGTATTGGCTTTTTGGATGCTCATTTTTAGACCAACAAATAATTACAAAGGCTTTTCGTGGAAATAATTTAATAAGCGTTTTAAATTGCTCCGTTGTCAATCTCATGTAATCTAAGCTGTCTATCACGATAATTTGTGGACTGCGATTTCTTTTAAGTAAATCAATTAAATCACTGAAAGAACCACCAGAAGTGATGATGATTTTACCACTTTCATCCTCCATTTTATTGCGTTTGAACGCATCTTGAAGGCTCTTACTGATGCCTTGTTCATAAGAACAATAAGCAACTCTACCAAAATTTGTAAGATATTTGGTGAACTTCACTGCAAATTCTGTCTTTCCGTTTCCTGGATCTCCATACAGAACCATCGTGAAGTTTTTCTCAGGCTCGCCAAAAGATTCTAGCCATTCTCCTTCGAAAGGAAAAACGTTAAAACTTTTGGCTAAAAAATTAGTTACGCCAATGGTTTTCATATTCTCTAAAAATTTTCTTTTTTTTGTTCCCAGGAGCGGAATCGAACCGCTCCAAAAAACCGTTTGGGATAATTGAATTTATTTTTTCAATATTGATCTAATCTCATGAGTGATTAGAACTATAATACCTGCTATAAAAGCCGTATATGAAACTATTATGAGTATTTTAGCTATTGTTTCCATAATTAGTTAGTTTTTTTTAATCATAATCAGAATTAGGCTTTGATAAATCTTCGTTGAATTCGCCATTGAAATACATAGAAAACAAAACTCCAACTACAAAACCTGTAGCAAAAACACCGATGCCTGATAAAATAAGTATTGCGTTCATTTTTAATCAATTGAAAAGTTAAAGTTTACTCTTTTAATTATTCCATCGCCAAAATCTACCATTTTGTAACCTCGTGCATAACGGCTGGTTCTGATGTCAATCATCGCTTCGTTTATAATGTCCATTCCTTCGTTAAATAGCTCGCTATTGGCTCTATCTCTCATACTGTTAAGCTCACGTACTTTCTGAGGGTTATAATTGCCTTGTGAATCGGTTTTTAGGAAAATTTGTATCATATCCATCATTAGCTTTTCGTTTTCGCTTTCACCAGCCAATGATGCCATAAATTGTCGTAATTTTACAATGCCTTCGGCTTCAGTTCCGTTGAATGATGGACGAACGTTCCAACCAACTTTCACCGATGCTGTACCATCATCTAAAGTAAATGTATGAGAGTCTTGCTCACGTTTTTCGTTCCCAAATACTTCAGCTCGTAGTTCTATTACAGGCTCTATTTCTTTGAAAAGATTGACTATTCTGTCTTCTAGGTCGTTTCTTTTATCAATGAAAAAATCAATAACCTTAAGAACTACATCATTTTCTAAACCTTTAAGCAGTTTTTTGTCTGCTGCTTTTTTCTCTTTTTTTGCTTTTTCTGCAGCTGCAAAATCGGCTGCTATTTTTGCTTTTTGCTCATCTGTAAGAGCGGTAATGTCAATTGCTGTCATAATTCTATTATTTTGTTTGTTCGTTTCTTAAAACTTCTTTTAATTGATCTTCTCTGTACATCAGTTCATCGTGTATTTTTATCCAATCTTCTTGGTACGCATCGTCTTCTAGTTGAGCTTCTAATTCTTTGATTATTTTTTCTAGCTCTTCTTTTGTTGGTGGAAAAAATTCGTCAGGCATGTTGTAAATTTTGTTTGGTTCTTAGTTCGCTGGCGATTCTACCTTGTACGTTTCGTAAATCTGTAATTACTCTAATGGTTTGGTTTGATATAAGAGTAGAAACTGGACTACAGGTTTCAAAAATTTTCTTTTGCGTTTCACGATCTGTAATTCCGTTTAATTCGCAAATCAATTTTATATCAACTTCTCTAGATCCGTTCAGTTTTACATAAGTTCTTCTAAAGCGGCTTTCTATTTCGTCATATCCTTGTCTTTTCAGTCTCACGCCGTCTTTTATGCGTTTTTCTAGGTTTTCAGTACCAGCCAGAAGGCAACCCATTTTGTTTTCGTTATCGTTGTATAAGTGGATAAACCATCTAAGAGCTGCATCTTTCAATTTATCTGCTTCATCTATGATTAAAATTGGTTTTAAATGGCTTCTTTGTAAGAAAAATTCTGATACTTTTTGCCCTAGTTTATCTATTGAGATGTGATAATTACCAGTTTCAATACCTAAAGAAGTACATAATTCTGTTAAAAAATCACGCTTAGACCATTCTCTACATCTGATGTAAAAAACACTATTACCAGTGTTTATTTTAGCATAAGTTTTAAGCGCTGCACTTTTACCAATACCAGCTCTAGAAGATAAAATTCTAAATAGAGACTCGTTTTTAATGTCATCACAAAGGGTATAAACTTTTTTAAAGTCTAAAGTTTCCGCAATTTGCCAATCGTTATTATTATTGTAACCTAGTGCATTGCCTATTTTAAGCCACATTTCAATAGCAATAAGCTCGTGCTTACCAGTTCTGACGTTAGAAATCATTGCTGGTGACACACCACATTTAGTAGCCACTTTATTGGCACTGCCTAAATTTTCAATTTCAACTTCTACCAGTTGAATAATCTCATTTTTTTGTAAGTTTGTCATATCTAAAATTTTGAAAGGTTTTAGTATTCAGAGCGGAAATCGTCGAAAATTCCGCTTTCATTATCTGGAAGTACATCACTTCCAGATACTTTTTTTATAGGAATTGCAGCGCCATTATAGTAATCGTCTGCAGTATTCAGTTCGTCTTTCTTACCATATCTACCAAGTAGTAGATTTTCTTCACCCATCACTTCAGCAATATCATTTTCTTTTAGCTCTAGAATTGCTTTTTCTCTAGCTTTTGCTACGCCTACTTGCTGCATTGCTTTGTTAGGACCAAAAGTTTGAGCTGGTTCAAAATACTCAGCTTCGCAAAGTGATTTTAGTAATTGTCCGTGTTTTTCCCAAAGGAAAACAACGTCTAAATTCTCAATATCGTAGGATAAAACCACGCTTTTAGAGTGGTAATTTTTAATAATATCATAGTACGCAGGCGATATGAAATAGTGCATTTTTATGCCTAAAACCTCAGTAACAATTTGTCCGTTGTTACGGATTTGAATTTCTTTTTTACGTCCAAATAACATAGAAATTGCAGCTTCAGACAGTTGTATTACGTGAGGTTTTTCGCTTTCTTCGTGCAATTGTCTTGGTGATTTATGTAATTTGCTGTGTTTACGGCTGTATTTGCTGTATAATGTACTTCTAAAAGACTCTATAATATTTGTACTTTCTTCTACAGCTTTGTACATATCAAAACCAGCTTTTTTGCTTTCTTTTTTAATTTGTGCTATGTATTCTGGTGAGCGGAATGCTGAAAGACTTCTAGACATAATACCATCACCATAGAAATAATCTGAATCAGGCATTGTAATTTGTTGAAGTGTTCTAAAGAAACGTTCTACACCTGCTTTTCTATTCGCATCGTGAGAGAGTTCAATATGAACGCCCAAAGCTTCCATTCTTACAAATAGTTCTTCCATTTCTGGAGTATTGTGTCCTGGGAAACGGTCGGTTACTATTTCATAAGGCAGATAACCTGTTTTTTGTACCGCCATTGCCATCGCATTTTCGTAAACACGTCTATTTTCTGAATGGTCAAAAGAATAGCCTAAAATATCACCGCTGTGTACGTCTCTGATGGCAACTACCATTAAGAATTTATCTTTGCCATCATCTATATGAGAGGTAATATTAACTCTCGTTGCATCCATTTCCCAACAATCACCCGAATAAAGTGCGTTTTGACGTGGTATATATGATTTGAAAATATGAGATTTTCTACTAGATCCAAATCTTTTTGAGGTTAAGAATTTAGTGGCAGGTAATTCAAAAACGTTTTGTCCAAACCATCTACGTGATGGTATTTTTTTACCTGTAAGCTCACACATTTCATTTATCTTTCTAATGATGTAATCATTACTATAATTCTGAGGCATTTGTCTCATTTGCATTGCCCACGATTTTAGTTCTGGATCATCAAATACTACAGAGTTGGTATTCCCAGTTCTTGGTAGTTTTATAACGTCTGGGATTGCTAAAGATTCAGTTTCAAATAACTCATCTATCTTTTCTTTCAATCTTAAATGATGATGAGGGATATATTGTAAATCTAGTTTCTTAAGAACCGTTTCTAAATCTTTATAAATCTTATTCTTTGTACCTTGGTAATTGTCTTTGTATTCTATAATGAAATCTATCACAGCACACGCTTTTGCAAGTGCAGGACGTTGTATTTCATTAGCATTATTGTAGAATTCTAAGTAACTTCTATAAACTTGGTTTAAATGGCGTTTAAACATCGTTTCAAACTCAGTGGTTTGTGTACCATTTAAGAAATCATTATAATTTTTTACCAGTTCAGCAGCATCACCAAATAGCTCTCTATAATTTTGTGGAGATCTATTAGGTATTCTAGACAGATCATAGTAAAAACCTGCATCCATTTTTGCCCAACGCCAACCTTTACCAGTGTCTGGTAAAATATTATGATGGTGGTAACATTTTTGAACTGAATTTTTATAGGTAGCTCTATTTTTACGGAAATGTAAATCAGATATATTACAAACGTCCATCACTAAACGTTGAGATAACCAAACCGTTGGTGTATCTCCTGTATTACGTGTAATAATGTCGTTTTGTTTGAAATTCATTTTGTCATTGCGAGGTAAGAAGCAATCCATAACCTCTTTTTTTTAACTTTATAAAACCTTGCTGCAACTATCACTAGAATACAGCAAGGAAAACTAATAACCATAATATTGTTCCGCTTTCGGTTACGAGCCGAACCAATAGGGTAAGTATTGGGAACGTTCAGCGGAATCACTAGTATTTACTAGCTTAACATTGACAATCGGCGACTTCTTCACCAATATAGTAGCGCACTGCACCATTGTTACCGTCATACCCAACAGTGTACCACTCAACCGAGCAAAGTACCCCATCTATAGAAACACAAGCACTACCGCTGCGTTTAGCGTAGTCGGTGTGACATAAAATTGCATTTCTTTTGGTATCATTGATGCCTACAGCACCATTTTTTACCATGTTAATGGCTAGATTAACTTTTTCAGTTTGTTTTGGATTTTGTTGATCATTTTCTGTCCTACATGCCGTTGTTGTTAAAGTTATTAGCCCAAATGCTAATGCAATAATTAATTTTTTCATTGGAAAAATTTTAAATAATGCCTACTCTTTAGATTTTCGGCTTCCTCTTTGTGGAAAAGAGCGGAATCGAACCGCTTCGCTACTTGGTTCAGAACGGCTTACTCAATTTGCGTTCTTACTTTCAATCGCTCTACCATTGAGCTACTTTTCCGTTTGTTACACTCTCGTAGTAACCACGCCTGTGTAAGATTTAGATAGAAATTTTCATTCGTTCTATAAATACAATATCTTTGCAATCTTACTGTGTCTAACCCAAGCTTCAGGTTGAGCTTCTAGGGAAATGATAGTATTTATAGTGCTATCGGAGAATGCCTAAATATTCGATGAGTTCGTCTTATGTAATAGCTTCGTAGTGTGTTTTCACTACAATACCAAAGAATTTAGTATAAGTTGCAGTTTCTAATTTACCTGTGTTTACATCTCTTACCACTCTTTTGGTATAGCTAAAAATGCTTTGTAATAATTTTTTCATATTGTTAATTTTTTGATATTTTATTGATAACTTGTTCTTTGGCTTCAATCAGTTTTTTTTCGCAATCCAAATAAGTTTGATATTTTACTTTTGGTGACTTTCTCTCAACTATAGAAGCGGCTGTAGAGTATTTCCAACCTAATACAGAAGCGACCTCGCTTACTTTTATTTTAATTTTCTCATTGTTAGTTGACATATTTTCTTATTTTTGCGTAATAATTATACGCAAATATACAAACAAGTTTGAATAATGCAAACAAATTTGAATAAAAATTCAAACTTCTTTGAAAGAACAGTGCAAATAGCTGATTTTTATGGCATTGATGGCATACCGGGATTAGCAAAAGCTTTAAATTATAGTTCTGCTCAGAAGTTATATAGATTGAAGGAAGCAAATGCTAAACCTTCAGTTGATATATTGCAGGATCTTTCAAACAAGTTTGAAGATTTGAACTTAAATTGGTATATAACAGGAATTGGTAATATTTCTATTAAATCAAAAAACTATTTAGATCTAGCAGATCGTAACGATAACAATATATATGTTAGAGAAGAAACTAAAATTTATAATGCAACACCATCTGTAGTTACAGTTGATTCACAAAACAAGGATAATATTGTTTTAGTTCCTTATAAACTAAAAGCAGGGTATCTAGAAGGCTATAACAATCCTAAATTTATTAAATCTTTACCGTCATACAGAATGCCAGGTTTAAATAATGGTATTTTTAGAATGTTTGAAATAGAAGGTGTATCAATGTTTCCTACTTTAGTAAGTGGATATGTAGTAGGTCAATTTGTAGAAAATTGGATAACAGATATAAAAGATAATAGAATATATGCTGTAATTAGTAATGAAGTAGAAGATGGTTTAATAAAGCGCTGTATAAACAAAATAAAAAAATACAATAATCTAATTTGTAAATCTGACAATAGAAAAAATTATCCAACGCAAAATATTAATCCAGAAAGCATAAAAGAAATTTGGGAAATCAAATTACATCTTAATTTTAATTTGCCAGATCCAGCAGATATTTATGATAAAATTAATGATTTAGAAGGAGAAGTTTCTAGTCTAAAAGAAATTTTAAAAAGAGCTAATCTGATAGATAAAAAACATTAAACCAAATGTAAAAAAAATGTTACTTAAATAAATAGTAACATTTTTAGTAACATATTTGGTAACATTCCAAAAGTTTAAATTTTGTTACTGTTACTTTTTTTTTATTTTCTATAAGCTTTTATAAAACACAATATCGGATAATGAAGTATATATCTGTAAAATATCATTTTTAACGTATTTTTAAAGATAACTATATCGAAACAAGTATCGGTTTAATATCGCTAAATATCGTGTCAATATCGCATCAAAAAAAAATTTTTTATCTCAATTTTCGGCTTTTTTCGCCTGTTTTTCGGCTTTTTTTTTAATACTTTAATTTTTAACATTTAGTTATACCCCTTAAGGATAGGATTCAGCTAGAAAAAGAAAGCAACAGTTCTAAACTGAAAGCCTTCAAATCACAGATGAATCCTCACTTTTTCTATAATGCACTCAATACGTTGCAATCTTATATTCTAACCAATGACAAGAAACCTGCACTTCATTATTTGTCGCAATTTTCTGGCTTGACGAGAAAAATCCTTGAACATACAGAGCAGGATAACATTAGTATTTCCGAAGAAGTAGAAACGCTGAAATTGTATTTAGAACTAGAAAAAGCAAGGTTTAGTGATGATTTGGAGTATCAAATTTCCTTGAAAAATATAGAACATCCGCAGCAGACTTTTATTCCTGTAATGTTATTGCAACCTTATGTGGAAAATGCCTTGAAACACGGACTTTTACATTCTAAAAAAGAAAAAAAACTATGGATTTCTTTTGAACTAAAAGAGCAATTTTTAGAAATTTTAATTGAAGATAATGGTGTGGGAATTGAAAAAAGCAAAATTATTAACGCTCAAAAAGGCAACCAAAAACCAGCTTCTTTTGCTACTTCTGCGCAAGAAAAAAGAGTGGAAATCCTTAATAAGATGTATCAAAATGATGTGGAAATTTCTATAGAAGACAGAAAATCGGAAAGTGCTATTTCCGAAGGAACTATTGTGAAAATTAAACTTAAACCTATGACAATCAGATGAAAGTAATAATAGTAGATGATGAAAAACGTGCGAGAGTTTCTTTGCACTATTTGATTTCAGAATTTTTGCCAGAGGTAGAAATCGTGGCAGAATGTGACGGAATTCCAAATGCTGTAAAATCTATACACAAGCACAAACCAGATTTGGTGTTTTTAGACATCGAAATGCCTGGACATTCTGGATTAGAAATTCTAGATTTTTTTGATGAAAAAGATTTGAATTTTGGGATTATTTTTACGACCGCTTATCAAGAATATGCCGTAAAAGCTTTTAAACTTTCTGCCGTAGATTATCTTCTAAAGCCGATAAACACTCAAGAATTGATAGAAGCGGTGAAGAGATTTCAAAAATTGAATAGTCAAAAAATAAAAATTCTCAACGAAAATTTAGGAAGAATTTCCACCGAAGAAAAGAAAATAGGAATTCCACTCAACAACGGAATTGAGCTCATAAATCCTAGCGAAATTATCTACATAAAAGGAGAAGGAGCCTATTCTGAAGTACATCTATGTGACGGCAAGAAAATTTTGGCGAGTAAAAACCTGAAAATGTTCGAAGAAAGTCTTGCCGAAAATTCTGATTTCATAAGAGTTCATAAATCTTATATGGTAAATTTTAAACATTTAGTTTCTATCAATAAATCGAATGGTGGCGCAATTGTAGTGAGTAATAATATGGAAATTCCTTACAATACAGAGAGTTATGATTTGATTTTAGAAAAAATAAATTTGATTAGAAAATAAAAACTTTGCCAAAAAATATTTGACAAAGTCTATAAATTTTCAACTTTCAATTCTCAATTAATCAAAACACTCGTCATACTCAAACTTCCGCCAATTAATTCATCATTAAAAAGCGAAATTTCATCAGCATTTCCCTTCAAACCAAGCGTATAAATCAATGGCAAAAAATGATCAGGAGTAGGAATCGCATTTTTCAGCGCAGTTCCTTGTTTTTCAAAATTGATTAATTGCTGAAAATTCCCGTCCAAAATCCATTCATTCGTTTTTGCTCTCGCTTCTATTGCCCAATCCCAACCAGCGCCAACTGTATTAATATTCTTCCAATCAATCAATCGTAGATTGTGAACTACATTTCCGCTTCCGATAATTAAGATGCCTTTTTCTCTTAATTTTTGTAATTTTTTTGCCAAATCAAAATGATATTGCGCAGATTGAGTATAATCTATACTCATCTGTATTACAGGAATTTGCGCTTCTGGATACAAGTGTTTTATCACACTCCAAGCTCCGTGATCAAGTCCCCAACTTTCTGTTTCAATTACAGAATTTGGAGCGAGAAGTTCTACCGTTTCTTTTGCCAATTCAGGATTTCCTTTGGCAGGATATTCTACCGCAAAAAGTTCTGGCGGAAATCCATAAAAATCGTGAATCGTTTTCTGAATTTCTCCTGAAGTTACAAAAGTACCTTTGGTAAACCAATGTGCAGAAATACAGAGAATTGCATTCGGAGTTGGGATTTTTTTTGAAATTTCCCTAAAACCTCTTACAAACTGATTTTCCTCAATCGCATTCATTGGCGAACCGTGTCCTAAAAAAAGAACTGGCATTTTTTCTGTTCTCGGAAAAGCGTCAGAAATATTTTGTAACTGATTTAAATTCATCACTTGTGCTTTTTAATGAAAATGCTGGAAGTTTAGAATGATAAACATTCCAGCATCAAATTTTTATAATATGTTATGCTTTTACAAATTGCAATTCACCTGCAATTTTCACATCATCACTTACCAAAACGCCACCAGTTTCTAGCGCAGCATTCCAGTTAAGTCCGAAATCACTTCTCTTAATTTTACCTTCAAAAGTAAATCCAGCTTTTGTATTTCCCCAAGGATCTACATTTATTCCTCCGAATTCTACTTCTAATTCTACAGGTTTTGTAACACCATTTATCGTAAGATTTCCTATGATTTCATCAGCAAGAGCTTTACTTTCAAAAGTAATCGTTGGATTAGCTTCTGCGTTAAAGAAATCTGCACTTTTTAGGTGGGCATCTCTATCTGCATTGTTGGTGTCAATAGAATCAGTGTTTACCGTTGCGCTTACTTTTGCGTTTTTAAAAGTATCATCTTCCGCTTCTATTTCTGCCGAAAAACTATTGAATGCACCTTTTACATTCGCAATCATCATATGTCTTACTTTAAAAGTAATTTCGCTATGAGTTGGGTCTAAGTTCCATTTTGTTGCCATGATATTATATTTTTTGTTTAATTATTATAGTGCAAATTTACTCTTGTCTAGAAAGCAATAGCATTGATGTAAGATAAGAAATGATTTTTTTTAAGAAGCAACACAATTTATTGACCTAGGAGTTATTTGCGTTAAGAAAATTTTGAAAAATTCCGTTAAAAAATTTCCATTGTTTGAGAGAGGCAAAAAATTGACTTAAAAAATACAATCGTCTTTCCGAGCGAGTTTTGGAAATTTTAGGAAATTTTTAAAATTTTTAGCAAATAAATCCAGTCTTGAATTTTTGATTCTTTTGTTTCAAGACAAAAGAACGTTAGAATTTTTCCGTCAAATACTTCCAATATCGTTTTGGCATCCATTGAACGTGAAGTTTCATATTTTTACGTTCAGGGATTCCTGTTTTTATAAAGTAACATTGCCAAAGTGTCTGATATTTTTTTTCTTCCTCGTGGTGAAACTGTTCAGAATTTCTAAAATTTTGCAATAGAGATTCATCTGGAAAGAAAAATTCTACATTTTTCAAATCATAGAAAATTCCGTAATGTCTTTTCAAATCAAAAATCATCCATTTTTGGTCGGCATATCTATCTTTAAAATGTTTTCTGATAAGCGGTAAAACATTAAAATCTGGTTCTATTTTGGCGAAATACACTTCGTCTTGCAACAATTCAAAACGGACAAAAGCGAGCATTCTGTGTCTTTCTCTTCCTACACTTCTGCAAATTTTAGAAATCTCTAACATATCATCATTCCCAAAATCTTTTAAAATGTTTTGTTTCGGATGTTTAATAGAATGCAGAATTGCGCTCAAAATCAACCGTTCCAAATCTTTTCTCTCCGAAAAATAAACCAGCATCAATTGAGAAATTCCTTCTTTACCTAGATTTTCTTCCAATTTTTTGAGAACTCTATCCGATTTTTCAAAATCAGTAATTACTTCGTGCATTTCTGCGAAGAAATTTTCTTGCGTGTAATTTTCTTTGGCAATAATTTCCGCATTTTCATAACGATACTCAAAAACTTCAAATATCGCCGTAAATAAACCTTCAAAAGTGGAGTCGTAGAGAAGTGTGGTCAAGAAATTAAAAAATAGTTATTTTAAAATTATAATATTTTCTTTTTGACAAAAATATTCAAAATCTCTATCGTTAAAAGTTGCTAAAAAATCTATTTTTAAAGATTTGTCGCAAATCATCTGCTTGATAATTTCATCAACAAGACTTACAGAATTATAACGAAATCTGTTAATTTCAAAAATTTTTTCCAATGCAAATTCTTTATACTTTTCATCAGAAATTTTATATACATTTGGTTTGAGTAATGTTTGTTCAAAAGAAAAAAGGTTTTCTTTTCTTCTAGCCAATTTTGTATTTATAAATTCATATAAAGTTGGCCAAGGTACTAGAATATTATTGTTTTCTAAATCATTAATTATATCTAATGCTTTTGAATGATTTTCATTTTCTACAGGATTAAATAATGAAATCCAAATACAAGTATCAACTAAAATATTTGCTCGCCCCATTACATTGCTTCATCTTCATTGACTCCTTTGTTCATTAAATTAGAGTAGCCATTCCAAACTGGAGTTTTTCTATTTCCGAATAAAAATTTTCCTTTTACTGTAGATTTCCCATCTTCGTCATTTCGCCATATAACATATATCCTGTCATTAATTGAAGGTTTAATAAATTCTTCTAATTCTTTTTCAAGTTTATCAATTACAAAATTTGAACTCAATAATTCTTTGTTATCATACAAAAAATATGCTAGATTATTTCCACAATCTATAGCTTTATAATTGTCCAAAAAGGTAAAAAGACCAGTATAATTTCCTCTAATTCCTAAATCAAAGGAGAGCCAAATTGATTTTTTTTTATTATTGCTCATAATTTCAAAGTTAAGAAAAATTATTTATTATACAATTAATTTTCAAAACAAACTCAATTGCTCCGAAAACGGATTTTGCCATTTCGATTTCATTCCGTTCAACACAATTTGGCGGAAATTCTGTTCATCAATCAATCGATTAAAAACATTTTCGCTTTCAAATTCTATAAAATATTTGGCTCTATTCGTGGCAACTCCCATTTTTTTAAGATGCCCCAAATTCAATTTCTGAAACCTTCTCGCTTGTAAAATCTTCAAAACCGAAGTTACACCAACTCCAGGAATTCTCAACAGCATTTCTTTTGGTGCAGTGTTGATATTTACAGGAAATTTTTCTCGGTTTCGTAAAGCCCAAGCTAATTTTGGGTCAACTTCTAAATCCAAAAACGGATTTTTTTGGTCTAAAATTTCATTGGCATCAAAACCATAAAAACGCATCAACCAATCTGCCTGATAAAGACGATTTTCTCGTTGCATTGGAACTTGCGAAAAAACAGAAGGCAATCTAGAATCCTCAATCATCGGAACATAGCCAGAATAATAAACGCGTTTCATATTATAATTTTGATAAAAATGGTCGGCAACTTTTATAATTTTCAGGTCGGTTTCGTTGGTAGCGCCTACAATCATTTGCGTAGATTGACCAGCTGGAGCGAATTTTGGCACTTTTCTGAAAATTTTCTTCTCTTCTTTGTACAAAACCAATTCGTTTTTAATAAAATTCATCGGTTTGGTCATTTGTTCGTGAGATTTTTCTGGAGCTAATAATTTAAGACCAGATTCTGTAGGAATTTCTAAATTTATGGAAAGTCTATCGGCATAAAGTCCAGCTTCTTTCATCAATTCATCACTTGCACCAGGAATGGTTTTTAAGTGAATATAACCGTGAAAATTATGTTCTTGACGAAGTTTTTTGGCAATTCTTACCAAACGTTCCATTGTAAAATCTGCATCTTTGAAAATTCCAGAACTTAAAAACAAGCCTTCAATGTAATTTCTTCGGTAAAAATTAATCGTTAAATCTACCACTTCATCTACGGTAAAAGCAGCACGTTTGATGTCGTTTGATTTTCTGGAAACGCAATAAGCGCAATCGTAAATACAATGATTGGTGAGCAAAATTTTGAGCAAAGAAATACATCTGCCATCTTCTGTGTAACTGTGGCAAATTCCAGAAACGTGACTGTTGCCAAGTCCGCCTTTATTTTTACGATTTCCTCCACTTGAAGAGCAAGAAACATCGTATTTAGCGGCATCAGCAAGGATTTCTAGTTTTTCTTTTATTCTATCGAAATTCATCATATTATCTCGTCAAAGATAATTCCAAGAAAATAAAAATTCAATAGATTTTGTCTAAAGTTATCCGCAAAAAATGTTAAAAAGAATTAATTGCAATAGTTAAATTAAATCTTTGCAAAATTGTAAATCACAAATCATAAATCGTAAATTAAAAGATTTCTTTTCTGATTTTTGCAATAGATTTTTTCATACTTTCATTGAAATTTTCTTTGTCTAAGCGTGTTGGCGGTGTTTTTCTTACATCACAATCTAAGATGTTGCAAGTTTCACAAGTAACACCTACGTTTTCTGATTTTACAGAAGTGCTTTTCGCAAATTTTATTTTTTTCAAAGAATTAGAATTCAATAAAATCCCGATGCAATAACTTCGGTTGGCGCCATCAGAAAAAGGGTTTTTATGAGAAGTGGAAAGTACTAAATAGCTCAATCCAGAGTCTTTATAATGCGAAATTTGAGCGGAAGTAAGGGTTTCATTTTCTTTTAATTCTTTCAGATTTTTGATGGCAATCCATTTTCGGCAATAATGCTCGTTCATAGAATTGGCGTGCGGAGCTTGCTGCTGATTAAGGTGTAACTCTTTTAAAATCTGTATTTTATCGGTGTCTTTTTTCTTGACGAAACAAAGATAAAATAAATCTTTGATGCCAAATTCCGAAGAAAGAATATTGGTTAATCGATAGTAAAAAGTTTCAGGGGAATTGGTGAAATGAGAAATCAGTTCGGCTAATTTTTGTGAATTCCATTCTGGTTCGTCAAAAAAATCTTCTAATTTTTCTACCAATTCATCTTTCGGGATTAAAATGCAACCTGCAAAATAAGAGGCGTAATAATTGTTTAGTAATTCATCAAAGCTCGAAAAGTCTAGCCAAGAGTACGTGTTGGGTCTAGGACAGAGTTTCAAAACATTAAAGCCAATTTCTTTAGCGAATATGAAGGTTTTTTGGCTTTCGTCTAAAAGTTGGTTTAGGAGAAGTAGTTTTTTCTCCGGAATATATAACGAACGAAGATTATTGAGCGTTCCGTGTGTTTCGAAGTTTTCAGATTTTATTTCGTAGCCGAAATTTTCGGTGAGAAATTTTTCTAAATGTTCAATGTCTATGTTTTTTCCGAGTTTTAAATTGTTTTCAAAAGCGAAATCTTGAGCCGTTTTTTCAATTTCTGGGAAATAATTATCGTGTAACTCTTGGAAACTTCTAAGTACGGCAAAATAAAATCGCTCTTTCCCTAAGTTGTAATTCTGCGAAATTTCTATCAAAGTATTGATGAAAGCGGTGATTTGTTTCGGCGCTTCGCTGATGATGTTGATGAGTGTATTTTTATTAATTCCAAAAAGGTCTAAAGGAATTTCTTTAAAAAAATCGCTCTGTAAAAGTTCTCCAAAAGGGGCAAGGTTTTTGTCTAATTTCGTGGAAACCAAATCATCAAACTTACAACTGAGAACTTCTGCTAATTGTAGAATTTTGTCGTGTTTTGGGTATTTTTTGCCGTTTTCTATTTCGTTGAGATAAGATTTAGAAAGCTTGGTTTTGTCTGCTAAATCTTGCAAAGACCAGTCTTTTTTTTGTCTTTGTTGTCTTAGTTTTAATCCGAAAACTGTTTTTATAAAATCACTTTCGCTGGTCATATTTTTAAGATTTAGTTTGTTTTATTAGGCTCTTACTTTTATTTAAAATCTATTTTTTGTGATTTTGATTTCAAAATTTGGCGTTTTTAGTTGGTTTAAAATCTCAAAATTTGCTTCAAAAACAGATTGAAAAGTTAAGAAAAATGAATTTATAATAATTCTAAATAACTCTGTAATTCCTTTCAGTACAAAGATAATAAATAAAAGCGATTTTTCGCATAATAAAATTTTTAATAAAAATAGCGAACGTTCGCTATAAGTGAAAATATTTTATATATTTGTCTCAGACAGAATTCAATATTATTCTTTGTTTAAAAATTATTGATGTCTAAAAATGTAAGTAAAATCAACAAAATCAAAATATTATGGAAAAGGAATTTAAAATCATTGCACAAGAAAAATATACCCAGATTTTTTCTGAAGGTCTTGAAAAATTTTTAATTCAGCTTCACAAAAAATTTAATGATAAAAGAATAGAGCTTTTGGAACAGAGAAAAAAAGTTCAAGAAATGATTAATCAGGGAATAATGCCTGCTTTTCCGAAAGAAACCCGTGGAATAAGAGAAGATTATTGGACTTGTAGCAAATTACCTAATGATTTGCAAGACAGAAGAGTAGAAATCACAGGTCCTGTTGATAGGAAAATGATTATCAATGCCTTAAATTCTGGAGCTTCTACTTTTATGGCAGATTTTGAGGATTCTAATGCGCCAACTTGGCAAAATTGTATGGATGGACAAATTAACCTTACTGATGCTATTAATAGAAAAATAGATTTCGTAAACGAAGAAGGTAAGTCTTATCACCTCAAAGAAAATTTGGCAACGCTAATTGTAAGACCAAGGGGACTGCATTTAGAAGAAAAAAATATAGAAATTAACGGAGAAAAGGCTTCAGGCTCTTTGATAGATTTTGGAATTTATTTCTTCAGAAATGCTAAAAATTTATTAGCAAACGGAAGTGGTCCTTATTTTTATTTACCCAAACTAGAACATTATAAAGAAGCAAGATGGTGGAATGAGGTCTTCAATTTGATGAAATTTTGTACGAACTGAAAGAGCATAGCTCAGGACTTAACTGCGGAAGATGGGATTACATTTTTTCTTATATCAAAAAATTTAGAAACCATCCAGAGTTTTTAGTTCCTGACAGAGACCAAGTAACCATGACTTCACCTTTTATGAGTGCTTATTCAAAGCGTGTAATTCAGGTTTGTCATAAACGCCGAGTTCACGCTATGGGAGGTATGGCAGCGCAAATTCCGGTAAAAAATAATGAAGAAGAAAACGAAATAGCCTATGCAAAAGTGCGCGCTGATAAAGAAAGAGAAGTGAAAAACGGGCACGATGGAACTTGGGTAGCGCATCCTGGTTTAGTGCCTGTAGCGAAAGCGATTTTTGATGAATATATGCCAACACCTAATCAAATAGATAAAAAGTACGAAGATTATCATATTTCTGAAGCAGATTTATTAGAAGTTCCGAAAGGTGAAATTACCGAAAAAGGCGTACGAAAAAACATCAATGTAGGAATTCTGTATATAGAATCTTGGTTGATGGGAACGGGAGCTGCAGCACTTTACAATCTGATGGAAGATGCTGCAACTGCCGAAATCTCTAGAACTCAGGTTTGGCAATGGCTCAAAAATAAAGCAAAATTAGATGATGAAAGAATTCTTACTACCAATATGATTTTGATATGGGAAAAAGAAGAACTCGAAAAAATTAAAAAATATGTCGGTGAAAAGCGCTTCGAAAATGGCAAGTTCGATTTGGCTACAAAACTCTTTAATGAACTCATTTTTGATGAAAAGTTTGAGGAATTTTTAACCTTAAAAGCATATCCTTTTATTTGATGTACAAAGTATAATGTATAAAGTATGATTTGGTAAGTAAATGAAAATTTAAAATTTTTTGAAATTAAATAAAAATACATTTTACATAGTACATTATACATAGTACAAATTAAAAAATTTAAACAACCAAAAAAATCCTAAATATTATGAACACACAATCACAAATCCAAGCTCTAGAACAAGAGTGGAGAGAAAACCCAAGATGGAAAGGTATTACGAGACCTTATTCTGCTGAAGAAGTTTTAAAACTTCGTGGAAAATATAAAATTGACTACACCATTGCTAACGAAATGTCTAAAACACTTTGGAGGAAACTCAATTCTCAAGATTTTGTAGCAGGTTTAGGCGCTTTAACAGGAAATCAGGCAGTTCAGGAAGTGGACGCTGGTTTAGAAGCAATTTATCTTTCTGGTTGGCAAGTTGCGGCAGATGCTAATTTGTCTGGAGAAATGTATCCTGACCAGAGTTTATATCCTGCTAATTCAGTTCCTGCTGTGGTAAAAAAAATAAATAATGCATTGATGAGAGCAGACCAAATTCAGTCTGTAAATGGAGGTGGTGATAAAGAATATTTAGTGCCAATTGTTGCAGATGCAGAAGCTGGTTTTGGTGGAAATTTGAACGCTTTTGAATTGATGAAACAAATGATAGAATCTGGTGCAGCTGGAGTTCACTTCGAAGATCAATTGTCTTCTGCAAAAAAATGCGGACATCTTGGTGGAAAAGTTCTCGTGCCAACTCAGGAAGCAATTAATAAACTGATTGCAGCAAGATTAGCAGCTGATGTTTGCGGAGTTCCTACGGTTTTAGTAGCAAGAACAGACGCTGATGCTGCAGATTTATTAACTTCTGATATTGACGATAGAGATAAAAAATTTGTAACTGGCGAAAGAACTTCTGAAGGTTTCTTCCAAGTGAATTGTGGGGTAGAACAAGGTATTGACAGAGGTCTTTCTTACGCTCCTTATGCAGATTTAATTTGGATGGAAACTTCTAACCCAGATTTAGATTATGCGAGAAGATTTGCAGAAGGAATTCACGCGAAATTCCCAGGGAAAATGTTGGCTTACAATTGTTCACCTTCTTTCAACTGGGCTGCAAAATTATCAGTTGCCGAGATGGAAACTTTCCGTGAAGAATTAGCAAAAATGGGTTATAAATTCCAATTTATCACTTTGGCAGGTTTCCATGCTTTGAATACAGCAATGTTTGAATTGGCTTTAGCTTACAAAGAAAAAGGAATGGCAGGTTACAGCGAGTTGCAAGAAAGAGAATTTGCATTACAAGCCAAAGGTTTCCGCGCAGTAAAACATCAAAGTTTCGTAGGAACAGGTTATTTTGATGCTATTCAAACTACCGTTACCGCAGGAAATTCTTCTACGACAGCTTTAGCTGGTTCTACGGAAGCAGAACAATTCCATTAATTAGAATATAGAAAAAAATAAAGTTTTAATTATTATAAACTCATTTCCATTTTTGCTCTTTATAATCCGAAAAAGAGCCATAGTTTTTAATTTGTTGAAAAAATCGCCTCACAATTTTGTAAGGCGATTTTGTTATCAAGTGTGTTTTAGAATCAAAATTAATTTTCTTTTTGATAAGGTAAAAGTTTCCAAACAGCCCATATTTCTAGACTTGCAAGAACAGATAAAGCAATTACATTTGGTGTAAATCCGTCTAGTTTTAAACCTAAAGCTAAATCTCCTAATTCTATAAAAATTCTGGAAATCAAAGTGATAAACAACCATTTTGGCTTATTGGCGATTACTGAAATCAACAAAGCTAAAACGCTACCGAGAATTCTGACGCCCGCACTTCCGAATCCCATTTTTGCAGAATAAGTATCAAGATTTGCATTTGGGAAACTAATGTTCGGGTGAAAAGAGTAAACATAGAAAAAGAAACTTCCGGCAAGGATTAAAATCCAAGTGAAAATTTTTACTGAAGTTGGGATATTTTGTGTTTTCATAATTTATTAGATAATGCTGGAAACTGCTTTTTATATTTCTGGTTTTCTGCTTCTTTTACCATAAAATCAGCAACATCGCTTCTGTTGATGCTTCCGATTTTTACGCCTTTATACAAATTCGTTTCAATTTTGTATTTTTCGGTTAAAGGTTTATCTTTTAGTAAACCAGGTCTTACAATTGTCCAATTAAGGTCAGATTTTGAAATGATTTCTTCCATTTTGGTTTTATCTGCGTAAACATCTTTCAATAAATATTTAAAGAATAGTTTCATAAAAAAATTGGGTTGAAAATCCCAAGATTTCCCTGCTCCAAAGCCTGTGAGAACTATAGTTGGAATATCTTTTTTCCCAATTTCTACTAAAATTTTTGCAAAATCCGAATATAAAGTAGTTGGTTTCATACTTTTTCCGGTTCCTAATGCTACAATTACAGCATCCGCATTTTCTATAGATTTTTGCAAATCTTCTTTGTTTAAAGCATTTCCCTTTAATGAAATTAAATTTTGATTTTCAGGAAGTTCAATTGTAGAACGAGAAAGTGTGGTTACTTTATGATTTCTTTCTAAAGCACGTTTTACAGTTTCTAAACCAACTCCAGCAGAAGCACCGATTATTGTAATATTCATGTTTTTATATTTTGTCTCAATAAGAACGAGCTTTGACCCGTTTTCGTAAATTAGAATTTTCTCTGGCTTTAGCCAAAATCTAATTTTATTTAAGCAAAAATATAAAGTAGTATCCAAAATATACTAATTTTGACTGAAATTTCAAGTATATTTTAGGATACCAAAAGTTAAAAATCGATATTTTTTTTAACTTTTTATCTACTTTTGATGATGAAAAAATGAAAAATAAAGAAAAACAGCGAGGTTTATTAGACTTACAAGACGTAATCTACATTATTGGTGGTAGATGGAGAGGTGCAATATTGGCAAGCTTATGCGACAAGCCAAAACGTTTCAATGAACTAAAACGTGATGTCGGAAAAATTACACCACGTTCTTTAATAAAAGAATTAAAGTTTCTGGAAATGAACAAACTTCTTATAAAAACTGAAACTGAAAATTCTAACTTTGCAATGTATGAACTCACAGAACACGGTCATTCTCTACAACCTTTGATTTTTGAAATTATAGAATGGGCGCAGAAACACAGAAAAATAATTTTGGAATAGAATATCATAAAATCGCCTTAAAAATTAGTTAAGGCGATTTTGTTGTTGTCTCAAAACCTTGTTTGTTTTTTGATTAAAAGATCTATTTCTCCAATAGATTTTTTTCAAAATGTTCTAAAATTCTGCGGTATTCATCAACCCAAGAATACGTTTCTTTGAAACCGTGAGATTCTACAGGATAAGAAGCCAATGTCCAATTCTTTTTCCCTAATTCTATAAATCTCTGAGAAAGTCTTACGATATCTTTATATTCTACATTATCATCTACCATTCCGTGGAGCATTAGAAGTTGGTCTTGCAAATTTTGAGCATAGTAGATAGGAGAAGATTTTTTATATGCATCTGGATCAGTTTCTGGAAAATTGAGAATATTACCAGTGTATCCGTGGTTGTAATGTGCCCAATCTGTAACCGAACGAAGCGCAGCGCCAGCTTTGAATTCGCCTGGTTTAGTAAGAAGTGCCATCAGTGTGATGAAACCTCCGTAGCTTCCACCATAGATTCCTACTTTTTTGGAATCAATTCCGTATTTTGAAATCAAAAGATTTTTTCCGTCAATTTGGTCAGATAAATCTTTGTCTCCCATAAATCTGTAAATTCCCGTTCTGTGGTCTCTTCCGTAGCCATCACTTGCCCTATAATCTACATCTAAAACTGTAAAACCTTTTTCTACCAATAAATTATGGAACATATATTCACGGAAATAACTGCTCCACCAGTTGTGTGCATTTTGCAGATAACCAGCTCCGTGTACAAAAATGATAGCCGCATTATTTTTTACCGAATTTTCTGGTTGATATAATCTTGCATAAATAGTTTTGCCATCATTGGCAGAAAAAGAGATGACTTCTGGTTTTTGCCAATTGTAATTTTTGAATTCTGGAGTTAGAGAAGATGTAATTTGAGTTTTTTTAGCATTAGGAACATTATCTGCCCAATAAATTTCCCAAGGTTTATTTTTATAAGAATATCTTACCAATAGCTTTTTTTCGTCTGGAGATAGAGAAACTTCGTGGTTTCCGTCTTCTGTGAAAATAGGAATCATTTTGCCACCATCCACCGAAATTTTATAAAAATCTCTATTCCCAGGATGTGTGGTATTGGTACTTAGATAAAAATTTTTCTTGTCTTTAGATAATGTAACATCTCTTACTTCCCAATTTCCAGAAGTAATTTGTTTCAATTCTTTTTTTGCTAAATTATAGGTGTAAAGATGAGAAAATCCAGTTTTTTCGGATTGAAAGTAAATAGTAGAATTGTCTCCAAGGAAATCTAGATTTTTGCCCAAGTAACTATAGCTAGGGATTCCTGGTCCACCAATCCACGCTTCGTCGTGCTGATGGTCTATTTCTTGGAAAGTTCCTTTTTCTAGGTTTAGATTTACAATCCATCGGTCTTTATTATCTTGACTTCTGATGTCTAAAATGGCGTAATTCCCATCTTTGCTGTAACTGGTCTTCCCGAAAGAAATATAACGCTCTTCTTTGTTTTCTTTTTTGTAATCTTCAAAATATTTTGGTTGAACTTTTATGCCGTTTAATTTGCTAAAATCTACAAAATAAGCACTGTCTTTTTCTATATTATAAATCCCAAATCTTATAGGATATAAGTTCTTAAAAGATACTTTGTCTTTGCTATTTTCAGATTGGTTATAACCGTCACTGGTAATCCATTTTTCCATAATCTCGCTCTTGGCGTCTGGTTCAGTACCTTCGGTAAAAGTCACAAATTTTTCATTAGGATTTGGAGATAAATTCTGAATGTTTTTGCCTGTTCCGAAACTTTTCGGGAAGTTTTTCTTGATCAATTTATTTTTAGCAACATACCATTCTTTTCTTTTCTCTGAATCTCTTAAATATTGAAAAAGTTCTTCTTGCTGGTCGCTTAAGAAAGATTTTTCTTTTTTGATTTCTTCCCTAGATTTATTTTTGCTAAAATTGGTAATTTGCTCAAAACTTCCAGATTTAGAATTGATTTTAAGTAAATTACCAGCTTGTTCTACGAATATTACACCTTCATTTTTGCCAAGGCTGAGGTTAGAAATATATCCAGAATTTTGGAAAATTCTTTTCTTAATTTTAGTAAGAGGTTGGTAAGAGTATAATCCACCGTTTTGGATATAATAATAGGTTTTATAATCATTGGTAATGAAATTATTTCCATAAAAAGCAGCTTCTTCTGGTGTAGCTTTTTGGGGTTCTTTCATTCCTTTTTTCCAAAAATAAGTGCTTTTACCAATTTCTTTATTAGGATTCCATTCGAAATAGATGGTTTCATTATCCAAACTCCAAGTTGCATTTTCGGGTTGAAATCCTATAAATTCTTCCCCTTTCATAATATCTTCTAGTTTTAATTGTGTTTGGCAAAAAGAAAAATTGAAGGAGATTAAAATTAAAAAAAATAATGTTTTTTTCATTTTACTGATGAGATTTATTAAAAAATTTTAGTTTTTTGGAATTTAATAGAGGTAAAAGTAATAAAATATTCACAAATTTTTAGTTACTTTTATAGAAATCAATGAAACCGAATTTTCTCTATCTTTGCAAAATGATACGCATTACTAAAATTTTCACTTTCGAAACGGCGCACGTTTTGTATAATTATGATGGCAAATGCAAAAATATGCACGGGCATTCTTATAAACTTTTTGTTACCGTAAAAGGAACTCCTATTAATGATATTGACCATGTGAAAAACGGAATGGTGGTGGATTTTGGAGATATTAAGAAAATTGTGAAAGAAGAAATCATCAATATTTGGGATCACGCTGTTTTGCTTAATGCACTTACACCTCACAAAGAATTGGGAGAAGATTTAGAGCAAAAAGGGCATAAAGTAATTTACTGTAATTACCAACCTACTTGCGAAAATATGTTGTACGATATTGCCGAAAAAATTAAAAAAAATCTTCCAAATCACGTTCAATTAGCTTATTTGAAACTCCACGAAACCGAAAATTCCTACGGAGAGTGGTTTGCGGAGGAAAATTTTTAAAGAGCCAAGTAACAATAAATAGAGTCGCGTAGCGACGAACGATATTTTAACCTAAGATTTTAATCTAAGGAAAAAACAAAAAAATGAAAATCGAATTACAGCCTAATAAAAAAATATATTTTGCTTCTGATCAGCATTTTGGTGCGCCAACTCCAGAGTTAAGCAAACCGAGAGAAGCTAAATTTTTAGCTTGGTTAGACGAAATAAAACATGATGCACAAATTTTGTTTTTAATGGGAGATTTATTCGATTTTTGGCACGAATGGAAATATGTGGTTCCAAAAGGTTACGTAAGAATTCTAGGCAAGTTGGCAGAACTGAAAGACAGCGGAATCGATATTTATTTCTTTGTAGGAAATCACGATTTGTGGATGAAAGATTATTTGGAAGAAGAAATTGGGATTCCAGTTTTTTTTGAAAAACAATACTATGAAATTTCTGGAAAAAACTTTCTTTTAGCACACGGAGATGGACTTGGGCCAGGTGATAAAGGCTATAAAAGGATGAAAAAACTTTTTACCAATCCTATTGCGCAATGGTTTTTTAAATGGCTTCATCCTGATATTGCGATGAAAATTGCAGTTTATTTTTCTACCAAAAATAAAATGATAAGTGGAGTAGAAGATATGAAATTTTTGGGCGAAGACAAGGAGTTTCTCATTCTTTATTCTAAAGAAAAACTGAAATCTGAAAAAATAGACTATTTCGTTTATGGTCACCGTCATCTTCCGATGATTTTAGATTTAAAAGTGAATGAAAACAAAGCGAAATACGTAAATCTCGGCGATTGGATTTCGTATTTTACTTATGGAGTTTTTGATGGGGGAAATTTCGAAATTGAAAAATTTTAATGATAATTATGAAACAATTACCTTTAAAGCTATATCCAAGTAGACTTAAAACCGCTTTGTTACTTGTAGTCAGTTTGGTTTTTACAATTGGAGGAATCTTGATGATTCAAGATGGTAAAAATAAAGGTTGGTTTGTTTTTTCTTTTTTTGCATTATGTACTTTAGTTTTTCTTTTAATGCTTCTTCCAAATTCTACCTATTTAAAGATTTCGGAAGAGGGAATTGAAACAAAATCACTTTTCAAAAAATCTCAAATAATATCATGGGATGTTATTGATGAATTTGGAACAAGTTATGTTGGGCTAAACAAAATGGTAACACTCAATTTTAATGAGAATTACACCAAACAAAAGCTAGGAAGAGAAATTGCAAATTCAATAAGTGGTTTTGATGGTGCTTTACCTAATACTTACGGAATGTCTGCATCAAAATTAGCAGAATTACTGAACGAATACAAAAATAAATTTTCTTAATTTTTATTTATGTTTAAAAACATTTTCAACATAAAATCCGAATTAGATTTCCAAGCAAAATGTTTGGAAACTTTTCGTTATCAATATGAAAATGTGGAGATTTACAGAAAGTTTGTAGATTTTTTAGGTAAGAATATTTCAGAGATTAAGGATGTAAAAGACATTCCTTTTCTACCAATTGAAATGTTTAAAAACCATGAAGTTTTAGACAAAAATTCTGTTGCTAAAGATTATTTTCAAAGTTCTGGAACTACACAAATGCTCAATCGTTCTAAACATTTTATTGCAGATTTTAATCTTTACGAAGAGAGCATTTATAAAAGTTTTGAAAAATTTATAGGAAAACCAGAAGATTATATTTTGCTTGGTTTATTGCCGAATTATTCTGAAAATCAACATTCTTCATTGATTTATATGGTTGATTTTTTGATGAAAAAATCGGGGAAATCAGAAAATGGTTATTTCTTATACAATCATCAAGAATTGTTTGAATTGTTGCAAAAATTAGGAAAAGAGAACAAGAAAGTGATTCTTTTCGGGGTTTCTTTTGCATTGCTTGATTTTCTTGACTCTCAAAATGACTTTGCAACTTTACAAATTGACGATTTCACCGTTATAGAAACCGGAGGTATGAAAGGCAGAAAAGAAGAAATGACGAAAGACGAACTTTTGAAAATTCTACAAAAAGGTTTCGGAACGGATAAAATTTTTTCAGAATATTCGATGACGGAATTACTTTCGCAAGCTTATTCTTTAGGAAATAACGAATATTCTTGCCCAAATTGGATGCGAATTCTCATTAGAAACACTGAAGATCCTTTTTCATATGTTGAAAACGGAAAAACAGGTGCAATTAATATCATTGATTTAGCAAATTTACATTCTTGTAGTTTTATTGCAACGCAAGATTTGGGTAGGATTACTTATAATCGCTATGCTCAGAATGACAAAAACGATCTATTTCTCAATGACAAATTTCAAGTACTAGGAAGAATAGATCATTCTGATATTAGAGGATGTAGTTTGTTGGTTTCATAGAAAAGCCTTTTGCTAAAAATTTTAATAAAGAGATAACACATTAAAAAAACTCTATCAAAAATTTAGACAAAAGGCAATTCGTAATTATTTAATTTACTAATATGAAATAATTTTTCATGAAAATTTCTAAAATCTACATAATTTACTATTGTATGGGAATAGCAAAAAAATATCTTTCCCAGTGCGCTGAACCAAACGGAGTTTGCCAATACACATTTGTTCCTGATGATTATGTAGCACCATTTTGTTCTTGATTAACCCATAGTAATACATTTTATGGTTTCCAAAATGTCCAAACTGTTCCATTGAAAACTGCTAATTGATGAGATGTGGTATCATAAACTAACATTCCTGAAGATGGATTTACAATATTAATATGTGGACTTGCTACTTTTGGCAAAACCAGAGCTTTATCATTATCGGATAAGACTAGTATTCCTGGGGTAGTATTGTTTTCACCATCTGCTCCAATTACCACTTTAGCATTTGCAGATTCTGATTTTAAATCTTGTAATGTTGTATTTACTGTACCTGTATTATCTACCGACAAATCTACCCAGTTTCCAGATTTTAGGTATTTTATCTTCTTGTCAGATGAATCAAATATAAAGGTGCCGTCTACAGCCCCATTTACTGAGGCTGCAGAAATTACCCAAGGAAGTAATAACCCTCTGTTTTCGTTTCCGAATTCTAAGGAAACAGAATCATTTGTTATTGAAGATTTTCCAATCGCAACCTGACTAAATAAATTGCACGAGGAGAAGATGAGTACCAATATTGATATATTTTTCATTTCAATTTTATTTTTTGTAATTATGATATTTAAAATTAATCTGGACATGTTTGTGTATTAATACAATTCCACCCAAACGTAATACCATTATCAGTTGTGGTATAAACTTTAAGGCAGTTACTCGTAACATCATAAACTATCATACCTTCTACTAGATTGGCTACTGGAATTGAGGAGATTTGACTAGTAGTAAGTCTATTTATCACAAATCCTTTTGTTTTGGCTTCTAGAACTGTCCATGCGCCCTTACGTACCATAGGCCAATTGTCCATATTATCTGAACCCGCTCTTCCCAAAGCTGTAATACCGTGGTTGGACTCCAAAACAATTCCTGTAGTCATTGCTGGCTTGTAGCAATATGTTGCCAAACACTGTGAACTAATTAAAGCATTCTTTACATCCCCAATATTTTGACCTGAAGTATTATTATAATCAGAAGGCGTTGTTAATTGAGGTAATCCCTGAGAATTAGCACAAGTTGACAAGGCACAAAGATTTTTGTTACTTGCTGAAGAACCTGTCCCTACTGATACCGTTCCAGCTGATGTAACTAACTGAGACGTTGTTATGCTGGCTCCACCCTCTATAGCATCTAAACAACCATCGTTATCACTATCCAAATCAAAAACGTTATAGACTCCGTCTCCATCTGTATCACAATATTTAGGAGATTGGCTATATACCCCATAAGCAAATGCATTGGCTATAATACGGGATATATTTCTAATTTCAGAATTAGTATTATCGACATTGTTTGTTTTTCCTGTATTGATAGTTGAATTGTTAATAGTGGTTGCATCACTCAGTATGATATCATTATAAGGTATAGATCTTGCTATTGATGATCTTCCATAATAATCTTGAAATAATACATCAAGCCCAGTTCCTTGGAAAGTATTTTGCACTGTTCCTACTTGATCAAATGTATTTACGACACCAAATGAGGATGAACTTCCCATAATGTTCTGTCCGGATGTTGTAGGGCTATTGCTATTCACATTATTATCAGACACCGTAAAACCATAATACCAAGCATTATTCTGAACAGCGAAAACAAAATTGTCAAGTTCTGCTTTAGACCATTCTAAAATTCCCTGCATATTGCTAGCGGAAACAGCTTCTGCTCCTGTACAGTTTGTGGAAGGCAATGAAGGTGTTGGCGATGTACAAGTTCCTGCTCCGGAACCTATATATATCATATCAATTCCTTGTGTTTCTATGCTAGCTTTAGTAACGGGTGTCGTGAGCGCTACAAATTCTAAAGTATAAGGCACTGTTCCAGTTGGTCCAAAATTGGTGGTATCTGTTAAGATATTTCTAACATTTTCTATATCGTTTAATGCTGGGACCACATCCAGATATCCTACTTTGTACGTAGAAACCGAACCACAGTTTGAATTTTCAATGGCATCGGTTATACCATCGTTGTCATCATCTATATCAATAACATCAGGAATTTTGTCTCCATCGTGATCAAGACATTTATTATAATCCGAAGAATTTGCATATAAAGTGTAGGTAGATGTGTAATTTAATACGCCGCTGTCTACAGAAGTCTCCACCGTATTAGCCAATCCATTTGCACCAACGTTGGCTGCAGTTCCCACGGTTGGCTGATTAGAATTATTTGTAGCACCACTTTCAAAAGAGTCGTTACATCCGTCACCGTCACTATCCGTATCCAAGTGATTCGGTATTCCGTCTCCATCAAAATCTGCATTACACAATGTCCCTTTAGATTTTAGAGAACTATTGTAGTTTATAAAGGTCGGAACCACTTCCTGCACATAATTAGCATTCACAGTTCCTGAAACTCCTAACAATCTATATCTGCTATATTCTGCTGCATTCTGAGTAACAGTAAATATTACACTTTGTGTTCCCACTTGCCCTACTGTATTATTATTTGCTGGCGTAGTTTGTAAAGCCGGCGTAACATTTCCGGTAAGATTTATCCATTGTGTACCATCCCAGCCATCCAAATGCACAATAGCACCAGCATTAAAAAAATTAACGCCTGCATTCTGCATTGGTATAACTAATGTGGTCAACTGAGCTTTTGCAACCAAAGTAAAATCGAAGACAGATTTGCCTGCAATGTTTTGAGCATTGAATTGAGCACCGTTTGCAGGAGTAGTATCAAAATTGTTTTCGTAAACAGTATTATTAAGATAATTGAAATTAGTGGCGGTTAAATCACTGGTAAAGGCACTGAATTTCAATAGCTCCACATAAGAGTAAAAACACTCCGGTGATTCTACAGAATCCGGAACACCGTCGTTATCATCATCAATATCAATAACATCTGGTACGCCATCATTATCATTATCAGCACACAGCCTTAAATTGCCATTGATCGCATAATCTCCATATGTAGAAACGTAATTAATAGTTCCGGAATCTACAGGACTTTCCTTCGCATCCGCCAAACCATTAGTTCCATAAGGTCCTGGAAATATATAACCAACGTTTGCTATTCCGTTATAAGGAAAAGAAGTGCTGGCTAAACTGGAAGTAGCTCCCGCTTCGAATGCATCTGAACATCCATCATTGTCACTGTCTAAATCAAAATAATTAGGAATTCCATCACCATCTTTATCTTCACTACAAGTTGGTTTAGGGTGGTTACTTGCTTGATATCCTACAATAGTATAAGTAAGCTCCGTAACGGTATGTGTACAACAATAAACAGCATCATCCACACCATAAATTCGATATTTATAATACTCAGCTTGGTTAGCAGAAGGGATACTGAGTGCTGTGTTCATAGCACCGTTATTATTGGTAAAAGTTGCCAAATCTACCCAAGCATAGCCATTCCAACCTTGTATTTTAAAATCTGCATTACCTGTAAATAGGTTACCTGTACCGTTTGGCGTTATACTACTTAGCTTTACTGATGTAGGAAAAGAGATTTCAAAAATAGTTTTATTCCCGATACTCTGATTATTGGTAAAGGAAATGCTGGTAGAAGTAGTTCCATCATATACATTTCCGATAGCACCAGTGCTAATGCTTAAATCAGTACTAACTGTAGGCAATACTTCACCTATAGAGTAGAAACAAGAGGGTGCTTCCACAAAATCTGTAACCCCATCGTTATCATCATCGATATCTACCACATCATTGATGCCGTCACCGTCATTATCCTTACACGTATTAAGCCCGCTGAAAAGGGCGTACTTTATGTAATTGGTGGGAGCATAATTAATAGATGCGTTAAAAGTATCATTATTCTCTAAGCTGCTTGCCAATCCGTTTGTTCCATATGGCCCAGGAACAATGCCTGTTGCAGTGTTAATTCCCGGAACGCTGGTTTCTACGCCATCAAAACACCCGTCATTATCACTGTCAAGATCCAAAATGTTAGGAATTCCGTCTCCATCAGTATCTACCGAACACGTTGCCTTAGGAAAGTCTGCCGGATTGTAATTAGTAAAAACAGGCTTAATTTCATTAAAATAATCTTGATCTGTCTGACCAGTAACACCATAAATTCTATATTTATTATATCTTCCTGCATTTTGGTTCACCGTGTAAGTCACAATTCCGTCTGCCTCAATATTGCTGGAAGGATTGTAATCAGTAGAATTCAGACTTACCCAAGCAGAGCCGTTCCAGCCTTCTAATCTGGTTACAGATGAGTTTGCCTGGCTTATGTAATAAAATGGATTAAGAGTTGAGTTCAGAACTACATCCACAGCAGAAAGCTGAACTGCTGTAGTAAAGCTTAGCTCAAAAATAGTATCCCCTGAAAGTGTATTCAATGAACTTAAATAATTATTTGTAGTCGTATTACTATCATAGAGATTATTAATTCCTCCCGTCAATGCAAAACTGAATGGACTTGATAGAGTGAATTTACTTATTTCTTCCAAGGAATAAAAATCCGCCGGCGCTTCAATTATATCCGGAATACCATCGTTATCATCATCTAAGTCAATACTATCATTTATACCATCGCCATCAGTATCTTTACAAACACTTATACATTTTGTCAATGCAAAAGGATTGTAAGTGTTACTGTAATTGAGAACCGCGCTATCTGCAGAGGTTTCTACAGAGTTTGCCAGTCCGTTTGTTCCATATGGTCCCGGAATCGTAGTTGTAGATGAAGTGGCACCTGTTACCTTAGCTTCAAATGCGTCCGGACATCCGTCTCCATCACTATCTGCATCCAAGTGATTAAGAATTCCGTCTCCGTCTGTATCATTAGAGCAGGTAGCTTTAGGATAATTAACACCCGCAGTATAATTGATACCAAGTTCAGACATATATAACAAGTCTGTATTTCCTGATCCTGATCCTTGTATTCTATATTTTGAATAGTAATTAGGAGTATTTACCGTAAATACTCTTATATTTCCTGCAAATCCGTTAGCTTCTGAAGTAGGCGTATAAGGAGTACTCAATGCAACCCAAGAATTTCCGTTCCATCCTTCAAGCGTATAAGTGGAATTTCCAAGATAGTAGAAAGGGTTATTTGCACTAAGTGATCTCACCGTAATACTAGAGAGCATTACAGGCTGTTGATAATTTAATTGCAGAACAGTCTTGCCTGCTACTGATTGAAAGGTAGAATAAACATAGGTACTATTTCTATTATCAGTTAGCACCGTTTTTAAATCACTTCCTCCAATATAGGTAAATGTAAAATCGCTGGTTATCGTATACGAGTTATTTAATTCGTCATTGGTATAAAAACAATCCGGTGATTCTATTCCGTCTGGAACGCCATCGTTATCATCATCTAAATCATCAACATCTTTTATACCGTCTCCATCGGTATCGGTACAAGCATTTATAGCAGTATTAGTAGCATACACATCGTAAAATGAGGTATAATTTATAACCCCGCTATCAATAGAAGTTTCTACAGAATCTGCTAATCCGTTTAATCCATATGGTGCAGAAATGGTAAATGTGGATGAAGTCGCTCCGGTTACTTTGGCTTCAAACGCATCCGGACATCCGTCTCCGTCGCTATCGGTATCCTGGTGGTTGGGAAGCCCGTCATTATCTGTATCATTGCTACAAGTTGGCTTAGGGTAATTAGAACCAACTGTACCATAATCTACCACAATCTCCGATAAGTAAGTAATATCATTATTGACACCTGTTAACGCCGTGCCCAAAATTCTATATTGAGTATAAGCGTTATTTGGAAATAATGTGTTTGTAAAAACATGCTGATTTCCTGCAAAGCCATCCGAATCACTTGTCGGAAGATATGGAACGCTTAAACTTGTCCATACAGAGCCGTTCCACCCTTGCAACGTGTAAGTTGCTCCTCCTAGATAGTAAAAAGGATTAGAGCCAAGCGATTTTACAGTTATATTGCTAATTTTCACAGCTTGTGTACCATAATCCCACTGTAAAACCGCTTTATTATTTACAGATTGCGCACTGGAGGAATAGACATAGCTACTATTATTTCCGTCTGTAAGTCTTGCTTTCAATGTACCGGAAGCCGGTATATAAATTATTCCTGTATAATCAGAAGTTAAAGAATACATGGCATCAAGCTCTGCCTGAGTATAAAAACATGCAGGTGATTCTAAATGATCCGGAATCCCGTCATTATCATCATCAATATCTGTTATATTTGGGATTCCGTCATTATCAGTATCCTGTGCAAATGTATACTGAGGAATGAGGAAAAAGCCTAACAGAATTAAGACTATTAATAATTTTTTTTTCATCATATAATTATTTATTTTTTAGTTGAATACTTTTAAACTATTACTGGTTCATTAATCTTTATTGAATAGGAATCGCAAAAAAGTATCTTTCCCAGTATCCTGATCCAAATGGAGTCTGCCAAAAAACATTCGTTCCTGAAGATTGTGTAACACCATTTTGCTCTTGATTCACCCACAGATAATAAGTTTTACTGCCTCCGGATGTATTATTGACCACGCAATAGCCGGATAAATAACTCTTGTTAGCTCCTCTTGCTATTACCCCTGCGCTACCCCTTTGTCCGGTATACGCCAGATCAATGTCGGCTGTTACCGTACCGGCAGAAGCACTATCTGAAAAGAAAGCAGTATACCATAATGAGCCGTCAGATGTAATCACTTTAGAAGAGTCCGGATTTACAGACACCGTTGAACCTACGCCAATAAGCCACTTTCCCGCTGGCAGTGTTATGTAGCCTCCTGTATACATACTGATATTAGGAGGCGTTCCTGCTCCATACGAAGAAAAACTTGTGGAAGTATTTGGCAACACGCCGGAAATTGCATCAACTGCTATAGTTTGCCAGGATGCATTTCCATTGGTGTCTGATGTAAGAACTTTTCCATTACCTTGTGTTCCGTCTTCAATTCTTAATGCAGGAGAAGAACTGTTTTTAATATGCAAAATAGTACTTGGAGTTGAGTTGTTGATTCCAACGTTGCCATTATCCAAAATGGTAAATAATTCTTTCGAGTCGCTATTGTTTACTTCAAAAGCTTTAGTAGTATTTGTGTTTCCTTTTGACAGAATGTCTAAGGTTGCTGATGGCGTTTCAGTATTGATACCTACTTGGCCGAAGGATAGTGAGTATAATGATATGCCTACTGATATTATGATTTTTTTCATTTTTTTGATTTTTTAACATTATAAAAATCTAAATGATTTTAGATGATTAACCTACTGGATTTGAAATCCAATTACCACAAAATTCAATTTTGATTTTTTTCTATTATTTAAAGTGAACAAAATATAAGTAACTTGTCCCCAAAAAATGTTTTGATTTCAACTATTTTCACTTTGTTTTTAGGGAATTCTAATCTTTTCTCTAACGATAAAAATGTGTATTTTTGATTGTAATTATTTCTATTGAATATTCCAACATATAGTTCTAAAACTGACAATAATTGTATATAAAGTAAATCTGAACAATATGTTTAATGAGAAACTACATTATTGCAATTACTGAGAATATTAACAAGAGTAATCATCAAATTTTCATTTTCTTTTTGTTCGTTATTTTCATTACAGATAAGTTAGTTTTTTAATTGTGTAGGAACATTAGGGTTATTTTGATAATTACTGCCTAATGGGCCTGGGAATGCATAGCCTGCACCAAATAAATTATAATCATTCGTATCAATAGTACCATTTTCATTATCATCTCCTGTTATATAAAGTGAATGATAATAGCCAACTGCAACATCTACAACCTTCTCTGATATGGCCATACTTGTAATGGATACTTTTTGCCAAGATGTAGAGTTGTTCACAAAACCAAAATCATCACTAGCTCCAAGTTTACCGAAATAGTTATAGCCACTTACATAAACATTAGGCTTTACAGGAGTATTTGATTGTTTAGTGATTAATGCAAAAGAACCAATACCAATACCACTGTCCATTCCTTTAACTTTTACTATGGATTCACCCGAATCCAATGTTACATTATCTCCATGATTATATGCATATCCTGTGGCTCCTCCACTGTGTTCATTATTGTTACCGAACCTATGAATTTTACCTAATCCATCCAGAACTATAGTACTGTTGGAGGTACAAGCTACGTCCTTTGCGTAGGCAGCAGAATTAGTGGATCCGCCAATGAAAATTGCACTAGCTGTAGGCTGCTGAGTCCAGCCGGTTAATGATGGTGATGTATTTTGGTAATATATATTGTATCCCCAATAGTGTAATTTTCCCGTACTATCAATTGCACATACTTTATCCTGAGCCATTGCAAAATCTGTCACTACAACACTACCTGCCAATGAGCCTGAGCTTATAACAGTAGGAGTAGAAACCCATCCGGTATTAATATTGTTACCATTCATGTAATTAAAATTGGCTCCCATTGTATAAAGCTTCCCGTCATCTCCAAGAATTATGGTATTGAAGTAACTAGATTCGACTTTAACTGCCTTAACACCTGATGGCAAAAGAACTTCAGTAGGAGAATCTGTCGTGATAGTTGATGGATAATCTAAGCCATTCTTACCATAGATATTATAACCCCAGGAATATAACTTCCCAGTTGCTGTTACGGCATAACCGCTATAATAACCAGAAGCCACATCTATACATGGTTCAGCTATAATTTTTACTGGTACTCGTTGATAGCCTACAGTGTTCGTCCCGACTGCTCCCAGTCCTCCGTACCCCATTGTGTATACATTTTTATCATTCGCATCAATATATACTGACTGATATAGGAAATCTCCATCAGCGTCAATAGCCCTTATTTTACCATTCGATGCAGTACCATTACCATTATAAGTATTATTAATAATTGTCGTTACACCACTTGCATCCAGAAGACAGTCGGACCATTTTGTGTCTATTTTAACTCTGACACATTTCAGTGTATTGTCATAGACAAAAGTTGCTTCTACGGCTTGTGTATTTTCAGGAGTTATGGTTGATGGAGCTTCACTAACGATTGGGAGGACGAGCCCCATTTCTTTTGATTTGTTTTGAATATGTAAAACCCCTTTTGGGTTTTCAGTATTAATCCCGACTTGGCATAGCAATCCCGTATAGCAACAAATTGCTGCCATAATTAAATTTTTTTTCATTGTTGTGTTTTTAAATAGTTGTGTTTTTTAGAATAAGCACATTTAAACTCAACCAGTTTAAATGTGCTTCAGTATTATTTTTTAAAATTTCATAAGTTTAAATAAATTAGTCGCGTTGTTACTGCCTAAGGTTCCATATATAGTATATCCACTTCCTAGGATTCTGCCTCCTCCTTCTGAAAGGGTAGAAGACATTGTGATAAAGGTTCGGTTAGTCGCTAAATCAATATATTGGATATTCCAGGTTGGATCAAGGTCAGATATTGACACAGAAGTCCAAGTGTATTTTATTGTGGCATCTCCCGTTCCAAATCTGCCAATTGAATTTAGACCAGTCACAAATACTCTTTTGTTTGTAGCTATTATTGCTCCTCCCGAATCGGCTTCCATATCCACAACATATTCTCCGGAATTTAGCGTGAAAGGTGTGACGGAAGTTAGTGTAGTAACGATGCCACTTCCAAACCCGATTCTGTAATTCTCACCCGCCACTATTACTTTTCCTTTATTAGTAAGCGCAATCGTTTGATAATATGAAAGAGAAAGTTTTACGATTTGTTCCCCGGATGAGAGAAATGATGAAAAGACACTTGTAATGTCAACAGGTGTGGAGACTGTCTGTGTAGTCGTAAATCCTGGAATGTAATTAAAGAAATGTCTGCCCCAAACAAATATCTTACCATTTTTGTCAACCGCAGCAAACATACCATAAACAAGATTGTTCTGATCGTTTCCAAAAAGAGCTACAATATTGGATAATGATGCCACTTTTGTAAAAGTTGTTTGATCTGTAGTTGTGCCGTTTCCGTTATGTCCGTACAAACCATAACCAGCTGTGTATACATTTCCTTTGTCAGTGAGGATTGCAGTAGTTGCACTTCCATTCATATTTGCTACGGAAATAACTTTTTCATCCGAATAGCTAAAAGGCATAGGCACTTCTTTAAACCCCTGAACATCACAAGTAGAACAGGTTGTCCCGGCAACACCTAATTGTCTGTATGCGTTATTTCCGGAAACATACAATTTACCGTTGTCTGCCACAATAAAAGAACTGCTACCACCAGCAAGGATGTAAGTAGGCTTAATATTATATCTTTTATTAGCAGGATCTACCGTGGTACCAGACCCAATTGCCCAAGAATTTCCTACTCCGTAAAGATAATTTGAATTACCAGAATAGCTAAAAGCAGTAAAATTGTCTCCGGAGGATATCGGTTTTTTGTAATAACTGTTTAAAGCTGGTGCTGGTGATGAAGTAAGCCAATATTGTGTGCCGATAACCGCAACATTCACCACATCCTTAACCTGATCCTTATCTAGTAAGCAATCTGACCAGGCAGTTGATTTTTTGAAGCGTAAACATTGCTTTATAGAATCATACACTACAGTTGCTTCTACCGGCGTAGAATTTGATGGGTTTACAGTTATTGCCGCAGAATCAACAATGGGCATCACCAATCCCATTTTTTTGGTCTTGTTTTTTATGTGCAATACTCCTTGTGGATTTTCAGTATTTATTCCTACTTGCCCAAATAGCAAATTTGAAATAAAACCTATAATAATGATAATGTTTTTCTTTTTCATAAAAATATTTTAATTGTTAATTTGAAATTCATTTTTTTAATTTTTCAAATTAAACAGGTGGAGCCCTATCCGAAAGATTGATTAAAGTTGTTAATCGAAATTTAGAATCAAGATAATATTGATCATTTCTTTTTGTTATGAATAACAAACCTTTTTGGAGGCAAATATTTCCTATATGCAAAAATTTAAAATGATATGAAGTGTTTAAGAGATTTGCATTTGCTGATAAAAGATTTTTGAAAAAACAATCTTGAGGAGTATTATGAAATTTTTTTTGTGGAATAACGACTTTAGTATGAATTTGCTTTTTCTTACTGATTGATTTATATTGCTTTTTAGAACTGAGTTTAGCTATGTTTTTTTTTATTTTTTTTTGGCAATTTTTAGTCTGAATAAAAATATTTTCAGCTCCATAAACATTTGCATCCTCTGATATGAAGATAGTAGTAGTCTCCTTTTTAGTTGAGTTTGTGGCAATACTACTTGAATCAGAAATTTTTATTTCATTACTTTTATTTTCAATTTCTAAAAAGCTCTTTCCAAACAAAACATTCACTATTAAAACCAAAATAATTTTAATAAATAAATGAATTGCTTTATCTGATTGAGACATTTTAATCTGTGTTTTTTACAAAATTATTCTTTAAAATAAGTTAATTTTAATAATTTTTATACCATTTATAAAAATGCTTATTTTTAAATAAGTGTATGATATTCAATTATTTACATAAGTTAATTTATAAAATGACTATCTTTTCTTCTAGATATTAAAATGCTTTTTTTATATTTACAGATATTGTAACCATAATATTTTTTTTATTATAATGTATAATCTAACTTAAAGCCAATAGGATTTATGAGTTTTAATGATCCCATTTCTGATATTGAAAAATTATTGTTAAAAAGATATTTTGTGCAATTTCAGTATGTTATATTGTTACTTTTCTTATTGAATGGTGTGTCTTTTTATTTAGAAAATAGAATTCACTATAAATTTTTCTTTTTTGTTTTTTTTTGTGATTTATTTGTAACTTTAGTAATTTATAAACTAGATTATGACATTATAAAACCATACGTTAATCCATACTTGGTAGTTGTTTTTCTTTTTTTATGGTATTTTTCTTTAACAGTTTGGTTATATAATCCAAGTATTTTGATTTTTTTTGTTTTATTTCCTTTTGGGGTAAGTATTATATTTTCGAGAAAAAATGTTATTTATTGGAGTTTAGCTTCTTTTTTGGCAATTATTTTAACAATTTTTGTTATTAAAGATATGTTTTTGCTTACTATCCCTAGAACTAATGTAGTTTTAAGCAGCATCAAAATAGTAGTTTCTTTTGCTTTTATTTTTGGATTTATATTTTATTATAATTCAATACTAATAAAAGCAAAGTATAATAATTTGGAAATAGATGACTTTCATTTTGGTGATTTTTCATCTATGAATAATGAAATTGATGAAAGTATTTTTGATGAAAAAGAAATTAATTATTATAATGATCTGTTTAAAAAAATTGAACATTTTTTACAAGAAAATGCTCCTTGGAAGGATCCTAATTATAATGTGCAAGATCTCGCATATAGTCTTCAGACCAATAGTACTTATGTTTCGAGAGCCATTAATTTGAATGCAAAAATGAATTTTAAAAACTTTGTAAATACTTATAGAATAGAGTTTATAAAAAAAGAAATTCAAAATAATAAAAATTATAATCGATATAAATTGATTTATTTGTACTCGCAGGCGGGATTTAGGCATCAATCTACATTCAACAAGGTTTTTAAAAAAATAACGAATATGACGCCATCAGACTATATAGAGTCTGTGAATAATAACAATTTACCATTTTGATAGTATTAAATAATAAAAATGCTACAATAGTAGTAGTTTTTAATAGATAATAGAGATGATTTTACAATTTTTGGGTTATCAATAATAATAATAAAATCTATTGATATTAGGGGATGTAGTTTGTTGGTTTCTTAATAGATTTTCAGATATTTATAAAAACCAAAAATCCCACAAATATTTATTTGCGGGATTATTTCTAAAATTTATATAAAATTTTAATTTTCTTCTTTCTGAAGTAAAAATTTATAGATTAAACCACCAACTACTGCTCCTAAAATAGGCGCTACCCAGAATAACCATAATTGTGAAATAGCTTGTCCGCCTACAAAAATGGCTTGAGATAAACTTCTCGCAGGATTTACAGACGTATTAGTAATAGGAATTGAAATAAGGTGAATTAAAGTTAATCCTAGACCTATAGCTATACCTGCAAATTTTCCGTTGGCAAATTTATCTGTGGCTCCTAAAATAATAATCAAGAAGAACATGGTTAATAAAAATTCTGTAAGAAAAGCCTGCATCATACTGTAGCTTTTACCAAAATATACTGCAGATTCATAAAAGTTAGTTGCAAATGCACCAGCAGAACCATCACCAGCTCCTCCATTAATTATTAATAAAGCAGCAGCAGCAGCTATAGCGCCTATGCACTGTGCAAGAATATATGGAACTAAATCTTTAGCAGAAAATCTACCTCCAGCAAGAAGCCCAAAAGAAACCGCAGGATTAAAGTGTCCACCAGAAATGTGCCCTACAGCATATGCCATAGTAAGCACAGTAAGACCGAAGGCAAGAGAGACCCCTAGTAGCAATATGCCAAGTTGTCCGTTGTCAGCAGGAGCAATTTGTGATGCAAATATTGCGCTTCCACAGCCTCCAAATACTAGCCAAAAGGTGCCAAAAAATTCGGCAAATAATTTTTTCATTGTTTTTTGTATTTTTAAATTGTTAGTTATTATCAAATGTATAAAAAAATAAGATAATTTTATATTTTTTTGTTAAAAATCATTAAATAAAAATATTGAGAATCATAGACTTTTATTATCTTTACCCACTTGAAAAACATTCTTATATGAAAAACAAATTACTAATATTGCTAGCGTTCTTATTAGCAAACGCCAGTATGAAAGCCCAAGCTTATTTGGATGACATTATGCTTCAGTCCTTTGGTTGGGACGAATATACACAATCTAAAACAACTTCAGAGGGAGGTATTTATGAATTTTATAATGCAAGAGCTGGTGTTTTAAAAGCCGCTGGTTTTGATATGATTTGGTTTCCACCGCCAAGTGCATCTACAGGTGGAAACGGATATTTTCCTACAGAAATTTACAATTTTTCTCAAACAGCTTGGGGATCTGAAGCGCAATTGAGAAAAATGTTAACCAACCTTAATGCTAGAGGAATTTATCCTATTGCAGATGTAGTGGCTAATCATAGAAGTGGTACTACAAGCTGGGTAGATTTTACTAATCCTACATGGGGTTGTGAAACTATTTGTAATAATGATGATGCAGCGAGTGCGTCTTATGTAGGCTGTAGACCTTCAGGTGCTGCAGATACAGGTGAGGGTTTTGGAGGTTCTAGAGATTTAGATCATACAAATGTTACTGTACAAAATGGATATAAATTATATTTATCTAAGTTAAAAAATTTAGGATTTAAAGGTTGGAGATGGGATTTTACCAAAGGATTTTCTGCTAATTATTTTGGTAGCTATATAGCAGATAGTCAACCATATTATTCTGTGGGAGAATATTGGGATAGTAATTTAAGTTTAGTAAAAGGATGGATAGATGGTACTAATGCAGCTGGAGCTAATATTTCTGGTTCTTTTGATTTTCCATTATATTATACTTTAGGCAATGTTTTATCTACTAATAATTTTTCATCATTGAATAATTTTGGTTCGATGGCAGGTTTAGCTGGTCAGTTTGGATATTCAGAAAAAGCGGTTACATTTGTAGATAATCATGATTCATTTGCTCTTGGTTCTGCAATTTTAGGAACTAATATTCCAAAAGCTTATGCATATATATTAACACATCCTGGTATTCCTTGTGTATTTGGTCCACATTATTATGGTGGAACATATGCCAAAGACGGGACTTCTAGAACATATTCTAATTATTCTTCGGTTATTAATAAATTAATGACTATCAGAAAAACATCTGGGATTGATGCTTGGAGCTCTGTTACTATTGATCAATCAGGTATTGGTTTATATGCGGCATATATTAAAAAAAGATCCTCTGATACCGATCCTGTAATTGCAATGAAAATAGGTCCAAATTCTTGGTCCCCTACAGGAACAGGATGGTCTGTTGTAGCTTCAGGTACTGATTATGCAGTATGGATGAAAACTACAGTGAATGTACCTCCTACAATTTCTATTTCTCCTGTAGGTGGAACTTTTGCAAATGGTACCCCAAAAACAATTACTATTACTGGATCTGATGATAGTTTTATAACTCCTACTTTTTATTATACTACAGATGGTTCTGAACCTACTACTTCATCAACTAAATATACTGGTGCATTTTCTGTTTCTTCAGATGTAACGATTAAAGCAATTGGTATTGATAATTTAGGATTAAGTTCTGGAGTTTTAGAAAGAGCTTATGCTTTTAAAACACCGAAGGATGTAGTTATTAGATTTAAACCTCCTACTACAACACCTAATTGGCCATTGCCAAAAATTCACTATTGGGACTATACGCCTACAACTGCTCTTACGGCTGCAGATTGGGCTACTCCAATTAATATGACAGCAGATCCTGATAATCCAGGGTGGTTTAAATATACATTTCCAAGTATTATTCAGGTAAGTTTCTTGTTTAGAGATGGTAATGCTACTGGTACTTTAGGGGAAACTAAAACGGCTGATATTGTTGGGGTTTCACAAGATAGTTGGTATGAATGGGATCCAACAAGTTCTACTTTTGTAAAATTAGTAAATAACCTATCTACTGATGATATTAAAGGTAATAAAGCTAATTTAACTTTATTACAAAATCCTGTTGTAAATGGAGTGGCACAAGTAAGACTTAATAATGCTAAAAATGGTATGTTAAGTATATTAGATATATCTGGAAAACTATTAAAAACTCAGAAACTATCAAAAGATAGTGGTGATGAAACTGTTTCCGTTTCTGGATTAAAATCTGGATTATATATTTTACAGTTAAATTCAGACAAGGGTACTTCTACCGTTAAAATGATTATTAAATAATAATTCAAATTAATTCTAACTAAAAAGCCTTCCAAATAAATCTTTGGAAGGCTTTTTTTAAAATTTCATATCATAAATTACATTGATGTATGTTTTGCTACCATTGTCGTCCCAAATGTCATACATTCCTTCTTTAGAAGGTTTTGAAGTTCTTTTCATTTGATGCGTGTTTTTTCTGAGAATTGCCAGAAGAATATATTCGTCTGAAACTGAATTTACCAAAAAAGCAGTTTTTTCTGACTTGCCATCACCAGAAGACAACATTGCATCTATCAGTTTTCTAAACTGATTAGAATAATGATTAAGTTTTGTGCTGTTGTCTTGTTGTCTGTAGTAGCATTCCATTACTACACTTATGGTTTCTAAATCTGTAGGGTTATCTTTTAATATTGTTTCGCCCAGTTCTAGCGATTTTTTCAAATCTTCTTTTTTGAATTGTGTGCGTAATTCTTCACTTTTTTTAAAATCAACGGTAGATTTTATTCCATAATACAAATATCTGGCTTCTAAACTATCTAACTGAATTGGTAATCCCTTGTACTTAAACAGGATTTTTTCTAGATTATACTGAGAAGATGGATTTTCTATTTCCTTTTTAATCTCTTTTAGATT